>Ga0208244_101004_pt1 | contig 18885 bp, 15 predicted proteins | sample SubbioCR12Aug_5A_FD_184828 | JGI IMG/M metagenome (GOLD analysis project Ga0208244, IMG submission 184828) | Serpentinite rock and fluid subsurface biosphere microbial communities from McLaughlin Reserve, California, USA - CR12Aug_5A (SPAdes) | ecosystem: Environmental > Terrestrial > Deep... | reverse complement strand
TTGCAGTAATTCATCAAGCAGTTGAGCCTGGGTCGATACTGGCAAACTCTTAAAGGTTGCCTTGATTTCTGTGATTTGTTTCATGAAGCAAATATAAACAATATGCTGTTATTATTAGACCTTAGCCTTTTTTAGGAATTAAGAAAATCATAAATATTTTGTGAGTAATTATCAATTGCATGTTTCAACCCGTTAAAAAATATCATGACTGATTTGTTTCCAGATTCATAAAAATATTTCTTTTGTAACCATAAATCTTCCTCAAGAAGTTTAGTCCAATTATTGTCCTGCATCATTACTGCCATAAATCTATACATTGGGGATTCTGTACTTAAACCATGTTTTCTTATTAATTCTGCCACAATCCCATTACTTAAATCTATATTATTCCAATAAGTAATTAATACTATTCGCCGTTTTTCTTTGTGAATATCGTACATTCGCTGTATTAACTGATTTATGTACAAATCTCCAAATGAGTAACCAATAATAAGTAAAGCGTTATTCTGTAACACTTTTGTATGCATAAATGCATGATATGAGCTATAAGGATAACAATTCAACTTTTCTAATTTGTTCAGCCCTGTTACCATTGGTCCCAAATATAGAGTTTCTACAGCCTGGTTTGCCGGAGTACCTGCATCATACCAGGTTTTCTTTGCTTTATTCAGACTTCTATACTTATATAAGTCATTTCCCCTTGTTTCATAAAAATATTCGTCGAGGGTATCTAACGTGTTGAATCCATAATTAATACAACCATGTAAATGAGAAATTGTGGATAGGCTTCTGCTTTGAGAAAATAATTTATTTGGCGCAAATTTACAGCAAGCAAAATTCTCCATTTCAACGAACCCATCTTCAAATTCATCTAATGACTGTTCTATTGTAGTGTCATAGTTTAGGGTAAAAATATCCCATTTTTCTTGATTGTTTTTCCAAAAATATTTATACCAATTTTTTTTATCATCTATATAGTTGTACTTAGCAATTTCAAGGGCTAAAACAGTATTAAATCGCCTGTATGTGTAAAAGAACAACTCCGTATCATAATAATTTTCAGACAAATTTTCGGCTGATTTTACAAAAAATGAAAAAGGAGGATACACATAACGATAATTTGGGGCTTCTTCACCATACTTCCAAGTTTCAATATATGAATGTAGCATTTCAGTTACATAAAAAATGGTTTCAAAATGTAGCAGACCAGGATGACAATTCTTTTTTAATACATCGAAGATTTCCTGCATATAGGGAATTGATTTCTTTGTTTCTTCGATATAGTATTGGTCTTCTTCGTTATCAAATATATCCAAATCAAAGATTAAATCGTTATTTAATAGATTTTTCGTAATATCCATGGTAGTTGGGCCGCCAATTTCAATTGCTGCTCCTGCTCCTAGTAATACTGTTGTTCTGCTCATAACTAGTATTGTTAATTTGTTTGTATAAGTTTGATTACACTAGTGCTTTGCTTGATTGTGCCAATTTAGTGCATCAGCAGTAATAAATTTATGGCTCCGCAATCTCAAGCTTAATCAAAGTTCAAGCGACGCGGAATTCTTGATTAAACAGTGATGTCATAATTGAATAGAGCATTTTTAGATTTTAATTATTTATTCTAATTATTTTTTTTCATTTTTCCTGCATTGGCTAGCTTTCCATGAGTTGGTGCAGACACAATATTTGACGAGATTTGGCTTGAGGGGCGGCTTGAGCGACGTGGCAATGTGTGTTACTACTGCGTTGGCTCATAGTCGGTTTTTCTTAAAGTTTTCTGCTTGTTCAAAAATCTCAACATAAACTTCGTCTCTTTCCACAGGAGGATATTCAAACTCATCTAATATCAAAATCAATTCAACTTTCAATGCTGATTTTATGTCGTCTCTTCTGTTCCAGTCAGGAAATTTTGCCTGGCTGTCAACGATTACTTTTACGGCTTTTGACAAGTCAATCAATTTATCGTCTGGATAAGTGAAATCATATTTTTTACAGAGTTCTTTCAAAATGTCATAAAAAGCTTTTTCTTCAAAGTCTATGCCTAAGGCTTCCCCAGCAGTAAATTCCTTTTGAACATCCCAAATCAGGTTTGTCAAAGCTTCTGCCATTTCTTCGTAAACTTCGCTTCTCAAAATGTCGTTTGCATCACGATTGTTGTATCGGTCAACAATGGCTTGCATTTTTTTTGAAAAGTCAATTCCTTTTACACGATTTACTTTTCTGATTTCTCCGATTACTTTAGCTAGAAGCTGTTGAAGCAATTTGATTTTTGTATTTGGCAATTTGATTTTATCAATCTTTGCCAAATAATCTTCATCAAAAATGTCCTGTTCTGTTGCCACTTCTTCACCGAGCTTAAAGATTTCTTCAACTCCGTCACTTTGCAAAGCATCTTTTATCATTTCACGAACTTTAGCATTCATTTGTGCCGTGTCGGGTGCGTTGCCTTTGGTTAGTTTGAAAACGATGGAACGGACAGCCAAATAAAAGTGAGTGTAGTCTCTTTCTGTTTGGGTCAGTTTTTCGCTACCAGCGCAAATATCATAAGCGGCTTTCAATCGTTGAACCAAACCTATAAAACGGGTTTCCAGTTCTTTGGTTTGTTGCACAAATTCGGCAGCCAGATTTAACGTGTGCAATTGCTCAATGGTGCTGCCTTTAAAATATTTTGAACTATCAAACTTGTGCATCAGTTTTGCAAGCAAATCCAAATGGTCACGAACAACAACCAACGACTGTTCAATTTCTTCAAAATTGTCTTTGTCGCCTTTGTTGTATTTGGCAAGAGCAAGGTTCATTTGTTTTTTGATGCCGATATAATCGACTGCCAAACCTTTGTTTTTTCCTTCAAATTTGCGGTTTACTCGCGAAATTGTTTGAATTAAATTGTGTTGCTGTATTGGTTTGTCAATGTAAATGCTATCCAAGAAAGGAACATCAAAACCAGTGAGCCACATATCAACCACAATGGCAATTTTGAAATTCGATTTCGGGTTTTTAAATTGACGGTCAAGTTCTTTGCGGTCGTCAGAGGTTCCCAACATATCCCAAAGTTCTTTCGGGTCGTCTTTCCCTCTTGTCATTACCAATTTAATGCGTTCAATCGGTTTTAATTCCCGCTTGTCTTTGTCGGTAAGTTGTGCTCCTTCTTCGGCTTCTCTTTTTTCGTTCCATTCTGGACGAAGTGCGATTATTTTTTTATAAAGTTCGTATGCAATTTCACGACTGCTGCTTACAAACATTGCTTTTCCTTTAACTGTTGCACCTTCCGAAACTCGGTTTTCGTAATGATTTATAAAATCTTCGGCAATTGCTTGCAAACGGTCGGGGTCGCCAAGAATGGCGTACATATTTGCCGTTTCCTGTTTGCTCTTGTCAATCTGATATATGTTTGCCCCGGCTTCGGCAGCTTCTTCGTAGTATTTTTCAATCTTCTCCAACTCGCCATTTTTCAAAGCCACTTTTGCGGCTCTGCCTTCGTACACAATGCGAACGGTGATTTCATCTTTTACCGATTCTGTCATTGTATAGGCATCAACCACTTTACCGAAAACGTCAAGCGTAGCATCTATGGGTGTACCTGTGAAACCAACATAAGTTGCGTTTGGTAACGAATCGTGTAAATATTTGGCAAAGCCAAAAGTCTTTTTTACTCCTTCTTCGGTTACTTTTATTTTTTGGTCAAGATTTACCTGACTGCGGTGTGCTTCATCCGAAATGCAAATTACATTGGTTCGTTCCGTGAGCAATTCGGTATCTTCGGTAAACTTGTGAATGGTGGTTAGGAAAACGCCTCCGCTTTGTCTGCCTTGTAGTTTGGTTCTCAGGTCTGCCCGACTTTCAACGCTTTCCACTGCATTGTCGCCGATAAAACCTTTTGCATTAATGAACTGTGCCGAAAGTTGGTCGTCTAAATCGGTGCGGTCGGTAATTAATACAATGGTAGGGCTTTCAAAATATTCGCTTTTCATTAGCAAGCGGGTAAGATAAAGCATTGTGTAGCTTTTACCTGAACCCGTTGCACCAAAATAAGTTCCGCCTTTTCCGTCTCCTTCTGGTTTTTGCGCTTTTTTGATGTTCTCAAATAAAGATCTTGCAGCGTAATATTGCGGATAGCGACAAACAATTTTTTCTTCTTTTTTGCTCGAATCAGGTATAAAAATAAAATTTCGGATAATATCACGCAAACGGTTTTTATTAAACATTCCCTGAACGAGCGTAAACATACTGTCAATGCCATCGACATCTTTAGCCAAACCTGCCACTCTGCGCCAGGCATAGAAAAAATCGTAAGGGGCAAAAAACGAACCTGATTTGTTGTTTACACCATCGCTGATAACACAAAAAGTATTGTATTTAAACAGTTCGGGAATATCCCTGCGGTAACGAACCGTTAATTGTTTGAAAGCATCGAAAATTGTGGCTTCTTCACGAATGGCACTTTTAAACTCAAAAACCACCAAAGGCAAACCATTGATGTAAATTATGCCGTCCGGAATGCGTTTTTCATTGCCTGCGATTTCCAGTTGATTGACAAACTTGTAAATGTTGGTATCAGGCGGATATTGTTCTTCGGGTTGGGCTGCAATTGAAATTAATTGTTCTGCTTCAGGTTGACGGTGTTTGTTTAAGCCAGCGAAGTTTATGAGTTGAATGTACATGTCTTTTTGGGTGCGGTCTTCTCTTTTAAGAATGAAACCGTCTGCAAGCATTTTTAAAAATGTTTTGTTGCTCTCATAAAGGTCGGAAGCGGGAAGCGATTTGAGTTGAAGAATAATAGAATTGACTTCATTTGTTGTAATACCTTGCGTTGCGTATTGGCTTAAAAGAAAACTGCGTAAATCTTCTTCAATCAATACTTCATCAGGTTTACGAGAAATCGTAATTCCCAGGTGGTGTGCAAATCCTTCCTGCCCCAGCAACTCGATAAATGCCTGTTCTAATTTTTCTTCGGTGAATTTCATGTTTAATTGTTGTGAGAAAAATTATAAAGATATTCCATCATCTCTCTCGCAAAACTCCTTACGTCCTCTTCATTACTGCTAGTAAATAAATGGGAGTCTGGATTTAACATTATTCTAAACTCGTGGAATTTGGCTCTGACTGTTTCATCCAAGAAAATTGCATCTATCTTTTCGTTTAATGTGCTAAATGGTGTATTGCTTTCTGTATAAGCCTTAAACTCCTTAATGTAAAAGTGTGGTAAATAAAGACTTTCAAGAAAAGGTCTCAGGTCAGCCCGAATATCCACTTCACTTTCTCTGTTAATAAAAGATTGTATTCTTGAGAAGACCTTATCATAAGTAGTCTCTGTAAAAAGATTGCTGTCAATTCTTCGAAGAAAGCTAGTCTCGTTGTTTTGAGCAATCTCAATGAAAGAAATAGTGAAGTCATCATTCATTCCTCTTTCTATAAAATTGCGGATGAAATGAGAGTAATGTGTCAATACAATAACTTGCCTCATTTCTCTCAAAGTATCTTTAATACGGGTAATTGATTTCAAAATGCGATTGTCGTCAAAACTTGTAACTGGGTCGTCTAAAACGATTATTGCATTTTGTTTTTGTTCAGGCGTTAAAAAATCCATTTTCGCCCAAAATAGAGAGAGTGCTAAAGCCCGTTTATCCGATTCGCTAAATACTTTGGTAATGTTAGAGTCGTTTATTTCGACACCTTTAAACTTTACTTTTAAAAAATAAACAGGTTGATGCCCACGATTGTCTGTTCCTCTTTCAAGTGTAAAGTTTTCGCTGCCAAATTGCTTAAAGTGAAAATCAATTCGAGTGTAGAACCTATCAAGGTATTGGTTTTGATTTTCAGATAATGCTTGTTCGTTTGAGGTTATTCTTCCTTCAATAACTGTTATTTCTTTTTGTTCTCTTTGATATGTAATGCAAGCATCATTTTGCTCAACTCTTGCTATTGCTCTTTTTTTAGTTTCAATTTCAGTTTGTAATTCAGAAATTCTAGTTCTTACCTGGGTTAAGTCACGATACGGCTCTTTAAATAATCGTATCGCCTCCCTAATTCTATCAATGGTTTCTGAGATTTCAGATAAATTCCTTTGGTATTTGCCGTGATTTAGTAAAAAGCTAGAAAAATCAATTGCTTGAACAATTTCGTGTGGTTTTCTTTCTTTATTATCAAAGGCGTGATTCACCTGTTGAGCAAACTCGCTTGATTCCCCATTAAGACATGTCTCGTTGGTTAATTCAATTAACTGATTTAATCGAGTAACTAAAGCTGTGAAAGCTTCTGTATTTATTAACTGAGCATATTGTAAAAATAGAGCTTGTTTTGATGTGACAGCATTCAATGAGTTAAAACTTAATACTCTCCATTGCCTTCTTAAACTTTCAATGGTATTTGAAATATCGGAAATATAACTGCGGTATGCTTCATTAAAATAAGAGTTATAGGCGTTAATTAAATCTGCTGCGGTTTCTAAAGATTGACCACAGAATGAGCAATTTTCAGAATCGCTTTTTCGTGTGTCTAATCCCTCTTTAATCCACTGTTCTGCATTTTCGGTTATTTCAAAATTATTTTGAATGTGTGATTGAAGTTTAGAAATTGCAGCAGAACTAATCTCATTAAATGACCTATCTAATAAATCGTTTGTTTGGTTAACCAACTCTTGAACATTTGGTATAATAGCATTGAATTGGGAAACATCTTCAATTGACAAAACTTCAGTAGGTCTGAGAAGCCTTGACTGTTCTTTTCTTAATCTCTGTTCTAATTTGGATAAGTGTTGTCTTGTATCTTCAATATCTATAGAGTTTGGGTCTGTGCTTAAAAACGGAGCATAATCCTGTTCCTGTCTTTCTCTCAAATATGGTGGTAATAAATTGGTAACGTTACCCTTTTTCTGCCTTAATATTCTTTTATCTTCTGCAATTTGAGAAGCTAGTTGAACACCTTGCTGTCCAAGAATAAATCTTGTGAAATTTTCCTTATTCTGTCTTTCAATTGAAAGGCCTGTAAATAAATTTTTGTGAATAAAGTCCGAACCGAAAATATGAAGGTCATTATTTGAATGCACCTGAGACCAAGCAGTATTTGAAAAAATACAGTCAACTTGATTTGTTGAACCCAATGGTTTTACAGATATTCTAACACTTTGATTTGTTGCAACCGTTGGAATGGATTTTCTTGATACGATTAATGATGGCTCATTTTCTTTGAGAGAAGTAAGAATGTCTGTTAATGTGGATTTTCCCCTTGTGTTAAGACCGTAAATAAATGTTAGCTTTTCAAATTGAATTGCCCCACCGTTAGGGAATTCTCGGAAACTGCCAATATTGTTGATACTCTTAATTTGCTTAATCATATTACTCTTATTATTCTATTGTCGCCAACTTAGAAAGCAACAACTCTTTCAGTTCCATTAGCTTTTGGTTTTCTTGCTCTTTTGCCTTTTTATATGAGAATATATTTGATACAATCATTTGAAATAATTCGATAATATATTTTTTAGGAATTATAATATCAATCTCTTTGATCATTTTAGTATTTATCGAATCAACTATTGAAGAAGTGGTTCCAAGTGCATTAAATTTAAAACAATCTAAAAAGCAATAAATGTATTCGGAAGTTAATCTTGTATCTTGTTTAATTTTAAAATGTGCAATTGCTTCATTTGATAACATCTCCTTTGTTGTGATAGCAAGTTTACCAACAGACATTTTAAAACTTAATATTGTAGTATTAACAGGGATTTTCGGAATTGAAAATTTCTTGACTGCTTGACCTGTCAATTTCTCATTTGTGCTAAAAATAAAAGTATCGCAGCTTGCCAAATCTTTAATTGAAATCCAATCAAATGAATCATCAGAATTATTAAACCATTCTTCTTCAGCTCTTGGCGGTGTTCTTCCTATAGTTATATTAAACTCACTATCTAAATTTGATAGTTCCCATCCTTGCGGAATCTCTTTCTCCAATTCCTCATTCCAAACCATTTCCCCACCATTACTTTTATAAGGCTTTCCATTTTCATCAGGAAATTCAAACTCCACAAACCACTCCCTATAAATCGCCTGTGCGGTTTCTTCCAGTTTTTGGATGAGTTGTTGGTTTAGGGCTATGCGGTTTTGGATGGTGTTGTATTCTTTTACGATTTCTCGTTGTTTGTCAATGTGTGGGATGGGTAAAAGCGTGTTGCACATTTCTTCCCAATCAAAAATTTCTCTTGCACTTCCGTGGCTTTTAAACCTTGCATAGCGGTCAAATTCAGGTCTGCGAAACCACATCATCAAATATTCCGGGTCAAGTTCGTTTCGGTTTTTTACTTCAAAAGGAACATATGCCTGAGAAATTAAAGCTTTGTCAAAATCATTGAATAAGGCAATGGTGATTTTGTCACCATTCCTTGAAGTTACAGGGCCATAAGCGAACTGATTTCTTTCAATAATTCTGTAGGTGGACATATCCGTTCCAATGGTGTTGGCAATGGAAGGGATAAACTTTTTCTGAATACTCAAACCCGCTAAAGGCAAATCTCCTAAATCATTGTTTCGCCCAACTACAGGCTGAATGTAATCTCCCAGTCTTTTATAATGCTTTCTCATAGCCGTTTTAATAAACTGGTGATTAAAGCCTTGTCTTGCAATAGTGAAAGCGCAAACATTTTTTTGCCTAAGTCTTTCAATGAAGCACCAATATGAAAAAGCCTGGCCTGGTCAATCAGCAGAAACCGATCGTGTATTTTATCGGAATAATCAAGGCTAAGCAGGGGATATTGCTGATTGAATTTTTGAATATCTGTATTCAGTAAACCGGTTTTCTTATTTGTAATCAGTCGTACCCTAACATTATTTTGTTTTTTTGAAAGCATATCCAATACGCTTATGTCAAGGTAGTTATCTATTAATACAATTTCGGTTTTTGCCTTTTCAATCAATCCGATGATAAAACTGTAAGCATCGTAAATCTGTCCGTCATAAAAGATTTTTTCCTTCTGGGTTTCCTGTTTCTGCTCCAAAGCATTGAATATTTTTTCAAATTTTTCATCACTTGCTTTTTTATCAATGAGTTGCCGTGTTTCAATGTTATCAATGCGACTAAGCAGCAAAGCATTTGACGAAATGAATTTTCGCATCTCAACAAAAGCATTCATAACCTTAATACTCATTTCAATGGCAATATTGCTTCTGATTATACCTGTGAGCATGGCAACACCTTGTTCGGTAAAAGCATAAGGAAGGTATCTTCTGCCACCATGTTCACTTGAGGTAACATCTTGTGACCTCAAGTTCTTTTTACCCCCTTCAATTTCTAAGGTCACATTTTGTGACCTCAAAACAGTATATTCATCTTTGGTAAGCTGAAATCTGAAATTATCAGGAAATCTATTGCTGTTTCTTTTAACAGCCTGATTAAAAACCTTAGTTTCAACTTCAAATAAATCAGCTAGATCACTATCAAGCATTACCTGAATACCCCTGACTGTGTAAATTAAACTATTCACTTGCATAGTCTATTCGTTGTTTAAATCAAGGTGAATTGGGAACCCCAATGCTTTAAATACGGATAATAAATCCTTTTTGCTTTGTGCTTCTTCTTTAAGCAAGTCGGCAAATTCGCTTTGCAGGGTTTGCATTTTCTCGTCAAAGTCAATGTTTTCGTCACGGTTTACAAACTCAATGTATTTGCTCGGAACGAGTGAGAAATCTTTTTTCTCTACTTCGTCAAACGAAGCTGAATAACAGAACTCAGGAATGTTTGCAATTTCCTTGGTTTGCCATTGGTGGTATGTGCTTGTTACTTTTTGAATGTCAGCATCTGAAAATTGGGTGTATTTCTTTTCAAAGGGTTCGCCCATTTGCCGCAAATCCATAAACAAGATTTCTTTTTCACGGTCACGGTAATTGCGGGTTTCGTCACCTACTTTTTTAGCTTGTGCTTTTTTGTTTTTATTTACAATCCAAAGTGTTACACTAATATCGGTGGTATAAAACAAATTGCGTGGTAACACCAAAATGGCTTCTACCAAATTATTTTCAATGAGTTTACGGCGTATTTTGTATTCATCACCACCGCCACTCAAAGCACCATTTGCCAATATAAAACCTGCAACTCCGTTATCGCTTAGTTTGGAAACCATATTTAAAATCCAACCATAATTGGCGTTGCTTTTTGGTGGCACATCGTAACCACGCCAACGTGGGTCGTCCAACAATTCATTTTCGGCTCGCCAGTCTTTTTGGTTAAATGGCGGATTAGCCATAATAAAGTCGGCTTTCAGGTCTTTATGCTGGTCGTCTAAAAAAGTATTGGCTGCTTTTTCGCCCAGGTTGCCCGAAATACCACGAATGGCAAGGTTCATCTTTGCCAGTTTGTATGTGGTATTGGTGTATTCCTGTCCGTAAATGGAAACTTCTTTTTTGTTTCCGTGGTGTGCCTCAATAAACTTTACCGATTGCACAAACATACCACCAGAACCGCAAGCGGGGTCATAGATAATGCCTTTGTAGGGTTCAATCATTTCTGCAATAAGGTTTACAATGCTTTTGGGTGTGTAAAATTCTCCTTTTCCTTTTCCCTCAGCCAATGCAAATTTTGAAAGGAAGTATTCGTACACTTTGCCCACCACATCCTGTTTTGGGTCTTTTGTGGTATCAATATCGTTAATGGTATCGAGCAACGAAGCCAGTTTGGTAACATCCAGTCCCAAACGTGAAAAGTAATTGTCGGGCAATGCACCTTTAAGTGCTTTGTTGTTTTTCTCAATGGTATGCAGGGCTGTATCGATAAGCAAAGCAATGTCGTTTTGTTTTGATTTTTTAATCAGGTAATTCCAACGGCTGGTTTCATCCAAAAAGAACACATTGTTCATATTGTAGAAGTCGGCCATTTCAATATATTTCGCTTTGCCATCGGCAATAAGTTTGGTGCGGTGTTCCTCAAACTTGTCACTTGCAAACTTCAGGAATATTAAACCCAGTACAACATGTTTATATTCTGCCGGCTCTACGCTACCCCTTAATTTATTTGCAGCATCCCAAAGGGTTACTTCTATTGCTTTGTCGTTACCGTTCTTTTTTGCCATTATTAACTGTAAGTCCTTAATTTAATATCCCAAAGGTACAATTATCCTCGTGTGCGTTGGCAAGATAACAACTCTTTTGCAAACTTTGGTTTTGAGTGTTGGATTGTAGGGCTTGCAATTGTGCTGCAATGTGAGTGGGGTTTCTTTCTTCTTTTGCGGGGAGGAGAAAAAACAAAAAAAATTGGCTCCGCCGAGCTCCATTTCATACCGGTTCCATCAAATTTGCACTGACCTATCAAAAAGCTAAATCCTTTCTATTTTCAATTTATCACTATCGTATATGTCAGGTCGTCGGTCCTTTTTTGCTTTTTGTCATCGGTTCTCAGCTTAACGCAGCCAGGGATTTTAACCACTGAACTTCCTGCAAAATACTGAACTTCAAATATACCTTTTCCCTGTTCTGCGAAGTATTGACCTCCCACTTGAGGTAATTTGCCGTTTATGCACCGTTTTTCTTCCTTTTCTGTCCATAGTAATTAGGAAAAATATTCTTACCATAAATCCATAAGAATTTGTCAATTTGTTTTAAATTATGCTGTGTCAAGGAATAATATTTCTTGAAGTCGGCAATTATTTCTTTGAAACGACTGTATTTTTTTAATTCCCTGTCCTCAAAGTTTGAAAAGTTGTCTCTATCACGATATGCAATTAAAATTTTGTCTACGAAACTATCGTAAATGGGATAGACGTCTTGGTAATGCCAATTGCAATATTTTGTCGCGAATGAATAGAAATTTCTGTCTCCATTCCCTTTTGGTTTTGGGATGCCGTGTCCCGTTGAAATTTTATTAACGATATCTGGGTTGCCTTGTTGTAAGTCAGTGTCAATATCGAGTTGTTGAATGTGCCTTGCCATTTTGAATGTCCCGAAAATATTAGTGCTGTAAAGGTCATTGATAACACTAATCTTTAAAAGTATATCCTCTAATTTTTTGTTTTCGGGAAATTTTGTAAAAAGATTTATAATTGCTTGGTCAGCCAAATAGTAACGCTCGTCATTGTTGAATTTGTCAATATACTCATCAAGGAGGTTATTTGTAGGAGTTTGAAGCATACTCATTTTTGCATTTTTGATTAAAACCGGCCTTTATACTTTTGAATTAATTCTAACTCATCCTCATCAAACCATTATTCTTTTCAGCTTTGTCTTTATGGTCAAGGTATCGACAAAGTGCTTCTTCGCGCTCAGCATCCTTAACTTCCAGTTGCAAGTCGTTATATTTATTGTCAGTATTGTGCCTGATCTTGTCTCTGATATCAATTGTTCCTATTATTTTAACGACTTCCATTTTCTTTTGAGATCATGTTCTGCTATTGCTTTGTTGTATGAAAAACCTATCGGGTCTTCTGCTTTTACGTTGACGGAAAAGAAAACATACTCGGGTTCATAATCCAGATAAATCAGTTCTATTCCTTTTGTATTTATAAAGAATTCCTTCTCTGTGCCCGGGTGCCAGGGTTTTGATTTTGAAATTTTTGATTTGAAACCGCTGTCCCAAATACTTTCACCTTCTATTGTCTTATCCTTGAATATTACCTGCAAAGTTCCTGAAACATCTGCGCTTGTTAGTATTTTTCCTGTTTTGTTTATAATACTTGCTTTCAAAATATACACTACTTTCATTGAATTGTTGGAGTAATAACCACGTTCTTTTTCAAGTTTAATCGTGTCAGTAACAATATTTGTTATTTGAAAGTTATAATCAGGGTCGAATCGTGTTAATCCATATTTTCTACATAAATATTCATTTAAGTTTATATGTTTAACGATTTTATGTTCAATATCCACTTCCCATCTATGTCCCCAACCCTGTGCATCTGCAAAAGCAACGACATAAATGTCTTTCTCGGTGGTTTTTTCTGCTGACCAGTCTTTTTTTTTATTTGGCTCTAGTTTAGTCAACATATTAGCATAATCAAGCCAGGTCGCATCGGCTGATAGTCCATAAATTGCCAGCCCTAATTGTTCCCAGATGTTGTCGGTCTGAAATTGAACTTTTTGTCTCTGGCAGATTTCAATGGCTTTTTTCTCTTTGTACTCAAAAAAGTCACAGGATGCTAATAACATCATCAGTCCAAAAATTACGGTCAGTTTCTTCATTGCTGTGTCGTTTTTAGAAGGTGCATTACTTTCACATATATGAAACGCTGGGGATTGCCGGTTACGTACCTATTCGAGTTACAAACGCTTGTGCATTGCAGGATACGTATTTTAACCAAATATTAAATAATGTTATACGCATGTTGTCAGCTTTTGTCTTTATTATTCAGTCGCTCCCAGTAAATATCCAGTTGTAAGTCCTTTATCTCTGAAGTACTTTTTAACCTCACTTTTATTGTCAGCAAATATCCTGTCAATTTCCGAATTAACTGGCGAATCCCAAACGCTCCATGTGACTAACCGCCTAACAACCTTCTTAATCTTATCGAAGCTTTCATCAGAAATGTTACGATAAAAAATTTGTGCTTTATCATCTTGGTCAGTAATCTCCAGTTTTGCCGCAATTGCATCTCTTAATAATTCTGCCCATGCCATAATAGATTTGCTTCTAAACATTCGATTGAGTTTATTCTGAATCATGTCGTATTCTGTTTTAGTAGCATCCCATTTATGCAATATTTCCTCATCAATTATATTGCATAACCTTATTGCATTTGCAATTTCTTTATCTCGTTTATAGCTATCATTTGTTAAATCATCATCAGTCGGGTATCTGTAAAGAAAATTTGAAAAAATCGATTTACCTAACATATCCATTGTAATAGGATATTCCATTGTACTTCTGTTTGATTTAGAAACAAGTCTAACAATCTTATTTGTTGATTCGTCAAGAATTGAATCATAGATAAAACTTGTAAAACGCTTATTTACATCAGCAGTTGATAATTGCTCGCTGTTTTTTACAAATTTTACAAATCCAGCCTCTGTTTTCTTTTCACCATCTTCAATATTTTTGTACTCTTCAAATTGCTTACCAAACTGACTTCCAAGTTTTGCTACCATGATTGAGGCAAAGAATCTTGTTTGTGCAAATTTGTCGTGTGCAGAAATATTTGTTTGATTTAAACTTTTTGGGTCAGGACTTATATATATTTTTAACTCAAATTCTTTTCTTTCGCCCCATAAGAGTGAAGCTATTTTATGTTGTCCATCAAAAATTAAAATTTTGTTTTGATATAACCTGCCAATTGAAGGATTTAAAACTGTGTTTCGTTGGAGATGTCGATAAAGTTCAAAAACCTTATCTTGTATTAAATACCTTGGCTGTAATCCAATTTGACCATCCTCGTCGTCATCACTATTTATCACATCAACAGGCAATGTGGCATAGAAGTATTTCCATTTAGTTATTGGGCATGAATAAAGTCGAAATGTTTCCTTTTTGCTTAGCATTTCAAGCTCAATATATCCATCAGTTATATTGTAGTAAACCGATTCTCCAAAAGTCTTGATAATTCCTTTATCTTTAAAATGTTTAAGTTCATGTTTTAATGTTAAGGATTGGCCATGTTTAAAAAAATCATCAAGTCGTAGTTTAATTCTAAAATCTTCTAAAGGTAGTCTCCCTTTTTGTAAGTTATGCGATTGACACATTGGTGCAATATTGTCAATTTCAGAGGCTCCATCGTCAGCAAAAGCTTTGATATGGTCAAAGTGGATCTCTTCTGTATCAGGTATGTCGTGTCCAGTTGCGTAACATTTACGTCCGAATCTTGATACTATTTGTTTTTTTTCATCCTCTGAAATCTGTCTTTGTAATATTATTGCCATATGCTAAAAAAATTATCTGGTTGGTTTCTTAAATTTTCCGCTAACTCGTTTAGATGTATAATAACAGTCATTATCTGTTTTTCTCAGAAAAGCTGAATGTTTTTTATAAATCATCATTGGTAATCAGTTTGCAGACGTTAACAAATCCTACATATTGTTTTTACTGCCGTAAATTTACCAAATCCCCCAAATCTGTGCATTCCAATGCAAAAAAAAGACATCCATTTCTGGCCGCCTCTTTTCCACATCTTATATTATAGCATCCTCAATTCAGAAATATTGTCCGCCGCAGAGGATGAATTTTGAATCTTGAATTGTTTCATCCCCCTTGCCTAAAGCTCATGATTACTGCCGGCTTCCCTAATTCTAATCCTTTCCATCAGGTCTCTTGTATGCTTTTCTCCCTCTGTAACCAACGCCATCATCTCATTTGCTGATTTGTTTTCCTTGATGGCTTTCAATAGGGCAGTTGACGAAAAGATCGATTTCGAACCACAATTCGGGCATCGCATGTCTTTTAATAGAGTGTTTTGTTCAAACACCCGGTCAGGAAACTCAAATGGCTTTTTACAGCTCTTGCAAAACCCATACTTCAAATAGCTTGTCTCTTTTTCCATACTCTATAAATTAGGTTCATATCGTTTTATCTCCTGCCAAATGGCCCGGCTTGCCCTTTATACAGCCTCCATTTCCACTTAAAAACTCAAGCACCTTAAAGGCCTTGGAAATATTTCAATGCAATGGATCACCTCACTAATGCCATGCCGTAAAGTTATGAAAGCTTTGTTCAAATGCTGCTATATTCTTTAAAGGTCGTCAATTGCTTTTTGCCTTACTTTCTCGCTATTAATTCTGTCATAATATGATAGTACAACGAAACTTGACAAAAAACCATCATTTTCAATAGAAACCTGAATACTACCATTTTCTAATTCAAAAATTGTGTGATATTTACAATTGTTCATTCCAACTTCGTGCATTTTTGATCTGTCATCTTTTGGTACTGAACGTGTGTCAAATTTTTCAACAACATCTGATGGTTCTCCATACTTTTCAGTTAAGAGTTTTTTTAAATTAAAATAATTTGAGGCAAGAGTTTCCCAAGTCTCACGTTTCGGAAATAATACTGTTATCTTACTAACTAGATCTTTTCCTTGTAAAGTTGCAACTCCGATAATACAATCCTTGTAAGTTGCAAAATCACCTTTTAGAATTGCGACACCATCTTTGGTCCCGACAAGAGTGAATCCACTTTTTTTCATTTTAGAAACATACTCATCTAGCGTTCCGTCAATAGGCACTCCTTTAAATGTCAAATGTTCAGTTGTGTCTGTGTTGTTTTGTGCATAACATGTCATAGTCATTACAAAACAGAATATTGAGGCAAGAGCTAATTTCATTTTTTAATTCTCCTATCGTGAATGTCATTTTTTTTTCAGCTTGACATGCTAACGTTTAACATATGTTATGTAGCGTACATTCGTATCATATATTTTTGTCCATGCTGTTTGATATTTGAAATTAAAGCTTAAGCAAGCTATAAACTATATGAGTGTTATGCAAAGTGTTTTATTTTATAATCAATTTCGTCTGAGTTCTTTGTTTATCTATAAAAAGTTCTAATATGTAAACGCCTTTATTAAGGGGAGAAATGTTAATTTTGTCGTGTATTTCTTTTCTGTATAAAACAATTTTTCCAAGCATATTATAGACTATTATTTCATCTATATCCCTGTTATTATTTGTAGAAATACTGAAATAATTACTGGTGGGATTAGGATACACCAAAAATGGGGACTCGTTTATTATTCCGAATATTCCAACTGTTGTACAAGAATCTAAAATCTGGTTTTCATTACTGCATCCAATTGAGTTATCATGTATACCAACTAAACCTGTTGGGTTAGCAAGATAATCACAAATGCTTTTAACATCGCACTTAGATAACATTGAATTGCTTCTGATAAATACATCATTAATCGATAATGCATCTACATTGTTTAGTCCTTCTAAATTGGTCAAACTATTATTTGCATCAATCCAAAACCCCCCATTTATAGAATTTAACCCAATTAGTCCTTCGATATTAGAAAGTCCAGAATTAAATGTGATAAATAGGGCTTCTCCAATAGAAGTAAGATTCTCTAGTCCGTCAAAATCAGAAAGAGCATGACAATGTGCAATTATAAAGTGTCCACCTACGTATTTCAAATTTTCAAAATCTTGTAAAGTAGACAAACTGTAATTATGCTGAATATGAAGAACTCCCCCTATAGTATCTAGCAAGTTTAATCCTGCTAAATTTTTAAGATTTGTATAACTAATTGTGATATCTCCTCCAATTTTTGATAAAACATTTAATCCAATTAAACTGCTAATACTGTCTCCATCAATCCAGACATCACCTTCTATTTGAGTACAATCAGGATAATTAATTGCAAAGCTATCTACTTGACTTTGAAGATAAAAATGAATGTATTCAGGAATGCAGGATTGTGCTGAAACTATCAGATTCAGGCTTACAAATAATAATAGTGCAATTAATCTTATCATGATTTCCTTAGATTAGGTCATAACTCGTTGCTAAGCAAAAGGCTCTTAGGCATATACTCTCTTTATCCAAATACGTTACTGCCGTAAATTTACAAAATCCTCCAGATCCTCACATATCAGCGCAATGAAAACCAAAAATATTTTTCACTCCTACATCCAGTGCATCCCCATGTAACGGTATGCATATAGCTTCAATAGCCGTTTTACGGGCTTTGTTTCTCTCTTTTGGCAAATGCTTATGTATGAAACAGTGTTTCAAATTGTTTGCTCATTGGCAACAGGGCTTAGGTGCAGCTCAAGTGGTTGTTATTCAAACTTTTCGTGTTTGATGTATTGGGCCCATTGTTTTTCTAAGGTGTTTTCCGGCATGCCATAAATAGCTTCGATATGTTCAGGTTCTTTGATCAGCGAAACCAATTTGTCCATGCCGTAATAATCAACAAGGAATTCAACAATAGTAACAGAAAGTCCATAACCATTCATATGGCCAAATTCCATAGCAGATGCGTCATTAAGTTGTTTCCAGCTTGGTGGCTCCTTGTCGCGCAAACTAGCTTCCACAGTTTTACGAATATGTTCATTCACCTGTCCTGCTTCGTATTGTGCATACCCTTCGTTAAGCCACTTTGGCAATACGGTAACGGCTTTGTCTCCACAGGCATGATACACGGCAATATGTACAAATTCATGCACAACCACCTGCATAAGGGATTTATAGTTATGAACACTTCCCGGATTTAATGGTGAAACCATCAGTAATTCCTCTCCCATGCATGAGCCAACCACCCAGTCAGGTGCATCAGGATGATGTATTGCCGCATGAAAAGACTTTACATCCGGATAGACTTTCACCTTAATTCTGTTTTCGATCTGTATCCCTAAGCGATTCGTGATTCTGGCGTAATTATTTTCCAGAATGATGGCAAGCGAATCCAAAACTCCCAGGTCACCTTTGGTTGCATAGAAGGCGAAATGTTGACTTTCTTTTGCCAGACTCAGTGAGTCCGCATCTTGCCCTGCTGATGTTGGTAGGGTTAAAAACAGAAAAATGACCATTGGAAGCAAGGTCAAAACGATCCGTCTTACGTTCTTTTTCATGGCTATTAAACTTTGATGGATTAATAATTCTTTCATATTCCTTTGACTGTCAACTGCATGAATACCCAAAAACTTGCTTCTGAGCTCAAATTATTTTAAGGATATTCCGCTCGTGAGTGTTATTGCCGTAAAGTTATGAAATCCAACAAATCTTCACATTCAGTCAAAAAAAAAGACAGCCATTTCCGGCCGCCTCTTGTTCACACATTATATTATGGCATCCTCAATTCAGAAATCTTAGAATCTAGAATCAAGAATTTTGAATGAGGAATCTTGAATCTTTGTCCGTCCCTGAAATAGGTTGACCACAAAATGTCAACTTATATGAAAGTAAATTTAGTTAGAATCAGAAAACGAAGACTGTTTTCAGTAGATCTTAAGCGAGAGATTGTAAAAGACTTTGAGAAAG
>Ga0208244_101003_pt1 | contig 18913 bp, 12 predicted proteins | sample SubbioCR12Aug_5A_FD_184828 | JGI IMG/M metagenome (GOLD analysis project Ga0208244, IMG submission 184828) | Serpentinite rock and fluid subsurface biosphere microbial communities from McLaughlin Reserve, California, USA - CR12Aug_5A (SPAdes) | ecosystem: Environmental > Terrestrial > Deep... | reverse complement strand
CCCGCTGGGCGGCTGCGACACCGGCGACGCCAAGCTCACCCCGGGCTTTCGCCTGCCCGCCCGTTACGTGATCCACACCGTGGGCCCGATCTGGCGCGACGGCAATCATGGCGAACCGGAATTGCTGGCATCGTGCTATCGGCGCTCGGTCGAAGTCGCCGCCCAGCTCGGCCTGAGCACGCTGGCGTTTCCGGGCATCAGCACCGGTGTCTACGGCTATCCGCCCGAGCTTGCCGCCCCGGTGGCGGTGGCGGCCGTGCGCGCCGCCGTGCACAGCCATGCCGGGATCGAGGAAGTGATTTTCTGCTGCCATTCGGCGTCCGACCTCGCACGCTATCAGGCGCTTCTGGCCGACGCCGCGCCCTGAACCGCGCATGGATATCGTCCTGATTCATGGCATGGGACGCACGCCGTTTTCGATGTTGCGGCTGCGCCGGCAGTTGCGACGCGCCGGCCACACCCCGATCCTGTTCGGCTACTCGCCCACGTTCGAATCGCTGCAGGGAGCGACCGCCCGCCTGGTGCGACTGATCGAGCGCCGGGTCGACAGCGATGCCTACGCGCTGGTGGGCCATTCGCTCGGTGCGGTGCTCATCCGCGCATCGCTCGGCCGGCTGCAACGCCGCCCGCCGGCGGCCTGTTTTTTCCTGTCGCCGCCGATGCGGGTGTGCAAGGCGGCGCGTTTCTTTTCGCGTTTTTGGGTCTATAAAATCCTGACGGGAGAAATGGGCCAGCTGCTCGCCAACGACGCGTTCATGCAGCAGCTGCCGATGCCGCCCGCCTTCACCCGGATTTACGCCGGCACCCGCGGTCCGCGCGCACGCTGGCTGCCTTTGGGAACGGAGCCCAACGACCTCATCCTCAGCGTGTCCGAAGCCACGGGTGACTATCCGCAATTTGCCGTCGAGGTGCCGGCCATTCATGCCTTCATCATGCATTCGAAGCTGGTGTACGACGACATGATCCGCTCGCTTGCCACGATCGAGCCGCCAGCGCGTCCGAATCCACCCTGTGGACAAGCCTGATGCTTTGCCGGCATGCTTTCGCCTGTCCTCGACCCTGAACCCCCACGCCGATGAAAGCCTCCCTGCAGCCGGGCATCACCTACGAACACAGCTTCGTGGTGCCGACTTCGAAAACCGTTCCGGCGCTGTATCCGGAAGCGCCCGAGTTCGTCGCGATGCCGGAAGTCTTTGCGACCGGCTTCCTGGTGGGCTTTCTCGAATGGGCCTGCATCAAGGCGGTCAACCCGCATCTCGACTGGCCGCGCGAACAGACGGTGGGCACCCATATCGACGTCAGCCACGAAGCGGCGACGCCACCCGGGTTGAAGGTGACGGCGCAGGTCGAATTGCTCGAAGTCGACGGCCGGCGGCTGGTGTTTGCGGTCGAGGCCCACGACGGGGTCGACCTGATCTCGCGCGGGCGGCACGAGCGATTCATCATCGACAAGGCGAAATTCGATGCCCGGATTGGCGCGAAGCAAGGCCTCGATTCATGATCCGATTGCCCGAATCGCTCGCCGCCTGGGGAACGCCCGAATTCGAGACGGTGCTGAAGCAGGAAATCCAGCACCTCGATGCGGGCTGCCTGCCGCTGCAGCAGGGGTTGTCCTCCAGCAGTTATGTGACCGACCGTCCGTTTCAGGCCAGGATCATCAGCGTGCGCGAGGAGACCGGAACGCTGCGGGTGAAAGCGGGCATTTTCTACACCGGCATCATCGCCGGCTGCAGCTGCGCGGACGACCCCACGCCCATCGACGAACTGAACGAATACTGCGTGGTACAGTTTTGCATCGACCGATTGTCGGCCGACACCACGCTGGAGTTGCTCGCGGAATAGACCGGCGGAATGCTCGCCATCCATCCAAACGCCGCGTGAGTTCTGCTTTGATTGCACAGGTCATTTTGCTTCAGCGTGCATTTCTGCCAACCCTTGCATCGAGCTGACATGAACACCGCCCTGCTGATTCTCAACGCCGGCTCTTCCAGCCTCAAATTTGCGGTCTATCGGGCCGATTCGGCCCCCACCCCGCATGCCGAATATCGCGGCGGTATCGAGGAAATCGGACGCCACGGACAGTTCCGGGTGATGCAGGACGGCGCACCCCTGGTCGACCAGGCGGTGGCGCCGGCAAACCATGAAGCGGCCTTGCGGCTGCTTCTGGATTGGCTGGAAGCCCGACATCCCGACCTGGTCCTGCGCGCAGTCGGGCATCGCGTGGTGCATGGCGGCGCAGACTTCAGCCGGCCGGTGCGAATCGACGAAGCCGTTCTGGCGGCGCTGGAACGCCTGATTCCGCTGAGCCCGCTGCACCAGCCGCACAATCTCGGGGCGATCCGTGTGCTGGCCAGGCTGCGCCCGCAATTGCCGCAGATTGCCTGCTTCGACACCGGCTTCCATCACACCCTGCCCCCGCCGGCCCGGCATTTTGCGTTGCCGCGCGATTTTTATGCGCGGGGCATCCGCCGCTACGGCTTTCATGGCCTTTCCTACGAGTACATCGCCGGGGTGTTGCCGGAACATCTGGGCTCGGCTTCCGAGGGCCGGGTGGTGGTCGCGCATCTGGGCAATGGCGCCAGCCTGTGCGCCATGCGGCAGCGGCGCAGCGTGGAAACCTCGATGAGCTTCACCCCGCTCGACGGCCTTCCCATGGGCAGCCGGTGCGGCGCCCTCGATCCCGGCGTGCTGCTCTATCTGTTGCGCGAGGAAGGCATGAGTCCGCAGCAGCTTGACGATCTGTTGCACCACCGCAGCGGCCTGCTGGGCCTGTCCGGCATCAGCGGCGATGTGCGCGCGTTGCAGGCCAGCGACGACCCCCATGCAGCCGAGGCGCTCGACCTGTTCGCCTACCGGACCAGCCAGGCCATCGCCAGTCATGCCGTCGCGCTGGAGGGGCTCGATGCCCTGGTGTTCACCGCCGGCATCGGCGAGCACGCCGCTTCGGTGCGTGCGGCCATTTGCCGTCGCCTCGCCTGGTTGGGTCTGGAACTGGACGAGGCCGCGAACCAGCGCCACGGACCCTGTATCAGTCCTCCGCACAGCCGCGTCTCGGTCTGGGTCATTCCCACCAATGAGGAATACGTGATCGCCCGTCATGCCTGGGCATTGACGGCGGGTGAACCTCTTTCGTAAGCGAACTGGACACGGCTCAGGAAGCCGCCGGATCAGGCTGCCTCGCGTTCGCTGGCCTCCTCGGACAGGTAGTAGCGGGCCAGGACGCGAAGTTCGTCGTCGAACTCATAAACCAGCGGCACACCTGTGGGAATGGTCAGCGCCTCGATTTCGGCGACGGACAGGGCATCGAGATGCTTGACGAGCGCGCGCAGGCTGTTGCCATGAGCGGCGATCAGCAGGGTTTTACCGGCCTGCATGTCGGGCAGGATGGCCTCGTACCAGAGTTCCAGCACGCGCAGCAGCGTGTCGTCGAGCGACTCGCCGGTCGGCAGGCGCCCGGCAGGCAGGCTGCGGTAACGCAGGTCGAAACGGGGGTGGCGCGGATCGGACGCATGGAGCGCCGGTGGCCTGACATCGAAGCTGCGACGCCACAGATGGACTTGATCGTCACCGTAATGTTCGGCAATTTCGGTCTTGTTCTGCCCCTGCAGTGATCCATAGTGCCGCTCATTGAGCCGCCAGTCCTTCACTTCCTGCATCCAGACCTGATCCATGGCTTCCTTCACCAGCCACAGGGTGCGAATCGCCCGCTGCAGGACTGAAACATAGGCGCCATCGAACACGATGCCTTGATCCCGCAACTGGCGACCCGCTTTCGCGGCCTCCATGCGTCCTGTATCGGACAGATCGACATCGGTCCACCCGGTAAACCGGTTTTCCCGGTTCCACTGACTTTCGCCATGGCGCAGCAATACGAGCTTGAGCATGATTTTCCTTGCCGAGTTGTTCCTGGATACACGTGATGCAAAAGCCAGGCCAGTTCGCACCCTCGTTTCCGCAAGGGCTGCAGCAGCATCGCAGGAAAACGGTGCAACAGACTGGTGCAGTTTCGCCTCGCCATGGTGCGGCCACTCGGGCACGTGCCGAGCTCGCAAAGACGAGACCACCGTGGCTAGAGGGTTTGCACGGAAAAATTCTAATTTTTGGAGTTGGCATCCAGCTTGCTGAGTAAGGTTGGACTCCCTTACGGATTGCGACACCATGAACTCACCGGTCGAACTGGAAAAACACCTGCGTGCCGAGACAAGTCGCACCGGCCTGTCTAAGACCTGCTTGCAACGCGATTTCCTCAATAACCTGTTCTTCGTGCTGGGCAAGTTTCCTGGCCTGGCGAGCCAGCACGACTATTACCTGGCGCTGGCCTACACGGTGCGTGACCGGCTGTTGGCGCGCTGGGTCGATACGGCCGAAACCTACATGCAGGAAGGTTCGCGCACGGTCGTCTATCTGTCGGCCGAGTATCTGCTGGGCCCGCATCTGGGCAACAACATCCTCAACCTGGGTATCGAGAAACCGGTGCGTGAGGCCGTCACGGAACTGGGCCTCAACTACAACGCGCTGCTCGAGCAGGAGGTGGAACCGGGTCTCGGCAACGGTGGTCTGGGGCGGCTTGCGGCGTGTTTCCTGGACTCGCTGGCGACGCTGGAGATTCCCAGCCTGGGTTACGGCATCCGCTACGAGCACGGAATCTTCGCCCAGGAAATCGTCGACGGCTGGCAGATGGAGAAGACCGACACCTGGCTGCGCCATGGCAATCCATGGGAAGTCGTGCGTCCGGAATGGGCGGTGGAGGTCAAGCTCGGCGGCCACACCGAGCGCGTCACCGATGCGCACGGGCACGAGCAGGTGCGCTGGGTGCCGGGTCGCAGCGTACTGGGCGTGCCCTACGACACACCCATCCTCGGCTATCGCAACCAGACTGCGAACACCTTGCGCCTGTGGTGTGCCGAGGCTGTGGATTCGTTCGATCTTTCGACCTTCAACCGCGGCGACTACTGGGGCGCGGTGCACCGCAAGATCGAGTCGGAGAATCTCACCAAGGTGTTGTACCCGAACGACGATCAGATCCAGGGCAAGGAGCTGCGCCTGGCGCAGCAGTACTTCTTCGTATCCTGCTCGCTGCAGGACATGCTGCGCATCATGCGGGTGCAGGGCATCCCGCTGCGGCACTTCCATGAGAAGTTCGCGGTTCAGCTCAACGACACCCACCCGGCCATCGCCGTGGCCGAGTTGATGCGCCTGCTGGTGGACGAGCACGACATGGCGTGGACGACGGCCTGGGACGTCACCCGCCACACCTTTTCCTACACCAACCACACCCTGCTGCCCGAGGCGCTGGAGCATTGGCCGGTCAGCCTGTTCGCACGGCTGCTGCCGCGCCATCTCGAAATCATCTACACGATCAACGCCGGTTTCCTCGACGGCATCCGCTGGGCCTGCCTCGGCGATCCTGCCACGGTCGCGCGGATGTCGCTGATCAGCGAAGGCGAGGAGCGGCAGGTGCGCATGGCGCATCTGGCGTGCGTGGGCAGCCATGCGATCAATGGCGTGGCCGCGCTGCATACCGAGCTGCTCAAGCAGGATGTGCTGGCGGATTTTCATGCCTTCATGCCGGAGAAATTCACCAACAAGACCAACGGCGTCACCCCCCGGCGCTGGATGGCGCTGGCCAATCCGCGTCTCGCATCCCTGCTGAACTGGCGCCTGGGCGAAGGCTGGCTGACCGACCTGACGCGCCTGCGCGAGCTGGAGTCGCTGGTGGATGACCCCGACTTTCGTGCCGAGTGGCGCGACATCAAGCGCATCAACAAGGCACGCTATGCGGAATACGTGCGGCGCGTCACCGGCATCGCGCTCGATCCGGACACGCTGTTCGACGTGCAGGTCAAGCGCATCCATGAATACAAGCGCCAGCACCTCAACATCCTGCACATCGTGGCGCGCTATCACCGGCTGCGCACGGATCCCCATCTCGATCTGCCGCCGCGTACCTTCATCTTCGGCGGCAAGACCGCGCCGGGCTACACCATGGCCAAGCTGATGATCCGCCTGGTCACCGCGGTGGCGGACGTGATCAACCGCGACCCGGTGGTGAAAGGACGCATGCGGGTCGTGTTCGTGCCCAACTTCAATGTACGCACCGGCCAGTTGTTGTACGCCGCCGCCGAACTGTCGGAGCAGATTTCGACCGCCGGCAAGGAGGCCTCCGGAACCGGCAACATGAAATTCATGATGAACGGCGCGCTGACCATCGGCACGCTGGACGGCGCGAACATCGAGATTCGCGAGGAGGCCGGCGCGGAAAACTTCTTCCTGTTCGGCCTGACGGCCGAAGAAGTGGCGCATCGCAAGCGCGAAGGCTACGACCCCATGCTGCATTACCACACCAACCCCGACCTGCGCGCCGCGCTCGACCTGATCCGTCATGGCTTCTTCTCGCGTGGCGACGGCGAGCTGTTTCGGCCGCTGGTCGAGAACCTGCTGCATCACGACCCCTACATGCTGTGCGCCGACTTCCAGAGTTATCTCGATTGCCAGACCTCGGTGGACGACGCTTATCTCGATGTCGAACACTGGACGCGCATGAGCATCCTCAATACCGCGCGCAGCGGCAAGTTTTCCTCGGATCGCAGCATTCGTGAGTATTGCGAGGAAATCTGGCGGGTGAAGCCGGTGCCCATCGGCCGGGAGGCCAAGTCCTCACAGTCCAATCCCTGTGAGGGGTAAGCACACCGGTTTCCATGACTCAATGCTGCCGGCGTTTACGGGACAGCCATGCAGCGATGCCGGGCTCACCGGCCAAGTGATGCACCAACCGATAGGACGCTGCCATGAACCGACTCAACGAATTTCGCCTTGACCCGACACCGGATGCGCAGCGCGAGCAGGACAACCTGCGTCTGTACATCAACCTCAAGCTGGCCTCCTCCGGCGAGATTCCGGTGCGCGGACAGGACAGCGACGAGTTCATGGACGTGGCGCACGACCTGCTCATGGCCTACCGTGCAAAAAACTGGCTGCTGTCGGGGTATCTGAGTCCGCCCGACCGGCGCATCCAGGACTTTCTCGAACGCTACCTCGAAGGCGTGGAGGCGGTGCCGCAACTGCCGGGGCAGACCTTCATCCTCGACCATGAAGGGCTGGCGCGCGAGTTGTCGCTGCCGGTCGATGCGGATGTCTTCAACTCGGACATCGTGTCGAGCTACCGCGTGGCCCAGGGGGTGTTGCACAACCCGGCCAGCGACCGCCGCACCACCCAGGGCCTGTTCCATGTCAGCGAGGGCGGATTGCCGATTCCCGGCGACAAGAAGGCGGTGCCGCGCGAAGTGTTCGCACGCATGCTCGGGCATGCGTTCAACCCGCCCGATGCGCTGCTCACGCTGCCATACACGGTGAATCAGCCCAACCCCGCGCGCATGTTCGTTTCCCTGCTGATGCGCCCGGTGATCTGTCCGGAGATTCCCGGCGTGGCGCCGCAGAAGAGCATGGAGATCCGTTTCTTCGCCCCCGGCAACCTGGTCAGCAACCTGGATTTCGTCGAGAGCATCTTCGGCAACGGCGGCAACCCCTACCTGCCGGAACACGACGCCAGCCTGGATGTGGAACACTGGAGCGGCCACAGCGGCTGCGTGGTGCTGGCGCCGCACCTGGTCACGCTGACCAAGCGCGAACTCGGCCTGCCTCGCTGGGATGAGGCGAACGAACGCCAGCGCCGCGAAGGCATGTGCTGGAAATCGCCCGACGAATGCTACAACGAGGGTCAGGCGTTCAAGCTCACCGCGCGCGATGCCAGCGGCGTGATGGTCACGATCCTGGCCGACAATTATTTCGGCTACTGCAAGAAGGAAGTGAAAACCCAGATCAGCTTCGCCGCCAACCTGTATGGACTGGCCGAGGAGGAGCACGCCGGCGGCGCGCTGCTGTTCCAGTGCCGCAACCATGGCGAGGAATACGGCGTCGACAGCAGCACGCGCGAGCCGGGCTATTCGTTCCAGGACATGGTGGCGCGCTACGGCCCGTTCATGCGCCTGATGCCCGAAGGCCATGCGCTCGACGTGAACTATCCGGACATCGTCTATGTGCCGCAGGCGGTGCGCTTCGACCTCAACGCGCAGAGCATCACCTGGGAACACGATGGCCGGACCCACCGGATCCGCCTGATGCCGGACAAGCTCTACATGCAGCCCAACGGCTACAAGGTCGAAATGCGTCCGCACCCGGGGGCACCGTCGTGGCGGCTGATCGGCATCGAGCCCGAGGGTACCTTCTGCCACAAGCCCTGCACCGTTTCCGGCGGCGGCAAGTCGGAAATTTCCAAGTCGCTGGAGGATGCGGTGATCTACGGCCCGCTGTTCATCGACGACCTGGAACGGGACCTGGCCTGGGTGCGGCAGATTTTCGAGCACGACTACAGCACGCGTTTTCGCCCCGGCTTCGAGCACGAGGACCGCGACCCGTCGCGCAATCCCCTGAGCATGGAGCGCAGCCTCGGCTCCGTGATCAAGCTGCTGACGCCTTCGCCCAGCCACACCGACACCTACAACACCTGGCTCGACAGCATTCCGCCGCGCATCCTGGCACTGGTGTTCCTGATCAAGCGCTTCCATCGTCCGGAGTGGGGCGATCGCTGGGACGAACAGCTTGCGGTCGACGTGGTGGACGGCGCGCCGGGCCACGAGCTTAAGATGTTCGGACGGCGCATCATCGCCAGCTATCTGCGGGTAGGCTTCGATGCCGAGGGACAGTGGCGTACCTTCAAGCTGCGCCAGGATTTCATTCCTGCCGAGAAAGTGCAGATGGAGGACGACATCACCGCCTCGGTGGTCGCGCCTGTAGCGATGCTCAGCGGCTGCAAGCCGGGGCTGGACCCGGCGGGCAGCGTGAAGCTCACCTTCAACTGCGAGCTGCGCCTGTTCCAGCGCCCGGACGATGCCGTCACGCCGGGCTACGACAAGCAGACCGAAATCGACATGGCGCTGCCTGGCAATTTCATCGCCAATTTCGAGCCGCTTGGCGGAGCAGCGCTCGCGACAGAGGTCGACAACGTCATGCGGCTGCATGCCTACACGCCGCCGATGCGCGAGTTGCTGCAGCACGCCGCGCGTGCCGGGCAGATCGCGGTGTCCTCAGCGCGGCCGCGGATGGTCGACGGCAAGCCGTCGAAGAATCCGCGCTATCTGCAATTGCGGCCCGACCTCGTCAATCCGATGCGCAAATACGCGGCGGAGATGGGCATACGCTTCCACCGCAAGCTGCCCGCCGATGCGCCGGTGTGCGTCAGCGTCGACGCGGTGCTGTCCGGACGCCGCAATAACCCGCCCGAGGCGGGGATGCGCTCGCTGGCGGTGTACAACCCGATCCACTACCAGGATTTGCCGGAACTGTTCATGGACTACATCTGTTCTTTGACCGGCAAATCCCCGTCCACCACCGGCGCAGGCTCGGAAGGCGCGCTGACCAAGGGGCCGTTCAACGCGCTGCGGCCCACGGCCGACCTCAATAACGCGCTGGTGTCGATGATCCTTACCGGGCATGACGGCTTCTCCACCTCGGCCGGCCACGTCGGTCCCCAGGTGCGCGTGGACCACGACATCAGCCTCCTGGTGCCGGAAATCTGGGCGCGGTTGCATCCGCAGCAGCGCCGGGCCGCCTGGCTGATCGAGCACGGCTACCTGGAAGCGCTCGACGATTTTGATTTCGAGGGTCAACGCGTGCCGGCGAGCCGGCTCGGCTACCGCATCACCGAACGCTTCGTCGCGCACTTCATGGGCAAGATTTTCGACAACCCACGCGCGGTCTTCACCGAGGCCATCCTCAAACCGGAGACCCAGAACCTGGCCGACTTCGCGGACGGCGTTCACAACATCGTCGAGGCGCAGGAGCGGGTGGCGCGACGCTACTTCGAAGACGGCAGCATCGCCGAGGCCTGTCCGCCGCTGCAGGCGCTGCTCGCCATCATGGCGTTCGGGAACTATCACGGCCTGGACGTGCACTCACCCGAGATACGTGCCCTGTTCACGCGTAAAACCTTGCTTGAATCCAGCTGGTATCGGCAGCGCCTGCAGGTCAAGCGCGAGCGTGACCTCGCACTGTGGATGCGCAACCTCAACGAACTCAAGCACTTCCAGCAAAATCCGCGCAACCTCGACGAATCGCGCCGTCTCGATCTCGACGAGAAACTCGCCTATGCTAAAGCTCGGTGCGATGCCTTGGTCAACCCCGAGGCCTGGCGCGACTATGTCGGCACGCTCGGCGCCGATCCGCTCGCACCGCCCGCGAACGGAACTATCGACGCCAGCAATCATCCGTTTGTAACGGTGCCTGCGCATCATGGCAGCACCCCTCTTGAAAGTATCCAGCCATGAACGCACCCGTCCCGATTTCCGAACCGGTTCTAACGTCCGACGAACTGGACAAGATCAACGCCTACTGGCGCGCCTGCAACTACCTGGCGGCGGGGATGATTTTCCTGCGCGACAACCCCTTGCTGCGCGAGCCGCTGCAGCCCGAGCACATCAAGCGCCGCCTGCTCGGCCACTGGGGCGCCAGCCCGGGCCTCAGCTTCGCCTGGGTCCACCTCAACCGGCTGATCAACAAATACGGCCTCGACACCATCTTCCTTGCCGGCCCCGGCCATGGCGCACCGGGGGTTCTGGCGCCGGTCTACCTGGAAGGCTTCTATAGCGAGGTCTACCCCAACAAGGGCGAAGACGAGGAAGGGATGCGCCAGTTCTTCAAGGAGTTTTCCTTCCCCGGCGGCATCGGCAGCCATTGCACGCCGGAAACCCCCGGCTCGATCCACGAAGGCGGCGAACTCGGCTACAGCGTCTCGCACGCCTTCGGCGCAGCCTACGACAACCCGGACCTGCTGGTGACGGTGATGGTGGGCGACGGCGAGGCGGAAACCGGGCCGCTGGCCACGTCCTGGCATTCCAACAAGTTCCTCAACCCGATCCGCGACGGTGCGGTGCTGCCCATCCTTCATCTGAACGGCTACAAGATCAACAACCCCACGATCCTGGCGCGCATCTCCCACGATGAACTGGAGAATCTGTTCAGGGGCTATGGCTGGACGCCCTATTTCGTCGAGGGCTCCGACCCCATGACCATGCATGAGGCGATGGCCGGCGTACTGGAGCAGTGCGTGCTGGAAATCCGCCGCATCCAGGAGGAGGCCCGCCGCACCGGCATTCCAGGTCGCCCGCGCTGGCCGATGATCGTGCTGCGCTCGCCGAAAGGCTGGACCGGGCCCGCCGAAGTCGACGGCAAGAAAGTTGAAGGCTTCTGGCGCGCCCACCAGGTGCCCATCGCGGACGTGCGCAACAACCCGGCGCATCTGCAGCAACTGGAAGCCTGGCTGCACAGCTACGCGCCGCATGCCCTGTTCGATGAGACGGGTCGCCTGCGGCCGGAACTCAAGGCCCTGGCACCCCAGGGCAACCGCCGCATGAGCGCCAACCCGCATGCCAACGGCGGCCTGCTGCGGCGCGCGCTCCGCATGCCGGATTACCGGGATTACGCTGCGCTATTGCCCGGACCCGGAAAGATCACGGCGGAAAACACGCGTCCGCTCGGCATGTTGCTGCGCGATGTGATGGCGCAGAACATGGGCAACTTTCGCGTCTTCGGCCCGGACGAGAATGCGTCCAACAAGCTCGACAACCTCTACGAAGTCACCAAGAAAACCTGGCTCGCCGACATCTACCCGGAAGACGCCGGCGGCAGCGAGTTGTCGCCCGACGGCCGGGTGATGGAGATACTGTCCGAACATACCCTGGAAGGCTGGCTGGAAGGCTATCTGCTGACCGGCCGGCACGGCTTCTTCTCCACCTACGAAGCCTTCGTCCATGTCATCGACTCGATGTTCAACCAGCACGCCAAGTGGCTGGCGATGTCGAAGGAAGTGCCGTGGCGGGCGCCGGTGTCATCGCTCAATCTGCTGATCACTTCGACGGTCTGGCGTCAGGACCACAACGGCTTCACCCACCAGGACCCGGGCTTCCTCGACGTGGTGGTGAACAAAAGCCCCGCGGTGACGCGCATCTATCTGCCGCCGGACGTCAACACGCTGCTGGTGACGGCGGCGCAGTGCCTGGAAAGCACCGACCTCATCAACGTCATCGTCTGCGACAAGCAGAAGCACCTGCAGTACCTGGACATGGATGCGGCGATCAAGCACTGCGCCAAGGGGATCAGCATCTGGGAATGGGCCAGCAACGACGCCGGTGCGGAGCCCGATGTCGTGATGGCCAGTGCCGGCGACATCCCGACCAAGGAGGCGCTGGCGGCAACCGTGTTGCTGCGCGAGCACTTCCCCGACCTGAAGGTGCGCTTCATCAACGTGGTGAACCTGTACAAGCTGGCCCCGGCCAGCGAACACCCGCACGGGCTGTCGGACCGCGATTTTGACAGCCTATTCACCCTCGACAAGCCGATCATCTTCAACTTCCACGGCTACCCCTGGCTGATCCATCGCCTGGCCTACCGCCGCCACAACCACGCCAACATGCACGTGCGCGGCTACAAGGAAAAAGGCAGCATCAACACCCCGCTGGAACTGGCGATCCAGAACGAAATCGATCGTTTCAGCCTGGCCATCGATGTGATCGACCGCATTCCTGCATTGCGTGTGGCCGGTGCCCACGTCAAGGAAAAGCTGCGTGACATGCAGATCGATTGTCAGAATTACGCCTACGAACACGGCGTGGATCTGCCGGAGGCCGATGCGTGGAAGTGGCCGTACTGAGCGGCGGGGCTGGGTTCAGGGCAGCAGCAGGCTGAACACCGCGCCCGCATCGTTGCGCAAGCGCATCTCGCCCCGCCGGCCCTGATTGACGTGGCTCTGTGCAATAAGCCGGCAAAAATGCAGGCCCAGACCGGTGCCGCGGGGATGACGCGGAACGTCCACGACCACCGCGTTCAGCACCTTGTCCGGAAACCCCGGCGAATCGTCGTGCACCCGCAGGACGAGACAACCTTCCTGCATGCCGGCCTCGATGCGCAGGCGGCTGCGCGCATGATTCAGGGAATTGTGGATGGCGTTGACCAGCGCCATTTCCACCAGATCGCGGTCGAAAAACCAGATTTGCGGCAGGTCCGGCGCCAGCGCGACTTCGACCTGGAGGCGGTCGCGCGCAAGCGCCAATGCCCGGTCGCGGATTTCTTCCACCAGGTCTTGCGGCGACCAGGCGTCGATGGACGGGTGGATGGGCTGGCTGTTTGACTTGTAGATCAGCAGCGCCTGCTGCAACCGGTCGGCCACGCCCTGGCACTGCAGCCGCGCTGAATTGACAGCGGAATCGTGCACCGCCTCGTTTTGCAGCGGGATGTTTTCGAGCGTCATCGACAACAGGCCCAGCTCGTTCTTCAGCTCATGGATCAGCGCAGCGTAGAGATCGGTGCCGTCGAAGTTCATCCTGCCCCCTTGCGCGTGATGCCGAACCGGCTTTCGACGTCCTTCAGGTGGAGGCGCAAGCCCGCGATGCGTGCATGGCCGGGCGCCTGGCGCTCCGCCTCGTCGAGGTGGTGCCTGGCCGTCTCGATCATGGCCTCGTCCATGCCGGCCTGGTCGATGTATTTGAGGATCACCCATACGGCATTCATCATGATGCGCGGGTTGTGGGGCGCTTCGGTACAGGCGACCAGCAGCTTTTCGACGGCCGTCTTGAAGTCGCCGCGCTGCGCCAGCACCACGCCCTCGTTGTTGAGCTTGCGCACACCGGTAGTCGCCTGGGCGAGCACGTCAAAACCGGCATCGCTACGCCCGGCGTTTTCGTAGATCTGCCGCGCCTTGGACAGCAGCGCATCGCTGTCATGGGCGTTACGGGCCACTTCGGCGACGATGCCATCGGCTTCTCCATGCCGACCCGTGGCCATGCAGGTGCTGGCCAGATCCAGCATCATCTTGGCATCGCCGCGGGTACCGGCGGCACGCAGCCGCATGGCTTCATCCAGGGCTTTTGCCGCATCCGTCATGTTGCCGTTGCGGGTGTGCACCATCCCCTGCGTGACGGCCAGGACCAGTTGCCCTTCCGGGCTGTCCACCAGGAGATTCTTGTTCTTTTTCAGCGTTTCGGCCGCGCCGTCGAGATCGCCCTGCTCCACCTGAACCCGGCACAGGTTGGCAAAATCATTGGGGGTGATGAAAATCGAATGGCGGCCCTTGTCCAGCGCCTGGGAACAGGCGATCCGAGCGGTTTCCAGGTCGCCGTTGGCGTGGGCGATCTCGCCCAGCTTCTGCAGCCGACGCACGGTTCGCGCTGAAACGGATACGCCCCGCTCCAGTGCTTCCTGGGCGGCAACGGCATCTTTTTTGGTCAGGCAAACATCGGAAAGCAGGTCGTAGGCGCCGACCATTTCGGGTGCCTGCTCCAGCACGTCGCGCAATTCAATCTCGGCAGCATCGTCCTTGTTCTGCAGATGCAGCGCACGGGCCAGGCCCAGACGTGCCCACGGAATGGCACGCATCGCGATAACCTGCTGGTAGAGCGCCTCCGCTTCTTCGAAACGGCCCAGGGCGACCAGCAGTTCGCCCTTGAAGCGCATCGCATCGACCAGGTATTTCGGCTGCCTGGCGATGAGTGCATCGCACGCGGCGGCGGCCGCCTCCAGGTTCTGGTCCAGAAAGTGTTGGTAGACCTCGCGGAACGCGCGCTTGCGCAGCAGAATGCTTTCGAGCCGATGACGCAGGACTTCCGGGCTGAACGGCTTGATCATGTAGTCGTCCGGCGCCAGTTCGGCGGTGGCGACGACCTTCTCGTAATAGGATTCGGCGGTCACCATCATGAAGACGGTATTGATGGAGATCAGGCCGCTATGACGCAATTCCTCCAGCAATTGCTGGCCGTCACGGCCGTCGCCCAGGTTGAAGTCACACAGAATGAAATCATAGTCCCTGAGCTTCACATGGTAGATGGCCTCGGACGCAGTGCTGCACAGCTGGACCTTGGTGATGCCGAAATTGGACAGGGTCAGGCGCAGCGCGTTGCGCATGCTGGAGGAGTCTTCCACCACCAGCGCGCGCAAGGCACCGTAATCGATCGGCGTGGATTCGGCGGCCTGGGCCCAACCCGGACTCACGCTCGCACTTGCCGCCATGAAGCCTCCCTGCAGTTCACTGAATGATTTACCTGAATGAATAAGGATTCAGTGAAATAACGGCAATCCCCGGCATTCCTGAACCTTGGCCGCGCCGGAGCGCAGGTTCAGCGGGGGAAAGTCAGGACTGGGCGGGCGGGGGGATTTCCAGGTCTTCCGCGTAGGGCCGGCCCGGATACTGGAAGGCGACCGGACCATCGGGCTTGGCGTGGACGAACTGATGCACGAAGGGGTCGGCGGCATCGGCCATTTCGGCGGCATTGCCCTCGGCCACCACGACGCCGTCGTGGATGAAGTAGACGTAGTCGGCGACTTTCAGCGATTCCGACACGTCGTAGGTCACCACCACCGAGGTCAGCCCGAGGGCGTCGTTGAGGCGACGGATCAGGTTGGCGATGGTGTTGAGCGAGATCGGGTCGAGGCCGGCAAACGGCTCGTCGTACATGATCAGCATGGGATCGAGCGCGATCGCCCGGGCCAGCGCGACGCGACGCTCCATGCCGCCCGACAGTTCGCTGGTGTGCAGGTCGTGCGCGCCGCGCAGGCCGACGGCATGCAGCTTCATCAGCACCAGGTCGTGGATGACGTCTTCCGGCAGGTCGGTGTGTTCGCGTATCGGATAGGCGATGTTGTCGAACACCGACAGGTCGGTGAACAGCCCGCTGACCTGGAACATCATGCCCATCTTGCGCCGCATCGCATAGAGCGCGGCGCTGTTCATCTGGTGCACCACCTGGCCGTTGACCTTGACGCTGCCGCGCACAGGCCGGAGCTGGCCGCCGAAGTGGCGCAGCAGCGTGGTCTTGCCGCAGCCGCTGACGCCGAGAATGCCCACGACCTTGCCGCGCGGGATGACGAGGTTGACGCCCCTGAGCACCGCATTGCTGCCATAGGAAAAATGCAGGTCGCTGACCTCGACCAGATTGTCCGCGGGCGGGTTTTCCGCTGCGGCGTCCCCGACGATGCGACTCACGCTTGCTCCAGCAAGGCGTGCGGGGCCTCCAGCGCGGCTTTCACCGCGACCAGGAACTGCACCGCGTCACGGCCGTCGATCAGCCGGTGGTCGTAGGTCAGGGCCAGATACATCATCGGCCGGATCACCACCTGGCCGTTTTCGGCGACCGGGCGCTCCTGGATGGTGTGCATGCCGAGGATGGCCGACTGCGGTGGGTTGAGGATGGGGGTGGACAGCAGCGAGCCGAATACACCGCCGTTGGTGATGGAGAAACTGCCGCCCGAGAGTTCTTCGAGGGTGAGCTTGTTGTCGCGCGCGCGCCGGGCGAAGTCGGCGATGGCCAGTTCGATCCCGGCCGACGACAAGGTCTGTGCGCGCCGCAGGATCGGCACCACCAGGCCGCGCGGGCTGGAAATGGCGATGCCGATGTCGGCGTCGGCGTGCCACACGATGTCGCTGCCGTCGATGGAAGCGTTGACGATGGGAAACTGCTCGAGCGCGGCGCACACCGCGCGCACGAAGAAGGACATATAGCCGAGCTTGATGCCGTGCTTCACCTCGAACTCGGCTTTGAAGCGCTGGCGCAACTCGTTCACCGGCTGCATGTTCACTTCGTTAAAGGTGGTGAGCATGGCGGCAGTGTGCTGCGCGGCGACCAGGCGCTCGGCCACCCGGCTGCGCAGGCGCGACATCGGTTCGCGGCGGGTTTCGCCGGGGGCGGCGACAGGGACGGCGCTCGCAGCCGTGGGCAGTTGCACACGTTCGACAGCGGGTTTCACCAACGCAGGCGATAACTCGGCCTTGGCTTGAATCACATTGTCATCGCGAGCCCCGGAGGGGCGTGGCGATCCAGAAGCGAGCGTCTGCGCGGGCGCACTGGATGATTTCACTTCGTTCGGAATGACACCCGTGACGGCGCCCTCGCCCGTCTCGATCACCGCCACCACCTCGTCAGCCTTCACCACCGCGCCTTCGGGCTGCCGAATCTCGACCAGGATGCCAGACGCCGGTGCCGGGATTTCCAGGATGACCTTGTCGGTTTCAAGGTCGACCAGGGCCTCGTCGCGCGCGACCGTTTCGCCCGCCTGCTTGCGCCACGGCAGCAGGGTGCCGCTGGCGACCGAATCGGACAGGGTGGGCACGCGCACTTCAAGCTTCATACGGGGTCTCCAGTGCATCGGTCAGCAGGGATTCGAGCTCGGCACGGTGGCGCGAGGCATAGCCCGACGCCGGGGCGGCGGCGGCTGGGCGGCCGGCATAGTGGAAGCGCCGGCCGCCCGGTGCGCAGTGGTTGAGGTGGTGCAGGGTCTGGTACCAGGCGCCCTGGTTCATCGGTTCCTCCTGCGCCCAGACGAAGGTGGTGGCCTCGGGATAAGTGCTGAGCACTTCGCGGAAGGCCGCTTCGGGGAAGGGATACAACTGCTCGATCCGCACCAGCGCGACATCGGTGAGCCCGCGTCCCTGCCGTGTCGCGTCGAGGTCGAACCACACACGGCCGCTGCACGCGACGACCCGTTTGGCTGCGTGCGGCGCCTGCGGGTCGTCGATCACCGGCAGGAAGCTGCCGTTGGAGAGATCGGCCAGCGATGAGGTGGACATTGGCAGGCGCAAGAGGCTCTTCGGCGTCAGGATCACCAGCGGCTTCCTGACCGGGCGCACGATCTGGCGCCGCAGCAGATGGAACATCTGCGCCGGCAGGGTCGGCACGCACACCTGGATGTTCTCCTGCGCGCACAGCTGCAGATAGCGCTCGAGCCGCGCCGAGGAATGTTCCGGCCCCTGCCCTTCGAGGCCGTGCGGCAGCATCATCACAAGTCCGCACAGCCGGCCCCACTTGGCCTCGCCGCTGGCGATGAACTGGTCGATCACCACCTGCGCGCCGTTAGCGAAGTCGCCGAACTGCGCCTCCCAGATCACCAGGGTGTCGGGGTCGGCGGTGGCGTAGCCGTATTCGAAGGCCAGCACTGCCTCTTCCGACAGCAGTGAATCGATGACGGTGAAATTGCCCTGCCGTTCATGGATGTGTTCGAGCGGAATGTAGACGCCGCTCTGGCGCCGTTCGCGCTTCTGGTCGTGCCACACTGCATGGCGGTGGAAGAAGGTGCCGCGCGCCGAGTCCTGGCCCGACAGGCGCACGTTGTGACCGGCGTCGAGCAAGCTGGCGTAGGCCAGGGTCTCGGCGTAGCCCCAGTCGACCGGCAGTTCGCCCGCGCGCATCTTGCGGCGGTCGTCCAGCACCTTCTGCACCCGCGAATGCAGTTCGACGTCGTGCTGCAAGGTGGTGATGCGCTCGCCCAGAAAATCAAGTCGCGACGCCGACACAGCGGTTGGCACCTCGGGCGAATGGTTGCCGCGGAAGCGGCTCCAGTCGGTGCTGAACACTTCCTTGAAATCGGACAGCGCCGGCGCACTCAGCGACTCGCCGTGCTCCAGCCGGTCGCGGCACTGGTCGATGAGGTCGTCCGCCTGCGCCTGGGTCAGCACGCCCTCGTCGACCAGCCGCTGCGCGTACAGCGTGCGCGTGCTGGGATGCGCCTGGATGCGACGGTACATCATCGGCTGGGTGGCGAGCGGCTCATCCTGCTCGTTGTGACCGTGGCGGCGATAACACACCAGGTCGATGAAGCAGTTCTTGTGGAAGGTGTAGCGGTAGTCGACGGCGGTCTGCACCGCCAAGGCCACCGCCTCGGGATCGTCGCCGTTGACGTGCAGCACCGGCGCCTCGACCATCTTGGCGACGTCGGTGCAGTACAGCGTGGAGCGGATGTCGCGCGGATCCGAGGTGGTGAAGCCGATCTGGTTGTTGATGACGATGTGGATCGCGCCGTTGTTGCGGAAGCCGCGCGTCTGCGACATGTTGAGGCTTTCCATCACCACGCCCTGCCCCGACAGCGCGGCGTCGCC
>Ga0208244_101002_pt1 | contig 18924 bp, 29 predicted proteins | sample SubbioCR12Aug_5A_FD_184828 | JGI IMG/M metagenome (GOLD analysis project Ga0208244, IMG submission 184828) | Serpentinite rock and fluid subsurface biosphere microbial communities from McLaughlin Reserve, California, USA - CR12Aug_5A (SPAdes) | ecosystem: Environmental > Terrestrial > Deep... | reverse complement strand
TTTATCCATTTATTCGGGGTCAGCTCATTGCTGTTTCTGTCAAGTAAGTCTGTCATCTTTATCAAAGTTTTGTTACCATTTCAAAGAACTATTGTATCTTTGTACCCTGTGGTAACGCAGGACACACAGCCAGCAGGCAACAGCAGTTTGGCGTAATGGCGGGTGACGTGGTAAATTGAACATTTGTGCTCCTATCAACATTTGTGCTATGTTGACAGTGAAGTGCTCCGAAATCCGCCACTACGCCAAACTGCGAAACGTTGCACTAACACTAATCAGCCCACTTACTCAATAATTCAGAAATTTGTTTGAGCTCGCTAAAAGAAATTGGCGTACACTCTAATGGAGGAATAACTAAATCACAAGTAAGTAATTTCTTCTTTTCGTATGTAAACTCAAACATCAAACGTCCCTTCTCATATCGGTTAGTGTGATATTGGTCGTGTTTGTAGCTCTTGGCTAGTTTATAGCCAATTTCCTTGATTTGGTTTTCGGTGATTGTGTTGGGTGTTTTCATTTGTTTGTTGTTTGAGTATAAGTGATAAATATTTTCCTACTTTCAATATCTGAGTGAAACAAAACCAACACTCTCATTTTATTTTGCAGGGATTCATTTAGTTCTAAAAAGAGGTAATAATCAATAAAACAAATGCCGTTAGTAACAAGTATCTCCATCACTTTGTCGGTACAGGCTTTTATGTTTTGTTTGTATGCTGTTGGTTGAATATTTGTTTGCATAATGAATGATTTTTATTAGTTTGGACCTATTAGGACCTTATTTGAAGGTCCCTAAATATTTTATACCTTCCCCGCTTTTGTCCCACCACGCTGTGATGTTATTAATGAAAAACGATTATCTGCAGCTTCAAAATAGTCGGGATTAATTTCAAACCCAACAAAGTCAAACCCATATTGAAAGGCTGCAATTCTACTGCTTCCGCTTCCTAAGTGAGTATCTAATATTTTGTAGCCTGGTTTGGCGAAATGACTTAGGCAGTATTGATATAACTTAATAGGTTTTTGCGTGGGATGAATTTTTGTTTCCTTGTTTTGCCCCCTTGTGTTTGAATGCTTGAAAAGCTTACCAGGATAATCATACGAAGTCCAAGCCATTTCTATTTGAGAGAAGTTTTCCCACGGTTGAACCTTATCCCAAACAACAATACATCGAGTTGGTGGTAAATGAAAATAATTGCCCCCCAAATAATTTGGTTTTTAGATACTCTGGATAATTCTGTAAAATACTCCTGAGTAGGTATTGCAAAATTCCAATCAATTATTGATTTATTTAAAAATCTGTTTTTTAGCTTGCCGGCACCTTGATTTAATCTTCCTTTTTCGTTAATGCCGTATGGCGGATCTACAATAGCCAAATCAAAATATTTATCAGGGTATCTTTTCATACCTATCAAACAATCTTCGTTATATACTTTTGATATAGGGCTTTCCATTTCTTTATAATGATTCTAGTTCTTTTGTTGCGTTAGCTAATAGTATTTTTGCTTGTTCATACATTGCTTTTAGTCCTGTGCTAATTATTTCAAATTCGTATTTTATTGTCAAGCTTGGATTGTCCTTTTCTCCATATACCTCAATATGAAAAGGCAATCCGGAATTAATTATGCTTCCTAATTTTTGGGTTATAATGTTCAACTTTTCAAAATTTGATATAAGGTTTTTTGCCTTTTCAATTTCCTTCTCTGTAGTTTTCATAGAATTATAGGTTTTAGGTTTAAAAATATTTTACATCATCAATAGTCATTTGCAATTTGCCGGCATAGAGGCATTTTTCAAGATATTGCTTTGCGGCCGCTTGGTGCTTTGCCGGATATTCGAGCTTTATTACCTTGCGTATGTGGTAATAATCTTTGCCTGTATCAATATACCGGTCTATTTCTTTGTATATTGCTATAAGGGCTTTGTCGGTCATTGGTTTTGTTTGTGTGAGCATGGTTATTGTGCTTTATCCGTTATTTTATCCGGTTCTTTAAATTCAAGGGAGCATTGCACAAACTTACTTTCAAGATAGCCTGAAACGCTTTTTTCGAGGTTTTGAATTTCTTTTCCAATTTTTGAATAAAGCCTTTTAGCCTTTTTAAGCTTAAAGTAATTTAATTTCGCTTGTGCTTCATCTATTGCATTTCCATACAAATAATCAAATATCATTTCCTGAAATTTGACGAAATCTTCCTGTAAGTTTTCGTCAATAGTATTGGCATTTACTAAAAACTGTTCGACTTTTTTGTCGATTGGTTTGCCAAAATCGAATCGCTTTTGATTTTTCTTGTTTGATTTTCGTAGTTGATTTGAAAGAAATCACATACAGGTTTTAGCCAAATATATTCTTCTGCAAATTTTACTGCGTTTTCAAAAACTTGTATTTCTGTTGTTTTCATAAGATTTGTGTTTTAATCAACTTATAAGTTTATTTTAGTAACCTTTTCAAGTTTTGCTTCTCGAATACATTAAAGCCAAGGCTTTTGAGATCGGCAATAAAATCTTGTAGCTTTTCTTTGTTTGGCTCAGGCAGATTATTGTTTCCACTATCTGCACCTATATTTATTTGGGCCGGACCTGGGTATATTTCATTAATCCAACGAACAAAAACATCCTTATCAAAATCCATAATTGGCTCGATAGTAAGATGAAGATTGTGCCGGCGGTTTACCTCAATATCAAACCGAATGGGCGTAATCCTTTCTTCTGGACTAGGCGCAAAGCGCATTATATCTTTATAGTGTCTGTTGGTTTCTATTGTAACACAAAGCACAGAATTCAGAGGCATTAAATGCTGAAATTGCAACATTCTTGCAGGGTTTTTGGTGTGAAACATATACTTATTATCGTATTTGTGGCAATGCTCTAGTGTTTTTAAAATCCAATAATCAGGAATGTTTGGAGCAAACATCTCTATACTACTGCCTAAAAAAATGAATAAATCACGCCCAAGGTTGGTTTTAAACTCTTTTTCGTCAAGCATAGGGGGTTTTTGTGGCCTTTCAAATCTTTTAGCCATTGCTATAAGGTAGCAGTAAGTACAACCATACATGCACTTGCCTTTTATGATGTTGAATGTATCGTCAATAAACGGATACATATTTTCCTTAGATTTATTTTTCATTGTCTAATTTTCCATTAATAAAGTATGATGTAGTCTTAGTTTGTGATGTAGCAGATGAGTAAGAAATAATTTGTCCGTGTCTGGTTTATCATCTTCATCATTATCAGTAAGCTTTTCTCCGCAATATTGGCAGAAATTAGCCTGTATAGGTATTTCTTTGCGTTTGGACGTGCCAAAAAAAGAAAGCCTTAAAGAGGGTTTGCGCAATGTAGCTCTGCGCATTATTCCGGTTTCGATAAATTTGAAAACAACGGATTTGGTTATTTCTATTTCGCAATTACACATCTTAGTACCTGTTTATATTAAACACAACTTCGCCGGCCGGAGTAATGAACACTAAAAGGGTATATCTTCTTTTTCCTTTTTTTACATTCACTTGCTTTTCGGTAATTGTAAGATTTTCTACTGCTATTCTTTTAAATCGTTGAATAGCCCATTTATCTAATAGTTTATTTATCCATTTCATATAATTATGTTTATAAGGTTTATATAAGGTTTTGGTTAATTTGGCACAGCCCAGCCCCCACTCGCAAATTCGTTTTTTAGTGTTTCCTGATTATATACAAGCTTTAGCACAGGATAATAATAAGAGCCAATTGTTCTAGCGTGTTTTTGCGCTTCAATAGCACTATTAAAGGTTTTGGTTTTCCCAAGAATTACCCTTTCGGTTATCTCTCTTTCATCGAGAGTAAAAAGCCTGTTTCTTACCGGTTCTCTATACATATGTTATTTTTTTAAAATGGTGGATCGTTGTTTATAATTGGCTAAATTCGTTTTCAGGTGTTATGTTGATGATTAGCTGACTAGATTTAGCGAAAATGATATATTCTTTAAGCGTTCCTTGCTCGCTTCTTCTAATGCGTGCATTACTTCCCCCTTTTCTTTTTTCATAGCCTTTTGCGGTTTCAGGATTCATTACAATTCCATTTTTTGAACAAAACTCATATAGCAAAGACTTAAATCTGTCTTTGTTATATCTTAATTGTAAATACTTTGGTAAGTTGAAATAGTCTTTTTCTATTTTAAACTTATCGTATAACTCATCAAGCTGCCATTCTCTACTTAAGTTTTCTTCATTATAAGTCCTTCCAGAATCAGAGTATTCTAATAGTAAATCATTTGCCCATTCGTATAAAGGTTTGCCTAAGTCGCTTTGTAGCTGTCTTTCGTCTATATGTTCTGTTGGTGGGCTAATCTTTTCGTTAATAAATTTTAAATAGAGTTGAATGCAGTTTGCTAAAAGATTATAGGCTTTATTCCATTCTTCATCATCGTAGTCTGTAAAAAGGTCTTTTCCAAATTCCATTTTTGGATTAAATTCTTCTGGATATTTTGTAGATTTAGAATGATAATACGTTGAAAAATCACAAGCAAGGGTTCTTCTGTGGGTAGAGCCATCAGCATTTTGGAAAACCCCATTCATAGTTATGCCTATTTTGGGCGACTGCTCAAATGCAATCATAAAAGCCGGTCTATGCTTTGGATTAACCCTGAATTCTCCTTCGCAAATATTGAAGAAATCCTGCATTCCTACACTTCTGTGAAGGTCGTTGATTATTACAAAGTCTGTGTCTTTGGTAACGCTTTCGTATAGGTGCTTATCTTTTGTTAGGTCTGCGTTTTGTCCAGGAATCGTAACCGTAGATAAAATATATGATAATAATTTAAGAAAAATACTTTTTCCTGTACCGCCTTGATGTTTTCCTTCATCAACATTTTCTCCGTCAATGCAAACAACCGCCCATGGTTTTGATTGTTCTCTGTGCTGCACTAGCAAATAACCTATTGCAAAAAGCTTGTTTATTATTCTCAGGTTGGTTTTTTGAAGTTCAACTTCTGTTAGCTTAAGGCCTTCTTTTTCCTTTTCCCAATAAAAATTTGATGTATTTTTAATAAAATTCAAAAAAGAAAAATCATTATCATTTGTTTGAATAGAAAATTTTTCCCAGGGCTTGAAGCTATCTATAAATGCCTTTGCATTAGCTTTATCTTGCTCGTTACTCGCTTCATAATCTATTATAGCTTTCAAATAATCTTCCGAATATTCAACCTCAAATAATGGTTTTATAATTTTTGCGCTTCGATTTTGGATTTTACTTTTCCAAATGTATTTGGGACATTGAGAGATAGGTTGCTCATCAATTCCATATTGAGTAACCTTCCATGCAGTATTTTGGAAAAACATATACTGAAAATCTATACCACCGGCCTTAGTGTCAAGGTCTATCTGATCAAGATTAAGCAATGAGCTTTCTTTTATTTTATTGCTATTAAAAAGTGCGTCTCTAATATTTTCGTTGAAATGATTGTTCTTTAGGTATTTATGTACAAAATCCATTACCTCTTTAGTTGGAATATCATCAACAACATTGCCGTCTATTCTAATAAATTTATAGCCGGATTTATCGTTGTTGGAAGGATATGTGAAAAACCCGTGAGCCATATAGAAATTATAAAGCCTAGTATTGTGTATATGATATTTAAGCTTGCCTTTTTCTATATATTCAGACATAAACTTAAGAGGAACGGCTGATGTAGTTAACTTTTTAAACCATGTTTTCACAATAGACATATCTGCTATTGTGTTTCCGTTTTCTGTAGATAGTTTTGCGTATTTCTTGCAAAAATCAGTAAAGTCTTTTCTTTTAAAGCCCCTCTCATCATATCCTTCTTTTAGTTCTTGGGGTAAAAAGATAGTTTTAATTTCCCAATGTGTTTTAGCAAGTTCGTTTGCATAGCGAATACCTGATTTATCAATATCCGGTAAATTATAAACCGAATCCGCTAAGTCAAATAAAGTATATACCTGGTCTTTCGTTAAGGTTTCGGCTTCTGAGTTAAGCCAAACAGGAAAATAAAAAGGTTTTTCATATTCGTTTGGTGTGTCTTTGCTCTTTTTGTTTAGTGAAAACAAATTTAATGCGTCCCTTTCCCCTGCAACCTTTATTATATATGGCAATTTGTAGCTTATTGTATTTGGATCAACCTCATTGGAAGAATCATCTAGTTCATTATCATCAGCTATTTTTGAGGCTATATTTATTTTGGTTTCAGTAATATAGGTTTGAATTTGCTGCAATCCATAAACATAGTTTTTGGTCTTTTTGTCGTGATTAACATATAAAAATCTAATGTCGCCAAAAGGTTGTATTAGTTTTTGGAATTTACCACTATCAAAAACAAAGATGAAATATTCGGGAGTGCTAGAATACTTATGACCGCTAGGGGTAATATAATATTCAACGCTTGAGTAATTATACAATTCGCATATTTCTTTGGTAACGTTAGGTCCCAAAAACAAAAGCTCAGCCGGAGTAAATTCTTTCTTTTGGATAATGTATTGTCCTGTTGTATTGTCTGTATTTTCTCTGATAGGCTTTGGCTTTGAAAACGAAACACTTTCTGAATCGCCTATCGCAAATTCAGATCTAAACCAATCCAAAACTTTAGGAAAATTTTTGTTATTATCTTCAAACTTGTATTTTTTGATGAAATTGACCGGATCGCCGGCAACTCCGCACCCAAAACACTTGAATATGTTTTTTTTGGTGGACACTGAAAACGAAGGAGTTTTTTCATCGTGAAATGGGCAATGCCCTGTAATTTTACCGTTTTTCTCAGTTAAAGAATATCCGGCTTTTCTTATTACATCGGCTATTGGCAAGTTTTTTGCTAACTGTATAATAGATTTATTGTCTGAACTCATTATAAACCCTCCTTGCTGTTAATAATAAATCTTCTTTAATATCTTGAAGTTTGTCGATATCACAATTCTCTTTTATTTTAATAGATATTGACATTGGGGGAGAATAATCTCCATGCCCATTAGCAAAGACTTGCATTATTATATTAGCAGCATAAGCAGCATTTTTTTGAGGGTTGTTAACAATGTGTTGAAGTGTTTTGGTTAATTCAGAGGGGTTTCCGGCTTTAGCCTTTTTCAAGACCTCAATATAATTTGATAATTGCAAAATCAAATATGATTTTGCCCTCTCCTGTATGTACGATAAAGCAGCTTTTTTGTCGCTAAACAGCACTTGACTGCTATTTTTAGCAGTTCCAGGCATGTTCCACTGTAGTTTTACTGATACTACCTCGCTTACCGTGTATTGGATCATTTCTTTGGATATTTATAATTATACCTTTCCTTTTTGATTTTCCTTTTTCGCTTGCAGCCTTGTATTTTTGCAATTGAGAAAGCAGCAACAATGAATACTGCTATCACTAATACTATATATTTCATTGCTTAGCTAATTCTTCAAGTACATCAAGGGCTTTGGTGGGTTGGATTGAAAGCTTAGTTGTTTTCAATTTTCTCCAATACCTAGATGATACGCCAAGAGTCTTTGGCATTTCTCTATTAATCTCTTTTGCAAGCTTCATCGGCATATTATCCATAATTTCTTGAATGGATTCGCCTTCGGGGAGTTTGTTTAATACTTCTTTTATTGTCATTAATGTAAAATTTGTTTTTAAATTTGTAGTACCTAAACAGGACATAAATAAGTCCGCAACAAAAATACAATTATTTCTTATATCTACAAACATTTGATTGTATTTTTTAGCAAAAAAATCATATAGATATGAAAACCAATGAGATAGAAATCAACAAAAGGATTGAGGTGCTTATACAAAACTTAGGCTTAAACATCAACTCATTCTCTAAAAAAATTGGAATACAAAACAATGTAACGATTGGAAACATAATAAAAGGAAGGCAAAGCCCAGGCTATACAACTATAATGATGATATTAAAAACGTTCCCAAACCTCAATACAGATTGGTTGATTAAGGGAGAAGGAAATATGTTTAATGATAATGCTACAGAGGAATCAGTAAGCATGGTACATGAAAAGGAAATCCAATATAAAACCGAAAGCCTAAGCATTACCCTAGCCGGCAATTATTTAGATGTATTAATGCAGAAAATCACAAGCATTGATGAAAAACTAAGTATTATTAGCAAAAACACAAACAAATGATTGCGTTTTTAGTATAATCACTTCCTGAAATGGATATATAGCACTGATATTCAGGGGTGTAGTTTTTTACCAATTATTAATTATAGGACATATTTAATATGAATATTTGATTATATTACTGATTATCAGTGTTGGGAATAATATGCAGTGAATCAATAATCAGGCAACATTGAATGTTATAATAATGTCGAATGCTATTTCAATTCGTTTGTCATTCGGTTATATAATTGCTCTATATCTGCCCAGTCAGTTTTATCAACTAATTCATTTTCAGGTAGTAATAGCTTTGAGAGAAACTCTTCTTTTCTTTCTTTGTGTTCTTCAACTATTCTCAGTTTGTCTATTTCAACATCTCCCCAGTCTTTGGCAATGGCTAACTCAATTTGCTTATTCATTTCCGTAAAGAATGATTGCCCAAAATCTTTTATTTTATCAATAAAATCAGAATAATCCATTTCATAGCTCCCGTTCTTAGCCGTCCATAGACTTAGGCCATTTTCTAATATATGTTCTGTATCCCAAGTAATTCTAACTTTGTCGTTTCTTCTAAAAAATGACAAATGCGGCCCTCCAACTAAGTGTTCAGAGTATAGTGTTCTCTGGTAGATCCATGAAGTTAGTTTGCAATACTCTTCAAAATTAAAATCACTATTATAGTCTTCACCTTTTTCGCATAAGTCAATCCAATCTTTTGCATCAGATTGAAATTTTTTCAAGTCTTTTGTCAGGTTGTAAATCTCTTCAGGAATGCTCTCACTTATTTTATCAAAAAGTTCAGTGAAATCTTCAATAAATCTCGCTATTTGATAGTCATTGTACTGCGAAGATTGCCTTCCCCAATCTTTAATAGCTTCTTTCGAGTATTCATAAATTGTTTCGCATCCGAACTTCAACCACAAGTCTCCTTCTGTGAGTCCAAACCAATTTAAAGATAATTCGGGTTTTGCTCCCCAAGGCACAATCTTGTCTAATTCTCTTAATTTGAAGTTTATCATTGTTGTATTATTATATGGGTTAATAATTTATCAATATTCCGCACCTAATCAAACCAAAAATTAAATATTCAATTCTCAGCGACATATGATTTATTGTAGAAACAGAATTCCACCCACATCAAAAAGCCCCTCGTCACATAATTGTATAATTTCAATTCCATTAATATTGTAGATAGAAGTAACTTCTTCAGGATTTAAATAATCTATAGAACCACAAACAAATAGTTTATTATTTAATACACCACAACATCCACCAAAAAATCCATTTTTGAAATCTTTCAAATATATTTCACTTGGATTTACATATGTAACCTTGCATCCACTTACACTAAGGGCTTTAAAAATAGACATATCCGATGTTAAATATTGATTATTTACAACAATACAATTACATCTGGAATAACCTTGATTTACATTTATAACTTGCTTATTTACATTCAGATTAATAATGTTGATTTCTGTGATGCTAATGCAGTGTAGAATAATTGAGTCTGTCACTAAAGCATTGTATCTTGCCGTTTCAGGATATTTATGACCTACGGTGCTGTTGCCAAATGTAAATTCAATGCTATTTTTTATCAGAATATCGATATATTTACCCGGTGTGTTCGGCGCAACAATTAGAATATCAGGTGTTTGGCAAAAGAATATGTCAGGGTGACCACTAACAGCATCATAAGTTATCCCATTTGTTTCAAAAAGAATTACCTCTCCGTAAGCTGAAAGTTTACGAAGAGCCTTTTCTGGTATTTTTTTATCAACAAGGATTAACATGGAATTCTTTAACACCTAATGAATTATCGGTTTTAAAAACAACATGAGCAAACTTCTTTTTCAACCAGATTTTGTTACAACCACTATGACCAATAGCTGCATTTATACTTTTGGGATTTACTGTAATGCAGATTGATTGAGAATCAGGAAGTGAAGCATTTTTAAAGTTATTGTACCACATCACAGATCTTACGAGTTCTCCAAAAGCCGGATGAAATGGACCATCCACAAGCTCCTCCCCTCTTATAAATCCTTCACTTGGATGCAACCCAACCCTTAAAACGTTAACCTTCGCATCCTCAAAAAGGTCGACAAGCTTGGCTGTCAATCTTATTGCTTCATCTAAAGTTTGAGGTTTATATTCTCCCCTCTTATACATATTTTCAAGTTCAGTACCCTTAACAACCAAACATGGATAAATTCTAGTGGTTTCTGCCCCTAGTCTTATGATTTCTTTTGCAGTATTAATGCTTTGTTCTTCTGTATCTTTAGGCAGACCTGTCATCATTTGCATTCCAAGCTCAAAACCAAAGTCTTTAATTAATTTGGCAGCATTAATAGAGTCTTGAGCAGTATGATTTCTTCTACACACATTTAGTACATTTTCATCCATTGATTGTGTCCCAAGTTCAATAGCAGAAACCCCCATTGACTTTAGGAACATAAGCTTATCAGAATCTATAAAATCCGGTCTAGTGCTAATTCTTATTCCATGTATCTTACCCATATCCAAGTACTTAGCAGCTACCTCAAGGTATTTTTTTTGCAATTCTAAACTGATTCCAGTAAAATTTCCTCCAAAAAAAGCAACTTCAATATTACTATCAACATTCTTAAATGTTTGAAAATGCTTATCAAATAAAGCAGGTAACTCGTTAGGAAGAGGAATTTTGTCTAGGCTTGCAACTGCGTATTGGTTGCAAAACACACATTTGTTAGGACAAGCTTCATTAGCCAGAAAGACAGGAATTTTATAGAATCTCATTAAGATATTATTTTTTTCTGTTTAAAAATCAAAGTCGACATAATTGCAGTCAATAAAGCCACAACAAATGTCATTATCAAGCATGAAATATACTCTTCCATTCCTGTTTGAATCCATACAACGGTGAAAACAAAACCAGCCACCATTGTACAAAATGCTGCCCTGGCATGAAATCTTTTCCAGAACAACGTTAAAATAGTTATAACCGAAAAAGTATCACCTATACCAGCCCAGGCATATTTAACCAAACTATAAACCATCACATCTTTAGTAAGATAAGCCAAAACTAAAGCAGCAATTGCCATTAATGCTGTAACACTTCTAGAAACAAAAAGGTTTGAAACAGTGAATCTTTTTCTGTATTTATTGTTATTACGATATTTTCACTTATTTCAGTTGAAGTTAAAATAAGTAAAGAATTAGCTGTTGAAATCATAGCGGCAAAAGCACCTGTGACAAGTATTGTGGCAATAAAAGGAGGAAATATTTTGAAAATTACTGCAGGCATAACTGTTTCAACATCACCCAATTCCGATGAATTCGGACCAAATATTGCCAATCCGATATAGCGTAGCAATAAAGCTCCTGTATAAGCTAAAACTGTCCAACTAATAGCAATATTTCTAGCTTTTTTAGCCTGGCTGTAATTTTTTATTGCCATATATCTAACAGTAAGCTGCGGCATACCACCCAAATAACCAAACATCCAACTAAGACCGGTAACAATAATAATTCCCGACCCAAACCCTTTCGTCATTCCTGTTAGATTTGAATATGCTTCACCTGATTTCTGAATAGCTTGAGGAATTGTAGAGGCAAAAACATCCGGATTTGTAGAAATATAATAAATCCCAACAATAGGTCCCACTACAAGCGTAATTATCATAATAATGGCCTGCAGCACATCTGTATAAGCAACACTTCTAAATCCGCCATAAATTGTATAAGGAATTACAAATAACGCAACGATGAGGATTCCAAAACCAATATTTAGTCCAAACATCTCATTTATTGTTTTTCCACCTCCAATAAATTGAGCCGCAACATAAAAAAAGAAGAAAAAGGCAATAAACAAACTACCAAATATCTGTATGTACCGGCCTGTGCTTCCATGTCTTTTAGCAATGAAATCAATGTAGGTATCCGCTTTATACTTCTCAGCTTCCGACCTAATTTTTTGAGCAAGAAACAACCAACTTAAAATGATACCCAAAGCACAACCAATAGCGGTCCACATCTCTGTTAATCCCAGTGCATAAGCCGCCCCGGGCAAACCCAATAATGCCCATGCCGATTCGCCGGTTGCCCTTTCTGATAATGCAGCTACCCAGCCCGGAAGATTTCTCCCACTTATTGCATAGTCGCTCGAAGATTTAACTTTTCGTCCGACATATATTCCAATAGCAGTAATAACAGCCAGGTATGTTATCATAATACCCAGCATCATACCCTGATGTTCCATAGCTATTATTTTTCTGCAAACTAAAGAATTTTTTTTGGTTAAAACAATTTCATAAACAATAATAACAAAAACTGCCGGAAGAAAATTTTCCTCCGGCAGTTAAACAAACTAATTAATAAACAACATCAAACCTATCTATGCATTCTTCTTTGATCTTTTTTCATCATTTTTCTGTCACCTTTTGGACCACGAGCATCAAAAAACACTCTTTGCTCTTCTGTTAAAAGATTTCTAATTTCCTGATGATGTCTTGCTCTTGACTTCATCTGAGCATTTTGTAATGCCGACATTTCGTCAATAATTTTATCAATTTCTTTTAAATCAACTCTTTCTCCCGACATTAGTGTCCTTTTACGAGCTCTAAGTTCGTCCATTTTGTTTCTGTGTTGAGTTGCTTCTTTCAAGTGACTTGTTCTAAGTTCATTAATTTTAGCACGTTGTTCTTCTGTAATATTAGGAATATTACTGCAAAAATCTCTTGGTTCAAAAGTTCCTGATGCATCTTCAATGGTTGCATTTCTAGCGTTAGATTTGCCTCTTTGTGCGTTTGCATCCATCGAAGAAATCATTAATACTAATCCTGCTATAAATAATGCGGATATAATTCTTGAAGTTTTCATTTTTTTTAAGTTTTAGTTAAACATCTTTATTTCTTTGATGCAGTTTTTGAAAGAAAGTTTAATCCACTAATACTCTTTTTTGAAAAATGCCTGATAATTAAGTGTTTTAAGAGTATAATTAATTAATTTTGCGGAAATTAATTTTCAATAATTATGAAAATCAACCAATTTTTATACATTTTAATAGCATCAAGTACACTCGGGTTATTTCTTTTTTCTTGCACCAATCAAATGGATAAAGATGAAGCTTTATCACATTTGAAAGCATTTGATAATGAAATAATCAGGTTGCACGACAAACTTGTTGAAACCAGACCCTATTTAGCACTTAAGAAACTGAAGACCATAAATAATATTCCTCTTCCATTTTTTCTAACCAACCAATCGGAAATCACAGACACTATCGAGTATAACTTTACTGAAAATAAAGGAATATTCGAACATAATGTTGAATGCAATATGTTTGAAAAAAAGGCTGATTCCGATTCTTTAGTTTTACTTTTTAAAGATGCGGTAAATAGAAATGCTGATGTTCGTTTAATTGTAACTGAATACGATGCAAAATCTACAGCTAGCAATTTCAATATACCTACTTCATTAAAAGCCGAAATGTATATTGGAAATCAGCAAGCAATGGAAATAAATCATTATGCAGAAGTAAATTACGGAATGCCTTTAAAAATTGATTTTAAGGGAAAATTTGATGAATACAATATCTCTATTCAGATGTCTACAAAGCTTAGGAAAAAATCAGGTAAACTACAATGCGAAATATTGATTAGTGGCTCATCAGGAATTATTCTAACATGGAATGTAGACGCCAATCTTGGCTTTGAAGATGATGCTTCATATTATATAAACAAGCTTTTAATGAAAGTTGAGTTGTTTCCTGTAATTATAGATATAAATGTATACAACAAAGGCATAGGTAGGCATTCAGTTGATTATGTTTCGGACTTTAACAAGAATTCAAGAATAAAGATTTACTCTAAAACAGACGGAAGGACTATAGGAATAGTAAAGCTCAAAACTAGACCTGGAAGCGATAAACTTGATTTTGTAGTGTACTACAAGGATGGTAGTTACGAATATATCGACGATTTTATTATTAGTATCAGAAGAATAATGTCAATCAAAACCTAAAATCTTGACCTTCCCTTGTGACTTTTATTATTATCAAAATAATTGCTCATAATCAAGTCGTTAGGATAGACAAAATATCCGGCATTGTCATCTAAATCTATTCCGGTTACATATAATACCGCTTGCCAAATAAGTAAAGAACAATACCAGTGAGTATTATCAGCCCAATTTTCTCTATAAGCAGAATCAACAAGTTCAATAATCTCCAAACTGTTTGGAAATCTTTTAATTGAATTCCAACTGGAATAACTTCCTTTTTGGTTTATTATAAAGTCGATAATCGAATCTATTTGATTTTCAGATAATTCTAATCTTAAACGGTAGCGACTGCCTTTATATTTCTCAACAAAACTATCATTATAAAGAAAAGGATTATTATTAATATCAAGAGCTTTCACTTCTCTAAGTTGATGATTTCTAGGCAAAGGCCTTGAATGGGACTCAAAAATAACAGTATTAGCAAGTAAGCTATCAGTATTTTCTGATTCGAAACCTTGAATTACAATAGCAGCATGTCCTGCATTCCAGCCATTTTCAACAAAAGAGGTTGCCGGGAAAAAATTGCTATTGGCTCTCACGATAATATCACCTCTTCTTAGCTCAGAAATACCCTCATAAGCCCAAGGAAATTTATCCAAATTATCTTTATTATCAGACTCAATACCTGTTGAGCAGGAGAATGTAAGGTATAATAAAGGAGCAAAGATTAGTATTAATTGCTTAAATCTTTTCATTTTTAATGAATTATAACTGTAAAAATAATACTTTTAGTTTCACCTGTTTATTTCTTGCTATTTATTTGTTATTTAACAATTGCAAAGATGCGGTGCAGCTTGCCATATAATAACTTTAACGTGTTAAACTGCTCACTTAATAAACAGACATCTATAACCATACAGGGTTTAATTAACTTGCCTAATTCTATTTAGAATATTACTTTTGTAACTCTCAGTTAATATATAAACTTAAAGTTCAACAAATTATGAAAAAAACAATTTATACATTTTTGATATTATTTGTAACAGCCTCGGTTTTATACATTTCCGGATGTAAGAAAGATACTGTTAATAATCCTCTTACAAACATGCCTGCTGAAACTGCAAAAGTTGAAATCAGAAGTGCAAGTCAGGAAATAACAGGGAAAATGGAAGAGGTAATGGCTTCACAAGCAGCAACCACTCTTGATTTTTTTGCAAACATATCAAATGTTGGAGAAGAAGATTGGAAAACAGCAATTAAGCCATCCATAAGGGGAATGGAAAAGCTAAAACCATCTAACGTTAAGAAAATTATAAAAAGTCAGTTCACTCTAAAAAACATTAACGAACCTGATCCAAAAGTTGGTGGAGTTTACAAATATAACTACACAACCGAAGATTTTGATTTAATAAATGCGGGAGTTACATATCTACAGTTTATTTTTCCTGCCGATGAAGAAGATTTTTATAATGGCGGATGGAATGCTACTATGACGATTACTAATTATCAATATACAATAATTGATGAAGAAGAACTTCCAATTAGGTTTGATATTGAATTAATTGCTTATAGTGTGAAATGTTTTGAAATGAGCTATACAGCCTCATTTGATGCGGATGGAGCACCAACAAGCATGTCAGTTACAATTAATATGCCTCCATATATAATAACAATGTCTGAAAGCGTTAGCGGAGCGAATTATAACAGTACATTTTCATTCAAAGAAAATAATACAGTAATTATGAGCTACAATGTTTCTGTGCAATTAACAACAGATAAGGAAAATATTGTTAAGATATCAGGTCATTATCAGGTTAGCCCACTTAGATTAGATGGTTATGTTAATTTAATGGATATGGATTTATGCACTGAAAATGATGTTGCATGTATGAATAATAATATCTCCGTTGCAATGATTCATACCGCATATAATCAGATTATAGGAAGAGTTGAATATAGATTGTTCTATGATGCTTATTGGGATGAGTATTATCCTGACCTAGTAATTGTATATGCAGATGACACATGGGAATGGCTTGCAGATATTTTTGATGTAAATTTTAGAAAGTAATTTTACAAAGAAGAAATAAAAAGAGGCTGTCTGAAATCCAGGCAGCCTCTTTTTATTATTGGTTAATATAATCTGCTATGGTATTTTTACTGAAATAATCTCTGAATTGAATAGAAACATCCTTCACTAATCCGCTCATTAAGCATTTATCAAATGGGCAAATCTGCCTATCTAAAGGACAATCGTGAACTTCAATTTTTCCTTCAATTGCTTCATAGATACTAAGCATTGTGATATTTTCAGGAGCCATATTTAATACAAATCCTCCATTAGGGCCTCTTACAGATTTTAGAAATCCAAATTTTACAAGCTGCTGCATTATTTTAGCAAGATGGTTTCTAGAAGCACCCATTTGTTCAGCAAGTTTATTCACATTGATATGAGTTTTTGATTTTGCAATCAGCACCATAGCGTGAATTGCCAGAGAAGCTGCTTCGGAGAGATTAATTAATTTAGCCATAATTAGGTCGTTAAATTTACATTGCAAAATAAAACAAAATATTTTATTATTCAATATATGATTGATATACATTATCAAATAAATAACAACCTTGCAATTTGCCCTTCAGAAAAAGCACAAACATCTTGCGAAATAATCATTACTTCTTTTTCAGTGCTGCTTATTGAAGTTATTTTTGCCCGTATTTTTATTCTTTTTTCATCAACAATTATTTCTGCATCGTAAATTCCATCTGGTGGCAGAAGTTTTTCCTTTTCTTCAATTTCAATAAACCATTTGTTGGAGTCTGCTTTTTCACTTCTAAATATTTTACCAATTATCAGATAATTAAACCCAAGATATCTGTTTGCTTTTACAAAATCACCATTTAAAATGGCATCTCTAACCTTGCCACTGCTAATAGTTTCATTTTCAATATCCTTTAAAGGGATACCTTCTAATTTAAATCCATGTTTTTCTCCCAATTCTGATAAAGCTTTTTGATCTCCTTCCCTGTTTTTGCCAAAATGATGATTTGGCCCGGTAACTACAACTTTAACATCCAGACATTTAACAAGATAATTAATAATAAAATCTACAGAAGAAGTATTGGCAAAATTCTTATCAAACGGATGAATTATTAGGTTGTCTAATCCTGTGCTTTGAAGCAAAAAGATTTTTTCATCAACTGAATTAACCAATTTAAGGTCGTTATACTCAGGATAAAGCACTTTGCGTGGGTGAGGATTAAAAGTAATTAAAACCGACTCCCCACATGTTTCTTTTGCCAATTTTATAAGTCTGTTTATTATAACCTTGTGACCTTCATGTACACCATCGAATGAACCAATTGTAATAATTGCATTCTGAATTATTCCTTTTGCTTCTAATATATTGCGAAATACCCTCATTGTTGATTTTATAATGCGAAAAAAATTAAATAGAGTTTGCAAAGTTACACCATGCAAATTCTAAAACCATTTTTTTTTAATTTCGCATAAAAATAAATGATTATCAAAAAGCCAATTTTATATACTTCATTAATTGTTTTGATTGCCTTTATAATTGGGCTATTAAATGCACATCAACTTCCTATATATAAAACCACAATATTGCTATCACCATTATTATTATACATAGATGCATACCTGTATTTCATTTTTACAAATAAATATGAAGCAGGGAAATTAAGAAAATACATAACAGCCATTATAATTTATGTATTATCTGCCTCATTAAGTATATTCCTTCTTGCACTTTTTTATGGATTTACAAATTGGAGCCCAATATTTAATCATTTGATATTCACTGCAATATCAATTAGTTATATTCCCAAATTATTTGTATTTTCAATTCTAATGATATTGCTATTGGTCGACTTATTAATATTTAAACGTCATATAATCAGGACAAGAATAAACAGGATTTTAGGAATTACATTTATAGTATTATTCACAATGATGCTTTTTGGCTCTTTAAGAACGGCATATAACATCAAAATAAATCACAAGGTCATTATAGTTAGCAAATTGCCGGAGCCATTAAATGGGCTTAAAATCGTCCATATAAGCGATTTGCATTTAGGGAGTTGGATTTCTGTGGATCCAATTAAGAATTTGGTTGAAAAAATAAATAATTTAAATCCAGATTTAGTTTTTATTACAGGCGACATAGTTAACTTTCACACTGATGAAATAGACCGATTTGCGAAAATTCTACCCGAAATTAGAGCTAGATATGGTGTCTATTCTATTTTAGGAAATCATGACTATGGTGAATACTTAAGTTGGGGAAATGACATAGAGAAAGAGGCCAACATTAGAAGGTTGATAAATACAAAAGAGTCGTTTGGGTGGTGTGTTTTAATGAATGAAAGTTATGAACTTGAAATAAATGGCGAAGAAATAATCATTGCAGGAGTTGAAAACTGGGGGAAAAAGTCACGTTTTCCCAAAAAAGGAGATATAGATAAAGCGATAGAAGGGATAGACACAACAAAAACTATATTACTGCTTTCTCATGACCCCAGTTATTGGGATGAAATAATAAGTACGCAGCACCGATATGTTGATGTCACTTTTTCCGGACACACACACGGAATGCAAATAGGAATAAACAACAATACAAGCTTAGCAAAGTTGTTTTTTAAGCAAAGCGGCGGATTATATCAGCTGAATTCAAGTCACAAATGCAACTTTTTGTTTAATCAAATTTAATGATAAAAATTCAATTGGTGATAAGAACCCCAATTTTTTTCTTGGTCTGTTATTTAACTTGTGTTGAACATATTGAATTTGTTGATTAGTAATATTTTCAAAAGAAGACCCTTTAGGAAAGTATTGCCTGATAAGCC
>Ga0208244_101001_pt1 | contig 18929 bp, 21 predicted proteins | sample SubbioCR12Aug_5A_FD_184828 | JGI IMG/M metagenome (GOLD analysis project Ga0208244, IMG submission 184828) | Serpentinite rock and fluid subsurface biosphere microbial communities from McLaughlin Reserve, California, USA - CR12Aug_5A (SPAdes) | ecosystem: Environmental > Terrestrial > Deep... | reverse complement strand
TATAGCCAATGGCGGTCTAAGTGGCAGTTTGAAGCATTCTGCCCCGCACTAAGGTTTGTAGCGGTGGATAGTGACGAAGCCCGAAATCCGCCACTGGCCATATTGCCAGCCGTTACCCAACATAATGACCCGTCCTAAAATAGGCTGACCTAAAAAAATGAAAAAACACCTTTTCTCCAAATTTAATCCAAAATTTCATCCTTGTTTTGTATAAACTAACTTGAAATGAAAGTACTAATAGTTGAAGATAATCTGACTCTACTTGACTCAATTTCCTCATCTCTGATAGGAGAAAAATTCTTATGTGAAACATCTGCTGATTTTGACACTGCACATGAAAAAATATTTTTGTATGAATATGATATTGTGATAGTAGATATAAACTTACCGGGTGGTTCTGGTCTTGAAATCATAAGAGAATTGAAAAAAAATAACTCTAAAACTGGGGTAATAGTAGTTTCGGCTCGTGATTCATTAGACAATAAAGTTGAGGGACTAGAGTTAGGGGCTGACGACTATATCACAAAGCCATTTGAAATGGTAGAGCTGATTGCTCGCATAAAAGCATTAATGCGCAGAAGAAACTTTGCGGGGAACTCAAATATATCCTATGGTGACATTACCATTATAACTGACAGCCGCGAAGTATTTGTGAAAAACGAAAAAATTGAATTAACTAAGAGCGAGTACAATATATTGTTATTTTTCTTTTCAAACCCCCAAAGGGTAATAACCAAGGAAAGCATTGCCGAACACATTTGGGGTGATAATATGGATTTAGCAGATTCTTTTGATTTTATTTATTCGCACATTAAAAATCTTAGAAAAAAAATTACTGCCCATCATACTCCTGATCCCATAAAAGCAGTCTATGGCATAGGCTATAAACTAGACATACCATTAAAATGAGATTGATTAAACGCACATACCTAACAACCTTCACTTTACTTATCCCAGTTTTATTAATTGGCAGTATTTTTTCATTCTACATGATTAAGTACATTGTTTATGAAGAAACCGATGAACACCTAACTTATGAGATGGAACGCCTTGTAGAGTTTCATTCAAATTACGGCGACCTTCCAGAGTATCACAAGGTAACAGAAATTATTGAGGGCTTACGATTTGATGAACCCGTATTCAAAGACACACTTATTCTTGAGCTACGAGATAACGAAATGATCCCCCATCGTGAGCTTTATTTCTCTATAAATCATGAAGGTAAAGACTTCACTATTGTTTTACGTCAGCTACTTCCTGGTAATGACGATATTTTTGAGGGCGCCTTGCTCATGATGTTAGGATTATTATTGCTAATCACCTTATTTCTCTTCATAATGGTAAACTTAATTTCAAGAAAACTTTGGAATCCATTCTATAAAACACTAGGTATCCTTTCGAAATATAAAATTACAGAACCAGTCCCTGTTTTTTCAAAATCAAAAATTGATGAATTTAACTCTCTTAACAGCACCATTGATGAATTGCTGAAAAAGATTACATACGATTTCAAACGGACTAAGGAGTTTAATGAAAACGCATCGCATGAATTACAAACTCATTTGGCAATTATTAGACTTAACACAGAAAAGTTATTAAATAATTTTCAGGATGATGGCAATAGTTTGGTACATCTACAAACAATTATTAATGCTGCTGCAAAACTTTCAGTGGCTCAAAAATCGTTATTGTTGCTTAGCAAAATTGGAAACCTTGAGTACAATAAAAACACAAATTTGAGTCTTTCGGAAATAGTAAATAACTCGTTGCCTCTTTTTCAAGAAGCAATTGAAATACGTAGTATTAAAGTGAAAAAAGCAATTGAGAATTGCAACCTAAACATTGATGCGGGGTTGGCTGAAATAATGGTAAATAATCTTTTAAAAAACGCAGTAAAGCATAATACTCAGGATGGATACATCTTTATAATTCTTTCTCAAAAGCATTTGATGATTGAAAACTCAGGAATAGTTTTTCAGGATAACCCTAAAGCACTATTTGAACGTTTCGCAACTGGAAAAACAGGTAACCTTGGACTTGGGCTTGCCGTTGTTAAGCAGATTTGTGATGTTTATAATTATAAAATATCATATACTGTAGATGGTAATGTACACAAAATTCAAGTTTTTTTTACTAACCGTTAGTTCTCCAAAATTTCTCCAGAATCACAATCTACCTTTGCTTCATAATTATCCTTTTTGATAGTTAATGGAGCATCCTGAAAATCCATAAAAGAGTAGGGCTACTTAATGATACAGAAATTATGAAAAGATTGTTTTTTTTGGTCTTAGTACCATTTTTATTAATTAGTTGCGAAAAGGAAAAAATTTTGCCATTAATTGATGTTCCAACAGAAATATCAAATTATGTGAGCACTCATTTCCCTGAAAACCCAATCATTCAGGCAATTAAAGATACTGATGGGTTTGAACTCACCTATGATATTACACTTGAAGGTGGATTTTTTATTGAGTTCAATAGAAAAAAAGAGGTTATTGATATTGAAGGGTTAACAAAGTTGCCTGATAGCGTAATCCCTGCAAAACTTTTAGAGTATGCAACAACAAACTATCCTGAAAATTACATAATTGGTTGGGAGTTAGACGACCGTAATCAGCAAATAAAACTTGAGAATGGTTTAGAACTCGAATTCAATATGAATGGTGACTTTTTAAGAATTGACAACTAAAAAATTATGAAAATGAAATCATTAAATGTTTTGAAATTATTGCTACTGTTCTTCACCCTTGTTTCAGCTAGTAGCCTATCTTATGGGCAATATAAAGGACCAGGTGTTACAGATAAAACATACACTGTAAAGGAAGTTCTAGACAATGCATCACGACTCGATCGCTCAGATGCACTAGTAAAAGTTCAAGGATTTATAGTGAATCAAATAAATGCTGACACATATGAGTTCAAGGATAAAACGGGAGCAATAAAGGTGGAAATTGACAGAAAGCGATTACCTAATAAACCTTTTGATGACAAAACAGAGCTAATACTAATCGGTGAAGTTGATAATGATATATTTGAACCCGTTGAGATTGAAGTTAAAGAGGTTCTCTTTGTTGATCCCGACAATAAGACTGTAAAATAGGACTAACATAAATTCATACAACAACATGACGCTTGGTTAGTTAATAATCACAACCATAGTTCCTAACAAGTGGAGTAAGAAATTTGGGCTAAATAAGAAATATTAACGGGTAGCATACCAATTGACCGTGTGAAGATTCACACAGACGGGGAAATAACAAAACCTTACCGAAAAATGGGGCATGTTACCATTCTGTCATCATCGTTGGAGTGTGCACTAAAAAAGGCAGAAACCGTGAAACAATTAATAAGAGTAAAATCATGGAAAGAAAATCAATAAAAACTCATAATTTCTTTAAGGTTAATTGTGCTGCTTCAATTAAACCTGTTTATTGCAATAAGAGAATAAATATCGCTATAAAAAAGATCTTCCTTGTTTCGAGTGCGTTATTGCTTATTGCTTTTCAGGGATTTTCCCAATCGAAATATGAAAAAGAATTCCGAATTAAGGCAAAAGATGTACCCTCGAGTGCCCTTTCCTTTGTCGACTCAATGACTTTCGACTCTAAAGTTAAATGGTATAAGGAAATAGGATTAAATGATGTAACCATTGAGGCCAAGGTAAAATTTAAAAATGAAAGGTATAGCATCGAGTTTAGCGAGAACGGAATATTTCAGGATGTTGAAATAGAGGTAAAACCAGACCAAATACCCTCTGATGCTTTTTCGAAAATATCAGGAATTTTATCGCAAAGGCACAAAAAGTATAAAATTGAAAAGGTTCAAATGCAATATACCGGTGATAGAAATTTGGTCCTGAAGTTTTTGAGAGAGAACAGGAATAACCCTGAGGGCATAACAATAAACTTTGAAGTTGTAATTTCGACTAAGCTGGATGGGAACTATATTATGCTTGAATACTTATTCTCAGAAACAGGTGAATATGTGGAAAGCAATCAAATAATTTCAAAGAGAAAAGATACTATTGATTACTAAACATGAAAAAAAATCTACTCATATTCATGCTTTCTGCAATGTCGGTATATTGTAATGCACAAAGCAGCTTTCAGTATGGCATAATTCCGTCAATAAATATAATTAAGAAATTCCCAAAGAACTGGTCGGCAAATTTTAAGGCTGAATCAAGGCAGTCAATCTATAACCAGAAACTGAAATACGATTATTTACTCACAGACTTTTCGTTGGTTGTAACAAAACGAATTGCGGCAAACACTACAGTTGGCGGAGGATATTTACTAAGAGCGGAAGATGGTGAGTTTGAAAACAGAACAATTCAGCAAATTAGTTTTAGCAAAAAGTATTCTGGCTTTCGAATGGCTCACAGGGTAATGACGGACCAAACATTTGCAAAGAATAGCAAGCCCGAACTTAGGCTTCGGTATCGAATATCATCCGAAATCCCGTTGGAAGGACAGTCGCTCGATGTGAAAGAGTTTTATCTGAAAATCAACAATGAATATCTAAACTCCTGGCAGGGCGATGAATATGATTTGGAAATCAGAGGGGTAGCTCTTTTAGGGTATTCTGTTTCTACAGTAAATGATTTGGAGATTGGTGTCGACTATAGGTTGGATTCATTTATCGATGGAGACCCAAGAAACAGAATATGGCTAAGCATAAACTTTTTTCATTCGTTAGAAAGCAAATAATTTTATAAGAATTCCGTTATTTGTAATAATTTAAAACCAATTGAATTATGCTAAAAATTTTAAGAATTACCCTCGTGGTTTTATTAACTGCAGGTTTTCTCATCTCCTGTGGAGATGTGAATAGAAGAGTTGATGAAAAAATTGACAAGTTGTTGAAAAAAACGGAATCATTAGACTCATTGCTAAACCAAGAGATCGATAAAGTACTAACTCTCGATTCACTTATCGATAAGGAACATCAAAAGGTAATAAAGCTTGATTCACTTATACAGAAATCAACCTCTAAACTTGATTCTGTAGTTAATAAAATCACAAAACCTTTAAGTAAATAATTACAAACCAATCAAATACTACAAAAATGAAATGTCCAAATTGCAAAGATGTAAATCTGGTTATGGCAGACCGTAACGGAATAGAGATTGACTATTGTCCTGAATGTAGAGGTGTTTGGCTTGACCGCGGTGAACTTGATAAAATAATTGAACGGTCAACTCAAAACCTTAAACCCCAACAAGATGATATGATTTATGGTAAGCAGTACCATTCAAGGGACAATGATTATCGTTACAAAAAAAAGAAAGGACTCTTAGGAGAGCTTTTTGACTTTTAAAAGTAATTCTATTGAATCTGTTTGGAAATAATTTATTTTTATGTCACAAGAGTTGCAAGTTAAAAATAGAGAATTAGTTGTCTTTTTGAAAAAAGATGATTTTTTTGACAATACATTATTAGAAAAAGTAAAAAAAATAATTAGTAAAATACCTGACAGAAATCTGACATTATCTGAAATAATAAACCTATTAGGAAACGACGGTTTATTAATATTTGCATCAATATTATCTATAATATTTCTAATTCCAGTGTCAATACCTGGTATTAGTACTGTTTTTGGAGGCATAATTTTTTTTATAGGAATAAGTAATTTCTTAAATAAAAGTTTGTGGTTACCTTCTTCTATAAAAAACAAGTCATTCCCATCGGAAAAGTTACGCATTGCTCTAAACAAAGGGTTAAAGTGGTTCCATTATTTAGAAAAAATTAGTAAGCCGCATCGACTTAGTCTCCTTATATGCAACAAAATTGCTAGTACAATCAATGGTTTTTTGATTTTATTTGGTTCTATTTTGCTAATGGTACCATTGGGATTAATGCCCTTTAGTAATACTTTGCCTGCATTAATTATTCTTTTTCTATCAATAGGAATTATTCAGAAGGATGGAATTATAATTCTTCTTGGATATTTTTCCGTTTTGGGAGCTTTTATATATTTCGGATTATTTTTTTCGACTATAATTTTAGCTTTAAAAAAAATAGTTGAAAGCATTACATTGTAGATTTTTATTAACAACCATACATTATTATTCACCAAGATGTTGAAAAACGAAAGCGGAAAATGGCATGCCATTGACTATAAAGAGGTTCTTGAAAATTTCGAAAGTTCATTACAGGGGCTTGAATTGGAAGAAGTAAATAAAAGACGACAGAAGTACGGATTAAACGAACTTAAACGTAAAAATAAAGATGGAATTTTAAAAGTGCTTTGGCGGCAAATTAACAATCCATTGATTTGGGTTTTAATTGGTTCAAGCACGTTGGCTACCGCATTGGGTAAAATTACCGATGGTATGGTAGTGCTTGCCGTAGTGGTAGTGAACTCAATTATTGGCTTTATTCAGGAATACAAAGCAGGTAAAGCCATTGAAGCTCTTAGTAACATGGTTCCCGAAAATGCTATGGTAATTCGAAATGGCAATATAATAACCATACCTGTTTCTGAGATTGTTCCCGGTGATATTGTTCAGGTGGCTGCCGGCGACCGCATTCCCGCCGACATGAGGATAATCCAGCAAAAAAACCTGCAAGTAGAAGAAGCTGCTTTAACAGGTGAATCGGTACCGTCTCAAAAAACTACCGAAGCTGTAACACCCGATGCGGTAATTGGCGACAGAAAATGTATGGTATTTAGTGGCACTTTAGTTGTTTCAGGTACTGCCACGGCTGTGGTTGTAAAAACGGGTATGGATACCGAACTTGGTAAAATATCCGACATGCTTAACGAAACAGTTGATTTAGAAACGCCATTAACAAAAAAGTTGGGTGTTATTGGCAAATACTTAACCATTGGTATTGTTGCTATCACAGCAATTATTATGGTTATTGGAACATACCGTGCATTGGGGCAAGGATTATTATTGTTCGATGCACTTAAAGAAAGTTTAATTTTCGCAATAGCTTTGGCAGTAGGTGCTATTCCGGAAGGACTCCCAGCCGTTGTTACAATTGCCCTTGCCATTGGGGTACAACGTATGGCAAAGCGAAACGCTATTATTCGTAAACTTCCTGCGGTTGAAACCTTAGGTAGTACAACTGTTATTTGCTCAGATAAAACCGGAACGCTTACACGAAACGAAATGACTGTAAGTGAACTGTGGAACTATAACCATAGCATACAAGTAACAGGTGTTGGTTATCACAAAGCAGGTGTTTTCAAACAGAACAATGCTGAACTAGCTGCTTTACCGGAAGATATGTTGCTTTTGCTGAAAAAAGCAGTGCTTTGCAGCGATGCAAACGTGGTTTACAGAGCAAACGAATATAGTATATCGGGCGACCCAACCGAGGTTGCTTTAGTGGTTGCTGCTGAAAAAGCTGGTATTTCAATTGATGGTTTACGTCAGGAAATACCAAGAAAAGACGTATTGCCTTTCGACTCGGAAAAGCAGTACATGGCGACCCTTAACGACAATATTATTCTCAAAGGTGCCCCCGAGGTTGTGCTAAAACGTTGTTCAACACACATTTGTGGTATAACCTTGGATATGCAAAAGGTAATTTCTCAAATCGAATTGCTTGGTTCCAAAGGAATGCGAGTGCTTGCCATAGCTCAAAAAACTCAAAGCAAAAGCGATGAAATATCGGTTGATGATGTTGAAAATGGATTTGAGTTCATTGGCTTAATAGGCATGATTGACCCGCCACGTAACGAAGCTATCGAAGCCATAAAAGCTTGTCATAATGCGGGAATAACAGTAAAAATGATTACGGGTGACCACCATGCAACTGCCCGTGCTATTGGTATGGAATTAAACCTCTCGGCAAATGGAGCTGTTGTAACAGGAGTGGATTTATCGAAAATGAGCGATGCTGAACTTGACAAAACCATACAAACAACCAATATTTATGCACGTGTTGCCCCCGAACACAAACTGCGTTTGGTAAAAGCCTTGCAAAACAACAATGAGGTTGTTGCTATGACCGGAGATGGCGTGAATGATGCCCCATCGCTCAAACAATCGAATGTTGGTGTTGCCATGGGAATTACCGGAACTTCGGTATCGAAAGAATCGGCAGACATCGTACTGGCCGATGATAATTTTTCGAGTATAGCAGCAGCTGTTGAAGAAGGGCGAAGGGTTTACGACAATCTGCTAAAATCTCTCGCCTTTTTATTACCAACTAATTTAGGCCTTGCATTTATATTGATTTATGGCATTATGTTCTTTCCTTTTAATCCTATAACGAAAGAATTATTGCTTCCTATGTTGCCTGTACAATTGTTATGGATAAACTTAGTTGCAGCCATAGCATTGGCTTTGCCACTTGCATTCGAAGTAAAAGAACCTAATGTAATGAACCGTCCCCCCCGTAAACCCGATGAAGCTCTTTTCAACGGATTTGTAACTTTCAGGGTATTTTTTGTTTCGATACTTATGACAGTTGTAACTATCGTGCTTTTTAACTGGGAGTATGCATACTCGCTTAAAACCGGAATGGCTCAAACAGATGCTTTGGCTCGTTCACAAAGCATTGCTGTAACGTTTATTATATTTTTCCAAATATTTTATTTGATAAATTGCAGGTCGCTGAAAGATTCGGTTTTTAAAATTGGTCTATTCAGTAATGGCTTTATCTTTTTGGGTATTGGGTCAATAATGCTTCTGCAAGCAATGTTTTTATACACTCCATTTATGCAAAAAGTGTTTGGAACAGCGTCTCTCGATGGGAAAGGTTTATTTATTTCGTTTGTAGCTGGTTCATTGATTTTTATTGTAATTAGTATCGAAAAATGGATTCTAAGAGAATTGTTAAATAAAAAGGAAAAAGAGAACTAATTATGTTTAAATTAGGAATTTTAGAATAAAAAAATTACGTTGGGTAACATCGTGTATAAAACATTTGGCAATCAGTGGTTTATCAAGCGTTTTAGCTCGTATCAAAAGTAGTTGTAACTTGATAGGAAATCGCTTCGAAATGCCAAACGTTTCATACACGCAGCCGTTGGGTTTCATGCTAAACAAACAGTAGACACTAATATTAACTTAATAAATGATAGACCAATGAAAAATCTTTTAAAAAACGTTTCAGTATGGATTTTGGCTGTTTTTATTCTAACAGCCTGTGGTAACATAAGTGAAAAAGTTGAAAAAAAACTTAACGACTTGCAAGACAAAGCTGAATCTTTAGATTCTTTGCTAAATAAAGAAGTTGATAAGGTTTTAACTCTTGACTCACTAATTAATTTCGAAAGTGACAAAGTAAAAAAACTTGATTCATTAATTAATAAAACATCTTCAAAACTTGACTCTATTTCAAATGAGAAGATTAAACTTTTTGAGAAAATTATTAAATAAAAAAGGAGTAATACTATGAAATGTCCAAATTGTAATGTTAACCTCGTAATGACAGACCGAAGCGGTATCGAAATTGACTACTGTCCAGATTGTCGTGGTGTTTGGCTTGACCGTGGAGAACTTGATAAAATCATTGAACGTTCTTCACAAAACATCAAAAATGTGCAAAACGATAACTATTCAGATAAACAGCGATATCCAACTGAAGGAAACTTTCAATACAGAAAGAAAAAAGGATTGTTGGGCGAATTGTTTGATTTTTAGTGAAACTAGATTGTTTTATATCTGCTTAATTGGAAAGACAGAAAATAAGCACGAAAACCCAACAAGCAATATAGCCAATGGCGGTCTAAGTGGCAGTTTGAAGCATTCTGCCCCGCACTAAGGTTTGTAGCGGTGGATAGTGACGAAGCCCGAAATCCGCCACTGGCCATATTGCCAGCCGTTAGGCACAATATTATGAGACGACAGCTGACCATATTAACAATAATAATCGTTGGACTTTATAGCTGTTCAACAAAGGACAGTAATGTGCAACAAGTAACGGCTGACAATTCAACCTTTAGCGACAAGGACTTTTCCTCTATCGAACTGTTTCCAGTTGACAGTTTTTCAGGCAACAAATATAAAATCAAAGAAATTAATTACAACATTGTATATCTTGACTTTTATGGCGACAAAGATGCAGAACGCTTCATTGCAAGAAAAACAACGACTACTGAAGCACATACAGGAATGGAAGGACAAAACCGTTTAATTCAAATTGACTTATTACCGCTTAACAACCCTGAAAAGGCAGTATTGACAATAAAACACAACTGTGACGACATATTTCTTGAATTTGGTAACTATAAGACTGTAAAGTATGGTTGTTGTGGCGGTGAAGACGAGTATGAATTATATGACTATAACAACAAATTAATTCTTGAAGGTAACGAACAAATTATTTTGACAAGAATACCAAATGCTCGGACAAAATTTTACGTTTCATTTAAGCCAGAGTATCGTGACACGACTATTCTCGGTAGACTTCACTTTAGCTATAATAGTTCGGAAAACTATCAAATCGTAATAAAATCAGACCCTTTGCCTTCTGAACAATGTAGTCCCTTTTCGCCACAACTATTTGTTAAGACAAATGACAAGCGAGACAGATTTATTTCTGTTTCTAACGAATATGAAATATGGTCTTTAGACAATATCAAAACCAAAGAAGAAATTAATGGAATAAATCTTCAAATCGTTTTCGACTGTGACCCCGAACTCAAACTTGACACTATAAACATTCCTATAATTAACGGAAAACCCTTTGGTAAAACAGACAAAATACAGGAGATTAAATATGGACGACAATAGAAATACTGTGCCTAACAGGCGTTTGGCTCAATGGCGGGTGACGTGGTTAAATGAACATTCTACCTCGCATCAACCTTTGTGGTGTATTGACAGTTTTGTGCTCCGAAATCCGCCACTGCGCCAAGCGCCAAAACGTTGGCCACAAGCTTAAGGAACGGGCTGCGGACAAAATTAAAGAGTATTAGTTGATAAATTGCAGAAGTACTAACTGATTGAAAATGGCAGAAAAAATATTAGAAAAGCTTTTTGATATAAAGAAAATTCCAACCAAGTTTATTTTCGTGATATGGTTGACATCATTATTTTTACTTTTCTTCCCAGAAGAATTCCTGAATAAACTAAACCTTCAGGAATTTATTTCAGAGTTTGGCAAATATATAGGCATTTCGTTTTTAATAAGCACCGGTTTTCTTATAGTTACTTTAATAACTTATTTCTCTCGACTTATATCCAATTATAGACTTTCCAAGACTATCAGGAAAAGTATATTAAATGACATTAATTACTTGAACCACCATGAGAAAGCACTTTTGAGAGAGTTTTTCTTAAATAACAAACAGACTTTACAACTACCCATGGATGATGATACAGTTACGGGTTTAGAAAATAAAAGTATAATTTATCGTGCATCAAATACAGGTTTCACGTATGTGCATGGTGCTTACTTCCCTTACTCTATTAATGATATTGCACAAAAAAACCTTTCGTTGAAAATGTTAGAATTGCCGGAAAACTTGACCGAAGAAGATAAAATCTGGATTTTTGAAAATAGGCCTAAATGGGCCAAAGAAAGAACCAAGCTTGATAATTTATTTAATTACGGACATTAACTATTATTTTGCCAGAACAGTAACGAATTGGGATTGACTAAATACAAAGAAATTATAAGAATTAAGAATAATGACAAATATCAACCTGCAAAAAATAATTTCATTCGATTGGCTTTTGAAGATAAGAACTGATAGCTTAGCAATCCTGTTTATTCTAACTCCCCCGTTTTATTTTCTGTGGCTTTATAAAATTGGAACTTTTACAGCTAAGAGACAAGGCAAATCATCGGTAGTTTTTAAATTTTCTGTGGTTTTTCTCATACTTTGCAGTTTGGTATTCTTGTTTTATCACCAAAGTCTTGATACCCTGACCATTCAGTCTCTGATAGGAATAATGATAGTTTCATGGATTTACGCAAGTATTTTTTCTGCGGTTATGTTGGTGAGATATGATTATCGAGATAAAGACAAATTACCAGAATTGATTGAATATATTCATAAATTTGGTCAAATACTTTATTGGATTTTTGGTATTTGGATGTTACAACCAAAACTTAATGAATACATTGATAACGAATGACATATAAAGCCAGTGGCCAACATGCTATACCTGACAATTGCGGGTGCAGTGCAGGTTTCGGATTTTCTGCTTCGCGCTATCTTTCGTTTCGGGGGATAGTTTAGCAGCCCGTAATCCGCAACTGCAGGTATACCAAAACCGTTACAAGCAACCCTGAAAAACTCGGAAAAAGCAAATTGTAATTAAAAATTTTGACAATATGACAACAGAAAGAGAGCCATTAAATACTGAAGGATTTAAATTTGCGATGAATCAAATAAATGATGGATTTGTTTTTGAGAAATTTGGACTTAGTTTCTTAGGAGCAATATTAGGATATGAGTTTATACCTGTTGGCGGCGTAAAGGACAAAGGGATTGATGGTTTAGAATATATTTTTGGTAGAAAAGGATTTGAAAAAAACATTTATCAACTTTCAACAGAAAAGGCTTCAGAACAGAAACTTGAAAACTCAATTCAAAAATTAGTAGATAATGGAATCGATTTTGATTCTATTACTTATGTTACAAATAGAGTTTTCTTAAACAAAGACACTGTTATTGACCGACTTTTTGATAAGTTTAAAAAACACCTTAATATTTTTGACCAAAATTGGCTGACAAGTTATGCCAATCATACAGAATCAACAGTTAATGCTTATTATACATTTATAGATAGCCATTTACATGAGTTTAGTAAACCTGGAAAATCTTATGTGGTAAGTGATTTAGCCAATGATAGTAGATTATTCGTCTTCTTAAGGCAACAGCTTGACAACCAGAGAAACGATTTAAAATTAGACGATTTATTAGCTGATACATTGATTTTATTTGGATTGGAAGGAACAGATCCGGATAAAGATATCCTGAAAACCAAGCCTGAGCTTTTTGACAGCATAAGAAAGTATGTCAAGTTTGATCCAAAAATTCTTGACGAAACGATTGATAAAAGGTTAAATGTATTATCAACTAAACCTCGTAAGATAAAGTATCACACACAAAAATGTGGCTATTGTTTGCCATATGAGACGAGATTGGAAATTCAAAATAGAAACCTAGCAGACGAGCAATTACTTGATAATTTCTACACTCAAACTGAAAGTGTGATAAAAAAGTATTTTAAAGATGAAAATGTTGTTGTAAGGGATTTGTCTAAATTAATTGATGAAACAATTCACAAAATATTTTATCAGCAAGGTCTTGAATTCTCAAATTATATTTTACATGGCAAGAGCCAAAAGGTAATCGAAAAAGATTTGCAAGAAATTATTAGTAAGGTTGTTGATGAAAGTTCTGTCGTTGACAAGAATAAGGAAGTTGTAAAAACAGCATTATTGATGGCAATTAGGGACATTGTTTATAATGGAACAATTGAACAAAAAAAGTATTTTAAAAGCCTATCTAATACTTATATGATGATGTTTTTGTTGCAATGGAATCCGCAAATTGCCACATACTTTGAGTCAATGGCTTCTAAAATGATAGTTTATGTTTGTACTTCTATTCTTGTCCCTACACTTTCGGAATATTACTTACTTTCGGAAAATAAAAGACATTGGAATTTGTTAAAAGGAGCTCATCAAGCTGGAATAAGACTATATATATCAGATGCAATCGTTGAAGAATTAAAACATCATTTTTATATGCTCAAAAATAAATATGAGACATTTTTCAGACAAAATGAGCATATTTATCTTAACAGTGAAACAGAAACACTTTACATTGATGAAATAATGATACGAGCGTATTTTTATGCTAAAGCTCAAAAGAAAGTTTTCACCTTTGAAGATTTTATTAGCAATTTTATAGATCCAGATTTAAAAACAGTTAAGGATGATTTAATTAGTTATTTAAAATCTGAATTTGGAATTGTTTATTTTAATGATGATGCATTGAAAATAAAAATTTGTGATGAGGAGCATGAAAAATTAACACAAAGACTTCAAGAAAACAAGAGCCCTGTGAAAGCTGCTACAGATTCGAAAATTATTCTATCAATATATAAACTTAGAGAAAAGAATAATGAAACTGCTACTTCAGGTATTTTTGGTTATAGAACATGGTGGTTGTCAAAAGACTCAACCACTTATAAGGCGGTCTCAGACGTGTTTGGCGACAAATATCCAGTAAGTTGTTATTTGCGCCCAGACTTTTTGTATAATCACATTGCTTTAGCTCCTAAAAAACATGAAATAGATGGTTTATATAAAGAGGTTTTTCCAAGTCTTTTAGGAGTTAATTTAAGTTTTCACTTGCCAACAGAAGTTACTGATTTTGTACAAGAAAAAATTGCCGAACATGGAACTAAAAACCCTGAAAGGCTCAATTCAATTCTTTCAAGATTATCTGAAAAATTAAAATCTGATCCTACAATAAGAAATAGAAAATCCGTGAAACTCTTTCTGGACGATGAACTAAGTAAAATAGGTCTATAAATATGTGTGATAATAGAACAAATAAAGGGCAGCTTGTAACATGCGGTATATTTTATTGCCGAGATAGTGCTGAAATCAACGGTTGTGGCTCGCTTCAAACTTCATCGTGGCTTGACAGTGACGTGCTCCGTAATCGGCAACAAAAACATACCGCTGTCCGTTACAGCCAGTTTAAAAAGACACACAATTATTGATCATAAAATACAAACCAAAATGATAAAGAGAATATTTTACCTATTAATCTTAATTTTAATGATAGGTTGTTATGGAGAAACTGATTGCCCAAAATATCCTGAATCAAAATTGAGCTGGTTGCCATACGAATTGAATGATGTTCTTCAATTTTCAGACAATATGGATACAATTGACCTATTGATCAAAGAGACATTTTTATCTGAAGCCTATTCTTTTAAAAACAATTGCAAGTGTGAATGTGAAGCAAATGCTCTGTTTAACACGGACATTAACAAAACAATTGATATTAAGATTGAAGGATATAGCAATTTTTACGGCACGAAAACAGACTATAAATATAATTTTATTGAATATGGCGGAGATTTTTATTCTGCCCAAAGTAGCGATGACTTTCACTTTAGCGATGAAAATAATGTAATAACTAATGAAATTATAGCAGAATACCAGATCGGTGATAAAATTTATTATAATGTTCTTAAACTTGAAATTGACACAATTGAGAGAAACCCTAAATATTGGAGACTGATAATTGCGAATTCGATTGGAATAATACAATTTGATGATCGTAAAGTAAATAAAACATGGACAAGAATAGAATAAAAACTGGCTGTAACAGCAAACCATAGCCCATAGCCGCTTTAGTGCTTCTAAGGCAAATGAGTAGAAACATAAACATCAAGTAATCAATAAACAAACTGCAAGTGAACGGCTACGGGCTATATTTGCAAACCGTTACCGGTAATTGTAGGACAACAGACACCACAGAATGAATCCAAGAGAAAAAAAAGAAATACTGAATAACTTAAACGAAAAAGAATTTCGTCAGGACCTTATTATTCCACTATTAAGTAAAATGGGATACCTAGCTCCTATCGAGTATCACGGAACAAATGAAAGAGGTAAAGACATAATTTGTTTTGAGTATGACAGACTTAATGAACAAAGATTTTTATCCGTAGTAGCAAAAACAGGTGACTTAACAGGCAATGCCACTACAAATTCTGGACTTATGACAGTTGTGAATCAAGTTCAACAAGCATTTGACAACCCATACGAAGACCTATACAATATGCGACAGGTTTTCATTAACGAGGTTTGGATTATGACAACTGGCAAAATAGTTAGCGGTGCACAAGATTCGGTAATTAACACATTGCGTAAAAACAACCTAGACAAACAAATCCGAATAATTGGAGACGACAGATTAATCCATTTAATTGACAAACATTTTAGCACTTATTGGAATTCAAATTCAGAGACTAAAGAAAGTGTAGTAATCCAACGAGACAGACTTCTTTCTTTTATAGAATCACTTCTTTCGGCTAATAACGTAGATAAATCAACAATTGAATCAGTAAAAGCTTCTATTCTATACTCATCCTTCAATCCACGTATTTCTAAAAACATAGAAGGACTTCATATTTCAAGTGTTTCTCCCTATTCTATCGAATTAGGAAAAATAGACTCGGACTTTGACGACTTTATTGTTTCCAAAACATATGGAGTAACAAGTAGAATTTTTCAAGAGGCCAAAAAACAATTATCTTATAGCTTTTTTGATATTGAAGAAGTAATTGACCGTGCAAACAAAATTTCAAAACTTACAAACCCTTGGGAATTTGTTGTTGAAACTCAATCCAATTTAGCAAGAGATTATCCTTTTGAAAGACCATATGGTGATGCTTCAAAATTTATGGATAACATTAGTTATTTGGAGGAAGGTCTAAATGAATTGAAATTTTTCAAGTTATTCTTAAAACACAAAGGCAAGCTTGATTGGGCTAAAGAACTTTCAAAATCAATTACTGACCTTTTACCAGAAATTGAAAAAATAATTGAAAACAACAAAGAGGAAGAAATAATATTCAATTACAAAATTGATGACTCAAACAATAAAGTATTGATTGAATATAATACGAATGCAGAAGAAATTTGCTTTACTTCAAAATTTAAACGAATAGACGAAAAGGGCTTTGAGAGAAATAAAGACGGAACGTTAAAACCTGCGAAGGTCATTGACTTTGCCTTATTTAAATTTAGAGAGTATGTAGAAACACTTTTGCAATATGACGAAAATAAATGGCTTCAAGAGTATGAGGACTAACAAATTAACAACTACCGGTAACAGCCGTTTGCCGCAATGGGGGCTGACGTGGTTAAATCAAGTGCAGTGCTCCTATCAAAGTTTGTGCGTGGTTGAAAGTGAAGTGCTCCGAAATCCCCCACTGCGGCAAGCGGCAAAACGTCAGACTGTCTAAAAACCCCCTTCTTCTGCTTTAATAAGTAATACTAAAATATTAGTATGCTTATGAAGTAATAATCCAATAATAAGTTGTACATTTAATGCGTAAATAACACACGCAAATGAAGTACCAACAAGGGCAAAACAGGGAGCAGCTGCACATCTTTCCGGTGAGCATGGAAGCCTCCATCGGTGCTGACAATGAGGTGCGGATGATTGAGTTGTTTGTGGAAGAGCTTGATATGGAAGAACTTGGATTTAGAACCAATCATCAAGAGAATGGTCGTCCAGCCTACCATCCCAAGGATCTGCTTAAACTTTATCTGTATGGCTATATGAACAGGATTCGCTCTTCAAGAGAATTGGAGAAAGAAACCAAACGAAACATCGAAGTCATGTGGCTGCTCAAAGGCTTGAGCCCCGACCACAACACCATCAGCAACTTCCGCAGGGACAACCCCAATGCCATTAAAAAAGTGTTCAGGGCAACAGTGGCACTGGCAAAGAACTTCAACCTGATTGGTGGCAAACTGCTGGCTGGCGACAGCACCAAACTCAGGGCACAGAACTCCAAAAAGAACAATTTCAATGAAAAGAAAATCCAGCGCCATTTAGAGTATATCGAAAACAAGTTGGAGGCCTACGAAAAACAACTATCTGAAAATGATGGCGATAAAGAAAAAGAGCAAGAACTAAAGCAACAGATTGAAACACAGCAGCAACGCAAACAATCCTACGAAAACATCCAGAAGCAGCTGGTTGAAAACGGTGAAGTTCAGGTTTCCACCTCCGACCCCGAGAGCAGGCACATGATTACCCGCAACAACATCACCGAAGTGGCTTACAATGTTCAAACCACTGTTGATGCACAGCACAACATTCCCATTGATTTCAAAGTAACCAATGAGAATGATTCCAAAGCCATGGGGGGCATGCTGCGTCGAGCGAAAGTAATTGTTTGTAATAATTCATTTACAGCACTTTACGACAAAGGGTATCATACAGGCAGCGAATTTGAGAAAGCAGCAGAACTGGGAGTTGAGGTGCTGGTTGCCGTTCCGGCTGTGGCATCACATGCGCCGGATCAAGCGTTTGATGTAGCGAATTTTCAATACAACCCAACAACAGACAGCTTTACTTGCCCTGCCAATGAAGTACTAACAACCAATGGACAATGGTATAATAAAAGTCGGGGCAAATCCATCAATAAGATTAAGCAATACACCACCAAATCCTGTCAGGGATGTCGTTTCAGAGCTCAATGCACCAATAACAAAGGAGGGCGAATGATTGAGCGTTCAGAGCATGCCGAACTCATTGAAACGAATAAGAAGCGTATTGAGGAGAACAAAAATTACTACCGCCGACGGCAGGCCATTGTGGAACATCCCTACGGAACAATTAAAAGGCAGTGGGGGTTTAGCTACATCATGACCAAGAAAACTATCAAACGCGCCACAGCTGATATAGGTTTGATATTCACTGCCTACAACTTACGCAGAATTCTGAATATCATTGGAAAAGAAAGACTTATACGTTTTTATTTTGATTTTTTTCTGTTTTTGACAAGCGTTTTGACTTCATTGGAGCTATTTTGGCGAACGGATCAAAAACGGCCGTATATTTTGCTTGAAAAATTGCCATCCTTACAAAGCAAGTATTTGCTAATTTAGTGGGGTAAAAATTGATTGAAATGAAAATTAGAGGAGGTTTTTAGACGGACTGCCGTTGGCTGCAATGCTAAACGACCCCGAAACAACATCGTGCAAACGGACAATTTTCGGTTCGACAAGACAGAAAAACAACAGAAATATTTGACAACTAAACCGAGTATAAAAGGTAACTTTGTGCGGACAGATTTAAGAGATAAAAAAGAATGTGCATATTCCGGTGATATTGACCCCCCATTCCGGGATATTGACCCCCCTGCAATAGGTCAATGATTCAAAGAGCGATTAGAGGGTGCAATATTATCTTTTTTTTCGCAATGATTCTCCTTTCAGGTCTAATCTAATTGTGTTATAAAGTATCCT
>Ga0208244_100999_pt1 | contig 18944 bp, 12 predicted proteins | sample SubbioCR12Aug_5A_FD_184828 | JGI IMG/M metagenome (GOLD analysis project Ga0208244, IMG submission 184828) | Serpentinite rock and fluid subsurface biosphere microbial communities from McLaughlin Reserve, California, USA - CR12Aug_5A (SPAdes) | ecosystem: Environmental > Terrestrial > Deep... | reverse complement strand
AGGCGGCAGGGCAGAAGAGCCGCCTGAGCGCGGACGCGGGGTTCGACCTGCGTTTCCGTTACGAGTACAAAGACAACTGGATGGACAAGTACAAGACGACGGTCAATCCGAAGTACGAGGACTATCTGCGGATGCGCACGCGGGTGTGGGGCAAGGTCGGCTACGGCGACGATCTGGGCGCGTACCTGCGGCTGGGCAACGAGTTCCGCGACTACCGCAACACGACGAAGGACAAGGACAAGAACAAGTTCCCGGACGAGGTGTTCATCGACAACCTCTACTTCGACTTCAAGAACATCGCCGACCGAGTGGACTTGCGTGTCGGGCGGCAGGACATCAAAGAGGGCGCGGGGCGGATCATCAGCGACGGCACGCCCGGCGACGGGTCGCGGTCGGCCTATTTCGATGCGATCCTCGCCACGGTCAAGGTGCTGGAGAAGAGCGATGTGGATCTGATGGCGACGTGGAACCGCTACCGCGACGACTGGACGATCGGCAACCCGCACGACGTGTGGGACAACACCAAGATCAAGAGCGGCAACCCCTATTCGCGCATGGACGAGAAGGGGCTGATGGCGTACCTGCACTACAACGAGGTCAAGGACTTCCCGATGGAGTTCTACTGGGTATGGAAGCAGGAGGATCGCTTCTTTGACAGCGGCGGCAAGCGCTATCCGGGGCGCAACCTGCACACGGTGGGCACGCGGCTGATCCCCAAGCTCACGGACAAGCTCTCGGCGGAGCTGGAGAGCGCGGTGCAGCTCGGCAAGATCGACAACCAGCTTTCGACGGGGACCGAGGGGCGCGACGTTCTGGCGTGGATGACCTACGCCGGGCTGACCTATTCCGAGAAGGACGTGTTCGGCAAGCCCAAGCTGACCGGCGCGATCCTCTACCTCTCTGGCGACGAGAAGAGCTACTACGCCGAGAAGGGCGGCAGCACCGACAACAGTTGGAATCCCGTGTTCAACCGCTCGTCGTGGTTCAGCGAGATGAGCGCGGGGATGTACGACCAGTACCGCTGGTCGAACCTCATCTACCCGCATCTGGAGCTGGCGGTGGAGCCGGTCAGCAAGCACAAGGTGCGTCTGCAGGCGGGGCCGATGTTCGCGGCGGCGCGGGACAACGGCGCCACCGACAACTACCGGGGGCTGTTCAATCAGGTGCGCTACGACTTCCCGCTGCTGAGCAAGGTGTTCGGCAAGCGCGGCGACGTGACGGGCGCGGTGACGGCGGAGGCGCTGTGGTACGGCAGCTACTACCAGCACGAGGCGGCAGGCGAGGACGTCTCCACGTTCGTGCGGCTGGAGCTTAACGCGAAGTTCTGACGGCGGCGCCGGCGGGGCGGTTTAACCCGTTCCTAACGGGACGGACATCGCCGCCTAACGTCCGGCGTGTTTCATAAAGGAATCAGGGCGCCTTTGCGCCCGCAGAATACAGGAGGCTAACATGAAGGTTTCATTGGTTACAGTCGGGTTAGTGGCCGCGTGTGCGGTGGCGAGCGCGCAGGACAAGCTGGTGCTGGACGGCTCCACGACGGTCGGGCCGATCGCGAAGGCGTTCGCGGAGTATTACATGCGGCAGAACCCCGGGGTCAACATCACGGTCAGCGAGTCCGGCAGCGGCAACGGCGCGAAGGGGCTGCTGAACGGCACGTGCGACATCGGCAACCTCTCGCGGCATCTGAAGGACGCCGAGGCCAAGGCGATGGAGGAGAAGGGCATCAAGCCGGTGGCGCATGTGGTGGCGTTCGACGCGTTGCCGGTGATCGTGCATCCCTCGAACCGGGTCAAGGGCCTGACGCTGGAGCAGGTGCGCGACATCTACACGGGCAAGGTCACGAACTGGAAAGATGTCGGGGGCAGCGACCTGCCGATCGTCGTGATCAGCCGCGACACCAACAGCGGCACGTACGAGTCGTTCCGCGAGCTGGTGCTGGGCAAGGACGACAAGATCATCGGCAGCGCCGAGTACACGGGCAGCAACGGCGGGGTGCGGCAGCGCGTGCAGATGACGCGCGGCGCGATCGGCTACGCGGGCCTCGGTTTCGTGGACCGCTCGGTCAAGGCGCTGGAGATCAACGGCGTGGCGCCGTGCGCGCAGTCGGTGACGGCGAAGACGTATGCCATCTCGCGCGAGCTGTTCATGTTCACGAACGGCGAGCCTGCGGCGGGCAGCCTCACGGCGAAGTTCATCGGGCTGAGCCGGACGGAGAAGGGGCGCGAGATCATCGAAGAGATCGGTTTCGTGCCGGTGGCAGAGAAGAAATGAGCAAGGTGGTGATCCGCTTTGAGAACGCATGACACCATGATCCTGACTTCCGGCGAGCAGCGTCGCCGGAAGGTTCTCGGCGCGGCAGGCCGGTTTCTGCTGCTTGCCGTCACCTCGGTGGCGGCGGCGGCGGTGATCGCCATCATCTTTTTCATCGCCCGCGACGCGCTGCCGTTTTTCGGCATCCGGAGCGCGGGCGAGTTCTTTTTCGCGAAGGCGTGGTATCCGGGGCATCAGCCGCCGCAGTTCGGCGCGGCGGCGATCTTCGTGGGCAGCTTTCTGGTGACGGCGGCGGCGGTGGTGCTGGCGGTGCCGCCGGGGGTGTTCGCGGCGTTGTGCATGAGCGACATCCTGCCGTTCGGCGTGCGGCAGTTTCTGAAGCCGGTGATCGAGATGCTGGCGGCGGTGCCGTCGGTGGCGTACGGGTTTTTCGCGCTGGTGGTGCTGGCGCCGGTCTTGCAGGAATCGGGCGGGCGGGTCTTGGCGGTGGCGTGGTGGGTTCTGGCGGCGCCCGCGCTGGCTCTGCTCTCGGTGGTGGCAGGGGATCTGCTGGTGTCGGACCGGGTTTCTGAGACGGTACACCGTGTGGGGCGGGTGGTGTTCACGGTGCTGTTCTTGGGATTGAGCACCGCGCTGCTGGTGTATGTGGGCGGGCGGCTCGGGCGGCTTGAAATCGCCAGCGGCGTGAACGCGTTGACGGCGTCGGTGATTCTGGGGGTGATGGCGCTGCCGACGATCGTGAGCGTTTCCGAGGACGCGTTGCAGGCGGCGGGGCGCGAGTTGCGCGAAGGCAGTTACGCGCTGGGCGCGACGCGGGCGGAGACGTTGCTGAAGGTGGTGATCCCGGCGGCGATCAGCGGCATTTTCTCGGCGGTGCTGCTCGGCATCATGCGCGCGCTGGGCGAGACGATGGTGGTGTGGATGGCGTCGGGCAATGCGGCGCAGGTACCGAAGCCGTGGTACAACCTCCTGCAGCCGGTGCGGACGCTGACGGCGACGATCGCGGGGGATATGGGCGAGGCGGACCAGTTGTCGGGGTCGGCGCATTACCACGTGCTGTTTGCGATGGGGCTTTCGCTGCTGGTGTTCAGCTTCGCGTGTAATCTGGCGGGGGAGTGGATCGTGACCCGCCAGCGCAAACGGTTGAGGGGAGGCTGACCGGATGAGGATGGGAACCCGCAAACTGCTGGATCGCTCGTTCACGGTCGGCGCGTGTTTTGCCGTGACGCTGATGACGCTTTTCCTGCTGCTGGTGATCGTCCCCATCTTCGGCAAAGGGGCCGGCGCGTATGTGTTCCGGGGGACGGTCGAATACCGGCGGATGATGCTGGGCGAGTTCGGGCGCGGTGACGAGGCGCGGATCAGGCCGGAGTGGGAGGCGGTGCGGCAGGCGCGCCGGCCGATCTACGAGGCGATGGCCGCGTTCGAGCGCGAATTGCCCGACCTGCCTGCGGCGCGCCGCAAAGAGCTGAGGCCCGCGTTCAAGGTGGTGAGGGAGGGGCTGGCGGCGTTGCTGGGGCCGGAGCCGGGGAGCGCCCTGCCGGTGTTGCCGCGCAAGATGTACGGGCAGACGCGGTGGGAGCAGGCGAAGGAGAAGGCGGCGGATATCCTTTTCGAGGAGACGTGGGACTATTCCGGGGACGAGAGCGTCAAGGTGCTTGTGCCGAGGCAGCCGCTGTTCGAGGGCACGGCGCTGGCGCCGGTCTTCCCGCTGCTGGAGAAGGAGCTGGAGGCGCTGATGCGGCCGCGGCTGACGTTTTATCCGCGGTTCCTGACCGACCGCTCGGTGGACGCGCATTTCTTCGGCGGGATCGGGCCGGAGGTGCTGGGCACGGTGTACCTCGCGCTGGGAGCGATGCTGGTGGCGGTGCCGCTGGGGATCGTGGCGGCGATCTATTTTCAGGAATACGCGAAGGAAGGCCCGGTGCTGACGTTCTTCCGGTCTTGCGTGAACACGTTGGCGGGGGTGCCGAGCGTGGTGTTCGGGTTGTTCGGGCTGGCGTTCTTCATCAACACGATGCGGGTCTCGCAGGGCAAGAGCGTGCTGGCGGGCGCGTTGACGCTGGCGCTGCTGGTGCTGCCGACGGTGATCCGCTCGTCGGAGGAGGCGATCGCGGCGGTGCCGCGCGCGTACAAAGAGGGGGCGCTGGCGCTGGGCGCGGGACAGTGGCGGACGATCCTGACGGTGATCCTGCCTGCGGCGTTGCCGGGAATCCTGACGGGGATCGTCATCAGCATGGGGCGCGCGGCAGGCGAGACGGCGCCGATCATCTTCACGGCGGCGGTGAGCGTCGGGCAGTTTGTCCGGCTGCCGGAGGTGCTCAGCCAGTCGACGCCCGCGCTTTCGTGGAACCTTTACAACTTGTGCACGGAGCATGAGGCGGTGGACGAGATTCGCCACGTGCAGTACGGCATGGCGGCGACGCTGGTGCTGATCGTGCTGGCGTTGAATCTGACGGCGATTCTGATCCGGGCGCGGGTGGCCAAGCGCCTGAAAGGGTGAGACAAGGGGACGGGATTATGGCGACGAACGGAACGAAAATGCAGGAGACGCAGGCGCATGTCGAAGCCAAGGCGTTTTCGGTCTATTACGGGGCGCACGAGGCGGTGCGGCGCGTGAATCTGGCGATCCCGTCGGGGCAGGTGACGGCGATCATCGGGCCGAGCGGGTGCGGCAAGAGCACGTTTCTGCGGGCGGTCAACCGGATGAACGACCTGATCCCCGGCTGCCGCGCGTCGGGCGAGCTGGTTTTTGACGGCAAGAATGTGTACGGGGGCGACGTGGACACGGCGGTGTTGCGGCGGCGGATCGGGATGGTGTTCCAGAAGCCGAACCCGTTCCCGAAGTCGATCTACGACAACGTGGCGTACGGGCCGCGGCTGCACGGCAACCCGTCGAAGGGCGAGCTGGACACGATTGTGGAGGAGAGCCTCGTCGAGGCGGCGCTGTGGGACGAGGTTAAGGATCGGCTGGCGAAGAACGCGCTGGGGCTTTCGGGCGGGCAGGCGCAGCGGCTGTGTCTGGCGCGGGCGCTGGCGGTGAAGCCCGAGATGCTGCTGATGGACGAGCCGACATCGGCGCTGGACCCGAAGGCGACGGCGCGGATCGAGGAGCTGATCGTGCAGTTGCGGGGGCGGTACACGATCGCGATCGTGACGCACAACATGCAGCAGGCGGCGCGGGTTTCGGACATGACGGCTTTTTTTTACGAGGGCGATCTTGTAGAATTCGACGCGACGAAAGATCTCTTTACCTGTCCGAAGGAGAAGCAGACAGAGGACTACATCACCGGACGGTTCGGGTGATGCGTAAGGAGGAAAGAAAATGAACATGGTCTTTGTGCGGGAAAACGAGAAGCTGAAAGAGTGGATTCTGCGTCTGGCCGGCGAGGTGGAATCGCGGGTGTCGGAAGTGCTCACGGCGGTGCGCGACCGTGACAAGGAGGCGCTGCTGACGCTGATGGAGCTGGACAGCGAGATCGACGAGCGCGAGGTGCAGATCGAGGAGGAGTGCCTGAAGATTCTGGCGCTGCATCAGCCGGTGGCGCGTGACTTGCGCTTTGTGGTGGCGGTGCTGAAGATCAACAACGATCTGGAGCGGATCGGGGACATCGTGGTCAACATCGCGGACCGGGGGCTGCGGTTGGCGGACTTCCCGATGTCAGACCTTCAGGAAAAGCTGATGCGGATGGGCAAGCTGACGCGGGCGATGCTGAAGGACAGCCTCGACGCGCTGATCGAGCTGGACGTGGTGAAGGCGGTGGCGGTGATCCGGCGCGACGACGAGGTGGATCAACTCAAGGCGGAGGTGGTCAGCGACGTGGTCGCCCGCGCGACGCCGGAGAACAGCGGGGCGATGACGGAGTCGTTGCTGCTGATCCACAGCGTGGCACGCGATCTGGAGCGGATCGGAGATCATGCGACGAACATTGCCGAGGATGTCGCGTATCTGGTGGACGGCACGATCATCCGGCACAAGAAACTGCAAACGAATCAGGAGTGAGCGAGTATGGCACACGAGACGTTGTTGGTGGTGGAAGACGAGGCCGACATCCGCGAACTGCTCCGGTACAATCTGGAGCGCGAGGGCTTTAAGGTTTGCGAATGCGGGTCTTCGGAAGAGGCGCAGGCGTTTCTCGCGAAGAAGATCCCGGACCTGATCCTGCTGGATCTGATGCTGCCGGGCGGGGACGGGTATGCGTTCTGCCGGAACCTGCGCGCGGACGAGCGGACGGCGAAGGTGCCGGTGATTATGGTGACGGCGCGCGACGAGGACGCCGACATTGTGGCCGGGCTTGAGGTCGGGGCAGACGATTATGTGATCAAGCCGTTCAGCGCGCGCATCCTGTCGGCGCGTGTCCGCGCGGTGCTGCGCCGTGCGGCGGTTGAGCCGGGTGACGAGAAGGACGTGCTGACGCGCGGGCCGATCGAGATCGACCGGACGCACCACACGGTGAAGATTGACGGGCGGCCTGTCACGCTGACGCTGAGCGAGTTCAAGACGCTGGATCTGTTTATGCGGCGTCCGGGGGTTGTGTTCTCCCGTTACCAGATCGTCGATGCGGTACACGGGGAGGACTATCCCGTGACCGACCGCTCGGTGGATGTGCAGATTGTCGGGCTGCGGCGGAAATTGGGCAAATACGGTGAACTGATCGAGACGGTGAGAGGGGTCGGTTACCGAATGAGGGCGGAGTGAGATGTGAAAAAGCGGAAGCTCTTCTTACAGTTTTTCGGTGCGCATATCCTGATCCTGATTTTTTCGGTCGGGCTGGTCTCGGCTTACACGTGGCAGGCGAGCCGCGCGGCTTTTATGCGGCAATGGGTGCGCGAGCTGGAGATGCAGGCGCACATGGCGGCGGTGCTGCTGCCGGACAGCGGCGGCGCGGTGGACGAGGCGGCGTCGAAGCAGTTCTTTGAACGGCTGGGGAAGTCGGAGGAGTATCGCTACACGTTGATCCTGCCGGACGGGCGCGTCTTGGGCGACTCGTCGGCTGACCCGAAGGTGATGGAGCGGCATGACGACCGCGCCGAGGTCGTTCAGGCGATCAAAGAGGGGCGGGGGATGGCGCAGCGTTACAGCTCCAGCGTGGGCAAGCAGATGCTGTATCTGGCGCAGCGCATCCCGGTCGAGGGGCCGTTGCAGGCGGTGATCCGCGTGGCGGTGCCGGTGCGGGTGCTGACGAGCGAGATGGCGGCTTCTGACCGGGGGCTGGTGGTGTTGCTGATGGTGGTTCTGGGCGCCACGCTGGCATTGAGCTACGTGGCGGCGCTGAGGATCGTCGGGCCGGTCTCGGAGTTGCAGAACGGCCTGACGCGGATCGGCGGGGGGGAGCTGACGTATCGTCTGCCGATTCCGCCCGTGCCGCATCTGGCGGATCTGGCGCGGTCGATCAACCAGACGGCGGACCGGTTGCAGAAGTACATCCATGCGCTGAATGAAGAGCGCAACATGCGGACGCTGATTCTCGCCAACATGACGCGCGGCGTGATCGCGATCAACAGCCAGCATGTGGTTCTGGATCTGAACGGTTCGGCGCGGCGGCTGCTCGGGCTGGACAATCTGGCTCCCGAAGGGAAGCAAATCGGCGAGATCGTCCGGTACCCCGAACTGCTGTCGCTGATTGACGAGAGCGAGCGTGGGGAGGAGCCGGTGGAGAAGGAGATGACCGGCGGGGCGGCGGCGGATGTGCAGATCAACATGAGGGCCACGGCGCTGAAGGATGTCGCGGGCAAGCGGATCGGGACGTTGCTGGTGTTGAGCGACGTGACGCTGCTGAGGCGGCTTGAGACGGTGCGGCAGGATTTCGTGGCGAATGTTTCGCACGAGCTGCGCACGCCGGTGACGTCGGTCAAGGGCTTCGCCGAGACCTTGCTCGACGGCGCGTTGCACGACCCGGCGACGGCGGAACGTTTTCTCAAGATCATTGTGCGGCAGGCGAACCAGTTGGAGCTGATTATCCATGACCTCTTGGAGCTGTCGCGGCTGGAGCAGAACTCGGCGCAGTCGCTTGAGCGGGTGCCGACTCCGGTGGCGGGGGTTCTGAAGAGCGCGATCGAGCTGTGTCAGAGCCGCGCCGATGAGCGGGGGCTGAAGCTGGCGCTCTCCTGCCCCGACGGGCTTGTGGCGAATGTCCATGCGGGGCTGATCGAGCAGGCGGTGGTGAATCTGATCGATAACGCCATCAAGTATGGGGTCGGCCAGAACGGGAACGCGAAGGTTGACGTGACGGCGGTCAAGGACGATCTGGCCGTGTGCATCACGGTGCGCGACTACGGGCCGGGCATCGAGAGCAAGCACCTCGACCGGCTGTTCGAGCGCTTCTACCGGGTGGACAAGGGCCGCAGCCGCGAGTTGGGCGGCACGGGGCTCGGGCTGGCGATCGTGAAGCACATCGCGCTGATCCACAACGGCACGGTCAGCGTCGAGAGCGAGCTGGGCAAGGGCGCGGCGTTCACGCTCAGCCTGCCGGTGTAGGCGGCGGTCAGACGCCCCAGACCCACCAGACGAAGAGACAGCCGCAGAGGACGGCCGCGACCGTGAACGGGATGCCGATGCGCATGAAGTCGCGGAACGAGACGGTGCAGCCGCGTTTGCGGAGGATGCCGATCGTCACGACGTTCGCCGAGGCGCCGATGGGGGTGAGGTTCCCGCCGAGGCAGGAGCCGATCAGCAGGCCGAACATGAGCAAGGGCACGGGCACGCCCATCTGGGCGGCCATTTTCTGGGCGACGGGGATCATCACCAGCAGGAACGGCACGTTGTCCACGAAGCCCGAGGCGAAGACGGCGAATGTGACGATCATGGCGAAGGCCCGTAACGGGCTCGTGCCCGCCGCGCCGGACATGAAGGACGAGAGTTTGTCCAGCCAGCCCGAGTCGCTGAGCCCGCCGACGACCACGAAGACGCCGAGCAGGAAGAAGGTGGTGTCCCAGTCGAGGGAGCGGATGAGTTCACGGGTGCTGCCCCAGCGGACACGCAGGCGGAACCAGAAGAGCGCGGCGAGGCTGAGGGCAAGCGTGTAGCTGCCCGCGAACCACGCGAATTCCGGGTCGACGACGGTGGCGAACGAGAGGCCCAGCACGAGCAGGCCGAGGAGCCCGGTCGGGACCCACGAGCGCGCCTTTTCCTGCGTCAGCAGCTCGGACTTGTTCCGGTGGCGGCGGAAGGCGACGGCGAGGATGGCCAGCGAGGCGAGCGCCCCCACCTGGATGGCGAAGAAGACGCCGGGTTTGCCCTGATAGATGAAAAAGTCCCAGAAGCCCATGCGCATGTGGCTGGCGAGGATCATGCTGGGTGGGTCGCCGATCATGGTGGCGGTGCCCTGCACGTTGCTGCTGATGGCGATGCCGATGAGGAGCGGGGCGGGGTTGAGCTTCAACTTGTCGGCGAGGCTGAGCGCGACGGGCGCGACGAGCAGCACGACGGCGACGTTTTCAACGAAGATCGAGATGAAGCCGGAAAGGGCGCACAGGGCGAGCATCGCGATCCGCGTGGATTTCGATTTGTCGACCAGCCACTCGGCGAGGACGGCGGGGACACGTGACATCAGGAAGATCTCGGCCAGAATGAGCGTCCCGAAGAAGAGCCCCATCACGTTCCAACTGATCTTCTCAAGCAGCGCCTCCCGACACGTCAGGACGCCGGTGGCCATGAGCAGGAACCCGCCGAGGCAGGCCGTCCATGAGCGCCGGGTCGGCAGGACGATGAAAAACAGGTAACAGAGGGCGAAAACGGCTAAGCTGAGCCATGCGTGTGTCATCGTGGATGGTTTCCAGAACGTCGGGTCTGCCGGGACGGCGGTCTTTGGGTTTGAACGCACGATAGGATAGCCCGAGCGGGGGTGCGCATCAAGTGCAATCGGGATGCGGGATGCGGTGCGCGGGGAGGGGCGGCACCCCGTTTTGGCTTTCATTTGATGCCCCCTTATGCTAAAAACGGGGCTGTAAAGCGAAGGGAAAACTCCCGTTCCATGCGTGTTTCCGGCTTGAGGTTTTTGTGTATCTAAAACAGATTGAAATTACCGGCTTCAAGAGTTTCGCCGAAAAGACCCGCCTGCAGTTCGAGCCCGGCATGATCGCGATCGTCGGGCCAAACGGGTGCGGCAAGAGCAATGTTTCGGATGCGATCCGCTGGGTACTGGGGGAGCAGCGCCCGACGGCGTTGCGTTGCGCGAAGATGCCGGACGTGATCTTCAACGGCACGGACTCGCGCAAGCCGCTGGGCATGGCCGAGGTTTCGATCACCTTCGCCGACTGCGAGGGGATTCTGGAGGGCGGTTTCAACGAGGTCACGGTCACGCGCCGCGTTTTCCGCTCCGGTGACGGGCAGTATTTCATCAACAAGAACCTCTGCCGCCTCAAGGACGTCCACCGCCTGTTCATGGGGACGGGCATCGGCACGACCTCGTATTCCGTCATGGCGCAGGGGCAGATCGACGCGATTCTCTCCTCCAAGCCGGAAGACCGGCGGGCGGTGTTCGAGGAGGCGGCCGGCATCACCAAGTTCAAGGCCGACCGCAAGGAGGCGCTGCGCAAGATCGAGCAGACCGAGGCGAACCTGCTGCGGCTGGCGGATGTGATCCGCGAGGTGAAGCGGCAGATCGGCACGCTCCAGCGGCAGGCGGGCAAGGCGCAGAAGTACAAGGAACTGCGCGACGAGCTGCGGGGGCTGGACATCTTCCTCACGCGCAGGCGCCTCGCGGCGCTGGACATCCGCATCCGCGAGCTGGAGACGTCGATCCGCGAGCTGAACGAGCAGCTCGTCTCGCATCAGGAGTTTGTGGCCGAGGCCGAGGCGGAATCGTCGCACATCCATGGGCTGATCCACGAGACCGAGGAGCGGATCGCGGCGTTGACCGAGCAGGCCGCGCAGGCGGACAACCGCTATATCCGCGCGCAGGAGGTCATCAAGGTCAACGAGCAGCGCATCGAGGAGTACCGCGCGTGGGCGGAGCGCGACAACCGGGAGATTTCCGAGACGCAGGCGCAGATCGGCCAGCTCCGCCTCCAGATCGAGTCGCTGGAGCAGAAGCGGCTGCTGATGCAGCAGGCGGCAGGGGTTGAGCGGGCCAAGCTGGAGGAGGCGCAGGCGCGGTTCGACGCGCACAAGACGCAGATCGACCAGACCCGCACGGAGCTGCAGCAGGATCGCCAGCGCTCGGTGGAGTGCGAGCGGCGCAGCGCCCAGATCCAGCAGGTGCTGGCCGAGATGGAGTCGCGTCAGCGCGAGCTGCTGATGAAACGCGACCGGCTGTCGTCCGAGCACCGTCAGGTGCAGGAGGCGTTGGCGGGTGCGGAACACACGCGCGACGAGGTCAAGGCGCGGCTCGACACCTATCGCGAGAATGCCGAGCGCGTGCTGGAGCGGTTCGAGGCGCTGGAGGAGGAGCGGGCGGGGGCGACGGACGAGCTGCGCGGCGTGCAGGAGCAGTCGGGCAAGATGCAGTCCGAGGCGGCCGCGAAACGCGCCCAGATCGATTTGCTGACCGACCGGGCCGAGGCGTCGGACGAGTTCGCGCCCGGCTCGAAGCTGCTGCTGGACATGGAGAACCCGCTGGGGATCGCTCCGCAGACGGTGTTGGGGCCGCTGGCGGACAAGTTCAACGCGCCGTCGGCACTGCGCCTCGCGCTGGAGGCGGCGTTGCGGGCGTGGCTCGACGCCGTGGTCGTGCGCGACGCCGCGGGGGCGCGCGACGTGTTGGGGCGTCTGCTGGCGCAGGGCAAGTCCGCCGCGACGCGTGTGGTGACGGCGCAGTGCGGTGTGGCAGGCGCGTTGCCGACGCCGCCGGAAGGGCTGACGCCGCTGCTGGCGCATGTGACGGTCAGCGAGGATTTCGCCGAGGCGGCGGGACGGCTGATCGGTTCGGTTTTCTTGGCCGACCGGCTTGAGGACGTGCCCGAGGCTGTGCCGGAGGGGTGCAGCGTCGTGACCCGCGACGGTGTGATCGTCCACGCCAACGGGTGCGCGGAACTCTGGATGCCGGACAATCAGGTGTCCAGCCCGTTGGCGCGGCGGATGCTGGTGTCGGAGACGTCGGAGCAGCTCGCCGCGCTTGAGGAGAAGATCGCGGCGCACCGTCGCCGTCTGGAGCAGCTCAACGCGCGCAACAGCGAGTTGACGGTGATGTTGTCCCAGACGCGGCAGGAACTGGACGAGAACCGGCGGAAAGCCGCGCAGTCCGAGGGCGAGTTCCAGACGGTGAGCCGGGACGCCGACCGCGCCCGGGCCCGGCTGAATGTGGTGGCAGGCGAACTCGGGGCGTTGACGGAGCAGACGGCGGGGGACGACGAGACGCGCACGTCGCTGACGGATGAATTGCAGGAGCTGATTTACACCCGGAACGAACTGCTGGAGAAGACCGCCGCGAAATCGGCGAGGCTGCAGGAGCTTGAGGGGGTCTACGGCGAGTTGAGCCATGACCTGACGGAGTGCCGCATCCAGGTGTCGAGCATGACGCAGCAGCTTGAGCACGCGGCGTCGCAGGCGGAGGCGCTTCAGACGCGGATCGACGAGCTGGACCGGACCATTCAGGGGCGCAGCCGCGGCGTGATGTCGTACGACGAGAGCATCGGGCGGCTCACGCAGGAGATCGAGGCGCTGGAGGCGAATCTGGAGCCGATGCGCGTGGCGGCGGAGGCGCTGCACCTGAAGATCGACGAGACGCGGCGCGAGCGGGCGGCGCGGCAGCGCGAGCTGGAGAAGACCGACGCCACGCTGGCGGAGCGGCGGCGCGCGCTGGACACGGCGCGGGACGACAAGGCCAAGGCGGAGGTGGACGCCGCGGAGTCGCGGATGCGGCGGCAGAACCAGCTCGACCACATCTACAACGAGTACGGGCTTTCGGCGGACGATCTGGTGGCGCACCCTGATCCGGCGTGGGAGGCGGGCGAGCAGCCGCCGGTGCCCGAGATCGAGGCGCGGGCGCTCAAGCTGTCGTCGGACATTCAGGAGCTGGGGCCGGTGAACCTTGTCGCCATCGAGGAGTACAAGGAGCTGGAGGAGCGCTACACCTTCCTGAAGGCGCAGGAGGACGACCTGCTGAAGTCGAAGGAGCAGATCCTTGAGTTGATCACGATGATCAACAAGAAGTCCGGCGAGATGTTTCAGGCGACCTTCGCGCAGGCGAACGCGAACTTCGAGACGATGTTCATCAAGCTGTTCAACGGCGGGCAGGCCAAGCTGGTGCTGCTGGAGAACGCCGAAGACCCGCTGGAGAGCGGGATCGACATCATCGCGCGCCCGCCCGGCAAGCGCCCGCAGTCGGTGACGCTGCTTTCGGGCGGCGAGCGCACGATGACGGCGGTGAGCCTGCTCTTCGCGATCTTCATGATCAAGCCCGCGCCGTTCTGCATGCTCGACGAGCTGGACGCCGCGCTGGACGACAGCAACATCGGGCGGTTCGTGCAGGCGCTGAAGGACTTCCTCGCGCACTCGCAGTTCCTGATCATCACGCACAACCAGCACACGATCGCGGGATCGGACATCGTGTACGGCGTGACGCAGCAGGAGAAGGGCATCTCGAAGATCGTCTCGATGCGGCTCAAGGAGATCGGCGTGAAGGAACTGTCCATGGGCGCCCCGGAGTCGGCGCCGACCGTGCAGGAAGAGGACGGCAAGCCGAAGCGGGCGCGGAAGAAGAAGGGCGCGGCCTCCGGGGAAGAGGAGGGGGAGGAGCCGTCGCCCTCCTGAGGGGCGTGCGGGGCGTCACGACGCGAACTGTTCGGCGAGCGGCCGGTCGAAGGCGAGCAGCGTCTGGCAATGGGTGCAGCGGGCCGACGCGATCTTTTCGTTGCGGGGCAGGCGGTGTTTCTGCCCGCAGAGGAAGCACCTCACGTCGGCGTCGGCGGTCGCCGCCACCAGCCTGCCGGATTCCGCCTGCCGCGCCAGCCATTCGCCCGAGGCGGTGCCGCCGCCGTTCAGCAGGTCGTAGGCGTTCTTGATCTGGTGGAACTTTTCCGAGGCGAGGGCGCGGATGTCGGGGTCGAGCTGCGCGTGTTTGTCCGGGTGGTATTTCTGGCTGAGCTGGCGGTAGGCGCTTTTGAGCGCGGCGGCGTCGGCCTGGTAGGGCACGCCGAGGACGGCGCAGGCGGCCTGCCGCTCCTGCGAGGTGGCGGCGTGGCCGAGGCGGACGTAAGGGAGCGCCGCGTTCCAGACCTCGTTTTCGGGGAGGCCCGCCTGCTGGGCGAAAGCGAGGATCGCCTTGCCCTCGCCGGGGGTCTCGTCGCCGTCGCTGACGGCGGTGCGCCAGAGCCATGTGAGCGCGGCGCGGGCGAGCGGGGGCTGCTGGCGCGCGGCGGCGGCGAGGCGCGTCAGGCTGCGGTCGAGGCGCGAGGCGGAGTCGATGAGGAAGGGGATCTCGTGGGAGGGGAGGCGGGCGCCCGTGTGGCGGTTCATCTCGCCGAGGATGGCGCGGATGGCCTTGTCCTCGCTGGGGGCGTAGGGGCCGTCGATGCTGGCCAGCTCGTAGAGGGCGCCCGCAGTGACGGCGAGGAGACGGAGCGCCTGTTTCTCGGGCGAGGGCGCCTTGCGGTCCACGAGGTAGTGTCCGGCGGCGGCCCCGGCCAGCGTGCCCCACGGGCCGAGGAAGGAGCCGATGCTGCCGCCGATGGCTTTGCCGCGCCAGCTCATGAGCGGGTGGGGACGGTGGATGGTTGCAGGTTGCGCATGGGGGAGAATGTACCTTAGGAGAGGCGTTCTTCTCAATCGTTTATTTGCCTTGGCGTTCAGAAAGATACGGCGCGCGCGTGTTTTGGTTTGACGGGACGCGGGGCAAATTGTTACTCTCCCTCTCACTTTTTTAACCCTATCGGGGCGTAGCGCAGACTGGTAGCGCGTTTGCTTGGGGTGCAAAAGGTCTCGGGTTCAAATCCCGACGCCCCGACCATTTTTAGAGACCCTGTTTTTGTTGGCTGTGCCGACGGGAACAGGGTTTTTCGTTTTCGGGGAAAGCGGGGATGAGTGAATAGTGAGCAGTGGGCGGTGAGCAGTTGGCAGATGGCGGGAAGATACGGGGGGTTGAACCACAGAGGGCATAGGGGCACGGAGAGGGGATTCTGGCTGCTGGCTCCTGACTTCTGGCTTCTGGGCATAAAAATCGGGGCTAACTGTCTTCGGGTCTAAAAGACACTGTGTTTCGGTCTCTAACACAGTGTCTTTTAGACCGAAACACAGTGTCTTTTTTTTCGGGAGGGCGGCGGCGGGCGGCGCGGTGGCGGGTGAAGGGGGCGGTTTGGCGTCGTAATTGGCTTAAAACCAACGGATTGCGGGACATGGGTTAGCCACAAAAGATCACAAAGAGCCCAAAGCGACGGACGGAGGGGCGTTTTTCTCCCGCAAAGACGCAAAGACGCGGGGTCGGGAACGGACAGGATGACATGATGGACATGATGCGGCAGCGCGGCGGCGGGGCAGGAGAGGAGAGGGGAGAAGTTAATAGCGAATAACGAAGAGGGAATAGCGCGTTTGGGGATGGATGGGAGGGGCGGAAGGTGAGTCAAAGGTTCAGCCTAAGAAGGGCAGAATGCCGTGAGGCGGCAGGCTGTAGCGTTGCGGTGTCATTCCACAACGTTCCGGCTCACCGGCGGCGCGGTAGCGACGTACGGTGACGCCGGTGGTTTTGCTCACTTCAGTCTCTTTTCTATGAGTCGGATCAACCGGTCCATATGGACACGGCAATCGCATTTGGCACCGATCTCAAGGAGGTTATGCTTACTGAACTTGGATCGTCTATTTGGTGAACTCAGTATTCGCACGTATAAATCGAGGAGGCACTTTCCCCGAAACCGCACCGTGAAGTGTCCCGCGATGCTACGCACCAGGGAGGCGGTCGGTTTCCTGTACCCCCTCAAAGCAAGGAAAGCGGGGTCTAGGTCCGAACCACCGAGAGGCACAACTCGATTGGGGTGGACGTCAATCATGTACGACCTCCCAGAACGGTACTCCTGAACCTCAAAGGCGAACCACTCAGCAAGGCAACCAGCAATGGCGTCGAATGTGTCCCGCTCATTGTGCGACAGTAAGTCGTGTACGTGCGATCCCGTGAGGAGGTCGTTCTCAATGCTATAACCTGAAGTGAAGACGACGTCGCCGAATTTGGAGCATTGACTGTCAAAAAGCCACATGTCGCGATCTGCGAGAAACGCGCACTTGAGATGACTGAATTCAACACGTCGCGCAAACACCGCGAAGAGATTATCACGGCTCCCGCATGACAGGATATTCGCAGTCTGCGCGCCCAATTTATCCTCAATCCACCTGTATGCCGTCATATCGTCACGACCCTCAACAAGGATGGTCGGCAACGCGGTATTTCGCAGAGTCGCGACTATCTCGTCCACGGAAAGTACCGTCAGTGGCATCACTGACCTCCCTTGTCGAGCGCAAGCACGAGTTCCTTTTCTGGGTACTTTGAGTAGATGAACGGTGAGTGCGTTGAAACGATGAACTGGTTCGCCGTCCCTTGACTCAACAATGTCGGGAACAAGAGTCGTTGCCAGTCGATGTGAAGACTGAGCTCGGGCTCATCGATGAATATCGGGATGCCTCTATTGAAGCCGTTGTAACACATGAAACTGAGCATCTGCTTCTCTCCCGCGGACAGAATCGTTGCGCGGATTGCCTCCTTGGTTTCGCCGAAGGCAAGGTGCGGTGTAACTCGAATCCCCTTGTCCTTGAATATCTCTGCTATCAGTGTTGCGAGAACCGAGAACGGTTTCATAAGTTGCTGGCGACGCTCTTCGATATCCCCGACCTTTGCCTTGATCAAGGTGAGGATCTGCTCTGCGGTCACCTCGCCCGTCCGCGCAGTCGTGGATTGACGTTTCTGTCGGGATGGGCGGTCGCCTGTGATCGTCGTGGATATGAACTGAGAAAGCTCGGTGTGTAGTGCGTTGGTTTTTTCGGACACCTCGGCGTATTGCCGTGTGAGCAGGTCTTCCACGTCGGCGGTAGAGATAGACGCCACGAATTTGTGCTGGCGAACGGTCATCATATTCGAGTACCCGGCCATTGCCTCCCCGATGGGCATTCCTGCGCGGTGATCAAAGCCACGCAAACGATCATCCGACTCTAGCGAGAAGCCACCCTCGATTCGCCGGAATGTGGGGAAGAAGACAGACCCCGTGGGCACTTGCATCATTAGGCGATTGACTTCCTCGATCTTCTCACTGCACCACGGCTGTCTGAACTCGTCAGACCAAAGTTCAGTTACGTGCGTTTTCTTGTCTGGACCCGTGTACTGGACAACCACGCGCTCGCGAGCCTTCGTGGGTTTTCGCTCTATCTCTAATGTGAACGAGTCTGTTTGCAGTTTGGCGGATGTGAAGACGATCTCTGGAACAGTCCTCTCGACGTTTGGGCTCAACATGTACCATATGAGCTTCAACAACGTTGTCTTGCCGCTGCCGTTCTTGCCTGTCACGATGTTCAGGTCTGGGTTGAACGCGAGGTCATAGTCCAGCGTGTGATTTAGTCCGCGCACCTTGAAATGCTTAATCATTTGCTCTCCTAGTCATTGGTTTTCGCCTCGTGTAATACAGCGCACCCCCTCCCTTGAGCGGCGGCGCGTTGGCTACGTACTCAGAATGACTTCGTTCCTTGTCCGTATCATCCCTTTACCCGCATAGCCGGCCGGTCTTTTTCCCATCGCATTGCTCCCTTAATCCTCGCTATGGCGTCGGCATCGGATAGTTCATCCCGTGACAGAAGCAGGGCTGCCGATGCAATCTTCGTGTCGTGGTCAAACGACAACCAAATGCCATGCAGAAGGCGGGCGTTTGACGGGATCGGCCATGTCACGCGGAAACGAGCGGTTTCTTGGTTTTTTCCGTTGTGAATCTTGACAATGAGTTGTGAACGTTCCACCTCCGCATAACCTCGGTAGTTCATCCCGCTCTGGTGCGTGTACCTGACGGCGAACCGGTGGAAGAACCCTTTTCGGATGCGCCATTTGGACTTGTTGAGAAGAGGTTTCCCGCCTTTGTACGTCCAGTGGTATCCATACCAATCGCCTTCCAGATAGTCCTTTTCCAGTCGTCGGCATAGGTAGTAGACGGCCCTTCCAATGTATGGGAATGCCCATCCAATCACTGCCCCAACAAGGGCTGTCACTATCCAGTTAGGCTCTTTCATGGCTCATGCAGAACAGTGTTATTAAACCCACCTCGGAAAGGCGGGTAGACTTCAGCCGATGCTTAAAGCATATCCGTATACGATAGATGCGGTCAAGCGGGCATTGAGGGGAATGAGCGGTGAGCGGTGAGCAATGAGCGATTTGGCAGATAGCGAATCGCAATGAGCCTCCTGCGCCAAGGGGCACAACGGAGAGTGAACAGGGAATAACGAATAGGGGATAGTTTGGGGGCGTCCGGGACGTCCGCCCCTACTGGCGCGGCAGCGGGTGCAAGGGACGTCCCGGACCGCGCACGGGCGAGATTCCGCGAAGGATCAAAGACAGGGGAAAAAACGCTGAACGCTCAACGCTCAACGTGGAACGTTCAAGTTGAGATAGGGCGGGGCGGCTGGCGGAGTTGCGGCGGGTGTGGTAACATGGCCACATTTGAATGGGGACACGGACGAAAGGGCGGGATGATGAAGAAGAGGATGTTTGCGGTTTTGGCGTGGATTGCGGCGTGGGGGACGGCGGCGTGCGGGGTGGAGCTGCGCGGCGGGG
>Ga0208244_100998_pt1 | contig 18962 bp, 17 predicted proteins | sample SubbioCR12Aug_5A_FD_184828 | JGI IMG/M metagenome (GOLD analysis project Ga0208244, IMG submission 184828) | Serpentinite rock and fluid subsurface biosphere microbial communities from McLaughlin Reserve, California, USA - CR12Aug_5A (SPAdes) | ecosystem: Environmental > Terrestrial > Deep... | reverse complement strand
AGCGAAACCCTTCCGGCCAGCGTTGCTGCGCCAGCGCCTGGGCGCAGGCTTCTTCCGTTCCATACCATTTCTGCCAGTCCAGCAGGTTGGTCTCCGTCGCTTTCATGATTCAACCCCTTATCTCGTTGATCTCAAAGCGTTTGGTAGGAAAAACTGAAAACAGTTCAGAGGCATACCCATCAATTGCGCACCCCCATCGCGGGTATCCGTGCGCAGGCTGAAGCCGCTCTGGTCAATGCTCAGCCTGACGATGCACAACGTGCGCTTGAGCGTATTGCCCGATCGACGCAAATCATGGGGGATCTGGTTCAGAAGCTGCTTGTTCTGGCGCGTGTCGATGCCGCTGAAAACACCGTGCAATTGAGCCGGCTGGACGGGGTCGAGGTGGTACGTGAGGTCGCGCGCGAATGGGTTCCCGAAGCGCTTTCAAAAGGGGTGGGAATCGGCTTTGAAACACAGGCTGCAGCGGTATGGGTGATGGGTGACGCCCAGTTGCTGCAGGAGATGCTCGCCAATTTGATCGACAATGCCCTGCGCTATGGCGGGACACGAATCATGCTGTCGCTCGCCAGTTCGGAGCAGGGCGCGACGTGGTGGGTGGCAGACAATGGCCCGGGCATCCCGGAGTCGCAGCGCGCCGCTGTGTTTGCGCCATTCCATCGACTGACAGGCGGAGTGGAGGGGTCCGGTCTTGGTCTGACGATCGTGCAGCGCATCGCGCATTTGCATGGCGCGGTGGTGAGCCTGGGGGCGGGCGAGGACGGGCGCGGCCTGGTGGCCTGTGTGAAGTTTCCGCCGATTCCGGCTTGTGCGCCACAATAAAAAACCGCGCTCTCGAGCGCGGTTTTCAGTGGTCCCCAGACTAATTTAGCCCGCGGATTCCGGCGTTTCGTTGTCGGCGGCTGCCGGCGCGGGCGCGGGCACTTCCAGCAGGGCCTTCATCGACAGCCGCAGGCGGCCTTTTTCGTCGGCCTCCAGAATCATCACCTTGACGACCTGGCCTTCCTTCAGGTAATCGCCGATGGTGTTGACGCGCTCATGGGCAATCTGTGAAATGTGCAGCAGGCCGTCGCGGCCCGGCAGCACGTTGATGATCGCGCCGAAGTCCAAGAGCTTGATGACCGGGCCTTCGTAGATCTTGCCGACTTCGACTTCGGCGGTGATTTCCTCGATGCGCTTCTTGGCGAGTTCGCCGGCTTCGATGCTGGTGCAGGCGATCTTCACGCTGCCGTCTTCCTGGATGTCGATCTGGGTGCCGGTTTCCTCGGTCAGCGCGCGGATGACAGCGCCGCCCTTGCCGATGACGTCGCGGATTTTTTCCGGATTGATCTTCATCGCGATGATGCGCGGCGCGTAAGCCGACATCTCGTGGGTGGCCGACACCGATGACTTCATGATGTCGAGGATGTGCAGGCGGCCTTCCTTGGCCTGCGTCAGCGCGGCCTGCATGATTTCCGTCGTGATCCCGGTGATCTTGATGTCCATCTGCAGCGCGGTCACGCCCTTTTCGGTGCCCGCCACCTTGAAGTCCATGTCGCCCAGGTGGTCCTCGTCGCCGAGGATATCGGTCAGCACGGCGAAGCGGTTGCCTTCCTTGATCAGGCCCATGGCGATACCGGCAACGTGCGCCTTCAGCGGCGCGCCGGCGTCCATCAGCGAGAGGCAGCCGCCGCACACCGAAGCCATCGACGACGAGCCGTTGGATTCGGTGATTTCCGAAACCACGCGCATGGTGTAGCCGAATTCTTCCTTGGAGGGCAGCACTGCCATCAGTGCGCGCTTGGCGAGGCGGCCGTGGCCGACTTCGCGGCGCTTGGGCGCGCCCACGCGACCGGTTTCGCCGGTGGCGTAGGGGGGCATGTTGTACTGCAGCATGAAGCGGTCCGAATAACTGCCTTCGAGCGCGTCGATGGTCTGCTCGTCGCGTCCGGTGCCGAGTGTGGTGACGACCAGCGCCTGGGTTTCGCCGCGGGTGAACAGGGCGGAACCGTGAGTGCGCGGCAGCACGCCGGTACGGATGGTGATCGGGCGCACGGTGCGGGTGTCGCGGCCGTCGATGCGCGGCTGGCCGGACAGGATGCGGTTACGCACCACGCCGGCTTCTACGCGGTGGAAGGCGTCCTTCACGGCATTGGCGGCGACGGTATCCATGTCGGCGGTGATGAGTTCGGCGAAGGCCTTGCTGCGCATTTCGTCGATTGCGCTCATGCGCGCCTGCTTCTGCTTGATGTTGTAGGCCTGCTGCAGACCGTCTTCGGTCAGGGACTTCAGGCGTTCCACCATCGCGGTGTCTTCGGCGACCGGCTGCCAGTCCCACGCGTCGGCGCCTGCTTCGTCGGTCAGTTCGTTGATCGCGTTGATCGCGGCCTGCATCTGCTGGTGGCCGAATACGACCGCGCCCAGCATGACGTCTTCGGGCAACTCCATCGCTTCGGATTCGACCATCAGCACGGCCGATTCGGTGCCGGCGACGACCAGATTGAGTGCCGAATCCTTCAACTCGGTGTTGGTCGGGTTGAGCACGTATTCGCCGTTGATGAAGCCGACGCGCGCTGCGCCCACCGGGCCGTCGAACGGCAGGCCGGATAGCGACAGCGCAGCCGAGGCGCCGATCAGCGCGGGGATGTCGGCGCTGACTTCGGGGTTGGACGAGATCACCGTGGCGATGATCTGCACTTCGTTGAAGAAGCCTTCGGGGAAGAGCGGGCGGATGGGGCGGTCGATCAGGCGGCAAATCAGGATTTCACCGTCGGACGCGCGGCTTTCACGCTTGAGGAAACCGCCGGGGATACGGCCTGCGGCGTAGGTTTTTTCCTGGTAGTCGACGGTCAGCGGAAAGAAGTCCTGACCGGGCTTGACTTCGTTCTTGGCAACCACGGTGACCAGCACCACGGTGTCATCCATGTTGACGAGGACGGCGCCGGAGGCCTGGCGGGCGATTTCGCCGGTTTCCAGCGTGACCAGGTGGCGGCCGTAGGTGAAGGTTTTCTTGATAGCGCTCATGCGAGTTCCTTTCAAAGCGAAAACGCCCCGCATGAGCGGGGCGTGAAAATTCAGGGGGCAAAACGCCCCTTCCACTGTGCCGGTGCAGCAGGGTGCTGGATCATCACAGTGGTTTTGCCGGATTTACTTGCGCAGACCGAGACGTTCAATCAGGCCCTTGTAACTTCCGAGGTTGGTGCGCTTCAGGTAGTCCAGCAGCTTGCGGCGGCGGCTCACCATCTTCAGCAGGCCACGACGCGAGTGGTGGTCCTTCATGTTGGCCTTGAAGTGGCCGGTCAGGTCGTTGATGCGGGCCGTCAGCAGGGCAACCTGCACTTCGGGCGAGCCGGTGTCGGCGGCGGCGCGTTGGTAATTCTGGACGATCTCAGCTTTTTGAGCGACGGTAACAGCCATGGTGTACTCCTTTTAAATCGCGTGGCCTGCGGCTGAGCGGGACACGTTCCGGGAAACCGGCAATTTTACGCCGAATGGGGGGGCTAACTCAAGCTTGTTGGGTGGCAATCAGGCGGCGGGGAAGCAACTGGCCGGCATCGGCATCGGCCAGGCCGATGAAAACCCGGGCGGCGGTGTAAACGCGTGTCAGCCCTTGATGTTCGGCCAGGTGCGGCACGCTGCGGCCCTGGCACAGAGCCGCAGCGTCGGCGTCGTCAAGCTGGATGGCGGGCAGATGGGCGACCAGGCAGTCTGCGGGCAGCAGCAGGGCGTGGCGCTGACTGGCATCGAGCGCTGCTTCAAGGTCGGTGAGCGTGTGCGCCTGGTCCAGTGTGAACCCGCCAGCCGTCGTGCGTGTCAGCGCGGTGAGGTGGGCGCCGCAGCCAAGCACGGCCCCGATGTCCTGCGCCAGGGTACGGATGTAGGTGCCGGCGCTGCATTGCACGTCGAGCACCACGCGGGGCGGATCGCATTCGATGAGTTCAAGTGCGCGGATCGTCACCTTGCGCGGCGGGCGCTCGATTTCGATGCCGGCGCGGGCGTATTCATAGAGCGGGCGTCCCTGATGCTTGAGCGCCGAGTGCATGGGTGGGATCTGTTCGATTTCGCCGGTGAAGCGGGGCAGCACGGCGCGGATGTCGGCATGGCTGACCGCGACCTCGCGGGTGTCGAGCACCTCGCCTTCCGGGTCGCCCGTCGTGGTGGTGACACCGAGTTGCAGCACCGCGCGATAGTGCTTGTCGGCCTCGAGCAGGTAGGCGGAAAATTTGGTGGCCTCGCCGAAGCACAGCGGCAACAGGCCATCGGCAAAGGGATCGAGGGTGCCGGTATGGCCTGCCTTCTTGGCGTTGAGCAGCCACTTGGCTTTTTGCAGCGCGGCGTTGGAGGTGATGCCGACCGGCTTGTTCAGCAGCAGCACGCCATCGATCGGCTGGCGTTGCGGCTTCACTCGTCTTTCGGGTGTTTGGCGTCTTCGGCGACGGCTGCTTCGATCAGCTGGCTGAGCTCAATGCCGCGTTCGACCGAGTGGTCGTAGACGAAGCTGAGTTTGGGCACCACCCGCAACTGCATGCGGCGCGACAACTGCGTCCGCAGAAAACCGCTGGCACGTTGCAGGCCCAGCAGGCAGGCGGAATGCTCGGCTTCGCCGCCCAGCGTGGTGAAGTAGACCTTGGCAAACTCCATGTCGCGGTTGACCTCCACCTCGGTGATGGTCAGCATGCCGACGCGCGGATCCATCACTTCCTGCCGGATCAACTCCGGCAGTTCGCGCTGGATCTGGTCGGCGACCCGGCGGGCGCGCGGAAAATCCTTCGGCATTACAGGCTACGCGCGAATTCCACGACCTCGAACACTTCGAGCAAATCGCCTTCCTGGATGTCGTCGAAGTTCTTGATGGAGAGGCCGCACTCGAAGTTGGCCTTGACTTCCTTGACGTCATCCTTGAAGCGTTTGAGTGAATCGAGTTCGCCCTGGTGGATCACCACATTGTTGCGCAAGATGCGTACGCCGGCGTTGCGTTTGATGACGCCATCGGTCACGTAGCAGCCGGCAATGGTGCCGACCTTGGAGACGTGGAAGACCTGGCGGACTTCCACGCTGCCGATGACGCTTTCCCGCTTTTCGGGCGCCAGCATGCCGGACAGCGCGGCCTTCACCTCATCCACCGCTTCGTAAATGATGTTGTAGTAACGGATATCCACGCCGCTGGATTCGGCCAGCTTGCGGGCGGCCGCATCGGCACGCACGTTGAAGCCGATCAGCACCGCCTTGGAGGCGAGCGCCAGGTTGACGTCGGACTCGGTGATCGCACCCACTGCACTGTGGATGATGTTGACCTTGACCTCGTCGGTCGACAGTTTGGCCAGCGCGTGCGCCAGGCCTTCGTAAGAACCCTGCATGTCGGCCTTGAGGATGATGGGCAGTTGCTGGACTTCTCCCGCACCCATCTGTCCGAACATCGATTCCAGCTTGGCAGCCTGCTTTTTGGCGAGCTGCACGTCGCGAAACTTGCCCTGGCGGAACAGCGCGATTTCGCGCGCCTTGCGCTCATCGGGCAGCACCATCATGTCCTCGCCGGCACGCGGCACGTCGGACAGACCCTGGATTTCAACCGGGATCGAGGGGCCGGCTTCGGTGACGGCCATGCCCGACTCGTCGAGCATGGCGCGCACGCGGCCGAAAGCCTGGCCGGCCAGCACCATGTCGCCGCGGCGCAGGGTGCCGGATTGCACCAGCAGCGTGGTGACCGGGCCCTTGCCCTTGTCCAGACGCGCCTCGATGACGAGGCCTTTGGCCGGTCCTTCTGCGGCCGCCTGCAGTTCCAGCACTTCGGCCTGCAGCAGGAGGGCGTCGAGCAGGCCGTCGATGTTGGTATTGGCCTTGGCCGATACTTCGACGAACTGGGTGTCGCCGCCCCATTCCTCGGGGGTGACGCCCTGTGCGACGAGTTCCTGACGGATGCGTTCGGGGCTGGCATCGGGTTTGTCGATCTTGTTGATGGCCACCACCAGCGGCACACCTGCTGCCTTGGCATGGTGGATGGCTTCGATGGTCTGCGGCATCACGCCGTCGTCCGCCGCCACCACCAGCACCACGATGTCGGTCGCTTTGGCACCGCGTGCCCGCATCGCGGTAAACGCCTCGTGGCCAGGGGTGTCAAGGAAGGTGATGACGCCTTTTTCGGTTTCGACGTGATAGGCGCCGATGTGCTGGGTGATGCCGCCGGCTTCGCCGCTGGCCACCCGGGTACGCCGGATGGTGTCGAGCAGCGAGGTCTTGCCGTGGTCGACGTGGCCCATCACCGTGACCACAGGCGGGCGGGAGCGCATGAGCACTTCGCCGGTAAAGCCGGTATCGATGTAGGCTTCCGGCGTATCGAGCGCGGCGGCCTTGGCGATGTGGCCCATTTCCTCGATTACGATGATCGCGGTTTCCTGGTCGAGCACCTGGTTGATGGTCACCATGCTGCCCAGTTTCATCAGGGCCTTGATGACCTCGGCAGCCTTCACCGACATCTTGTGGGCAAGTTCGGCCACGGTAATGGTTTCGGGCACCAGAACCTCGCGCACGATCGGCTCGGTCGGGGCCACGAAAGTGGTTTCCTCGTGGCCGGACCTGGATTTGCCTTTGCGGCCACGCCAGCCGGCGTCGGGCGCAGCGCCGCCGCGGGTCTTGAGTCCGCCCTTGCGCTTTGCTGCATCGTCTTTCCAGGTGCCGCCCGCTTTCTTGTCCGGGCCTTTGGCGCCTTTGGCGGCAGCCGGCTTGTCGGGCTTGTGCAGGGTTTTGGCCGTGGGTGCGGCCGGCGCGGCCGGCGCAGCGGCTTTTTCCGCTACTGCAATCTTGGCGGCTTCGCGCGCGGCTTCGGCCTGCTTGCGCAAGGCCTCGCGCTCGGTGCGGGCGCGGGCGTCCGAGGCCTGGCGTTCCTGCAGGGCGGTGTGGCGGCGGGCTTCTTCTTCGCGTACCTTGACTTCAGCCTCGTTCAGGATCGAAGCTTTTTTGATGCGGGTGGTTTTTTTCACTGCCGGGGTGGCTTCTGCTACGGGCTCCACAGCCCCCTCGGGCGGCGCGGGCGCAGCTTCGGCGGTTACGACGGGCTCCACAACCGCAGGCTCGGCAGCGGCAGGTTCAATCGCGGCAGGTTCGGCGGCAACCGGCTCGACAGCGGGCGCTTCAACTTTGGCTTCAACCGGGGTTTCGACCACTGACGGCGCCTGTTCCTCAACCAGCGGAGCGAGTTCAACTTCTGGCACGGGCTCTGCCACGGGCTGGGCTTCGGCCGCCAGCGCAGCGGCATCGCGCTTGACGTAGGTGCGCGACTTGCGCACTTCCACCGGAATGGTGCGCGACTTGCCGGTGCTGTCGGTCTTGCGGATCTCACCGGTCTGCTTGCGCGTGATGGTGATCTTGGTTTTCCCAGCCTCGGCGCCGCCGCCGTGCATTTTGCGCAGATAGTCGAGCAAATGCGCCTTGTCCGCTTCGGTTACGGGATCGACAACATCATTTTTGCTGACGCCTGCCGCCTTCAACTGTTCAAGCAACAGCTGGGGCGGCAGTTTCAGTTCCTGGGCAAATTGTTCTACGTTCATGCAGTCCTCTTGGCGTATCAGCCTTGGGCGAACCAGGGCGCGCGTGCGGCCATGATCAATTGTTTGGCGCGTTCGGCATCCATGGCGGATATTTCAGTCAGTTCGTCGACTGCCAGTTCCGCCAGGTCCTCGGTGGTGTGGATGCCTTTGCTGGCAAGCGTGCGTGCGGTTTCTGCGTCCATGCCTTCGAGCGACAGCAGGTCGCCGGCGGAGGCCTCGACTTGTTCTTCGCCGACGATGGCTGCGGTCAGCAATGCGTTGCGGGCGCGGTTGCGCAATTCGTTAACCAGGTCTTCGTCGAACGCCTCGATCTCGAGCATTTCGTTCAACGGGACGTAGGCGACTTCTTCCAGCGTGGAGAAGCCTTCGTCGACCAGGATCTGGGCGACTTCCGCGTCCACGTCGAGTTTCTCGACGAACAGTGTGAGGGTCTTGCCGCTTTCGCTCGACTGTTTTTCTTCTGCCACTTCGCGCGACATGATGTTGAGTTCCCAGCCGGTCAGTTCGGACGCCAGGCGCACGTTCTGGCCGCCGCGGCCGATGGCCATCGCCAGCTGTTCCTCGTCCACCACCACGTCCATGCTGTGCTTGTCTTCGTCCACCACGATGGAACTGACTTCGGCGGGCGCCAGCGCATTGATGACGTACTGCGCGGGGTCGGCCGACCAATGGATGATGTCGACGCGCTCGCCCGCCAGTTCGTTGGTCACCGAGGTGACGCGCGAACCGCGCATGCCGATACAGGTACCGATCGGGTCGATGCGCGGATCGTGCGATATCACTGCGATCTTGGCGCGCAGGCCGGGGTCGCGGGCGGCAGCCTTGATTTCCAGCAGGCCTTCCTCGATTTCAGGCACTTCGAGTTCGAACAGCTTCATGATGAATTCGGGCGCGGTGCGCGACAGCACCACCTGCGGGCCGCGGGCGCCGCGGTCGATGCGCAGCAGGTAGGCGCGGACGCGGTCGCCGACGCGCAGGTTCTCGCGCGGGATCATCTGGTCGCGGTGCAGGAAACCTTCGATACGGCCCGATTCGATGATGGCGTTGCCACGGTCGATGCGTTTCACTACGCCGCTGACGAGGTATTCCTTGCGGTCGAGGAAGTCGCTGATGATCTGTTCGCGCTCGGCATCGCGGATCTTCTGCAGGATGACCTGTTTGGCCGCCTGCGCGCCGATGCGGCCGAACTCGACGTTCTCCAGCGGCTCCTCGATGTAGTCGCCGATCTCGATGTCGGGATGCTTGTCCTGGGCGTCGATCAGCAGAATCTGGTGACCCTCGGATTCGAGGTCGGCCTCGGACACGACCTGCCAGCGGCGGAAGGATTCGTATTCGCCGGCTTCGCGGTCGATCGACACGCGCACGTCGGCCTCTTCCTTGAAGCGTTTTTTGGTGGCGGAAGCGAGCGCCTGCTCGAGTGCTTCGAACACCACCTCTTGGCCCACGTTCTTTTCGCGCGCCAGCGCATCGGCCAGTATTAACAATTCACGACTCATCATCCCCTCCAGCCCGCCTAAACCTTGGGGTTCAGGCGGGCAGCGTCCACATTCCTTAAATCGATCGACACTTCCGTGCCATCGACGATCAACTTCACTGCATTTTCTTCCAGGCCGAGCAGCTGGCCGCTGAGGCGCCGCCGGTTATCCATCGGCACCCGCAGCTTGAGCGTCACCGGCTCACCGGCAAAGCGCACATAGTCCTGCGGCTTGACCAGCGGCCGGTCGATACCGGGCGAGGACACTTCCAGCCTGTCGTAGTCGATGTTCTCGACGGCAAACAGGTGGGTCAGGTGATTGCTCACCTTGGCGCAGTCTTCAATCGTGATGCCTTCAGGCTTGTCGATAAATATCCGCAACAGCCCGCGCCCGGCGCGCTCCAGCGTCACCAACTCGTAACCGAGTTCGGCGAGTACAGGCTCCAGGCGGGCGGGTAAATCCATCATCGAAAATCCATCGTTGTGTCGCGGCGCAACACAAATAAAAAATGGGCAAACTGCCCATTGTGTTAGTAATCAAGCGCCGAAATTATACCACTCGGGCCGACGGACTGAAAGACAAGGATGGTGCCCGGAACCGGAATCGAACCGGTACGCCATCGCTGGCGAGGGATTTTAAGTCCCTTGTGTCTACCAATTTCACCATCCGGGCAAAGCGGACGGTTGATCAAAAGTCTGGAGGCGCGAGCCGGAGTCGAACCGACCTACTCGGATTTGCAATCCGGTGCATAACCGCTTTGCTATCGCGCCATTGCGGTAAACCACTTTAAACGAAAAGGGGAAAACATCCGGTCTGAACCATCTGTTTTCCCCAGAATGCTGGAGCGGGAAAGGAGGCTCGAACTCCCGACCTCAACCTTGGCAAGGTTGCGCTCTACCAGCTGAGCTATTCCCGCGTTGAAGGCTGCACATTATGGGGATTCCGCTTTTTCCTGTCAACAATGTTCACGAAGTTTTTTGCAGCGCGCGCGCAGCCATCACCAGGTAATACGCCATCGACACCAGGGTGAGCAGTGCGGCGACCCAGATCAGCAGCGTGCCGATGCTGGCGATGGGCAGGCCGGCGACCGGGCTGAAATACAGCAGCAGCACGATGGCGATCATCTGCGCCGTGGTTTTCAGCTTGCCGGCGAAAGACACCGCCACGCTGGCAGATTTGCCTTCCTTGGCCATCCACTCGCGCAGGGCCGAGATGGTGATTTCGCGGCCGATGATGATGAGCGCAATCAGCGGCGCCACGCGGCCGAGGTCGATCAGCACGATCAGCGCGGCGGCGACCATCAGCTTGTCGGCAACCGGGTCGAGAAAGGCGCCGAAGGCCGAGGTCTGGCCGAGCGCGCGCGCCAGATAGCCGTCGAGCCAGTCGGTCAGTGCCGCCACCCCAAAAAAAGCTGCGGCCAGCAGATTGGCCTCGTGCGGCTTCACCCAGCCGTCGGGCAGGTAGAACACCCCCACCATCAGCGGAATGAAGAGGATGCGCAGCCAGGTGAGCAGGTTGGGGAGGTTGAGCGGCATTGTTGATTAGTGAAGGGCGTTGTAGATGGTTTCCGCCAATTCTCGGCTGATACCGTTCACCGTGGCAAGCGCATCGACGCCGGCGTCGCGCACGCCCTGCAGGCCGCCGAAGTGTTCCAGCAGCTGTTTGCGGCGTTTGGGGCCGATTCCGGCGATGTCTTCCAGGGTCGATTGCACGCGCGCCTTGCCGCGTTTTGCGCGGTGGCCGGTGATGGCGAAGCGGTGCGCCTCGTCGCGCACCTGCTGGATCAGGTGGAAGCCAGGGTGGTCCTTGGCGAGTTTGAGTTCGCGGCCGTCGGCGAAAATCAGCGTTTCCAGGCCGGGCTTGCGCGCCTCGCCCTTGGCGACGCCGAGCAGAAACACCTCGCCTAGGCCGAGTTCGGTCATCGCCTCGACCGCGCTCGAAATCTGACCCTTGCCGCCGTCGATCAAGAGCAGGTCGGGCAGCACGCCGTTCTCCTCGACGCTCTTGTGGAAGCGCTTGGTGAGCGCGGCCCGCATCGCCGCGTAGTCGTCGCCCGGGGCGATGCCGCCGATGTTGTAGCGGCGGTAGTCGGATTTCTTCAGATCGTCGCCTTCGTAGACGACGTTTGATGCCACCGTGGCTTCGCCCATGGTGTGCGAGATGTCGAAGCATTCGATGCGCTTGAGCGTCGGCAGGTCAAGCGTGTCGCGCAGCGCCGCCAGTCGTTGCGACTGGTTGGCGCGGTCGGCGCTGCGGCGCGCGGCGGACAGGCGCGCGTTGGCTTGCGCCATGCCGATCCAGACTTTTCGCTCGCCGGTGACGCGGTGCAGCAGGCTGACTTTCTTGCCGGCCTGCTCGGTCAGCAGCGCTTCCAGCGCGTCGGTCTCGATCGCTTCGCTGATCAGGATGCGCGCCGGGATCGGGTGGTCGAGGTAATGCTGGCCGATGAAGGCTTCCAGCGCTTCGGCCGGCGTCGCGCCTTCGCTGTGCTGCGGGAAGAAGCTGCGGTCGCCCAGATGCCTGCCGCCGCGGATCATGGTGAGGTTGACCGCGATCACGCCGCCGGCCTCGGCCACCGCCACCACGTCGGCATCGGCCTCGCCGCCGGTGGTGTCGACGAACTGCTTCTCGCGCACCGTTGCCAGCATGCGCAGGCGGTCGCGCAGCAGGGCGGCAGCCTCGAAATCGAGCGCAGCCGCGGCAGCATTCATCTGTTCGGTGATCAGTTCGGTCAGCGCGCTGGCCTCGCCGTGCAGCAGTTGTGCGGCCGCGCCGACGTCGCACGCGTAAGCTTCCGGCGTGATGCGCTTGACGCAGGGCGCACTGCAGCGCTTGATCTGGTGCAGCAGGCAGGGGCGCGAGCGGTTGGCGAACACCGTGTCCTCGCAGGTGCGCAGCTGGAACACCTTTTGCAGCAGCTGGATGCTTTCGCGCACCGCGTAGGAATTGGGGTAGGGGCCGAATACCTGATCGTTTTTTTTCGGCGTGCCGCGGAAATAGGCCAGGCGCGGAAAGCGGTGCCCGGTCAGCAGCAGGTAGGGATAGGACTTGTCGTCGCGGAACAGGATGTTGAAGCGCGGCTTCAAGCCCTTGATCAGGTTGTTTTCCAGCAGCAGCGCCTCGGCCTCGGTGCGCGTCACCGTGGTGTCGATGTGATCGACGCTTTTCAGCATCAGCCGGATGCGCGGGCTCTGATCGGTTTTCTGAAAATAGCTGGTGACGCGCTTCCTGAGGTGTTTCGCCTTGCCGACGTAGAGCACCGCGCCGGCCGCGTCGATCATGCGGTAGACGCCGGGCAGGGTGGGCAGCGAGGCGAGGAATTCCTTGTCGACGCTCACACGCAAAAACCTGTTATCCGCGAAGGACGCGAAGACGCGCGAAGCAAGACCTTAAAGATTTTCTTCGCGTCCCTTCGCGTCCTTCGCGGATGAAAAAATCATTCCTCATCGAGCAGCTTGCCGGCGATCGCCCAGTTCTCTTCGGGCAGTTCCTCGAATGCGACATAGGTGTACGACGCCGGCTTGCCCGCATGGCGTTCCAGCGTGGCGGTGATTTCCTCGGCGACTTTCTGCTTCTGCTCGCGGGTCAGCGTGCCAGCGAGCTTGATGGTGACGACGGGCATGATCGGTTCTCGCTTTGAATCAGGGTGAACACCGCCGCGAACATTTCCGGGGTGAGGCGGCGCGTCTGGGTATTGTAGCGGGAGCAGTGGTAGCTGCTCACCAGCCGCCGGCCGCCGGGCAGGCGGTAGTCGCTGGCGTGGGCGAAGGGGTAGCCCCCGAGTTTGAGCCCCTGCGCGCGCAGAACGGCCTGATGCGCGATCTGGCCCAGTGCCAGGATGCTGGCGTGCGTCGGCAAGGCGGCAATTTCCGCTGCCAGGAAACGGTTGCATTCGCGGATCTCGTCCGGCTCCGGCTTGTTGGCCGGCGGCAGGCATTTCACCGCGTTGGTGATGCGGCAGCCGCTGAGCGTCAGGCCATCGTCGACCGAAATCGACTGCGGCGCACTGGCGTAGCCGAAGCGGTGCAGGGTCTCGTACAGCAGCCCCCCTGCGTGATCGCCGGTGAACGGCCGGCCGCTGCGGTTGGCGCCGTGCAGCCCGGGGGCGAGACCGACGATCAGCAGGCCGGGCGCGGGATCGCCGAAGGCGGGTACCGGGCGCGCGTGGTAATCGGGATGGCGCGTGCGCACTTCGTCCAGAAAGCCGGCAAGGCGCGGGCAGGCGCGGCAGCCAGGATCAAAATTCATTTCAGGCACACTGTAAACATCCGGGTATCGGGACGCGCATTGTAGTAAGTGCGCCCCGGTTTTCACGCTGGCGGCGGGGCGCCGCTCAGCCCTTGTTGCGCAGTCCTTTGACCCAGGCTTCCATGGCTTCGTTCGCGGGCTTCATCGGCGCTTCCATGAAGCTCACCACGAACTTGTCGCCCATGTCCGCCACGCCGATGGAGCGGGGACGCACCGCCAGCACCTGCGGATTGGGCAGGGCCAGACCGAAGCAGAAGATCACGTCCACCGCGGCCTTGATGTCGGGATTGATCTCGCCTTCGATGCGTCGGGTGTGGGCATAGTGGTCGAACACGCCGATGAATTGCACCTTGGGATTGGCGGCGATTTTCTCCTTCAGGTCGCTCACCACTTCGTCGACGCTTTGACAGCGGGTTTCGGACTTGTCGATCTCGGCGACGAAGATCGGGTATTTTTCCTGCAGCAGGGTTTGTTTCATGGGGCGTTCTTTCGGTTGCGGTTGAGTGGGCGCGGCGTCGAGACCGTTTCAGTGCGTCTCTTCATAGCCGGTGATCATGGCCTTGATGTGGGCGAGCGGGGTAGGCCCGGTGGTGGTGAAGTAGACGTGGGCGATGAGGAAAACCAGCATCATGAAAGCGCCGAGCGTGTGGGCGATGGCGACTTCCTGCAGGCCGAGCCAGGCGGGCGCGAGATCGCGCCATTGGGCATAGAACAGGTAGGCGATCCCGCTCGCCCAGATCAGCGGGTTGATCGCGAGCTTCAGCCCCAGGTAGGCCAGGCGCTGCAGCGGGTTGTGCTTGCGCTCGGGCACCACCCTGTAGGGGTGCGGGCGGCCGAGAAAGATGCCGTAGCTGTAGTGCCGGATCACCGCGCCCAACTGGTCGAAGCTGGGGATGTACTGCCGCCATTCGCCGGTGGTGAAATGCCAGAAGATGGCGAAGATCCACAGGCCCACCAGCAGCCAGGCGGCCGTGGTATGAGTCGACACCGCCTGGCCGAAGCCGAGCAGGCTGTAGCTGCCGTGGACCTCGAAGCCGGTGATCAGCAGGGTGAGGGCCAGCGCGGCCTGCGACCAGTGCCAGAAGCGCTCGAAGCGCTTGAAGAGATAAATGCGTTCAATCATTTCCGTGTCCCTTGTGCTTTCTGCGCGTGAAGATTCGCAGCGTGCCGTGGCCCAGCACACCCAGCAAAGCGAGGCCGGCCAGCCCGAAGCCGGCGCGATCCAGCAGCAGGCTGTGGTCGCGGCCCGGCAGATAGACGCCGCTGACCGCCTTCAGGCGTCCGTCGCGGCTGTGGCACTCGACGCAGCCCAGCGCCTGTTCCCCGGGCGCCACCATGTGGGTGATGGGCCACAGCATCTCCGTCTCGACAAAGCCGAACCTGCCGCTGAAGGGCTGGCCGGCGGCGGCCGTTCCGGCGGCCAGCGCGCGGTCCCAGTCGTAGTTGAACCACAGCGCGGTGTCGTCCGGCGTGGCGGTGTGGGGCACCAGCAGGGTGAGGTGCTCCAGGTCGTAGGGCTGCTTGCCGCGGAAGCGCTTGACCGGCCAGATGCGGGCATCTGGCTCGCCGGCGTCGCCGTGGAAGGCGTTGATCCTGACGATGTGCGCCGGATCGATGCGGTCGCTCTTCAGCGTGTAATCCACGCGGCCGTCGAACCAGACGTAGTCCGGTTCGACATTCTCGCCCAGGCGGAAGTCGCCCTTCTTGCTGTCAAAAATGACGTGGCCGTGTTCATCCTTTTTCTGGAACGGCTTGCCGTCGGCGTCCAGCGTGCCCGCCGTGGACCAGTCCCAGAACATCTTGGTGGGCACGCCACCGCGGGCGAAAGCGGGGATGTGGCAGGTCTGGCAGGCCAGCGTGCGGGTATGGGCGTTGAGGCGGTCGCCCCGCGTCAGGCTGCCCAGCAGGCCCGCGCCTGGCCCGGGCTGGTGCGGCTGGTCGCCGTGGCAGGCCTGGCAGCTTGCCGGATTGCGGTCGGTTTTCTCGCCGCGCAGGATGGCACGGTGCGGATCGGAGGCGGTCGGCGTTATCCGGCTGCCGGCGATGCGGTGACTCTCGGTCTTGTGGCAGGTGGCGCAGGTGAAGTTGCCGCCATCCACGCCCATGTGCACGTCTAGCTTGCGGTCGGGCTGCTTCAGCGAGGAATCCAGATCGCCGTGCTTCACCCCGTCGCCGCCGCCGCCGTAGAAATGGCACGCGCCACAGGTGGCGCGGCTGGTCTTGCCGACCCGCCGTGCGACCTTCGGCAGGTCCACCGCCTCGACGAACTTGCCGGAATCCGGCGGATATTCCATGCGCTGGTAGGCGGGATGGCCGGCCAGGCCGGGAATCTTGGCGTACTGGCCGGTGTTGTGGCAGGCCAGGCAATCGACGTTCCTTTCCGAACTGAAGTCGAACCGGTCGTCCTTCCAGCCGTAACCCACATGACAGGCATTGCAGAACGCCTCGTTGGAACGATCGGCGATGCAGAAGCTGTTGAGCATGGTCTTCTTGCCCAGGCGCTGGCCGGTGGATGGGTTGACGTAATCCCAGGTCCAGTGCCGCGTCGCCATCACCTGTCTGGCCGCCTCGGTATGGCAGGACAGGCAGGCTTCGGTCACTTCCTCGCCGGTCTTGAACGGCTTTTTCAGCTGGCTGAACTTGCCGTGTTCGGCCGTGGATTCCTTCACCTCGGTCCGTGCAGGCGCCGCGTCCGAAGCGGCCGGCGTCTGCGCCGCGGCGTTCAGCGCCACCAGCAGCAGGCAGGCGAGCAGTGCATGGCGGGCGAGACGCCCGCCGGCTCGGCTTGGGTTTTTTATCATGGGCAATCCCTGTTTCGGTCAGGCACGAGGCGGTGGAAAATCAGTCAGGCGGCCCCTCGGCTTTCCGTATCAAGTGTAGATGCCACGGCTTGATTTTCCGCGCCCGGCCCAGCCGCTGCGAGTCGGCGACTCATGCGCGATTCGCCTTGCGGTAGGGGCGCAGGTACTGCCATTCGAAAAAGCGTTTGGCCCAGTGGAGAAGGCGGCACGGCGGCAGGATGAGCGCGCGCTTTTCGTTACGATAGACCAGGATGCCGCGGTCGAGCGTGTCGACGATGCAGATGAGTTCGACCTTGAAGCGCGCGGCGGGCGGTTTGCCGTCGAGCGCCCGTAGCAGGTTTTCGGCTGCCGCCTTCGCCTGCAGGTCCGCGATGTGGGCCTGCTTGGGCAGCCAGTCGGGGCCGGGGTAGCTGCCGGCGTCGCCGGCGACGTAGACCTTGTCGGCGCCGGCCGCCTGGCAGTGGGCGTCGGCCTTGAAAAACCCGCCATCGGACAGGGGGAGGCCGGCATCGGCCGCCCAGGCGGGGCCGCTCATGCCGGGCATGAATAGAATCAGGTCGGCCGGCACCTCGCCACCCTCGGTCCGGATCTTGTCCGCCTCGAAGTCGAGCAGCTTGTGGCCGAGGTGGGTGGCGATGTTGCGTCGGGTCATTTCGCGCAGCAGTCCTGCCACCGCCTTGCCGCCCAGGCGCTTGCCCGGTTCCCTGGCGGCATTGAAGAACACCAGTTTGAAGTATTCGCGGCGGCCCTCTTTGCGCAGCTGCGTGTCGATGCCGAACAGCAGCTCGAACATTGGTCCGCCGCGCATCGCGCCTTGCTCCTTGGGGTTGGTGCCGAATCCGAAGGCGATGGTGCCGCCGGCCATGCTGGCCAGCCGCTCGCGGATCGCTTCGGCAGCGGGCGCGCCTTCACAGAGGGTCAGCGCGTGTTCGATGCCGGGCATGGCCTTAAGGAAACGGCCGCCGCTGGCGATCAGCAGCGCATCGTTTGCCACCGTGCCGTTGTCGGTCAGCACGCTGCGTCCGCCATCCTGCAATCCGGTCACCCGCCCGGCGTGAAACTCGACTCTTTGTTCGGCCAGAAAACCCGCCACGTCGATGTTGAGATCGGCGCCGCGCCGCAACACGGACGGCACCCAGATCAGGCTCGGGTAATACATCAGCTCGGCTTTGGGGGCGATGAGCGTGATGCGGGCCCCGCGGTTGCGCCGGCGCAGTTCGCGCACCGCGGTGAGCGCGGCGAATCCCGATCCGATTATGGCGATATGCGGTGTGCTCATGGTGGCTCCTGTGACAGCGTTAAAACCCGTGCGATAAAAACAAGGGGCGTCCAGTTCGCGGGACGCAGGTTTGCCCGTTCTATTGCCCAGGAAAGCGGCGAAATATGAACCGGCCAGGCGGATTTGCAGCCGATTTCCTTCAAGTCCGACAGGCTGCCAGTGTAGTGCTGCAGGCTGTCTGGAACTTATGCCAACGTTTAACGTGAAAGAACCCACGCCAAGGTCGAGCCAATGCCTAGCGTATCGCAAGCCTGTGCGAAGGTGAAGCGAGATGGGGTCGGATTTAAACGGCGGCGGGGAGGTATCCGTGTTTGGCGAGCATCTTGATCCAGCGTGGGGCATTGCGTTGAACGATGAGGGCCTCGTAATCCACGGTTCGATCCTGATAGGGCGTGCCGTTGGTGAGCATGGCGTGAATGATGCGCAGCATCTTGTACGCCAGGGCCACGATGGACTTCTTGTGCCCCTTGCAGATGGACAGCGCCGCGAACTTGTCCTTGAGGGCACAGCGGCTTCGGGCAGCGGCTTGGGCGAACTCGCACAACAAGCGGCGAACCCACGCATTGCCTTTGCGTGTTCTGCCGCTCTTGCGCTTGCCGGTACCCTCGTTGTTGCCGGGACAAATCCCCACCCAGGACGCCAGGCGTTAGATGAAAATAAAGGCTCTTTCACCGTTAAGTGTTGTTCCTCGCAAGGTCCCCGGCAACATGGGCTGGCATTGTGGGAGGGGCGCCCTCGCCCCGAATTTCGCACCGATGCAATCCCCACGGCTTCGGGCCGGGGGCGGGCGAGCATGGCTGTTGCTACTTTAGCAGCTTACAGACATGGCCTACCCCTCGCGGGTGCTCCCACAACAGCACACCCCTGTGGGAGGGGTCTTCATCAAAGGGGGCAGACATGACTCCAACGACCAACAGTGACATAGCCAAAATAAAGGGAGCGGCCCCTTTCCCCTGGTTGAGTCAGGCCTGAATTCCATTACGCTGGCGTAAGCCGGTGTTCTTTGCATGGACGGTGCGCTGCGGATATTCGCGGCGAGGGCGCCCCTCCCACATCCCGCTTGGTTGGTAGTCCGCTCCGGGCCGCATGCGGTCAAATAAATATTTCCGCATTAATTCATTGGCTTATGAGTATTGCTGGCCATGACTACAATTAAAGTTGTATAGCCGGCTTTGGCCCTGGCCGTCACTCTGGTTCCACTGAGTGGAACGGGGAGGCACGATGAAACAGTCGGGTGCGACACTGCTGGAGTTGATGGTTGTGCTGGCTGTTTCTGCAATATTGCTTGGCGTTGGCGTACCCGGTTTTATCTGGCTCGCCAACAGCAGCCGTTTGACGAGTGCAACCAATGAGCTGGTTTCGTCGCTTCACCTGGCGCGCAGCGAGGCGATCAAGCGTAATTCGTGCCTGACCGAAAACCCCCTTTTTCTAAAAATCGCGGCCCCTAAAATCCAAAATATCCCGCTAGTGTTTAGTTGCATTAATAAAAGAGAGTATTATGAGACCCACTTCGCTTTACGCAAGGGGGTCTCATGGCACGAGTGGCGGTTGAGTTGTCGTGTACGGCAGAAGTCATGTCTGAGCTTGAACGTCTGTCTCGAAGTCGAAGCGGCGAGGTTCGCATGGCCGAGCGTGC
>Ga0208244_100997_pt1 | contig 19016 bp, 17 predicted proteins | sample SubbioCR12Aug_5A_FD_184828 | JGI IMG/M metagenome (GOLD analysis project Ga0208244, IMG submission 184828) | Serpentinite rock and fluid subsurface biosphere microbial communities from McLaughlin Reserve, California, USA - CR12Aug_5A (SPAdes) | ecosystem: Environmental > Terrestrial > Deep... | reverse complement strand
AAGAGGCAATATAGCCTTTGATGCGCCTGTGGCCAGGGCGTGATTCAGCACTACGGACGGGTGGCATGGCAGCAATCGGAAATAAGGGTACGACATCGGCCGGAGTCGGGCCGGAGCTTGCGCTTAACGCAGCGGCGCTGGGTGCGCTGCTCGACTTGAACGAGCTGCTGCATGAAGCCTCGGGTGACCATGCGGCCATGTTCGAGCGGGTCTGCAACCGCATCGCCCCCCATCATCCGGGCAGCCTGTTCTTCATCGCGGAAACGTCTGCGGAGGGCGAACTGTCCGTGCGCAGCGCCGAGGGCATGGGCGCCGCCGTGCTGCAGGGACTGACTCTTCACTGGCCGGATGACGGCGTACTGGAGGCATTCGGCGTCCGTGCAGCGGCCTGCGCCATGTGGCGCATCACGAGGGTAGCAGGCAGCACGCTGGATGCAGCCTGGCGCGATCTGTTTGCCGCTCTCGATGCCGGCGAACTTGCCATGGTCCGCATCGCCCAGGATCAGCCCGGGCAGCCCGGCATGGTTTTCGGCGTCTTTGCCGTCATGCGTGCCGAACTGCCGGCAGAAGAGGTGAACCTGCTTCAGCATGTCGCCAGAGCCTTGCGGAAAAGCCTGGCGCTGGCGGGCGAGCGCCAGGCATTGCGCCAGGAAAACCAGCGCCTGCGTCTTTCGGCAAGCGTCTTCGAACACGCCATGGAAGGCGTCATCATCGCCGATGCGGCGCAGCGCATCGTTGCGGTCAACAAGGCGGTCACCCGCCTCACGGGTTACGACGAGAGCGAGTTGATCGGCGCAACGCCGCGACTGCTCAGTTCCGGGCTGCACGATGCCGATTTTTATCGCGGCATGTGGTCGGCATTGAGCGAGAAGGGCCACTGGAAGGGCGAGATATGGAATCGCCGCAAGAACGGCGAAGTGTATCCGGAGCTGCTGTCCATCTCGGCCATCCACGACGAAAGCGGCGAGGCGGGTCATTATCTCGGCATCTTCATCGACCTGACGCTGCAGAAGGAGGCCGAGCAGCGCCTGAGCCATCTGGCGTTGCACGACCCCCTGACGGGCCTGCCGAACCGGGAGAGCTTCCGCGCGCGGATCGACCGCGCGTTGCGGCGCGGCGGCAGGCATGCCGTGCTGCTGCTGGATATCGACCGCTTCAAGAACGTCAACGATACGTTCGGCCATCCCGAGGGCGACCTCCTTCTCAAGGCGGCCACTTTGCGCCTGCTTGCCGCCTTGCGGCCGCAGGATGTGCTGGCGCGGCTGGGCGGAGACGAGTTTGCCCTGCTCATGGAAGACGTGACGGACCGCGATGAGGTGGTCGAAACGGCGCGCGTTCTTCATCAGACTCTCGCGGCGCCCTTTCGCGCAGGCAACCTCGAGGTGGGCATGACGGCCAGCATCGGCGTCAGCCTGACGCCCGATGACGGCACGGATGCCAGCGCGCTGCTCAGGCATGCCGATGCCGCCATGTACGAGGCCAAGCGTGCCGGAGGCGCGCGCAGCGAATTTTCCGTGCCGGCCATCGGCGTCGAGGTGCGGCGGAAACTGGAGATCGAGAGCGAACTGCGGCGCGCCATCGAACGTGACGAATTGCGCCTGCACTACCAGGCGCAGGTTGATCTGGCGAGCGGCCGCATTGTCGGGATGGAAGCGCTGCTGCGCTGGATGAAGCCCGGGGTGGGGCTGATCGGCCCGGCGCACTTCATTGAACTGGCGGAAGTGACGGGGCTCATCGTGCCGATTGGCGAATGGGTCCTGAACGAAGCCTGCCGCCAGTGCAAGGCCTGGCAGGAGGCGGGGCAGGCGGATCTGCAAGTGGCCGTGAATCTCTCGGCGCGCCAGTTGCGAGACGAGGGACTGGCAGACAAGGTCGAGGCAGCGTTGCGCGGCGCGGGTCTCGATCCCTCCTGTCTGGAACTGGAGCTGACCGAAAGCGTGGCGGTGGATTCGATGGAGGGCGGATTGGTCACGCTCCATCGCCTGCGCGGGATGGGCGTCAAGCTGGCCGTGGACGACTTCGGCACGGGCTTTTCCTCGCTGCATTACCTGAAGCGCCTGCCGATCGATCGACTGAAGATCGAGCAGTCCTTCGTGCGGGGCGCCACGAGCGACCGCCACGATGCCGCCATCGTCAATGCCATCGTGACGCTGGCGCTCACGCTGGGCCTCGAGGTCGTGGCCGAGGGGGTGGCGACCGAGGAGCAGATCGCGTACCTGCGCCGCATTGGCTGCCACCAGGCGCAAGGGTACTACTACGGACGGCCGGCGCCGGCCGAGGCGATCCTGCTTTAGGGAAACGCTGAAAAAGTTGATTTCGCTCATGGTTCGACAAGCTCACCACGAACGGAATCAACAAGTTGCCGTTCGTCCTGAGCTTGTCGAAGGACTTGTTCAGCGTTTCCTTAGCCCAACCGATTAGCTGGAAGAAACGATGCGCTACCCGCTGTTTTTCCCAGGGTACTGAAGAAGTACTGAAGATTCAGGCGGCGCCGTGCGACGACCCGACGCCAATCGGCGGCGGGGCGAGATTGACGATGCGCGAGAAGAGCGAGCGGAATTCCTGGTCCGGCTCGGCGCCGAAGCGCGGATCGCCGTTTTCGCCGAAGGCCTGCGCGATCTCGACCCAGTCTTCCGGCTCGAGATGCCGCTTGGCCAGCGGAATCACGACGTTCTCCTCGAGCGCCATGTGCACGGCGAGTTCGTCGGCGAAGGTTTCCGCCGCCGCCATGAAGGCTTCGCGGCCGCCCGGTGCGCCGGCCTGGTAGCGGCCCAGCGCCATTTCCAGCGCCTTGACATGCTCGGCGCCGGACTTGTGCTGATCCTCAAGCTCCAGGATGACCTTGTCCGCATCGCGCGTGCGCATCTTGAGGCGGCGGAACAGATAGGCCTCCTCCTTCGGGTGGTGCTGTTTCTGCGGGAAGGAGTCGATGTAGTAGAGCATGGCCCACAACAGCTTGCTGTCGGGGTCGCTGCCTTTGTCGCGCATCTCGCGCACGAGGAAGCGTAGCCCGTGCGTGACGGCGGCGAGCGAACGGTGCTCGTCGAGGATGATGGTGAGTGCCGTATTGAGCACGGGCGTCCGCCTTTGGGTCCGGGAGTTGAACGACGCTGCGGTTTACCGATAGACCAGAACGGGCACCTTGGAATGGGTCAGCACCTTCTGCGTTTCCGAGCCGAGCAGCAGGCCGGACAGGCCGCGACGTCCGTGCGACGCCATGAAAATCAGGTCGCAGCCCTTGCCCGTCGCCGTGCTGATGATGGCCTCGTAGGGTACGTCGCTGGTGCTTGCGGCGCCGTCGCAGGGCACGCCCGCATCGGCGGCCAGTTTCTGCGCAGCGGCGAGGATCTCCTGCGCCTGCTTGTCTGCCATCGCGGCGAACTTCTCCGGCGTGGTCGGGTCGATCAGGGCGCCTTCGCCGTAGAACGCCACCGGGTAGTCCGGCTTCGAATAGAAGAAGGTGATCTTCGCGCCGGTTTCCCGGGCGAAATCCACGGCTTTCCTTGCCGTGTCGGTGGACAGCGCCGAGCCGTCTGTGGGGACGAGGATGTGTTTGAACATGCCGACCTCCTGTGTAGTTGAGTCATTATAGGAAGCGCAACCCAATAGCGATTGACGCAGATCAAGCATGATACCGCGGCTGTGGGGCCAGAATGCAGCATGCGTATCACGTTCCATGGCGCTGCCGGCGAGGTGACCGGCTCCTGCTTCCTGGTCGAGACCCGGGAAGTGCGCTTTCTTGTCGATTGCGGCATGTTCCAGGGTGGGCGCGATGCCTGGCAAAAGAATCTGGACGCGCTCTCCTTCGATCTGCGCAGCCTGGATTTCATCCTGCTCACCCATGCCCACCTCGACCATTCCGGCCTGCTGCCGCGCGCCGTGGCGCTGGGGTTTCGCGGGCCGGTGCATGCCACCGCAGCGACGGCGGACCTGCTCGGCGTGATGCTGCTCGATTCGGCCCACATCCAGGAGAAGGAAGCCGAGTGGGAGGCCAGGCGCGCCCACGCCGGGCGCACCCCAAGAGTACTTCCTCAGGGCGGCTTCGCCAGCCCTTCAGGGCGCGGCCGGGGGCAGCCGCGCCCGCTCCTCTACACCGTGGCGCAGGCGCAGGCCTGCCTGCGGCAGCTGCGCCGCGCGGAATACGACCAGCCCTTCCAGCCGCACCCCGCCGTCAGGGTGTGCCTGCGCGACGCCGGCCACATCCTCGGCTCGGCCATCGCCGAGGTCTGGGTCGAGCAGGCGGGGCGCACGCGCAAGCTGGTTTTCTCCGGCGACCTCGGCATGCCGGACCGTCCCGTGCTGTGCGATCCGCAGGCAATCGAGGCGGCGGACGTGGTCTTCGTCGAATCGACCTACGGCAACCGGCTGCACAAGCCGCTCGAGGCGACCGAGGACGAACTGGTCGAGGCCATCGAGCGCACCCTTCGCGGCAGGCACGGCAATGTCATCATGCCGGCCTTCTCCGTCGGCCGCACGCAGGAAGTGATTTTCGTCCTCACCGATCTGGCGCGGCGCGGCCGGCTGAAGAACCTGCAGGTGGTGGTCGATTCGCCGATGTCGATGGCGGCGACCGAGATCACCCTGAAGCACTTGGGCCTGCTCGACCAGCACACGCGCGATCTCATCGACTGGCAGCGCGCCCATCCGGAGGCCCTGAGCGTCCGCTTCGTGCAGGACGTCGAGGAGTCGATCGCGCTGAACCAGGTGCGCGGCGGCCTGGTCATCATCTCCGCCAGCGGCATGTGCGATGCCGGGCGCATCAAGTACCATCTGCTGCACAATCTGGGGCGGCGCGAATGCGCGGTTGTCATCACCGGCTTCCAGGCGGCCGGCACGCAGGGGCGGCGCCTGGTCGAGGGCGCGAAAAGCCTCAGCCTGTTCGGCCAAAGCGTGCCGGTGCGCGCCGCCATCCATACCATCGGCGGCCTCTCGGCCCACGCCGACCAGGCAGGTTTGCTCGGTTGGCTGGGCCATTTCCGCCAGCCGCCGCGGCAAACCTTCATCGTGCATGGCGAGGCGGAAACCGCGCGCATCTTCGCCGCGGAGGTGGCGCAGCGCCTGAACTGGCAGAACGTCAAGGTGCCGCAGATGGGTGAAACGGTCGAAGTGTCTTGAAGGAATCGGGAATTGCCATGTTCAGACAGAAAGAGAACCACAACGCGCCCGTCGTCGCCAGTCCCGCTGCGACGCTGAAGGCACTGCATGATGTCGCCGAGGCCGGCGTCGATCCCCTCGGCATGGCGGCGCCGCTCGGCCACGCACAGATCGCCTGGATGACGCACCCGCTGGAGCTGGCCGAACTCGGCGCCAGGCTCTCCGGCGACCTGATGGCCTTCACCTGGCACGCCTGGAACCGATCGCTCGGCCTGCCGAGTGCGGACCCGATTCAGCCGCACGACGACGACACGCGCTTCGCCGACCCGGTGTGGAAGGATTCGGCTACCTGGGACATCGTCAAGGAGTGGTACCTGCTGCTCACCCGCAACGTGCAGGATGCGCTCTACGACACGCCGGCGCTGTCCGGCAAGGAGCGCCGCCGCGCCGCCTTCTGGTGGCGCAAGTGGCTCAATGCCATGGCGCCGACGAATTTCCTGCTCACCAATCCCGTCGCCATGGCCAAGGCCGCGGAGAGCAACGGCGAGAGCCTGGTGCGCGGCATGCACCTCTTCCTCGAGGATTTGCGCGCCGGCACCGTGCGCATGACGCGGCCGGAGGATTTCACCGTCGGCAAGAACCTGGCGACGACGCCCGGCGCCGTGGTGTTCCGCAACCGCCTGCTGGAAGTGATCCACTACGCGCCGACGAGGCCGCAGGTGCATGCCATGCCCATCGTCATCATTACGCCGTGGATCAACAAGTTCTACATCCTCGATTTGAATCCCAGGAAGAGCCTGATCAACTACCTGCTCGACCAGGGCTTCTCGGTTTTCATCACCAGTTGGAAGAACCCGACGCCGGAGATGCGCGATGTGACCTTCGAGGACTACATCGTCGAGGGCGTCGGCGAGGCCATCGAAGCGGCGCGCGGCTTCACCGGTCGGAAACAAGTGCATGCCGTCGGCTACTGCATCGGCGGCACGGCGCTGTCGACCTGGATGGCCTGGGCCAACCGCAAATACGGCGAGCCGGAAAAGGTTCCGGTTGCCCACTGGACATTGCTGACGACGCTGGTGGACTTCCACAAGCCGGGAGACATCGAGGTTTTCATCGACGAGGGCAGCGTGCGCTGGCTGACCCAGGCCATGCAGCAGAAGGGCTTCCTCGACGGCAAGGAAATGGCTTCGGCCTTCCGCCTGCTGCGCTCGAACAGCCTGATCTGGCAGTACGTCGTGCACGGCTACCTCTACGGCGAGGCGCCGCCGCCCTTCGACGTGCTCTACTGGAACATGGATGCCACGCGCATGCCCTTCGCCATGCACGAGTGGTACCTGCGCGAGCTGTACCTGCACAACAACCTCATCAAGGGCGATGCGCTCACCGTCGGCGGCCAGCCCATCGATCTGGGCCGCATCCGCCAGCCGCTGTATGCCGTTTCCGCCGAGGACGACCACATCGCCCCCTGGCGCCAGTGCTTCCGCATCTGCAACTTCGTGCCGGCGGAGAAGCGCTTCGTGCGGTCCTCCTCGGGCCACATCCTCGGCATCGTCAATCCGCCGGTGAAGCCGCCCAAGCGCAGCTATCGCGCGGGCGTCGCCCACCGCCGCGACCGCGTCGAGCAATGGCTGGAGCGCGTCGAGGAACATCAAGGCACCTGGTGGGAGGACTGGATGGCCTGGCTCAAGCCGCAGGCCGGCGAGCAGGTCGATGCCTACCCGGCCGCCACGAAGCAATACCCGAAGCTTGCCGAGGCGCCGGGCACCTACGTGCTGGAGACCTGAAGCCGCCGTGCTGCGGCAACTGACTTTTCGCGGCCCGGCCAGACTCCCTCATATCAAGAGGGTTTATCCCTGCATCCATTCTTGACAACCGTCAAGGCCTGACGCCCTGCCGAACAAGGAGAATCAACCCTCACTTCAGGCAAGACTTCAGGAGACAGACGAATGAGCGGCATCACCAGCGCCCTGCAACACCACCACAAGCTGTGCGACGAGGACTTCGCCGGAGCGGAAGAAGCCGCCCACAAAGGCGACTGGGCGGCCTGCACGGCGACCTACGGCAAATTCCGCACCGAGATGCTGGCGCATTTCAGCGTCGAGGAGGAAGTGCTGTTCCCGGCCTTCGAGCAGCGCACCGGCATGGTCGGCGGCCCGACCCAGGTCATGCGCGGCGAACACGTGCAGATGCGCGACCTGCTGCGGCAGATGGACGAAGCCCTGGCGCAGAAGAACGCCGACGGCTTCGGCGGCGCGGCGGAAACCCTCCTCATCATGATGCAGCAGCACAACATGAAGGAGGAGAACATCCTCTACCCGATGTGCGACCAGGCGCTTGGCCAGGACGGCGACCTGCAGTCCCGCATCGCGTCGGGCCTGACCGTTTAATCGGACACCGCATGGGCGAGGAAAGGGTAATCGACGGCAGGGGGCTGATGCCCCCGGAACCGATGGAGCTGACGCTCACCGCCCTGGATACGCTGCCGGACGGGGAGGAGCTGCTGTTGCTGCTCTTCTGCGAGCCGCATCCCCTCTACGGCATCCTCAGGCAGAACGGCTACACGCACCGCTCGCAATCCCGGCCCGACGGCACGTTCGAGATCCACATCAAGAAAGCCTAGATGCAGCCGGGCCTGTCCTTCGAACAGGCACCGCCCATCTCGGTGCCCTTCCGCTTCTTCCTTACGGCGCCCCTGTTCGGCATGGCGGCGGGCCTGCTCCTGCTCTGGCAGGGACAGGACGCATTCACCTCGCGCTGGACGTCGACGGCGCTGGCGCTGACCCACCTCGTCGCCGTCGGCTTCATGCTGCAGGCGATGTGCGGCGCGCTGCTGCAGATGCTGCCCGTGGCGGCGGGCGCCAACATCTGGCAGCCGAAGCGCGTCACCCATCTGACCCATGCCGGCCTGACCATCGGCACGCTGCTCCTGGTGGCTGGTTTTCTCAGCGAGACGGCGCTGCTGTTCCGCATCGCCGTGCCTTTCATGACGGTCTCGCTGGGCGTTTTCGCGCTGATCGTGCTCATTGCGCTGTTCCGCACGCCGGCGCAGGGGCCGACGATCATCGCCTTGCGCATCGCCGTGTTCGGCCTGGTGGTGACGATTTCCCTCGGTGCGCTGCTGGCGAGCGCTTTCGGCTGGCAACTGGCACTGCCGCTGACCGAACTGACGCATGTGCATGCCGCCTGGGGGCTGGGCGGCTGGAGCCTGCTGCTGGTGGCCGGCGTGGCCTACCTGGTGGTGCCGATGTTCCAGCTGACGCCGCCGTATCCCGCCTGGTTCACGCGCAGCTTCTCGATCACCTTGTTCTTCCTGCTCACGGCCTGGTCGCTGACCTGGCTGCCGTTGCAGCGGCCGGACGGTCTGCAGGTCGCGCTGGCGTGCGCCGCCGCGCTGCTCGCCATGGTGTTCGCCGCCGTCACGCTGCGCCTGCAGGGGCAGCGGCGGCGCAAGGTGACCGACCCGACCCTGCTGTTCTGGCGCGTGGCGATGGCCGCGCTGGTGGTGGCCGCGGCAGCCATCGTGCTGCAGCAGCTCAATCCGGGCGCGGAGGATTATGCCGGCGTGCCTTTCCTGCTCGGCGTGCTGCTCATGGTCGGCGTATTCATGCCGGTCATCAGCGGCATGCTCTACAAGATCATGCCCTTCCTCAACTGGATGCATCTGCAGAAGATCGGCCGGCCCGGCCTGGTGGTGCCGAACATGCGCCAGATGATCGCGGAGCCGCGCATGATGATGCAGTTCAGGCTGCATCTGGCGGCGCTGGTTCTTTTGTTGGGGGCGGTGCCGCTGCCTTGGCTGGTCTATCCCGGCGCGGTGGCGCTGATTGCTTCCTGCATCTGGCTGGAGTGGAACCTGATCGTCGCGACGCGCAACTTCGCGCGCTTCAGCCGCGAGCTCGAGGCGCGGCTTGAAGCCGAGGCGGGGAGCTGATCAGGTCAGGGTTCGTATTCGCGCAGGCGCTTCACGCCGTGCACCGTGACGTGTTTGCCATGCACGGTGATCAGCTTGGCGGCGGCCAGGTCGTGGAAAATCCGCGACAGGGTTTCCGGCGTGAGGTTGAGGCGCGAGGCGATGACCTGCTTGCTGGTGGGCAGGTCTATCTCGGCATCGCCGGATTCGCCATCGCCCTGGTTGGTTCGCTGCAGCAGGAAACCAATGACGCGCTGCGTGCTGGAGCGCAGCGAGTAGGATTCGACGTCGCGTATCAGGCCGTGCAGCCTCAACGCGAGACCGGCCAGCATGCGGCGGGCGAAGGAAGGGTCCGATTCGAGCATGTCGAATACGGCCTGGCGGGCGATGTGCAGCAGCAGCGTGTCGGCGAGCGACTCGGCGAAGACGGGGTAGGGGCGGTCCATGAACATGACGGCCTCGCCGAAGCTCTGCTGCGGGCCGAGGATCTCGACCACCTTCTCGTTGCCGGCGGCCGAGGGGAAGGCGAGCTTCATCTGGCCGTAAATGATGGCGTAGAACCCCCGTGCCGGATCGCCTTTCTGAAACAGCATCTCGCCCTTGTGCAGGCGCTTTTCCCGCGTTTGCGTGGCGAGCTGGTCAACCTGTTCCTGGCTGAGTTCCTGGAACAGGGAAATTCTGCGGAGTATCTGAGCGATGTCGAGCTTGTCGTTGTGCATTGAAAGGCCTTTACCGGCCTTGACGGGGGCGCGGCGCAGGAAACATATCATGGAAACCCCATGCCGGGCGAATGGAGGCGGCCAAACTTTCATGATGCGGGAAACAGCACCCCGCATCATGAAACGCCCGCCCCCCTTCGCCCCCCTCGCGGGGGGGGTCTTGTCGGCGCGCTGCGCGCGGATATTACGGGGCGCGCTTGTTCTGGCCTCGACGCGTATTGCGGCTTCGCCGCGTGCCGCATTTCCTCGGGGCGGCCCTTCGGAAATGCTGCGTTGGTTCACGCTAAAGTGAGCATCTCCCGTTTGCCGGCGCTCTTCCACGCGCCGCACCGCGTCATGTTCATGGCCGGGGCGACGCAGGGCCTGCTGACCATGCTGTGGTGGGCTTTCGATCTTGCGGCCCGCCATGCGCAATTGCATGCCGTGCCGTCCTGGCCGCTCCGCTCCCCCCGCCGTGGATTCACGCGCTGCTGATGATCTTCGGCTTCTTCCCGTTCTTCATTTTCGGTTTTGTCATGACGGCGGGGCCACGCTGGCAGGCTGCCGCGCCCGTGGCGGAGAAGTCCTATATCAGCGCCTTCGCCCTGATGGCTGCCGGTTGGCTCGGCTTCTATGCGGCGCTGTGGCAGCCGACGCTCCTGCTGCCTGCGCTGCTCCTGGTGCTGGCGGGCTGGTGCGCCGGCCTGCCGGCGCTGCTGCGCGTGGCGCGCACGCCCAGCAATGAGCAGACGCACGTCCTGGCGGTGGTCGGCGGCTTGTGCGCCGGCGCAGCGCTGCTGGCGGCGTTCATCGCCTTTGCCGCCGGCGGACCGGGCTGGCTGGCGGACGTGGCGGTGAAGGGCAGCTTGTGGTTCTTCCTGTTGCCGGTGTTCACGGCCTTGTGCCACAGAATGGTGCCTTTTTTCTCCAGCGCCGTGCTGCCCAACTACCGCGTCGTGCGGCCTTTGTGGGCCCTGCATGCCCTGCTGGCCTGCTATGTTGTCCACGGGGCGCTTGAGTTGTCCGGTTTGCCGCAATGGACCTGGCTAGTCGATGTGCCCGCCGCGATGATGGCGCTGGGGTTGTCCGCTGCCTGGCAGTTGCCGAGAGCATTGAGCGTTCGGCTGTTGGCCGTACTGCACGTCGCTTTTGCCTGGCTTGGTCTCGGCCTCGGCCTGCATGCGGCGCACAGCCTGCTGCTGTTCTTCGGCGCGGGGTCGCTCGGGTTGGCGCCGCTGCATGCGCTGACGCTCGGCTTCTTCGCCTCGGCGGTGATCGGCATGGTCACCCGCGTGACCCTTGGCCATTCCGGCCGCGCCTTGAGCGCGGACACGGCCACCTGGCTGATTTTCTGGGGCATGCAGGGCGTGGCGGTGGTGCGCCTCGCAGCGGAATTCGTCCAGCTTTCAGGCGTGGCGAACCTCTCATTCATCGCCGCGCTCGGCTGGCTGGCCGTATTCGGCGTCTGGTATGCGAAGTTTGCGCCGATCTATATGAAGCCCCGTCCCGACGGCCGGCCGGGATAACATCCCGGGATCATGACGACCTACCTGTTGCTCAAGCATCTCCACGTCACCTTCGTGGTGATCTCCATCACCGGCTTCTTCCTGCGCGGCGTCTGGATGCTGAGGGATTCGCCGATGCTCGACCGGCTCTGGGTGAAGGTGGTGCCGCATGTGAACGACACCCTGCTGCTGGCCGCCGCCACCGGCCTGTCCATCGTGCAGCAGCAATACCCCTTCGTGCACGGCTGGGTGACGGCGAAAGTGGTCGGCCTGCTGGCCTACATCGGCTTCGGCATGTTCGCCCTGCGGCGCGGGCGCAGCAAGGCGGTGCGCACGGGCTTCTGGCTGGCCTCGCTGGCCAGCTTCGCCTACATTGTTTCGGTGGCGCTGACGAAGAATCCGGCTGGAATCTTTGCCTGAGGTTCTATCGCGGCTGGTGGTTGAGCAGCCGCTTCAGACCGTCGTTGTCGATGATGCGGATGTGTTTCTGCTGCACTGCGATCAGCCCTTCCTCCTGGAAGCGCGAGAAGGCGCGGCTCACCGTTTCCAGCTTCAGCCCGAGGTAGCTGCCGATTTCCTCGCGCGTCATGCGCAGGTGGAATTCCGCCGCGGAGTAGCCGCGCGTGGTGAAGCGCTGCGACATGTTGAGGAGGAAGGCGGCCAGCCGCTCCTCCGCGCGCATGGTGCCGAGCAGCATCATCAGGCCCTGGTCGCGCACCAGTTCGCGGCTCATCACCTTGTGGAAGTTGCGCTGCAGCGTCTGAATTTCCCGTGAGAGCTGCTCCATCTGTGCGAAGGGGATGACGCAAACCTCGCTGTCCTCGAGCGCGACGGCGTTGCAGGAATGCACCTCGGTGCCGATGCCGTCCATGCCGAGGATCTCGCCGGTCATCTGGAAGCCGGTGACCTGGTCGCGGCCATCCTCGAGCAGGATGTCGGTCTTGAAGAATCCGGTGCGAATGGCATAGAGCGCCTCGAAAGGGTCGCCGACGCGATACAGGCTCTGCTGGCGCTTGAGCTTGCGGCGGGAGCCGACCAGATTGTCGAGTTTGGCCAGTTCTTCCTTGCTCAGGCCCTCGGAGAGGCACAACTCATGCAGGCTGCATTGGGAGCAGGCCGCCTTGATGGTGACCAGGCTGATGGGGACGGCGGATTTGTCGGGCAATTCCAGCTCGCTTTCTCTCTCTGTTGGTTTGTCGCTTTGATCCATGTCAATACGATATGCAGGGCGATGCGGCATCTTTACCCACCGTCCCGCAGTACTGTTGCAGCACTACATGAACGCGACTTATCAGGATTTAATTTTCGATCCGCAGCTCATCCGCCGGTTCGACGTGAACGGACCCCGTTACACCTCGTACCCGACGGCCGACCGCTTCGTCGAAGCCTTCGATGCCGACGCCTACCGGCTGTGGCTGGGCAAGCGCACGGTCGGGGGAATCAGCAGGCCGCTTTCATTATACGTACACATCCCCTTCTGCAACACCATCTGCTACTACTGCGCCTGCAACAAGATCATCACCAAGGATCACGGCCGTTCCGCCAAGTACCTTAAATACCTTGACAAGGAAATGGCTTTGCAGGCGGGCTACCTCGAGGGCAGCCACGACGTGGTGCAACTGCACTGGGGCGGCGGCACGCCGACCTTCCTCTCGCACGGCGAGATGCGGCAGTTGATGAAGTCGACGCGGGAGCATTTCCGCCTGCTGCCCAACGGCGAGTATTCCATCGAGGTCGACCCGCGCAAGGTGGACGAGGCGACGGTGGCGCTGCTTGGCGAACTGGGCTTCAACCGCATGAGCCTGGGCGTGCAGGACTTCGACCTCGCGGTGCAGGAGGCGGTCAACCGCGTGCAGACCATCGAGGAGACGGAAACCGTGCTGAATGCGGCGCGCGCCAATGGTTTCAAGTCGATTTCCGTCGACCTCATCTATGGCTTGCCCAAGCAGAACGTCATCAGCTTCAACCGCACCCTCGAAGAGGTCATTCGCCTCTCGCCCGACCGCCTGTCGATCTACAACTATGCGCACCTGCCCAGCCTGTTCAAGCCGCAGCGGCGCATCGCCGAGGCGGAACTGCCGACGGCCGACGCCAAGCTGCAGATCCTTCAGCTCGCCATCCGCCGGCTGACCGATGCCGGCTACGTCTATATCGGCATGGACCACTTCGCCAAGCCCGATGACGAGCTCGCCGTGGCGCAGCGCCAGGGCCGGCTGCATCGCAACTTCCAGGGCTACTCGACGCACGCCGAGTGCGACATGATGTCCTTCGGCATCTCTTCCATCGGCATGGTCGGACCGAGCTATTGCCAGAACGTGAAGACGATGGACGAGTACTACGACCGCCTCGACCACGGCGTGCTGCCGGTGATGCGCGGCATCGAGCTGACGCCGGACGACCTGCTGCGCCGCTCCATCATCCAGGCCCTGATGTGTCATTTCGAGGTTTCCGTCGAGGCGTTGGAAGTGGCGCATCTCATCGACTTCAAGCGCTACTTCGCCGCCGAGATCGCCGACCTGCGCGAGATGGAGCAGGGCGGCCTGCTCAGGCTCGACGACAAATGGATCAGCGTGCAGCCGCGCGGACGCATGCTGGTGCGCGCCATCGCCATGGTGTTCGACCGCTACCTGCGCGCCGACCGCGCGCGGGCGCGCTACTCGAAAGTCATTTGAGTTTCGAGTTTCGAGTTATAAACCTCGTTTTGCGCCAGTTGTGCGCTGTGTTTGGTTATTATGAAGTTGCGCAGTCTGTTGTGCGCTTTTCAACCCGAAACCCGAAACCCGCAACTTCATGATCGATCCCGGCTACATCGCCGTCTTCCTCGTCGGCCTGCTCGGCGGCACGCACTGCGTCGGCATGTGCGGCGGCATCGTCGGCGCGCTGACGGCGAACACGGCTGGCGGCAAGAGACAGTGGCCGCTGCATCTCGCCTACAACCTCGGCCGCATTTCCAGCTACGCCCTGGCCGGCGCGGTGCTGGGCGCCGTCGGCGGCGCCAGTCTGCTCTTCAACGACATCCTGCCGGTGCAGTTGTCCCTCTATGTGCTGGCCAATCTGATGCTGGTGGCGCTCGGCCTTTACCTCACCGGCGTCACGCGGGCGCTGACTTTCGTCGAACGGGCCGGGCAGACGCTCTGGTCGCGCATCCAGCCGCTGACGCGGCGCTTCCTGCCGGTGACGAGCATCGGCCGCGCACTGCCGCTCGGCATGCTGTGGGGCTTCCTGCCCTGCGGCATGGTCTATTCCGTGCTGACCGCCGCGATGCTGACGGGCAATTCCCTGCGCGGCGCAGGGTTGATGCTGGCCTTCGGTCTGGGCACACTGCCGAACCTGTTGCTGGCCGGCCTGCTGCTTAAGCGGTTCCGCGACCTGGCCCAGGCGCGCGCCCTGCGGCTGGGCTCCGGGCTGCTGGTGATGGGCTTCGGCGTGTGGGGGCTGTTCAACGCCACGACGCTGGGTGGCCGCCTGTGGCAGGGCGTGGTGTGCACGGTCTGAACTGTTGCGTGAGCGAACGATCCCAATTGGCATGAACGAAGCGACAACTCTCCACAATGCGGTCGACCTGCCCATCGAAGGCATGACCTGCGCCGCCTGCGCTGCGCGCATCGAGAAGCAGTTGAACAAGCTGCCCGGCGTCTCGGCGGCGGTGAACTTCGCCAGCGAACGTGCCCATGTCGAATTCGACGCCGGCGTCGTGGGCGAATTGCAACTTGTCGAGACCATCGAGAAGGCCGGCTTCAAGGTGCCGCCGCAGTCGCTCGACCTGGCGATCTCCGGCATGACCTGCGCCGCCTGCGCAACGCGCATCGAGGCGGTGCTGAACAAGCTGCCCGGCGTCGAGGCCAGCGTGAATTTTGCCAGCGAAAAGGCCAATATCCGCTTCTCGCCGGGGCAGGCCGATGCGGTCAGCCTGGTTGCCGCGGTGCGCCGCGCCGGCTATGAGGCGCGCGAGTCGACCTCCGACAGCCGCGCCGCCGAGAAGGCGCGCAAGGCCGCCGCCTACCAGGCCGAGTTGAAGCGCTTCTGGATTTCCGTGGCGCTGACGCTGCCCCTGGTGGCGCAGATGGGCGCCATGTTCACCGGCGAGCACGAAGACGTACTGCCGCGCTGGCTGCAGTTTGCGCTGGCCACGCCGGTGCAGTTCTGGATCGGCTGGCGCTTCTATGTCGGCGCTTACCACGCGCTGCGCGGCGGCGCCGGCAACATGGACGTGCTGGTGGCGCTCGGCACCAGCATGGCCTGGGCCTTCAGCGCGGTGGTGACCGTGGCCGGCCTGCACCATCACCACGTCTATTTCGAAGCCTCTGCGGCGATCATCACCCTGGTGCTGATGGGGAAACTGCTCGAAGCGCGCGCCAAGGCCAAGACCTCGGCGGCCATCGAGGCGCTGATCCGCCTGCAGCCGCAGACGGCGCGCATCCTGCGCGACGGCGTCCTCGTCGAGGTGGCGGTAGACAGCCTGAATCCCGGCGACGTCTTCGTCGTGCGCCCGGGCGAGAGCGTGCCGGTCGACGGCGAGGTGGCCGAGGGCGCCTCCAGCGTGAACGAAGCCATGCTTACCGGCGAGAGCCTGCCCGTCGCCAAGTCCGCCGGCGTCAAGGTGTATGCCGCGACGGTGAACGGCGACGGCTTGCTCACTTGCCGCGCCACCGGCGTCGGCAGCCACACGCTGCTCGCCGGCATCATCCGCATGGTCGAGCAGGCGCAGGGCTCCAAGGCGCCGGTGCAGCGCCTGGCCGACCGCATCTCGGCGATTTTCGTGCCGGTGGTGACGGCCATTGCGCTCGTCGCCTTCGCCGGCTGGTGGCTCTTCGCCGGGGATTTTACGAATGCGCTGGTGAACGCCGTCGCCGTCCTGGTGATCGCCTGCCCCTGCGCGCTCGGCCTGGCGACGCCGACGGCGATCATGGTCGGCACCGGGCGCGGCGCGGCGGCCGGCATCCTCGTGAAGAATGCGGAAGCGCTGGAACTGGCGCAGAAGGTCGAGGTGCTGGCGGTGGACAAGACCGGCACGTTGACGCAGGGCAAGCCGGTAGTGACGGATATTCTTCCCTCTCCCAGTTTGCACCCCAAGGGTACTTCCTGCGGGGCGCGGGGTGAGGGCTGGGGTGAGGGGCCACTGCTGCGCATCGCCGCCAGCCTCGAGCAGGGATCGACGCATCCGCTGGCAGAGGCCATCGTTGCGAAAGCGCGTGAACTGGGCCTGGCGCTCGCCCATCCGGAAGGGCTGCGCGCCGTCCCGGGCAAGGGGCTGACGGCGGCGCTGGATGGCGAGGAATACGCACTCGGTTCGCCGGCCTTCCTCGCCGAGCAGGGCGTCGCGGTGCCGGAAGCGCTGCTCGCGCCGCTGGCGAACAGCGGCAAGAGCGTCGTCGCCGTGTCGCGGGGACTGACTTTGCTCGGTCTGCTCGGCGTTGCCGACCAATTGAGGCCGACCTCGCGCGCAGCCGTGGCGCGGCTCAAGGCCCAGGGCGTCGAGGTGGTCATGCTCACCGGCGACAATGCGGCGACGGCGGCGGCCATCGCGCGCGAGGCCGGCATCGAGCGCTTCGAAGCCGAGGTGCTGCCGCAGGACAAGGCGGCAGCGATCGCAAGACTCAAGGCCGGCGGCAAACGCGTCGGCATGGTCGGCGACGGCATCAACGATGCGCCGGCGCTGGCGGCGGCGGATGTCTCCTTTGCCATCGGCGGCGGCTCGGATGTGGCGCTGGAAGCGGCCGACGTGACGCTGATGAAGAGCGACCTGTTGTCGGCGGTCGACGCCATCGATCTGTCGCGCGCCACCTTGTCGAAGATCCGCCAGAACCTCTTCTTCGCCTTCATCTACAATGTACTCGGCATCCCGCTTGCGGCCATGGGTTACCTCAACCCGGTGATCGCCGGCGCGGCGATGGCGCTGAGTTCCGTCTCCGTGGTGAGCAATTCGCTGCTGCTGCGGCGCTGGAAGCCGAACAGACCCGGGAGCCACGAATGACCCTGTATCGCCTTTTGTTCGCCGTATTGTGGGGGCTGACTTTTGCTGCGGGTTCGCAGACGTGGGCGCAAACGACGCTCGGCGCCAACGAGCCGCCCATCTTCGATGCCGCCCGGCTCGGCGCCGCCGCCGAGACGGAGAAGATCCTCAAGGCCACCCCGGCCATGCGCGATGCGCGCAACCAGCTCGGCGCCACGCCGCTGCACATGGCCGCCACCAACCCTGACGTCGGCCCGTTGAAAGTCCTGCTGGCGGCCGGCGCAGCCGTCAATGCCCGCGACAAGGACGATCTCACGCCGCTGCACATGGCCGCCTATTCCGACAAGTCCGTGCATGCGCGCCTGTTGCTCGAGGCGGGCGCGGACGTGGAGGCCAAGTCCGCCGGCGGACGCACGCCGATGTCGCTGGCGCGCAAGGCACGCGCCGACCAGACGGCGGGCATCATGTCGCTGTGGGTACTGAAGGGCTGCAAGCCGGGAAAACCCTGTTGAAAGGACAAACAATGGAAACCACCACACTCAAGGTCGAAGGCATGTCCTGCGGCGGCTGCGTCAAGAGCGTGACCAACGTGCTCACGGCGCTGCCCGGCGTGGCGAAGGCGGAAGTCTCGCTGGAGGACAAGCAGGCGCGCGTCGAATACGAAGCAGGCCGCGTCAGCATCGAGGACATGAAGCGCGTCATCGTCGACGCCGGCTTCGAGGCGGCGTGAACGCACGAGGCTGTGTCCCGCAGGGGCGGAGGCAGGCTTTGGCCAAGCCGATTTCTGCATGAGTCTTTCCCATCACCCTCTCTGGCTCGTCGGCTTCCGCCCCTTCTTCGCGCTCGCCTGCCTTTCAGGCCTCTCCATGCCGGTGCTTTGGGCGCTGATGTTTGCCGGCGCCATCGAGGCGCCGGCGGCGGCCTTCACGGGCATCCAGTGGCATGCCCACGAGATGTTCTTCGGCTTCGGCTGGGCCATGCTCGGCGGCTTTCTCCTCACGGCCAGCAAGAACTGGGTGAAGATCCGCGGCTATCACGGCGGCTGGCTGGTCTTTCTCGCCGCCGCCTGGTGCTTCGAGCGGCTCGGCATGTGGTTCGGCGCTGCTTGGCCGCAGCCGCTGTTCCTGCTGTCGAACCAGCTCTTTCTCGTCGCCATCGTGGCGATGCTGCTGGCCACGCTGCTGCGCCACCGCGAAACGGACGGCTATCGCCGCGATAATGTTTTCTTCCTGCTCCTGCTGCTCCTGTTCCCGCTCGCCAAATTCCTCCTGCTGGATGGGCCTTACGCCCAGGCCGGCCAGGCGATGGTGCTCGGCCTGTTCCGGCTGGCTTTCCTCATCATGCTCGAGCGCACGCTGACCGACTTCATGAAGAACATTTTTCAGGCGGCCATCCTGCGCCATCCGCTGCTCGACGGCGCGATCAAGGCGCTGGCGCTGGCGATGGCTTTTTCAGGCTTCCTGCCGCCCCCGGCGACGGCAAGCCTTGCGGCGCTGCTGGCGCTGCTGCTCGCCGTCCGCTTCGCGTACTGGAAGCCGGCCCTGGCGTTCACGCGCCTCGACATCGGCATCATGCACCTTGGCTATCTCGCCATCATCGGCCAGTTGCTGGTAGTGGCGTTCGAGCAGGCCGCGCAGGTCGTCTGGGTCGGCAGCGTGTCCACCCATTTGTTCACCTTCGGCGTCATGGGGTTGATCATCCCGGCCATGATCATGCGCATCTCGCGGGGGCACACCGGGCGCAAGGTGGCATTCGATGCCGTTGACCGCGGCGTGCTGTGGATCATGATTCTGGCGCTCGTCCTGCGCGTGATCGCGCCGCAGCTCGCGCCTGCAGCCTACCTGCTGTGGACCCAG
>Ga0208244_100996_pt1 | contig 19025 bp, 20 predicted proteins | sample SubbioCR12Aug_5A_FD_184828 | JGI IMG/M metagenome (GOLD analysis project Ga0208244, IMG submission 184828) | Serpentinite rock and fluid subsurface biosphere microbial communities from McLaughlin Reserve, California, USA - CR12Aug_5A (SPAdes) | ecosystem: Environmental > Terrestrial > Deep... | reverse complement strand
GGCAGGCCGCGAGCAATTCCGGCCCGGCCGCACGATGGATCGCGCCGTCGACCCCGCCGCCGCCGAGCAGCGTGGTGTTCGCCGCGTTGACGATGGCATCGACCGCGAGGGTGGTGAGGTCGGCTTGAATGGCGCGGAGCAGGGTTGCCATCCAGCAGGGCCTCAACGCGACGGTGGCGAGTGCGTGGTGGCCTGGAATGCCTGGCGCTCGAATCCCAGCGCGGCCGCCCGCGTCAGCAAGGCCTCCAGCGTGGCGTCGTCGAGCTGCGGCGTGCGCGCCAGAATCCAGGCGTAGTCGCGCCCCGGTTCGCCCACCAGCACCCAGCGGTAGTCCGGGTCGAGCGCCAGAATCCAGTAGTCGCCATAAAACGGGCGGAAGAAACTCACCCGCAGCTTGGCGCCCTGACTGCCCTCGACCACCTGGGCAATCCCCTTGGCCTGCTCCAGCTTGCCGTCTGTCGTGCGGCATTCGTTCAGTACCGAAATCCGTGCGCCGTCCGTTGCATAGTGTGCCCGGGTATCCGAGGCGCACTGCTTCTGGAACCGGTTGGGCAAGTGGGAGATCTCATACCAGGTGCCGACATAACGATTCAGGTCCACCGCCGGAACAGTCGCAAGCGGGGGGTGGGACGTCGTGCAGGCGCCCAGCATCAGGCTTGCGGCGAGGGTGATGACGAATTGAGCGCGATTCATGATGGGTTCCTTAAGTCGTGACGCCCTAGCGGCCCGGCAACGCGACTTCGACGGTCTTACCGCCATAGCCGTGTTTTTGATCGCGCGCCTGCACCGTCACGCTCCGGATGCCGCGCGGAATCGTGACGCCGTACAGGTCACGGGTGAAGGGCTGCTCGCCGGCGTGGTCGTGCAGCAGGATGCGCTCGCCGAACACCGTGCCGTCCCTGCCGAGGACGCGGAAGGCATCCGCATAGCGTTGCGGCGTGTCGTAGGGCGAAGACACCGTGACGTCGAAATCGAATCTTTCGGCCCCGCGCGCCTGCACCTTGGCCGCCACCACGTCGGGATACTTCTGCAGGGCAGGGTCGGCTGCCCGTGCAGAAAAGGCCGCCAGGCAGGCGCCCAGCACAAGAAGCGTGAAGCGTGGGATAGGCTGTCGCATGGAAACCATCTTACTCCGACACGACAAGCCGTACAGCAGCCCTGGCCACCGTCGCCGTGGCCTGAAGGCAAGGCTTGCCGGAGAACCTGGCCGAAGCTTCGCCGGTCGTAAGGCTGCATCATTTTTATAATGCGCAGTACAACCCTGGAGAAACCCGTGAAGAGCCATCCCCCGAATCTCACCCGCCGCCGCCTGCTGGCTTCCCTCGCGGCCGCGCCCCTGCTGGGGCCGGCGCTGGCGCAAGCGCAGCCTGCCCGCCCCGCCACCCGAGCCATTCCTTCGAGCGGCGAGGCGATTCCGCTGGTGGGCCTCGGCAGCTGGATCACCTTCAACGTCGGCAACGACCGCGCCGCGCGCGATGCCAGCGCCGAGGTGATGCGCGCCTTCTTCCAGGCCGGCGGACGGCTCATCGACAGCTCGCCCATGTATGGCTCGGCGCAGGACGTCATCGGCTACGGCCTCGATAAAATCGGCCGTCCGCCCAGCCTGTTCGCTGCCGACAAAGTGTGGATTTCCGACGGCGACCAGGGCCGCGCGCAGATGGACACCTCGCGCAGGCTATGGGGCGTGCCGCGTTTCGACCTGATGCAGGTGCACAACCTCTTGTCGTGGGAAACGCATCTGCCCACGCTGTTCGCCATGAAGGCGGCCGGCCAGTTGCGCTACGTCGGCATCACCACCTCGCACGGCCGCCGCCACGGCGATCTGGAGCGCATCATGGCGAGCCAGCCGATCGATTTCGTCCAGCTCACCTACAACCTGGTCGACCGCGAAGTGGAACAGCGCCTGCTGCCACTGGCACGCGAACGCGGCATTGCCGTGCTGGTGAATCGGCCGTTCCAGCAGGGCGCGCTGCTCGACCGTCTGGCGCGCCGGCCGCTGCCGCCGTGGGCGAGCGACATCGACTGCACCAGTTGGGCGCAATTCGCGCTCAAGTTCGTCATCTCGCATCCGGCCGTCACCTGCGCGATTCCCGCCACCACCCGCGTCGACCATGTGCGCGAGAACCTCGCCGCCGCGGGCGGGCGCATGCCGGACGCCGCCATGCGCGCGCGCATGGCGGCCTTCGTGGCGGGCCGCTGATGTCGGAGTGGTGGACCTACAACCTGCGCGACCTGCTGCTGTTTTCGCAGCGCACCTACTATCGCCTGTTCGAACTGCATAACCAGGAATGGTGGCCGCTGCAGCTGATGATGCTTGCGCTCGGCGCCGTGCTGTTCGTGCTGGCGTGGCGCGGCGGCGAGCGGGCAGGGCGTGCGCTGCTCGTCATCCTCGCCGTTTGCTGGCTGTGGGTGGCGTGGGCCTGGCACGCGCAGCGCTACGCCCCGATCAACTGGGCCGCCGGGTATTTCGCCTGGGCGTGGGGTGTGCAGGCAGTGCTGCTGGGCGCGGCAGCGTTGTGGGGCCGCTTCGACGCCGCCCCCGTAAATCGATGGCAGCGCGGATTCGGCCTGGCCCTGCTGGTCCTCGCCCTGGTTTACCCCCTGCTGTCGCCCGTGCTGGGCCGCGGTTGGGCGCAGGCGGAAGTGTTCGGCATGGCGCCCGACCCCACCGCGCTCGCCACCCTCGGTGCGCTGCTCGTGCTGCGGCTGCGCCATGGCGGCTGGCTGCTCGGGATTCCGGTTGCGGCGTGCCTCGTCAGCGGGGCAACCCTGTGGGCGATGGCCTCCCCCGAATTCTGGATCGCGCCGCTGGCGGCTGTGCTGGCGGCTGCCTGCACCCTGGCCTGCCGGGCGCGACGATCAGCGAGTGCGACCGTGTGATCCGCGCGCCGGGCAGCGCATGGTCCGGCCGCGCGCAACGGTAGGGCGCTCAGTTATCCCGGGTTCCGGCTGCAGCGGGCAGGGAGCGCCTCCTTCAGGGCCTGCGTCGCGCGCACCTGAAACGCGGCGCGCCCCGCCTCGGTAGAACGGCCGCACACGCGTTCGGCCCACCAGCTGGTGGGCCACTCGGCATCCACATGCACGGCCTCGGCGAGGTGGAAATGGTCAGGCCGGGGCAGGGCGGCAATCATGTCGCGTGCGTTGCCCTTTGCGTTGCAGGCCGAAGGCTCGGCGGTAAGCACGACGGCACGGGCCTGGACCCGGCTCGCCGCCTTCGCGCCAAGCCCGTCGCGGTCGACCGGATCGAGCCCGACCCATATGGCCAAGCTTGGAGAATCGGCCGCCGACAACAGGCTGGACAATCCCCCTGCCGAAAAACCCAGCAGCCCGACCCGTGCCGGATCGATGCGCTGCCGCCGGGATACGTCGCCCAGCACATGATCACGCAGTTCGGACAGGAAGCGGCCGTTGCGGGCGTGGTCCGACCAGGTCGGCAGATCGGGCACAACGGCCACGATCCCCGCCCGGGACAGGTGCGCGCCCCAGCCCGCCATGCTGTGGCGGTTCCGCGAGAATCCGTGGGCAACGATCACCATCGGTGCCTGCGCCGCAGCGTCTGTCCAGTACACATCCACCTCGGCGGCGCCTGCCGGGAGTTGCACGCGTATCGATTCGTACGTCGCCTCGGCAGCGACGGAGGGCGCGCAGACGGCAAGGAATATCGCGAAGACTGCCATCGCGATGGCAGTAGTTATGTCTGCATGCATCGCACGCATTACAACTGTTTCCATGATGCGGATACCAGCTATCCCATGCCTAACGTTTGAATTCACCGGCCTGCGCGGCTTTTCGCGCAGGTCCGGTGGAATGATGGGTTAGCCGCGCATGAGGGACTTTGCATCATCAAGTACCTTTCCAAGTTTGATATTGGCTTTGCGCACGTCCTCTTCGGACCAGCCATCGCGGTCTGCCCAGTATTGGCCTTTGAAGAAGCAACGTTCCGCCAAGGCGGGATCGATGTCTCGCAGTTCGACCGATGCCTCCATCCAAAGACGTGACAACGCTTCTTCGGTCTGGATATTTCGCTCGAACTCCTTTTTCTCTTTCTTGGTTCGCGCGAGGTGCGGACGGTCGAGCCGGCGAAAATATAGAACTGTCTCGTTTAGAGCGACGTAGAGCGCCTTGATAGCCCAGCGCTCTCGCTCACCTCGCTCCAGTTGTTCCTTGCGGAGCAGGCCGAACCACCCGAGCACAGAGTCGGCGGCTTTGAGAAGAACGGACGTTTCAGTGATCATCGGTGTAAGCGGCTAACGTCTGAATTAACGGGCGCCAACAGCAGGCGAAGCCTGCTGTTGGGCGTCCCTGTTGAATGATGTGTTAGGGCGATATTTCACCGATATCTCCTTGTAATGCTTGGATTTCTCAAGATCGATTGGCAGGCCCCAGCAACCCTTTTCGTAGCAGAGCGCTAATACCTCAGCCGCTCGCCAATTATTTAATTCGCCCGCCTTGAGAAGCCATTGTTGGGCTTGATCAGCCTCACCCGGTTTGTAACCTTCTTTTGTTCCTTTCTGGGCGATATGCAGGAAAAGCGAATACATTGCCTCAGAATCCCCGGCCTCAGCGGCTTTAATTAGGTTTGTGGGCTCGTGTGTACCCGTGTCGTCGGCGTTGACGCAGCCTCCCAGGAAAAAGGCCAAAGCAAATGTAAGCGCGGAGCACTTCATGGGTAGCCCTAACGTAGAGCTAACCGGCGGCGCTTTAGCGCCGTCCAGCGACCGAAGGGAGCGAGGTTGAGCGCCGGGTTAGCTGCCACGCGCGCTCCTTGGTTTGAGAAACCAGTACGACACAAAAAGAGCTGCGCTGCCAACAACAGCACCAATGTAAAAGGATGTGTCCGTGAGCAACGGTGCCCACGATGCGGTTTGATCGTCAGCCCCAGGAAGAAGCGCCGGTATCCGTGTGGCAGCGTAAGCGACGATGTAGGCCGCTGCAATGACAAGTGCCTCCCGAAGCAAAAGGCTCCGCAGCTTGAAAGTAAGCAGTGCCACGGCTACAGAGGCAAATGCGGTGACAACGACACTAAGCATTTTGGCAGCTAACGTTCAAGGTAAGGGGCGCGCCGCTTGCGGCGCGTCCCAGCGACCGAAGGGAGCGCCTTGACCGCAGTGTTAGGCAAAGTAACGGCGCTCACAGAAAACCCCCACGCACGCGCCCACGATTGCTATGCCCCACCCAAACATGGCTAGACCGATGAGCATGACTGGAATAAGGCTCACGAAGAAACCACCTTGCCCTGGAAAAAATGCGGTATGGCCGACAACAGCAATGAGAAAAGTGACGACACTGAGGAAGGCGCCGCGCATAGCGCCCAATACTGGTTTTTTGCTTTCCAGTCGGTGACACACCACACAATAAACAAGCAAATAGGCAACCAATGCTGAGGCTGCACCAAACGCCCCACCGATTAACACTGCGATGGCACCGCTATTGTGATGGAATAACCATGTGAGCAAGCTGCCAAGAGTGCCGGCGATTATTGCTGTTGTGCGAGAAGCAGCGTGAGCAGGGCTCATGTTTTTGCCTAACGTTCAAATTGAGGGGCGCGCCGCTTTGCGGCGCGTCCCTCTCGAATGCAGTGTTAGAGCGATGTTATTTGCCACGGCGCAATAGGAACTGAACAGCAAAACCGCCAACGATGGCAAGCAAAACTCCGAAGAGGCCCGCTGCGATTACCGCCCACCAGACACCAGCGAAAGAAGCGAACAACCAGAGTAGGAAAGACCCCGCCACCCCGGCGCAGGCCGATGAAACAAACCATCGATCAGCGGCAATGTAAGACGCTACACCTCCGGCTAACAACAAGGCTGGTAGAACACCAGTGATCGGGAAAAAACCAAGCCAAGAACTAGCCAGCTGTGATTGGGTTGTTGCCACCGCAATAAATGCAAGATAGGAAAGCCCAAGCCAACCAAGAAAGGCCACCAAACTGAGTAGGGTTGTGCGTGCTATTTCTGCCATGGGCTTGTAGCTCTAACGTGCTAGGTAAGGGGCGCGCCGCTTGCGGCGCGTCCCAGCGACCGAAGGGAGCGCCTTGACCGCAATGTTAGGCACGGCGCAACCCCTTGAATAGCCACCACAACAAAGGAATGCCGAGGATCACAACACCTGCGGTGCCCGCCAAGACGCTGCGGACAAAGGCATCATGCGCCGGGCTATTGGGCGTGAGGAACGAGGCTATTGCCACAGGCGATACCACAGCCTGCACACCCAGCAATGAAAAAATAGAGACGGCAAGGAAGAGTATTGGGCGGCTAACCAAGCGCCATACAGCCACGCTGGCGAGAACACCCAGAATGACTGGCGTGAGGATCAGGGCAGAAAGAATGGGCTCTGACATACGAGTGCCTAACGTAGAGCTAACCGGCGGCGCTTTAGCGCCGTCCAGCGACCGAAGGGAGCGAGGTTGAGCGCCGGGTTAGAGCGATGGTGGTTGTGCATTGTTACTCCGCTAAATGGTGGGCGTACGAAACGATTAGCGCGCCCGCGAGAATAATAAACAGGCCGGCGATAACAGCGGGAGTGCCACGCAAATAGAAACGAGGGAGTGGCCCCGCCAACCCGGCTGGCAATGAACGGGTAAAACAGACAATGGCCCCTTGAATGGAGAAAACCACTCCGCCAGCACGCCAACCCCACACTGGCCCCAAAGCCACGAAACAGAAGGCTATCAGAAGCATAGCTAGGGCCGTGAGTTGATCCAGCTTTGTGATGATCCTGCGCATTCGTGCTGAGCTCTAACGTTTAAGGTAAGGGGCGCGCCGCTTGCGGCGCGTCCCAGCGGAACGAAGTGGAGCGAACTTGACCGCATTGTTAGGCATTGTATGGACCCAAAGACCCGGTATCACTGTGCAACCACCAATAAATTGGGGCAACAAGGGGCGCGCCTAGAAGCATTGCCACCGACCATAGAATACGCCGGCGAAACGAGAGAGCACGGTTTGCGAACGCTGCCATTGCGAAGCCGATCGCGTGCAGCAGGACGGCGACGGATACTACGGACCACCAGTATTCCACCAAGAATTGCGTAAGGGCGGAGGGGGGAATGCTTGTGGCGAAGAACTCATCGATTTCCGGGATGTTCGCAGCAAGTGCTATCACCAGAAAGGGGGCAAGCGCGAGTACGGCCCAAGGAAATGATCGCTTCATGGCACGAGATGCCTAACGTAGAGCTAACCGGCGGCGCTTTAGCGCCGTCCAGCGACCGAAGGGAGCGAGGTTGAGCGCCGGGTTAGCCATGCGGAACGCTGCCTTCATGAAGCTTTTTACGAGCTAGAAAAAATGGGACGAGTGCAAACGGTGGGACAAGCAATGTGGCGGGGAGTGATGGTAGCAGCCAGAGAATAACTGAACCTCGAATTGAGCGGACAACAAGGGCTAGCTGGATATTGAACGCGAGCCAAGCAGTGACCCACAAGAACATGACCCCAGCCTTGGAGGCTGAGCTGCCAGCCGAGTAGAAAATAAAAATACAAAAAACGCCACAGAGCGCTATGAGTGAAAAGCGCAGTTTTGAATACCGTGCAGCGTACGGTCGTGTGCTCATGTCTTGTATGGCTAACGTTAAGTAGACACCTGAACAGGTGTATATCCAAAAACCCATAGGGTGTATAACGCGTTCTTTTGCATGGTAAATCGTTGTTCTAATTAAAGCCTGACTTTGAAGGGGAACGCAGATGCAATCGGCAAACACACCTTTGGCTCAACCTCCCAAGCTGCTCGACCAGGTGCGCGACCGAATTCGGGTCAAGCATTACAGCATACGCACGGAAACGCAATATGTTCAGTGGGTTAGGCGTTTCATTCTGTTTCACGGCAAGAAGCATCCACGAGACATGGGGGCGCCCGAGGTTGAGGCGTTTCTGACGCATCTTGCGGTGGATGGCCATGTGGCCGCGGCCACGCAGAATCAGGCCTTGTCGGCTTTGCTGTTTTTGTACAAGGAAGTGCTGGGGGTCGATCTGCCATGGCTGAATGACGTGACGCGCGCCAAGCGCCCGCAACGCATGCCGGTGGTGCTGACGCGTGATGAGGTGCATGCGGTGCTGGACCGCATGTCAGGGGTGTATGGCTTGATGGCGCGTTTGCTCTACGGCACCGGAATGCGTCTGATGGAATGCGTGCGCTTGCGGGTGAAGGATGTGGATTTCGGGCGTGGCGAGATTCTGATTCGCGATGGCAAGGGGGCGAAGGACCGCGTGACGATGCTGCCGCAGTCATTGGCATCGCCCTTGCTGTCGCATTTGCAGCAGCGGCGTGCGCTGTTCGATGACGATTTACAGGCAAGCAAGGCGTCGGTGTATGTGCCGGATGCGCTTGCGCGCAAGTATCCCAATTCACCGAACGAGTGGGGCTGGCAGTATATTTTTCCATCAGGCAGTTATTCGGTTGATCCGCGCAGCGGTGCGGAGCGCCGACACCACCTCGACGAAAAACTGTTGCAGCGTGCGATGAAGAAAGCCGTGCAGGCGTCCGGAATGACCAAGCTGGCCACGCCGCATACCTTACGTCATTCCTTTGCGACGCACTTGCTGGAAGCGGGCTACGATATCCGAACGGTGCAGGAGCTGCTGGGCCACAAGGATGTTTCGACGACGATGATTTATACGCATGTATTGAACAAGGGCGGGCGCGGGGTGACGAGCCCGCTGGACAGGTGATGACGGACGAAGACTACATGCGCGCTGCGCTGGAACTCGCCCGCCAGGGCGCGGCGGCGGGCGAGGTGCCGGTGGGGGCGCTGGTGGTGTGCGGCGGCGAGATCGTGGGGCGCGGGTTCAACCAGCCGATTTCCAGCCACGATCCCACGGCGCATGCCGAGGTGATGGCGCTGCGCGACGCGGCGGGGCGGATCGGCAATTATCGGCTGGTGGGCTGCACGCTGTATGTGACGATGGAGCCGTGCGTGATGTGCGCGGGGGCGATTCTGCATGCGCGAGTGGCGCGGGTGGTGTACGGCGCGAAGGAATACAAGACGGGCGCGCACGGTAGCATCGTGGATATTTTTTCCGAGCCGCGGCTCAATTTCCATTGCGACATCACCGGCGGGGTGCTGGCGGACGAATGCGCGGCGATGATCTCGGGATTTTTCGAATCGAGGCGGCAGCAGAAAAAGGAGACGGCGCAATGAGCGACCTCTATATCGACGTGGACCTGCGCCTGCAGCAGCTGTATCTGTGGGAGCCCAGCCCGGAAAGCGACATTCTGTTGCGGCAATTTCCGGTGTCCACCGCCACCAACGGGCCGGGCGAGCGGGACGGCAGCTATTGCACGCCGCGCGGCCGGCACCGCATTGCGGAGAAGATCGGCGCGGGTATGCCGATGAACGCCGCCTTCAAGTCGCGCGAATGGACGGGTGAAATCTGGACGCCGGAACTGGACGCCGAAAACCCCGGGCGCGACTGGATCCTGACCCGCATCCTGTGGCTGGATGGGCTGGAACCGGGCAAGAACCAGGGCGGCACGGTGGACACCCACAACCGCTATATCTACATCCACGGCACCCACGAGGAGCACAAGCTCGGCACGCCGGCGTCGCACGGCTGCATCCGCATGAAGAATGCGGATGTGGCGGAGTTGTTCGATCTGGTGGAGGTGGGGACGGAGGTCCGGATTTCGTAGGCTTGGCGCCCGGCCTTGCCTAAGTGGGGTTTCTCAGCACGTCATTCCGGGCGCAGCGCCGCATACGATCTTGCATGGGCTTTAGCCCATAACAAGTCGGAGTCCCCTTGTGGGGGAATCCAGTTAAATCAAGCATCTGGACCCCGGCGTTCGCCGGGGCGACGATTTGTTGGGTGTTGCTGTGGTTCAGTAGCGTCTTGGCGCGCTGGTGGGACGCGGCGCGGTGTTGGTGTCTTTGTGGCGGAAGTTGATGCGGCCTTTGGTCAGGTCGTAGGGCGACATTTCGATGGTGACCTTGTCGCCGGCCAGGATGCGGATGCGGTGCTTGCGCATTTTGCCGGAGGCGTAGGCGGTGATCTCGAAGCCGTTATCCAGGGTGACGCGAAAGCGGGTTTGCGGCAGCACTTCGTTGACGACGCCTTCCATTTCTACAAGTTCTTCTTTTGCCATGGTTCGTTCCTCATGATTAAGCCGATGGCGCGACGAAGCCGTGCGCCGGAGTGGGTCTGCAAATGATCGCAGTCGGGGGCTGCGGCAACCGCGCCGGGGTGCGCGGTGAAGATGCCAATGAGGAGAGCCGACAAGGTACCCGCGAGGGGCAGAGGAGACTGACCAAAAGATCGATTCGGCGGGCAGTATGGGGCTCAAAGCCCGTATTGGCAAGGCGGGCGGGGCCTGCGTGCGGGGCTTCCGGGTGCCCAAAACGGCGCAGCGGCAGGCAGGGCGCCGTTTGCTAGGAGGCGGGCTGCGGCTCGGCCGCGTCGGATTCGATGTGCAGGGTGCGGGTGGGGAAGGCGATTTCCGCGCCGTGGGCCTGAATGATGGCGGCGACTTTCAGCAGCACGTCCTGTTTGACCTCGTGGTAATGCACCCACTGGGTGGTCCTGGTGAAGGCGTAGATGAAGAAGTCCAGCGACGACGCGCCGAACTGGTTGAAGTTGACGATCAGGGTGGTGTCGCTGTCGATCTCGGGGTGGGCCTGCAGCATGGCTTTCACGTCGGCAATGATGGCGGGCAGCTTGTCGAGGTCGGCATAGCGGATGCCGAGGGTTTCCTTGATGCGCCGATGGGTCATGCGGGTGGGGTTCTCCACCACGATGTTGGTGAACAGGGCGTTGGGCACGTAGATCGGGTTGCGGTTGAAGGCGCGCACGCGGGTGTGGCGCCAGCCGATGTATTCCACCGTGCCTTCGATTTCCTTGTCGGGCGAGCGGATCCATTCGCCCACGGCAAATGGGCGATCCAGATAGATGGTCAGGCCGCCGAAGAAGTTGGCCAGCATGTCCTTGGCCGCAAACCCCACTGCGATGCCGCCGATGCCGCCAAAGGCGAGCACGCCGGAAATGCTGAAGTTCAGGGTTTGCAGGATGATCAGCGCGGCGATGATCACGACCGAGAAACGGCCCAGCTTGGACAGGGCGTCGACCGTGGTGCGGTCCACCGGTTTGCCGGTTTCGGCGCTGAGGGCGAGAACGTTGTGGACGGTGTTTCCGATCAGCCGCAGCAGGAACCAGGCAAGCGCGGCGATGATGAGGACGTCGCGGGTGGGCTCGATGAAATCGAACGGAGGCGTGTTGCTGTGCTGAAAAACGATCTTGAGGGCATAGAAGGTTCCGGTCACCCACAGAATCAGCGTCAGGGGTTTGCGGGCAGCCTTGATCAGGGCGTCGTCCCAGACGGCGGCGGTGCCGGCGGCGATTTTTTCGATGCGGCGCAGCAGGTAGTAGGCGCCGAGGTTGAGGACGACGACGGCGACGATCACCCCCAGCACATGGGGAAACCAGGATGCCGTCAGGATGGAAAGATCAAAATATTGAGCCAGATCATTCATGGGCAGGGTGTTTTTTGCAGTTTCGTTTAAGTGTGGGGCGGGCTGTACGCCCAAGCTCTCAAGCTCTCAGCTATGGGACAGGATAAACGCTTCCGGTTTCCTATACTCAGACCCGGACAAACAAAATGGAGTGAGTCATGAATATACGGATTGCATGTTCTGTATTGCTGGTTGTGGCTTTGGCTGGCGGATGCGCCGAAATGGGGAGCTTGGGCGGGCCGAAATATGGCGAGACGAGCAGCACGTCGACGAGCCAATCGGAACGCGACGGCACCGTTGCCAGTCTGGAAATCGTCAAGGTGGATGACAAGGTCAAGCTTGGGGTGGGAACGGCCGTGGGCGCGGTGGCGGGCGGCCTGCTGGGCGCCGGGGTGGGCGACAGCACCACCGCCACAGTGGTGGGCGCGGTTCTGGGCGGCGCGGCAGGCACCTATGCCGAAAGCAAAATCTCCAAAGGGGAGGCACAGCGGGTCACCGTCAACATGGCGACCGGCGGCCGCGTGACGATCACGCAGCCGATCGACAACCGCCTGCGCGAAGGCATGCGGGTTCGGGTCGAAGGCAGCGGCGAGAACGCCCGGGTGGTGCCGCGCTAAGAAAGCTTGCGGGCATCCATGCGCGCCCTGAAGAAGCGGCGTGCGGGGAAACGGGCTAGGGGCCGACGCTGACGACGTCGGCCTGCTCGTCGGCGGCGAGTTCCTCCTGGGTGTCGAGCTGGTGCTGCAGCACGGCGAGGTTGGCTTCCGAGGCGTCGCGGCCTGAGCGCGCGCGCTGCAGAATGCGTTCGCGCAGGGTGTCGACGGGAACCTGGAAATCGAGAATATGAAACGCCGCGACGTGGGCGCGCGCGGTGTCGCGCAGCAGGTCGCGCTGCCAGCGTGCGGTGAAGGTGGCGTCGACGATCACCGGCCAGCCGGCGTCGAGCAGGCCGGCCGCCAGCCGGGCCAGGTGTTCATAGGTGAGTCGGGTGGCGTCGGCCGCGTAGAGCTGCTGGCCGACGCCGGAGCCGCTCTTTTCCAGCGCGTCGAGCCCGGCCAGGCGTTTGCGCTCGACGTCGGAGCGCAGGCGGATCGCGCCCGGATCCTGCATTCGTTTTTGCGTGACGGTGGTCTTGCCCGAACCCGATAGGCCGTGGGTGATGTCGAGACGCAGTGGCAACGGGCGCGTCAGGATGGTGGCCAGGTCGAGCAGGGTGCGGGTGTCGGCCAGTGCGGCCTCACGCGCGGCGCCCGTGGTCTGCCCGCTGCGGATGGCGGCCACTTTGGCGCGCACCAGCGCGCGGTACACCGCGTAATAGCGCAGCAGGGCGAGGCCCGTGTAATCGCCGGTCTGTTCCAGCCAGAGGTTGAGGAACAGCCAGGCCCAGTCGGTGTGGCCGCGCTGCAGCAGGTCCATCCAGGCGAACGCGACTTCGGAGACGATGTCGATCCAGCGCAGCGCGGGATTGAATTCCAGACAGTCGAACACCAGCAGTCCATCGTCGACCCAGGCCAGGTTGCCGAGGTGCAGGTCGCCGTGGCATTCGCGGATGAAGCCGTCGCGCTTGCGCGCCGCCAGCAGCGGCGTCAGCCGCGCATGCTCGGCGGCGCTCCAGCGCTGCAGGGCATCGAGTTGCTGGCGGTCATCGTCGGCGTCGAGGTGAGGCGCGATCTGCGCAAAGTTCTGCGCCACCGGCTGCCATACGGCTTCCGGGCTGCCCCAGGGGCTGTCTTCGCCAGCGCGCGCGCAGTCGTGCAGATGAAAGCGGGCGACGGTGGCGGCGATGGCTTCGACCTGCCGGGCGGTCATCCCGCCCTGTGCATCCAGCCGGTCGAGCGTGGCGTCGGACGCAAACTGGCGCATCTTCACCGCGTATTCGAAGGCCTCGCCGGCACCGTTGATGCGCGGGGCGTCCGGCGTGCCGGTGATGGGGACGACGTCGAGATAAATGGCCGGCGCCAGCCGCCGGTTGAGGCGCACCTCTTCGCGGCAGGCGGCGAGGCGCTTGGCGAGGCTGCTGAAATCCAGAAAGCCTAGATCCAGCGGCTTTTTGATTTTGTAGGCGAATTCGCCGGTGAGCAGCACCCAGGAAATATGGGTTTCGATCAGCCGCACCGGGCCTGCCGCATGGTCGTAGCAGGCCGGATCGCCCAGACGCCGGATCAGTTCAGACGAATCGTCGCTTGATGCCGGCATCGCGGGTTTCCCGTTTCAGGTCGACAGGGCTTGCCGGGTCACAGCTTGGGCTGGCCTGCGTGCGCGTAATCCCGTTCGCGCTTTTCCTGGCAGGTGATGCAGCGCTTGGCCGTCGGATAAGCCTGCAGGCGGGCGAACGCAACATTTACCCCGCAGTCGGTGCAGACGCCGTATTCGCCATCCTTGATGCGCTGCAGCGCGGCTTCGATGTCCCGCATCGCGTCGATGTGCCGATCCAGAATGGTCAGGTTGAAATCGGCCAGTGAGTTGGCCAACGATTCATCGCCGCTGTCGCCCGGCTCGTTGTTGAGCAGGTCGATGCGATGCTGGTTGCCCGAGTTTTCCAGTTCGCCGCGCACTTCGCTGAGCAAGGCCTGGTAATTCTCGTTCATTTTTTTGGCGAGCTGATCCATCTGGGATTGGGTGAGTGCGGACATCAAACCTCCTGCGGTTATTCAAAACAAAAACCCTGCGCCCATTATCCGGATAGCAAGCTCCGATTTCAAACCGGGCGTTGCCAACGACTTGCGCAAAGGGGAACGGCAGCCGTCGAAAGCTGCCGGATTGTGGCGTTTGATCAGGCTGCTAGCGCATCCACACCACGCGCAGCAGGTTTTCCTGTTCGTTGTAGTGATATTCCAGTTCGCCCTGATAGGCGTGATGCAGCGCTTCGCCGATGCCGCGGGCGAGATGGATGTCGGTGGTGGTGATGAGGATGCCGTCGTCCTGATCTTCGATTTTCATGATGCGCTGGAGGGGATGTTCTGCCTTCTCCCGGGTTTCCTGATTTCTGGCCAGATGCAGCACTTCGTCGCGATGCTCCCTGAAGAACGATCCGCTGACTGTCACGTAGCCGGCCGGGAAATCGTCATGGATGCGATGGCAGGCGGGGCACATTTCCGCGTGGGCCTGGGCGGGCTTCACCAGCCATTGCCAGCGGCCATCGTGGAACACGGCGCCGCATTGCGGGCATACGGTCGGTTCCGGCAGCTTGTGCTTGGCCTTGTAGGCATCGTGGCGGGTCTCCTGCACCAGGCGGTCACGGCGGACTGGGGAAAAGCCGGTGAATCGGGCTTTCATGATGTGCTCCTTGTTGGGTCAGTGAAAATCTCCCGGAAACCGGATGACTATTCGTAACGGATGAAGTCTTCGGCCAGGGTGTCGGCGCCAAACTGTTCGATCAGCGCCTCGATTTCCGATTGCAGGGTGTCGTCCTCATCGTCTTCCAGCACGCCATCGCCCACCAGGCGCGAACCCAGGCCGGCTATGAGGGCATCGCGGATCGTCGACAGGGTGGGCGGGTTTTCGCGGTTCTCGTCGTTGACCACCCATTCGATCGCACGCGAGAGCGGTTCGCTGGCGGCTGTCTGGACGAAATCGACGGCCAGCGCCGTGGCGCCGAATTCCTCGATCAGCGCATCCAGTTCGTCGAGCAGCGAGGCATCGACGTCGAAGTGGTGCAGTCGCTCGGCCTCATTGAAATCCGCCGGCAGCAGATCGGCGAGAAAGCGGCGCACCGCCATCAGGGTAACGGGCTGCTCGCATTCCGGATTGTTGATCCGGCTGCCAAGCAGCGCTGACAGGCGCGGGCTGACACGGCTGGAAATATCGAGGGAGTTTTGCGTCATGGGGGTTCCCGTTTAATGACTGCCCGTCAAGGCAATCGTTAATCAAATGAAATACGTCTGATTTCTGTATAGCAGATCAACAGCAGACCCCTGGCGGGCAGACGGGGAAGCTGGCGTCGGTCGGGAAATATGCCAGACTGGAAACTGGAATGACCCAGGACACGGACGAAAATCATGGAACCCAAGGAATGCTTTTATCGGGAGCAGTTCGGCTACTGCTGGCTCGAAGCCGGGCAGTGGCTGTTTCAGGCGGTGGACATGACCGAGAAGGCGGTGGGCGAACCCGTCAAGGTCGAACTGGAGGCGCTGGTTTTTCATCATGATCAGGATGAGGAACTGCATTAGAACGGCACAACAGGCGCCTGTTATACCTACGAATTAAAGGATCGACAATGGCGCCGAATTCGACTGCCGCCTCCCCACTTCCCCCAGCGTCCAGATGGCAAAAATGACTCCCATTCCACCGCTTTCCCCCGATCGCCTCTATCGCGCCTGCGATACCCGCCATTTCAGTTTCACGACCACCGCCGAACTCGATGACCTCTCCGAAGGCATCGGCCAGATGCGCGCCATCGACGCGGCGCATTTCGGCATCGGCATGCGCCATGCGGGCTACAACCTCTATGTCATGGGGCCGCCCGGCAGCGGCAAGCGCTATCTGATCAGCCAGTTGCTCGACCGGCGCGTGGGCGCGGAGGCCAACCCGCCCGACTGGTGCTATGTCCACAATTTCGACCAGCCCCACAAGCCGCGCGCGATTGAGTTGCCCGCCGGCATGGGCACCCGCTTCCATGCCGACATGCAGCGCCTGGTGGCGGAATTGCAGGCCACGATTCCGGCCGTGTTTGAGGGCGAGGAATACCGCCGACGCCTGAGCCAGATCGACGAGGAATACGGCGAACGGCAGACGCAGGCTTTCGGCGAGGTGGGCGACGAAGCCATCAAGCAGGGGGTGACGCTGCTGCGCACGCCGAACGGGTTTTCCTTTGCGCCGATCAAGAACAACGAGGTGATGAGCCCGGACGATTTCGAAAAATTGTCGACGGAGGAGAAAGAGCGCATCGAGCAGGCGATTGCCGCCCTGCAGGCGCAGCTGGAAAAGGTGATTCGCCAGGTCCATCTGTGGCGGCGCGAACGGATCGAGCGGGTGCGCACGCTCAACGAGGAGGTGGTGCTGTTCGCCGTCGGCCACCTGATCGACGATCTGCGCCGTGACTATGCGGATTTTCCCGACGTGTGCGGCTACCTGAACCAGGTGCAGCAGAACGTCATCGAGAGCATGGACGAATTCCGCCATCCCAAGGAGAACGTGTCCGCGCTTGCCGCGCTCACCGGGGAGCTGCCCAATTTCAGCCGGTTTCGCGTCAACCTCTTTGTGGCACGGGATGGAACGAAGGGTGCGCCGGTGATCTACGAGGATCACCCCACCTACCAGAACCTGCTCGGGCGGGTCGAGCATGTATCCCAGCTTGGCGCGCTGGTCACCAACTTTCTGCAGATCAAGCCAGGTGCGCTGCATCAGGCCAACGGCGGCTACCTGCTGCTCGACACTTTCAAGCTGCTGTCCCAGCCGTTCGCCTGGGAAGGACTCAAGCGCGCCTTGTCCACCCGCGAAATCCGCATCGAGTCGCTCGGCCAGATGTACAGCCTGGTCAGCACGGTGTCGCTGGAGCCGGAGCCGATTCCGCTCGACGCCAAGGTGATCCTGCTCGGCAACCGCATGCTGTATTACCTGCTCGCGCAATACGATCCGGATTTCAGCGAGCTGTTCAAGGTGGCCGCCGATTTCGAGGACGAAGTGGAACGCAGCGCGGACAACGATCAGCTCTATGCCCGGCTGATCGGCACCCTGGTGCGGCGGGACACGCTGCAGCCGTTCGATCGCGACGCGGTGGCGCGGGTGATCGAGCACAGCGCGCGCCGGGCCGAGGATGCGGAAAAATTGTCCACCCACATGCAAAGCCTGGCCGACCTGGTGCGCGAGGCGGATTACTGGGCAGCGCAGGAAAAGCGCGAGGTGGTGACGCGTGCCGACGTCGAGCGCGCGATCGAGGCGCAGATCAAACGCTCCGACCGCCTGCGCGAACGCTCGCACGAAGCCATCCTGCGCGGCATCCTGCATATCGACACCGACGGCGAGCGGGTCGGGCAGGTCAACGGCCTGTCGGTGTTCCAGCTCGGCGACTTCAGCTTCGCCCAGCCGTCGCGCATCACCGCCAACACCCGCCTGGGCGACGGCGAACTGGTCGACATCCAGCGCGAGGTCAAGCTCGGCGGATCGATCCACTCCAAGGGCGTGCTCATCCTGTCGTCCTTCCTGGCCTCGCGCTATGCCGCCGAACAGCCGCTCTCGCTGGCGGCCAGCCTCACGTTCGAGCAGACCTATGGTCAGGTGGAAGGCGACAGCGCCTCGGTGGCCGAGCTGTGCGCGATCCTGTCATCGCTGGCGAATGCGCCGATCCGGCAGTCGCTGGCGGTGACCGGTTCGGTCGACCAGTTTGGCCGGGTGCAGGCGATTGGCGCGGTCAACGACAAGATCGAGGGCTATTTCGACATCTGCAAGCAGCGCGGCCTCACCGGCCAGCAGGGCGTGCTGATTCCCGCCTCCAACATCGCGCACCTGATGCTGCGCCGTGACGTGGTGGAGGCCGCGGCGGCAGGGCGTTTCCATGTCTATGCGGTGGAAACGGTTGATCAGGCGCTCGAGCTGCTGACCGGCATACCGGTCGGCACGCCCGAGACGGAGGGCAGCCTCGACCAGCGCGTGGCGCAACGTCTGAAGCAGTTGGGCGAATTGCGGCGCAAGTACGCCAGGAAAGCCGCGCCCGCTGCCGGCCATGAGAAAACCGATGAATGAGCCGCTCGCCCGCGCCCGGGTCCTGGTGGCGCTGGACGAGTCGCCACGCAGTGCCGCCGCGCTGACCGCCGCGGCGTCGCTGGCGGCTGAACTGGGCGCCGAACTGGCGGGGCTGTTCGTCGAGGATGTCGACCTGCAGCACCTGATCGGCCTGCCATTCGCGCGCGAGTTCAGCCTGCTGTCCGGTGCGGGCCGTCCGCTGTCGCAGGGAGAAATGGAACGCACCTGGCGCCGCGAGGCGGAGCACATGCAGCGCCAGCTGGCCGAGACCGCCGGGCAACTCCGCCTGCGCTGGTCGTTCCGCGTCACGCGCGGCCGGGTGTCGGCCGAGGTGAGTACGCAGGCGCAGGCGTTCGACCTCATCGTGCTGGGCAAGCGGACGGGAATCAGCGTCATGGCGCTGACCCGGACATCCAGGGCGGGCGTGTATCCGCAGGTGGGGGCAGGCGCGGTTCTGGTGCTGTTTGAAGACCGTTCGACTTCCTCTCGCAGTCTGGAGACGGGCGCCACGCTGGCACGCCGCAACGGCGCCGAACTGGTGCTGCTGATCCATGCCGGCAGCGAGGACGCCTATCGGGCTGCCTGCGCCGAAGCCCACGCAGCCCTGGATGTTTACGGCGCATCCGGACGCTGCGCGCGCCTGGGTGCGCTTGACGGCGCCAGCCTGGTCAGGGCCGCGCGGCGTGAAGGCGCGGGCTGCCTGGTGCTGGCCAAGCAGGAACGCCTCATGACGCAGGCCGGTTTCGAGCGGGTGCTGGATGAGATCGAGTGCCCGATCGTGCTGACCCACTAGCAGCCTGTCGGACTTAAAGGAAATCGGCTGCAAATCCGCCTGGCCGGTGCATATTTCGCCGCTTTCTTGGGCAATAGAACGACTATTGCCCGGCGAAACCGTCAAAATCTGCCCTCGCCC
>Ga0208244_100995_pt1 | contig 19033 bp, 18 predicted proteins | sample SubbioCR12Aug_5A_FD_184828 | JGI IMG/M metagenome (GOLD analysis project Ga0208244, IMG submission 184828) | Serpentinite rock and fluid subsurface biosphere microbial communities from McLaughlin Reserve, California, USA - CR12Aug_5A (SPAdes) | ecosystem: Environmental > Terrestrial > Deep... | reverse complement strand
GGGCGCAACTTCGACCTGGCGCAATATGCCCTGGGCATCGAAGGCTTCGAACCTCCCTGCGCCTGGTTTGTGGGCGAACGAATTCCATCCGAAGCCAATGCTTGGAGTGGGACGAACATTACCGGCTTCAACAGCGCCGAATACGACGCCGCCTGCCGCGAGGCGCAGGCATCCCTGCGGGACGAGACGGCATATCTCACAGCCTATCGCCGCACGCAGGTCATTCTTGCGGACGAACTTCCCGCGATCCCGTTGTATTATCGCTTGCGTATTGCCGCCGCCCGCCCCGAAATTTGCCGTTTCGACCTCGACCCCACCGCCAACACGCTCTGGAATATCGAAGCCATCGGCGTGGACGAAACCTGTCAAAACTGATTGGAGTCTGGCGGAGGAATTTTGCTATAATCTGTCGAAACAACCATGAAAAGCAATATTCTTCTCGTTGACGACCAGCGCGACATCCTGCGCCTGCTGCGCTCCACCCTGGAGTCGCTGAAAAACAAGGATATCAAGATCTTCGAAGCGCCTTCCGGCGAGGAGGCGCTTCTCGAATCCACGCGCCACGAGATCAACCTGCTTGTTGCCGATTACAAACTGCCGGGCATCAGCGGCGTGGAGTTGATGCGGAAGATCCGCGTGCGCCACCCGGATGTAAAGGTGATCTTCATCACCGGCATGACCGACAAAACCATGCGCGATGAGATGCTCAACGCGGGCGCGCTTGCGGTATTCGATAAACCCATTCCCCTGGCGGACTTTCTGGATGTGGTGGAACGCGGACTCGGTCTTGTGCAGACCATCTTCCCGTCCGAGCCGCATGGCGGGCAGGCAGTGGAGGAACGCATCACCCGCGTCTCGGACCTGCTTGCCAACTTCCGGCAGGATGCGAACGCCGAAGCGGTCTTCCTGCTCAACGACCGCGGACTCGTCCAGGCGCGCACCGGAAAACTGCGCGACTCCAGCATGGAGGTCTCGCTCATCTCCACCTTGATGGCGATCCATGCCGCCAGCCTGAAAGTGGCGAAACACAACCACCAGGATACGATTGATTCCTATCATATTTTCACCGGCGGCGACCACGACCTGCTCTTCATCCCTGTTACGCCATTGTACGCCCTGCTCGTGGCGGGGAATGGGCTTGCCAGCGAAGACCGCGTGCTGGAAACGGTGGGCGGCTTGCTTGCCCTGCGCACCGAAGTGGAGAAAGCCCTCAAATCCATGGGCGTCACCGGGGAGTTGAAGGCAGCCGCCGCGCAGCAAAAGCCCGCCCCGAAGAAACAGACGGATAAACTCGCCAAGGCGACCCCCGCCCCTGAAATGGAAGCCCTGCTGAAGCAAGCCGCCACCCGGAAGACTCAAGCGCAGAATCCCGATGACTTCTGGACCGAAGCCGCGCAAAAGCACGCCAACAAACCGTTGAACTCAGAGGTCATTTCGCTTGAGGAGGCGCGAAAACTTGGCATCCTCCCGGATGGGGAGTAAAAAAATTTGTGTTACAATCATGCCCGCATTGGGGCATGGTGCAATGGCAGCACACCGGCCTTTGGAGCCGTGGATCTTGGTTCGAATCCAGGTGCCCCAGCCACTTTTATTCAGACAGGATTTGTTGCGGAGGCACTATCGCACAAATCCTGTTTTTGTATGCCCGCACATTCCTGTTGTTTTTATCGAGATGTGCGGGGGTGAGGTGACTTTATGAAAATTACCGCCATCCTCCTTGCCGCCGGGCAGGGAATCCGCATGAGATCATCCCTGCCGAAGGTGCTGCACCCGGTGGCTGGCAAGCCCATGATCTGGCATGCCCTGCGCGCCATCCAGCAATCCACCACGGAGAAGCCCGTCGTGGTGGTCGGTCACGGCGCGGACGAGGTCACTGCCTGGGTCGGCGAATCAGCCCAAACGGTCGTGCAGGAGCCGCAGCTTGGCACGGGTCATGCGGTCATGCAGGCGGAGTCCCTGCTGAAGGGGAAGACCGATCTGGTCGTCGTTTGCTACAGCGACATGCCGCTCCTGCGCGGCGAGACCTTGCAGCAGTTGGTGGAAACGCAGAAAAAGAACAGCGGACCGATCTCGATGCTGACCGTCGTCGCGGACGACCCGCGCGGGTTTGGGCGCATCATCCGCAAGGCGGACGGCTCGGTGGAAGCCATCGTGGAGGAATATGTCGCCACGCCCGAACAGTTGCAGGTGAGGGAATTGAACGTCGGCGGTTATTGCTTCGATGCGAACTGGTTGTGGGATGCATTGCAGCGCATTCCGAAAAATTCCAAAAAGGGCGAGTATTATCTGACTGACACGGTTGAACTGGCAACGAAGGATGGCTTGCCCGTCCAAGCCACTGTGATGGACGACCTCGAAGAGACGATTGGTGTTAATACCCGCATCCATCTCGCGGAAGTGGATGCCGCCATGCGCCGCCGTATCAATCATGCGCACATGCTCAACGGCGTGACGATGATCGATCCCGCCTCCACTTATATCGAAGCGGATGTGACGATTGGTAAAGATACGATCCTCATGCCGAACACATATTTGCATGGCAAGACCGAGATCGGCGAAGGCAATGTCATCGGACCGAATGCCATCATCCGCGATTCAAGAATCGGGAATCGCTGTAAGATTCTCGATTCGGTGATGGAAAGCGCGGTGCTCGAAGACGACGTGGATATGGGTCCGTTCGCGCGACTTAGGAAGGGGGCGCATCTTGGCAGCCACGTCCACATGGGGAATTTTGGCGAAGTGAAGGATTCGTATCTTGCCGAAGGCGTGAAAATGGGACATTTTTCGTACATTGGCAACGCGCAGATCGGCGCAAATACCAACATCGGCGCGGGGACGATCACCTGTAATTACGACGGCGAAAAGAAACACGCCACCGAGATCGGTGAAGACGTGTTCATTGGTTCGGATACCATGCTGGTTGCGCCGCTGAAGATCGGTAACGGCGCGCGGACTGGCGCTGGCGCCGTGGTGAACAAAAACGTGGCGGAAGACACGCTGGTGGTTGGCATGCCCGCCCGTGCGATCAGGAAACTGGAACGGAAGAAGAAACAGGGAGTGGAAAGTGCGAAGTGAAAAGTGGAAAGCTTTCCTTTTGGAGGTTCGATGACCCAGAAGCTTACGAGTGAAGAGAAACAATCCCTGATCGACCTTGCCAACGAGGCGCGCCGCCGCGCGTATGTGCCGTATTCGAACTATCCTGTCGGCGCGGCATTGCGGACAAAGAGCGGACGGTTGTACACGGGTGTGAATATCGAAAACGCCGCCTACCCGCATACGATGTGCGCCGAGCGGGTTGCCGTGTTCAAGGCGGTATCCGATGGCGAGACGGAATTCGAAGTGATCTCCGTCGTGACGAACAACGGCGGGTCGCCCTGCGGCGGATGCCGCCAGGTGCTGGCTGAATTCGGGCTGGATACCATCGTTTTGATGGCGAATGGGGAAGGGGAGTTGGTGAAGGAGATGACGGTCAGGGCGCTCCTGCCCGAAGCCTTCACCCCGAAGCATCTCATTACGTAATCCGCGTTTCCCCATGACAGATTTCCGTTCCTTCCGCGCTTCTGCTGTTGTCCTCCGTCATGCGGATTGGGGCGAAGCCGACCAGTTGCTTACACTCTACACCCGCGAGCAGGGCATGGTGCGCGCGCTGGCGAAGGGTGCGCGGAAGATCACCTCACGCAAGGGCGGACATCTACAACCGTTCACTCAGATCACCATTCAACTTGCAAGGGGGCGCGACCTGCTGATCGTCACGCAGGTCGAAACGATTAACGCCTTCCTGCCACTGCACGATGACCTGCTGAAGACGGGTCACGCCGCGTATGTGGTCGAACTGCTTCTGCGCTTTTCATACGAGGACGAAGGCGCGAATCCTTCGATATTCCGCCTGCTGGTGGAAACGCTTGGTCGCATCGAATCCGAAGAGGATGCCTGGCTGGCAGTCCGATATTATGAAATGCGGTTGTTGGATGCGGTTGGGTTTCGTCCCCAGTTGTTCGAGTGCGCCAATTGTGGACGCGAGATCCGCGCCGAAGACCAGTTCTTTTCGTTCGCAGCGGGGGGCGTCATCTGTCCGCGCTGCGGCGAAGGCTTGCCGAGCCTGCCAAAAATTTCACTGGAGGCGCTCAAGTATCTGCGCCACTTCCAACGCTCGAGTTACAGGGATGCCTCGCGCGCGAATCCCAGCCTTGAAGTCAGGAAAGAGGCGGAGATGCTCATGCAGGGGTATTTCACTCATCTGCTCGAACGCGCGTTGAACACGCCGGGGTTTATTAAGAAGATCAAGCCATGAAAAAAGACGGTTTATTTGCCGTCTTTTTTTCGTTTTATCCTTTTGATCATGGAATCTGTTATCTGTTGTGTGTGGATGGGCGCGGTGGTCGAGTGTGTGTCCGAGGCGTAGCCGAACCTCCGCATGGCAATACGCCGCACCCAGCTCAGGACGGCGCGCGCCGAGGATTCCCCCTCGTAGGGAATGGGTGAGGTGGCATTGGTTTCGAGCGCGGCACGCAGGTCGCTGGCGGTTTTACCGGGGAATTCGGTGCGTCCCGCGCCGATCGCCCAGTAGATGTGCGCATCGCTGGCGGCGATCTTTGCAAGCGGCAGGTACACCGAAAGTTTCTGCGCCACCCTGTCGAAATTCTGTGTGCCCATGTTGTGGGTTTCGATGCCCTTCAAAATGGTTTTTGCGCGGGGATTGGTGAGCGCTCCGAGCACGGCTTCCATCGAAAGGCTGTTGGGCAGGTTGTTGAACGGGTGCGGTGCGATGGCGATCCCCCCCTGCCCGCCGATGTGAAGGAGCGTATCGACCACCGACATGCCCTTTGGGGGCAGGGTTTTTATGAAGAGCGCCACGAGATGCCCGTCACGAGTGGATACTTCCGCGCCGGGGACGACCTCGATGCCGTACGCGGGGGCAAGTTGCTGCGCCTCCAGCGAACCGCGGAATTCGTCATGGTCCGTGATGGCGATGACGTTCAAGCCGACGTCGGCGGCTTGTTTCAAGATCGCTCGCACAGTGGTGGTTGCGTCATGGGAGTAGATGCTGTGGATGTGAAGGTCTGCGGTGCCCATTGCGTCTTCCGTGTTATGTCTTTGTGTCTTTGCCGCTCCAGTTCAAAACGAAGATCCAGGCGGCTAGCAGAACGACGGGTTTTAAGACCCGCCATAGCAGGACCTGGAACCATGCCCATTTGAAGGAATAAATGACCTGCGTGATGACCCAGCGCACGAACAGGGTGCGGCCCAGTCCGCTTCGCGCCAGCCGACGCTTGTAACCTCGAAACGAAAATTCAGTGTGCTCGAACGATTCTGCAATCTCCCGCGCCGCGATGACTCCATAGCCTAGTGCCATGCTGATTCCCTCACCGAAAATCCCATCCGCGCCGACCGCATCACCCACCAGTAAAATATGCGGTACAGATGCCTTGTTTCGGGGATTATACCAGCGGATGGGATGACCTTTGATCTCGTAGTCGTTCAAATCGAAACCGAAGCGTTTCATTTCTTCGGAGAGCACTTCCTTCAATGCGGGGCGCTTCTGGTCGGAAAGCAGGTTCGTATCGTAGATGCCCCAACAACGCATGGGCTGACCTTTGACCTGCGTCGGAAAATCCCATACGTAGCCGGCGATGTTCTGGGGGACGGGGAAGAAATCGAAAAATGCTATGTCATTGCGAGGAGGGCGATAGCCCGACGAAGCAATCTCATTACTCGCTTCGTTTTGGCTCGCAATCACGGAATAATCTGGAGTTATGACCTCCAATACGCGCGCGGTATAGACCGGCTCATCCGGGAAGATGCAGCGGCGCGTGACGCCGTTCGAGCCGTCCGCGCCGACGACGACGGTTGCGCGAAATTCACCCCGGTCGGTTTGGACCGTCACGCCGTTTTCATCGGGGATGACATTCTTTACTGAAACTCCCTCCCTGATTTCTATTCCTCTGCTCACCGCCTGTTGAGCCAGCCAATGATCGAACTCGTCACGGCGGATGATGCGGATGGCATGACGCTTCGGTATGCGGACGGAGAGTCCCTTGCCCCCGAAATCGAAGCGCGCGGATTCGGCGTCTACATGCGGGACTTCGCGCACATCCAGTCCGAGCCGCTCGAGGATGACTTCCGCGTCGATGACCAACCCTCCGGCGCAAAGTTTGAGGCGTGGGTACTGTTCCTTTTCGAGGATCAGGATTCGGGGAGTCAGATGCGGGGCGAACTTTGCGAGATGAAGCGCGGTGGAGAGTCCGCTCGGGCCACCGCCGAGGATCAAAATGTCTTTCACCATCCGTTAATTTTGCCATAAAAAGCGCAAGTTGGATTCATGAATCCGACCTGCTGACCTTGGAGGGGGTAATCTTGTTCAATCCGCCGCGGAGGTGACCGGGGCGGCGGCGACCTTCCCGCGCCAGAAGAATGCCCAGTACATGACAACCGAAACAGTGTAGAGGATGATGGTGCCGATGAACGGCGGACCAAATCCGTAGTTGACTTGAAGCCAGCCGCTGATGGTGGGGCTGAACGCCCAGCCGAAGTTCCATGCCATACTGGTAAGGCTGGCGACGGTGGCGCGGGCGGACGGGTCCACGCGTTCCATGATGAAGGTCTGGTAGACGGGGCTGCTCATGTTCATCAGCGCAAGGCGGATGTAGTAGGTTGCCGCGCCGACCCAGAAGATGGGCGAGAAGCCGAGCAGGATGAGGAAGGGGATCGAGAGCGCCTGAGAGATGACGACCAGTTGGATCTTGCCCATGCGTTCGGCAAGCGGGGGCGCGAGCAGTAACCCGATGCCCATTGCCAGCGCGCCCCATGCAAAGAGCGTGCCGATGACGGGGTCGGGCTGGTTGTGTACCACCCGGAAAAAGACGTTCATGAACGGCATGATCAGTCCCGCGCCGATGGAGGTGAGCAGCATGGGGAGGATGAGTTTGGTGAGCAGGGCGGGCTGTTTTGCGGCATATTGGAGGGGGGCAAACACAGCGCGTTGACTGCGTTCGACGCGCGGAGATTTGAGGAACATCAACGGAAGGACGGCGAGTCCCGCGCCGATCCCCATGATGAGGATGGAATTCCCGTAGGCGATACTGCTGGTGGCGGAGACGTTCTGCGCCTGCCCGAGCCAGCTGGGGAGGTAGCCGCCGATCCAACTGCCGGCGGATGCCATGGTCATGGATAATCCCTGCCCGAAACTGAAGAGATAGGTACGTTCCTTTTCGTTGCTGTTTTCCATCAGGAAGGGCGCCATGGTCACGCCCGCCAGGCTCTGGGCAACGCCGGAGAGGATGTTCATGGCATAGAATGAATTCTCGGTCTGCCAGATCGCCATGGCGATGATGGAGAATGCCAGCATTGCCCCTGAGAGAACGAGGGAGGCTTTACGTCCGATGACATCCGCGAGATAGCCCATCGGCAGGGCGGCGATCAGCGCGACGAGACTGCTGGCGGTGATGAGATTGCCGAGCAGCGCTTCATCGTAGCCGAGGCTGAGGACGTAGAAATTGAAAAGCAGGCGGAAGACTCCCATCACCCCGCCGGTGATGATGACGTTCAACAAGTAAATGCGCGCATTCGGCGAGAAGGCGCTGACGTGCGAGCCGTATTCGCTAAAGATACGAAACGGCTTGAAGATTTTTTTCGATTTCGATTCCATGGTCTATTCGGGTTCTTTTTCCAAAAAGGACTTCATGTTTCCGCAGACCTTTTCGATTGCCTGTTTGCGGATGGTGTAACGATTCTCATCGTGACCCACGGACAGTTCAACAAGGCTGGCAAGGCGTAATTCCCTCAGGTGGTGCGTCACCGTCGGCGGGCGGAGTTGCAGTCGGCGGGCGATCTCGGCGGGGGTGAGGCGTTCGTGCGTGAGGTAATAGAGGATTTTCAATCGGGTCGGGTCGGCGAGCGCTTTGAGAGAGCGGATAAGCGCATCCGGCACGGTCTCACCGGGGATGGCGGACATGTCCGCCGGGCGGGCGCCGAAGAGCATGAGCATCGTATCCCTGTCCAGTTTTTCGAAGAAGATCAACGGCGTGGTCCAGAATGCGGGGGCGATCACAAGTTTTTTCGCACGGAATTCATCGTCCAGTTGCACGCCCTGCGAAAGTTCCAGGAATAATTTTTCGAGCGGCATTTTGGATGCCAGTTCCTGCGCGCGTTCCAAGCCCGCTTTCAGGATGGGGTCGACGCGTTTTTCCTCCTCTTCGAAGAAGGCTTGGTAATAGGATTGCATGGCGGAAAGGAATCCTTCGCCGAGTTCCTCGGGGCGGCTCCACCAGTCCAATGCGCGCTCCAGCGCGCCTTTTTTCAGCGCCATGCCCTTTTTGCCCCAATGTTTTTTGATGATCTCGGCATCCCCCGCTTTCCAGGATGATGTGGAAGCGACCCGCAGGAGGGTTTCCTTGAATAATTTATAAGTGTTCACCTCTTCCCCCGATTTATGCGGGAGGGGTTCGTCCAGCCTTTCGATCTTTATCATCCGCTGGGCGGCGGGGATTTGCTTCAATGCCCATAGTGCGCTGATGGCATCTTTGGGAGCGGGCAGGTAGTGGATCCAGGCAAGAGGCGCACCGATCAATGGAAATATTTCCTCCAATAGTTTGCGTTCCGCTGCCGGTATCCGGGCGCGGACACTGGCAGCGTAGGTTGGGGGAATCCCGAAGTTATCCGGTTCGAGGAGGACATGCAGGCTGATAAACATTTCGTAGGCGGTGCCAAAATCCCAAACGATTTCGGGGGCGGTGGTCTGTTTTTCAGTCAGGGTTTCCATGAAGTTCCTCTTTTGTTGTTTATCTTGGACTACGCGGAAACGTCCCGAAGGGACTCCTGCCTTCGGGACGTTTGATTTCTATTTTGTGGATTTCAACTTTTTGCCGATCGAAATCAACGTCTCGCCGGTGCTTTTGTCAATCGTCTCGTTGAAGGGAGGCACATGTTTGAAGAGCGTTCCCAAGGTGACGAGTACCTGCCCGGTCTGGTGGGCGAAAGCGCTCCGTGTGGATGAATCGGTGGCGGTGGAGCCGGTGGTCTGCACTTGTTGTTTTTCCATCGTTTTCTCATATGTGTTTGTAGACATGGCTACCTCTCTCCTTGGATAAAACCGTTAGGCAAATGCCTGTGTTAGACCAATGTCTAATTAGATGATAGTCTAATTTAGACAGCCTGTCAAGAGGCAATTTGCCCGAATTTGAGAATTTCCATGCAAATTTCCCCTTTGGCTGTATAATTTTGAAATTCTTTGGCTGTCCGGGTGACGGTCACTTTCAAAAGTGACCGTCACTTTTATCGAAAGGAAACCCCATGACGCGTAAAATCCTGACCGGCACGCTCATCGTCGTAAGTTCCATCCTGCTCCTGTTGAGCGCGGCTGGCATCGTCCTTGCCTGGGTCTATAACGAGCCGCTCACCCGTGATGTGGTGGGCAGGCTCGAGGCGGTGGATGCCGAGCTCGAACTTGCAGAAACGACCTTGAAGAAAACCAAACAAGAGATCGAACGCACCCTGCGCATCGTCAACGCCACCGAAGAAGCGTTGAAAAATTTCACCAGCAACGACCCCCAGAAATTTTTCAAGAACGTGCAATCCACACTGGATGAAGGACTCGTCCCCGAACTGGAGACAGCCAGGGAACGACTCATCGCCGCGCGCGACTCGCTCGAACGATTACGCGTCACTCTCTTCGGTTTGAATTTGGTCCCGTTTCTTCAAATTAATATCCCCGACAAGATTTTGACCGACCTGATCGACTCGGCGGATGCGATGCAATCCCAGGTGGACGATGTCAGCCTGCTGGCGCGGCAGGCATCCACGTTTCTCGACGACGCGTCCTACCTGCTGGGCGGCGATTTCACCGAGACGAAGGAAAGCCTCGAATTCTTCCTCGCGGCAATTGACGAATATGAACAAAAAATTTCCACATGGCGCGGGGACATCGCCACATGGATCGAACGCTTCCCCATTTGGGCGGACCGCGCCTCGATCATCCTGACGGTTTTCCTGCTCTGGTTTGGTTTGTCCCAGTTTGGGCTGATCCTGCACGGGCTGAGTCTGAGGCGGGGCGATGATCCGCTGGATGCCCTGCGGGAGGCGCTGGCAAAATTTCGCGGCAGGTAACTAACGGCTTGGGTATAATCAATGCACCATCCCCAAAGGAGTTGCCATGTACGATAAAACCATGCTGGAAGAACTGAAAACAATGCTTTCCAAATGGGAGGAAACCTCCCTCAAAAAGGCATTGAACCAGTTGCCCGAACGCTCCGCCGAATTTATCACGACCTCGTCCGAGCCGATCAACCGCCTCTATACGCCGCTCGATGTGGCGGATATGGACTACAATGCCTCTCTCGGGCTGCCGGGCGAGTACCCCTACACCAGGGGCGTCCACCCGACGTTGCACCGCTCGAAACTGTGGACGATGCGCATGTTCGCTGGGTTCGGCACGGCGGAGGAGACGAACGCGCGCTTCAAGTACCTGCTCGAGCAGGGTCAAACAGGGTTGAGCATTGCCTTCGACCTGGCGACGTTGATGGGCTACGATACCGACCAGCCCGAAGCGCTGGGTGAGTTTGGCAAATGCGGCGTGGCGATCTCGTCACTGAAAGACATGGAAATCCTGCTGGACGGCATCCCGCTCGACAAAGTCTCCTCCAGCATGACCATCAACTCACCTGCCGCGATCATCTGGGCGATGTACATCGCCGCCGCCGAAAAACAGGGCGTGCGCCCTGATCAACTGCGCGGCACCACGCAGAACGATATCCTCAAGGAATTCATCGCGCAAAAGGAATTCATCTTCCCGCCCGAACCGTCCATGCGGCTGGTGGTGGATACGATGGAGTTCGGCGCGAAGCACGTCCCGCAGTGGAATACGATCTCGATTTCGGGCTATCACATCCGCGAGGCAGGCTCGACCGCCGCACAGGAATTGGCGTTCACGCTGGCGGACGGGATGGAATATGTCCGCTGGGGGATCGAACGCGGCATGGATGTGGACGAGTTCGCCCCGCGTCTGTCGTTCTTCTTCAACGCGCACAACGACTTCTTCGAGGAAATTGCCAAATACCGCGCCGCCCGCCGCATCTGGGCGCGTGAAATGCGCGAGACGTTCAAGGCGAAGAATCCGCGCTCGTGGCTGATGCGCTTCCACACGCAGACGGCGGGTGTCTCGCTCACCGCGCAACAGCCTGAAAACAATGTCGTGCGCGTTGCCATCCAGGCTCTTGCCGCCGTCCTCGGCGGGACGCAATCCCTGCACACGAATTCGCTCGACGAAGCGCTCGCCCTGCCTTCCGAAAAGGCGGTGACCATCGCCCTGCGTACCCAGCAGATCATCGCCGAGGAATCGGGCGCGGCGAACACTGTGGATCCGCTTGGGGGGAGTTACTTTGTGGAAGCGCAAACAAACCGAATGGAGAAGGATGCGTATGCCTACTTCCAGCGCATCGCGGATTTGGGCGGAGTCATCCCCGCCATCGAGAAGGGATTCATGCAGGGTGAAATCTCCGATGCGGCATATCGTTACCAGCGCGAGATCGATTCGGGCATCCGCAAGATCGTGGGCATCAATGCGTATGTGGAGGATAACCCGCTGAGCATCCCGATCCTGAAGATGGACCCGAACGGGTACAGCCGCCAGGTGGCGCGCTTGAATGAAGTGCGCAAGACGCGCGACAGCGGGCGCGTGGGGCAGGCGCTGGACAAATTGAGGATCGCGTGCGAAGGCACGGAGAACACGATGCCGCACATTATGGAATGTGTCCGCGCGTATTGCACACTGGGCGAGATCGTTGGAGTGATGACGAAGGTGTTTGGGAAGTATGAAGAGCCGACGATGATTTGAGTATCAGGCGTCAGGTATGAAGTTTCAGGAGGACGTGGAGACGGGTGGCAAATCCGTTTCCACGTTTTTGTTTCTGCGTTCTTCCAGCAGTTTTTGGATGCGGACGTATTTTTCGCGTGAGAGCGGGTAGAACCACGCCGTGATCACTGCCCCGGAGAGAATGATCACTCCGAGAAACGAGACTAACAGCCGAATGGCAAACAGGGCGGATTCCGGCTGCATGAACTGAACGGCTTCCGAAGGCGGTGTCTGATAGCCGGACCAGCCCAGAATTTGCAGGGTGATGAAAATGACGAACGCACCGGTCAATTTGCGGATGAGCGTGCGGATGCCGTAGTAGATGCCCTCCTGCCTGCGTCCCGTGCGGAGTTCGTCCCACTCGATGACATCGGGCAGGATCGAATCGGGCAGGACGTACGCTGCGGAGACGCCGATGCCTGCCAACGCGGCGATTAGCATGAGCTGGTTCATCTCGCCCGGCTGGATGGTAAAGATGAACGACTGGATAACAATCCAGATGGACATGCCGAGAATAAAAGCCTGTATCTTGTTGCGCCGTTTCGAGAGCCACAGCCAGAATGGAACGAACAGGATGCACACCAGCATCAGGATGCCAAAGAACACCGACTCAAGCGCAAGATCGACGCCGAACAAGTTGAACTTGGCAAGCAGATCCCCCTGTGCCATCCAATACAGCAGGAAAAAAGGGAAGGTAATGGCGACCATGTCCACTGCAGACCAGGTGAACATGTGGATGCCCACCACGAAACGAAACGGGATGTTCTGCCAGGCAAGGCGCAGGGACTCGCGAAAGGGAATGTCCTCCTGTTCTTCGGAGCGGTGCCGCTCGCGGATGAACAATCCGATCAGAAGGATGGGCACGGAGCCGACCGCCCCGAACAGAGCGCCCGCGGTCATAAAGCCCTGCTGCTGGGTCCCGCCGTTGGAAATGACCGTATCCACGATCATCGGCGCGGCGACTACGACCATTATTGCGGCGATCAATTGAAAGGCAGTGCGGAAACTCGAAAGCGAAGTACGCTCATCGTAGTCGCGGGTCAGTTCCGGGGTCAGGGAAAGATACGGGACTCCCACCAATGTGGTCAGCGTGTCCGAGAGCATGAAGGCAAGCGTCACGTAGACCAGCAGTCCAACCTGACTCTCCCAATTTGGTGCAGACCACAGCATGACGAAACTCAACCCAAATGGGAATGCGAACCAAATCAGGAACGGACGCCGCCGCCCAAGCCGCGATTTCATGCGGTCGCTCAAAATACCGATGATCGGGTCGTTGACTGCGTCCCAGATGATGCCCGCCAGCGCTCCGAGCGATGCCAGCCGCGGCTCGATGCCGACCACGTCCGTGAGATAGATGGCGTAAAAAATGGAACGCATCATCCCAATGCCGGCGATGCCCCAGTCCCCCGATCCATATAAGAATTTAAGCCAAAAAGGCAGGGATGTGTTTTTCAATATATTTTCCTAAGGCGCGGGCAAGTGTAGCATGAATTTGGATAAATGGATGACTGCGACGCTTCGCTATGGATATATTCCCGCCTTTTGTGTATAATTCCAGCACAGCCCTGATAGTTCAATGGACAGAACAAGACACTCCTAAGGTTTAGATGTAGGTTCGATTCCTACTCAGGGCACACCGGAAAATCTAACAAATTTCTTAGGTTTTGCCCTTGCCTTTTTTTGAGAGCAGTAGTATTATTACCAACGATGACCGCTAGGGTGCCCCCCTCACCCTGGCGGTCATCATTTAAAGGCACAGCCAGAAAAAAAACAAAAAAGCGGACGTTTTCGAGCGTCCGCTTTTTGCTTCCTATTTATTTGTGCCTTTTATCATTTGCCGGGCGGATTGCAATAGTTCGTGCGCCGAGCGCAGCGTCCCTTCGCCCACTTCGCCGAGCATTTGTGAGAGTTCGAGCAGGCGGGCTTCGCCTTCGAGCGGTTCGACGCGGGTGAGGGTGCGTCCCTTGTCCACCAGTTTTTGGACTTGATAGTGCTGGTCGCCGAAGACTGCCAGTTGGGGGAGATGCGTCACGCAAAAGACCTGATGTAAACGAGAGAGATTCCACAGTTTTTGTCCGACGACCATGCCCACACGCCCGCCGATGCCCTGGTCGATCTCGTCAAAGATCAGCGAGGGGACTTCATCCGCCCGCGCCATGACGTTCTTCAAGCCGAGCATCAAGCGCGAAGTCTCGCCGCCGGAGGCGATCTTCGCCAGCGGTTTGAGCCCTTCGCCGGGGTTCGGGGCGACGAGAAATTCCACGCGGTCGAACCCGTTTTGGTCAAAGGCGAGGCGGGTTCCGTCCGCGAGGGGAATGCCGTTCGGGTCGGATTTTGTCTGGAAGTCCACGCCGAATTGGGCGGACGCCATGCGCAGGTCGTCGAGTTCGATCTCGATGCCCTTGCCCATCTCCGTTGCCGCAGACTTGCGCTTCTCGGAGAGCACGCCGCCCTGCTTTGCCAGTTTTTCCAGTAGTTTGGCTTCCTGCATTTCCAGTTCGATGATGCGGTCTGCCGCGCCGGTGATGGTCTCCAATTGTTTACGGGCATCCTCGCCATAGGCAATGACCGCGGGAATACTGCCGCCGTATTTGCGCGTGAGTGAGTGGATCAGGTCGAGGCGTTCCTCCACATCGTCCAGCCGCTTCGGGTTGAACTCGATCTCTTCGAGATAATTCCGCAGGCTGTGGATGACATCGGACATCGTATCGAGCATGACCTCTGCCTGGTTTGCCAGTTCCGCCTGACCTGTGTCGATTTTTGCCAGTGCCGCCAATGCTTGCGCCGCCTGCCCGACCAAATCCGTTGCGGCGGGAGTTTCGGGCGAACCTTCCTCCAAAACAGCCAGCGCCTCCTGCGCGTTTTGCGCCAGCGATTCGGCGTTGGCAAGTTTGTCGCGCTCTTTTTTTAGATCTGCGTCCTCGCCGGGTTTGAGGCGCGCGGCTTCGATTTCCTCGGCTTGGTAGGTCAGCATTTCGATGCGGCGGTCGGCATCGGACTGTGCCTTTCGCAGGTCGCCCAACTCGCGGCGCAGGTTCAGAAGCGCGTGATAGGCTTGGCGGTATTCGGTCAGCGGCTTGACGACTTCCGCGTAACGGTCGAGCAAGCCGAGATGCGCGCGCGGGTCGAGCAGGGACAGATGCTCCGCCTGCCCGTGGATGTCCACCAGCAATGCGCCAAGTTCCTTCAATAGACCGACGTTCACTGTGCGCCCATTGACGCGCGCCACACTGCGTCCTCCCCTGCGGATCTCGCGCATCAGCGTGACGTAGTTCGGATCGTCCAGCAGTTCCTCGCGTTTGAGGACCTCGTGTACCGCCTCTTTTTCGGGACCTTTGAGCTGGAACACACCCTCGACAAATGCCGCGTCCGAATCTGTGCGGATGAAGGTCGTGTCCGCCTTGCCGCCGATGAGCATGACGACCGCATCGAGGATGATGGATTTCCCTGCGCCGGTCTCACCGGTCAGGATGATCAAGCCCGGACCGAAGCGCAGGTCGAGTTTGTCGATGATGGCGAAGTTTTGGATGTGAAGTTCGGTGAGCATAAATTAGAGTTGAATCCCTGAGGTGCGAGAGTAGACCATCGGCGCGGCGATGATGAGATAGACGGCAACGCCGATGAGGGGGAAAAGGTTGCCTGTAAATAAAAACGTCAGCAGGACGGGTAACGCCCCCAGCACCACGCCGATTGCACAGGTGATGAACAACGCTTTTGAGCGTCGTTTGCCGACCGCGCGCAATGCCAAATCGGCGATCCACCGTCCAGTCGCGCCGCCGATGATCGCTGCGATGAAGATCATGAAGAAGCCGATGAACGACCCGATGAACGCGATCAACATGCTGGCGATCAACGAAAAGATGGACGTGACCGAAAAGCCGATCAGGTAGTCGTACCACATCGCGGTGTCGAACACTTTTTGGTGCGCGCGTGAACAGTCACTGCAAATGTAGCCGGTCGGGATGCGCACCGCGCACGACGTGCAGATGGGATTCTCGCAACGCCGGCAGCGCAGGGAAGTTTCGCGGGTGGGATGGGCATAGCAAAATAAAATATCGGTCATCGTGGAAGTCCTAAAGAGTTTTCGTTCATGTGCGCGGTCAGATTTCGATAGAAATAACCGGGGTCTCCAAAGCGGACGAACTGTGCGGTCACACTGGCAGCGGTGACCTTCACCTGGTCATCCTCCATCAACGGTGTCGGCGGCTGACCGTCCACGCTCATCACGCCGTTCTCGCTTTTGATGACAATACTGACCGACGAGCCTGCCGCCAGCACCACTGCGCGGTCCACCGAAAGGTGAGGCGCAATGGGTACGAGCAAAATATTCCGTAACTCCGGGGGGAGGATGGGTCCGCCCGCCGCGAGCGCATATGCCGTCGAGCCGGTCGCAGTGGAGGCGATCAATCCGTCTGCGACGTAACTGGTTAATTCGCGGTCGTCCACCAGCGCAGTCAAACGCACGGGACGCAGGTATTGTCCGCGTCCGACAACGACTTCGTTCAGCGCGTTCGAATGACCGAGACTCTCTCCGGCGCGGACATGCTCGGCGCGCAGCATCATGCGGTTCTCGATCCATGCCTCGCCCGCCAGTATTTTTTCAAAGTACTCGCGCCATTCCCTGCGGTCGATCTGGATGAGAAACCCAAGCCTGCCCAGGTTCACGCCCAAAATGGGGACGCTGCTCGGCGCGCACAGATGTCCCGCCCGCAACATGCTGCCATCCCCGCCCACGGCGATAAGCATATCGAATTCGCCGCCCCGCACGCGCCGGCGCAGGTCTTCATCGTACAACGAGCCGCACGGCGCTTCCATGCCGCGTTCCTTCAAAAAAGCGGACATGGCTTCCGCCTCTGCGAACGCCTCGGGCATCTTCGGATACGACGTGACCACTGGACGCTTGGGGATGAATATCGCGGACATGATGAGGAATTATACCTTTTGTCCATCCGACTTATGCGAGTTTTTCCTCGCAAAGGTTCCGATACCCGCATCGTTTACAACGGGACGCCTGTTCATGCGACCGATGGACATTTCGCTTCAATTCATCCTGGCGCATGTCCGCCAGCAGTTCGATCAGCGCGGACTCCAACTCCCTGGTGTAGTCCACCGCGAAATCGCGGTTTTCGTAGTGGATGATTCCGTACGGCGGGCGTTTTTTGTAGGTCTTCTCGACCAGCAGGCAATACGACGCCAATTGAAAGATGTGCGAATCGTACGGCGCTTCCGGCGCGCGCCCGGATTTCACCTCCACGGGGATGATCCACCCGTTCTTCTCGATGAGATAATCCGGTTTGCCGGTCAGGCTGAGTGTTGCATCGTAGAGCGGCTTTTCGACCCTGCCCCAGCCGTCCGTGTCGGTGTAGATGACCCGTCCGCCGGGCAGACCGGCGGCTTTCTGCTGGCGGTTCGATTGCCAGAAGAAGACGAGGGCGAGCAGGAATAATAAAAGGATGCCGTAGGTCATAGCCATTGTGAGGCGAGGGAAAACACCAGCAGGAGAATCGCTCCGAGGAGCAGGATCCAGCCCAACGTCCGGGAAAGAAGCGAGGCGAGTACCTGTCGTCCGTGGCGGCGGTGGAGGTCGGTCCCGGCGGCAAGTTCCATCTGATCTTCGGAGGGGATTCCGCGCTTGCGATACCACCACGCGCGGCGGCAGTACAGGTAGTTGCCTATCTCGGAGGAGCGGATCGGGCGCATGGGGAGAGTATAGCACAAATTTTCTAATCATAATATTCGTGACTCTCGCGCCGGCATGGCTTTCTCATTATCGAGAAAAGGGAGTTGTGAGCAGTGCAAAGGCTTCGGAAAGATGGGCAGCAAACCAGCGCCTGGCTTGTGCGGCATTGTGGAAGCCGGCTTGTCGGATCAGCGCCAAAACCAGATTATTGAGAGAAGCCATCACTTTGCCGGTGTTTCCAACGGTCATGCGGGTAGCATCCTCCCGCAAGGTGACATCGCGGCGATAGTGCAAGCCGGTCTCGATGCCCCAATGAGTTCGGCGGATATGCAGCAATCGCAAAGGGGAGGCTTGTTTTCTGGTGAGGCTGGTAATGCCAAACTCGACTTCGCAGGAGGTGCGATAACAGCGTCCTTGACGCCACCATTGAAAATGGCGTTCCAGTCGATAGACTTGCGCCAGCCCTGGCCAGGCAGCATAGGCGTTGAGCATTTCACTGGTGGTGATTGTACGCAATTCAATCCGTCCGTGGCCTTTGTTCACTTTGTGAGCGGTGAGGAAATCAGTCTGGATTTTGCCAAAGCCGGGCTTGGGGTATTCAGGGGCAAACAGTGATTGGATGTTCTTGTACAGTTGGGGTTGGTTTTCTTTCACAGGCAATACGTAATCGCCCTGGGCTTCCAGAATTTGGGTGGCCAGTGCTCTTTGCGTGTGTACAGCGTCACCGGTGACCACTTTTTGTGAGATTTCCACAGATTTTAGGGCTTGCGGCGCCTTGCTGATCTCGTTTTCCTTGCGTCCCACCTCCACTTGCGACAGGACTTTGGCTTGCTCGACATCATAGACGCTCAAACCGTACTCGTGTCCTTCTTCATCCTTCTTGCGCATCCCGCGTCTGGCCTTGCCATCCAGCGCATACACCTCGCCCTGTTTCCCCTGCTGGTTGTATTCCCCCACCAGCCGCTCCACTTCCTGCTCATACACCTTGTAAGCCAAAATCCGTCGATAGGTATTGTGATGAGGCATTCGCCGCCAGTTCAGGCACAACAGCTTGACCAACTCTTCTTTTCGATGGTTCGCCCACTCTGCGATCCCCAGCGGCTTATCCTCCCCACACAACTTCGCGAGCACGACAATCGTCAGCACCGCTGCCAACTCATACCGTTTCCCGTGGACGCTCCGCAGATCAGTGAGTTTGCATAAGCGGTCATACACGCTGCCTTTCTCATATTCCATCCCCTGCGCATTGATTTCTCGCTCAATTTTGGCTGTGCTATACTGCATTCCAGATCCTCCTCGGTGGTTTTTGCTTGTGTCCAACTGCAATTCTACCGAGAAGGATCTACTTTTTTTTATTTGTCAAGCGATAATGAGAAAGCCATAGCGGATACGTCATAATGGTAAAATTGATTTCAAATCAAACTGGAGGCAGGTGTATGTCTGCGATATTTCCGAGCGAGGAATGGTTGAAGGGACTGGAAGAGAAATTGAATTCCGACGAGCAGTAT
>Ga0208244_100994_pt1 | contig 19033 bp, 17 predicted proteins | sample SubbioCR12Aug_5A_FD_184828 | JGI IMG/M metagenome (GOLD analysis project Ga0208244, IMG submission 184828) | Serpentinite rock and fluid subsurface biosphere microbial communities from McLaughlin Reserve, California, USA - CR12Aug_5A (SPAdes) | ecosystem: Environmental > Terrestrial > Deep... | reverse complement strand
TTCGCCACCTGGCGGGTGCTGTACGCCGCCGCCCCAATCTACGCTGAAAACGGCGAGGTCAGCGGGATCGTCTACATCGCCTCGCCGCTGGCCCCGAGCGGACTGCCGCTCAGCGTGATCCTGCAACTGCTCGGGGCGCTGCTGGCGGCCATTTTGCTGGCGCTCCTCGCGGGGACGCTGCTTTCGCGGCGGATTGCCCGTCCGCTGGAGCAGCTGGCCGGGGCGGCGCGTTCGGTCGCGGCGGGGAATTTGTCCGAGCAGGTGCCGGTGGACAAGAACGTCAGGGAACTGCACAGCCTGGGCGAATCGTTCAACCAGATGACCGCCAGCTTGCAAAAAGCCGACGAAACCAAGAGCGTGTTCATCGCCAATGTGACCCATGAACTGCGCACCCCGCTGACGGTCATCAAAGGCACCATCGAGACCCTCGAGGACGGCGCCCTCGATGATATCGAAGGCCGCGGCCCGCTCTTGACCTCGATGCAGCGCGAGACCGAGCGCCTGATCCGCCTGGTGAATGAACTGCTGGTGCTGACCCGCGCCGACGCCGGCGGGCTGCAACTCGACCTGCGTCCACTCGACCTGGCCGAACTGGCACGCACGCGCTGCGCAGGACTGTCGCGCCTGGCTGCTGCGCGCGGGATTGGATTGACCGTCGAAACCGGCGAAAGGGTTTCGGTGCGGGGCGATTGCGACCGGCTGGCCCAGGTGCTCGACAACCTGCTCGACAACGCCATCCGCCACTCGCCGGAAAACGCCCCGATTTCGATCCTGATAGAAAAAGAAGGCCAGGAAGTGCGCTGTGCCGTGCGTGACCAGGGCAGCGGGATTGCGCCGCAGCACCTGCCCTTCATCTTTGACCGTTTTTACCGGGCTGATGCCTCGCGCAACCGCCAGACCGGCGGGACGGGGTTGGGCCTGGCCATCGTGCGCGCGCTGGTCACCGCCCAGGGCGGGCGGGTGGCCGCCAAAAGCCGCCTTGGCGAGGGGACGACCATCACCTTTTGGCTGCCAACTGGGCCCTGATTGCCCGGAAGCTGACACACTCCTGACCCACGTGGGGACTATGATGGGGAAAATTCAGGAGAGATTTCAATGAAAACAACCCCCAACAACCTTTTTAGCCTGACCCTGATCGCCGTACTGGTGCTGTTTGTGGCGGCACTCAACCTGTCGAACGTCAGTGCCCAGACCGGCACGCCCGAGCCGACCAACGCCCCCGCCCCGCAAACGGCCATTACCGAAGCACCGCCGCCTGCCCCGATCTGTGATGCCAGCCGCAGCATCCAGGTCAGCGGGACGGCAGTCATCAACGTTACCCCCGACCGGGTCCTGATTCAACTCGGGGTGCAGTCGAACGGTTCCAACGCGGCCAAAGCCGAAGCGGCCAACAGCCAAACCATCCAGCGCATCGTGGCGGCCTTGAAAAAACAGGGCGTGGAACAAAAAGACATCCTCACCGACCGCTACCTGATCGAGCCAATTTATAAGGACTACAGCGACCTGCAGATCAAGGGCTACCGCATCAACAATGTGGTGGCGATTACCCTGCGCGATGTGAACAAGGTCAACAAGGTATTGGCGGCGGCGCTGGAAGCCGGAGCCAACCAGGTGCTCAACACCGAGTTCTACCTGAGCGACCTGCGCACGTACCGCGACCAGGCCCGCGAAATGGCCATGAAGGCCGCCCGCGAAAAAGCCAGCGACCTGGCCCGCGCCGCCGGTTCGGACATTGGCTGTGTGCTCAACATCAATGAAAATAGCCGGTCTTACTTCAACGGCTGGGGCTGGTACGGCGGCGGCAACAGCAGTTCGCGCGACCTGTGGACACAGAACGCCGTCCAAAACGCCGCCCCGCCTGCCGGAGCGGAAGGCGCCTTGAGCGACTCCGGCCCGATCAGCGTTGGACAGATTACGGTGCGGGCTGAAGTCAGCGCCTCGTTTGGGCTGAAGTGACCCTCGGATGGTTTGAATCAACAAGCGGCTGTCCAAAAAGTGGGACGAGCGGCTATTGAGCCGCTGCCCACACGAAAAATCAATCGATGCCCCTCACATTTAGCGGCATCGATTGATTTTTGAATTTTCAGGCTGCGTTTATTCGCCCGGGCGCGGTGACACAATGGCCCACAGGGCCAGTTCCAAACGGGCCAGCTGGAATTCGGGCTGGAAGTTGCCCTGGGCCCGGTTTGGATTGAATTGGAAACCGGCTGGCGCAGAGGCCAGCACCCCGCCGCAATCCACCGAGGGGACGCCGGCGTGCGTGGCCTCGTCCAGGTTGCCGGTCGCCGTCCAATCACGCACACCATCCACCGCGAATCCATATTGCATCTTTGTCCCGCGCAGGGTATTGCCAGTGACGGCTGCGCCGTAAAGCGTTTTCTCGGTTCCAGCAGGCCAGCATCCCCAAACGCGAATTCCCATGCCAAGTCCAATCCGAATCACGGCCCCGGAGGCATCAATGAGGTTGTTCTTGATGACTGTCCCAGTGTAATTGCCTTCGTAGGGGTCAAAATCCACCAGGTTGATGCCGCCCAACAGGGTGCGCGTTTCGGCGCGGATGGTATTGCCTTCAATCAGGGAGCCGGGCGCGCCAAAGATCACAATCCCGCCATCGGTGGCATCGACAATGAGGTTGTTGCGCAGCGTCGAATTGGTGCAGGCCAGTGAAATGCCATCGGCCCAGGTTTCGTTGCTGCTTCCGGCCGGTCCAATCTCGTTGTCTTCAACCAGCGCATTGCTGCAGGGCGGCGCAGGTGCTGGATGCCCCTGGATAAGGTGCAGGGCTGACCAACTGCGCGGCTCGATGATTTTCAGGTTGCGAATGACCTGGCCGCTGGAGGAGCCCCCGGCATAAATGAGCGCATCGCCGCCGCGATGGCCGAGGGCCGGGCGGTTTCCATCCACAATCAGGTGGCTCAAGATGGCATTGTCATAGTCGCGCATGATGATGGCGGTTGATAAATCCGGCGAAACGATGCGCAGGATGGCGCGGCGTTCATCTGTGGGCAGGCCCTGGGTGTAAATCTGCTGACCCTCGGCATTGATGACGACTGGGGCGGTCAATTCGAACACAGCGCCCTGGCACAGGATGGCTGTGCTGCCCGGGCCACGCAGCGAGGCGTTGATTTCCACCTGGCTGCCCGATGGAATGCAGGGTTCTGCCGTGTCGGTGGGCGCCGGTCTGGCCGTTGGCGGTTCAAGCGTGGCCGGCGCCGCCACAGATGTGGGTGTATCCCCGGTCGGCGCTGGCAGGCAGGCTCCCAGCAGGGCCAGGCACAGTAAAAATGACAATAAAGCCTTTGTTCTCATCGCACATCCTCCACTTAGCGCTAAAAGAGCAGATATACCCGTCCCGGTCACAAGTTGCGCTTTTTATAAGAGCATGAACGCGCAATTTGTGACCACGGGCTTTATCGTATCAAAAAAATTATAAGGAATTGTTGCCGCGATTACAACTGATGACCAGCCTCAATTTTTTAGCCAACAGGAATGAGGGTCGCATCCGGTGGAGATGGATCCCTGGCGGCCTGGCAGTGGATACAACACGGGAGGTGGGAAAGGCGGCGGGTGTCGCCGCCCAGACGGTCAACCGCAAGCTGGCCGCCATCGCCGCCTTTGGCAAAACCGGGTCACCCAAAACAAAATCCTGCCTGGCAACCCGGCCCTGAACGTCAAGAGCGTCGAGACGGTTGCCATGCTGCTTGGCCACGAGAGCCTCGATACAGCCCGGCGCGATGTTACGCTAGGAGAACGGGATTTTGAGCAGGCAGTGGCAGATTGGGTGGTGTAGTTCGTTCATCGGACTGTAAAAGAACCAGCGATTTGATATACAATCATATCGTTGGTCCTGTCTTTTCTCCACACACAAAACGAGGCCTGCCATGCCGTTCTATTTTCCGATCAGCAATAATTTCAGCCCTGATGAAAGCCAGCGCTCGGCCATCAACCTGCTCAGATTGCGCAAACAACTTCGTGATGAGGTGCCATCCCGAACAATGAACGACACCTTGCTGCTTGCCACCTGGAACTTGCGCGATTTTGATTCGAATAAATTCGGTCATGGACCGAGGCTAAAAGAGTCATTCTTCTACATTGCCGAAGTTATTTCGGCTTTTGACCTGATCGCTTTGCAGGAAGTGAACAAAGATCTGAGCGGATTGAACATTATCATGCGCATCCTCGGCCCGGAGTGGGATTACATCACCACCGATGGGACTGAAGGCGTCTCGGGAAATAGCGAACGCATGACCTTCCTGTACGACACCCGCAAAGTAAGTTTCCAAAAGATCGCAGGGGAAATTGTGCTGCCTTTCAACAAAACCATTGACGGGCAGCAATTTGCGCGAACGCCGTTCGTGGTTGCTTTCCGATCAGGTTGGTTCCGATTTAACATCTGCACCGTACATATCTACTATGGCGAAGATAGAGGCAAACTCCTCCAACGCCGGATTGCCGAAATCGATAGCATCGCCGCCTTTCTCTCGAAGCGTGCAGATGATGAAGCCGCCAACTATATCATCCTGGGTGATTTCAACATTGTCAGCCCGGAACACCAAACCATGCAGGCACTCAAAAAACATGGCTTCATCATCCCTGAAGGTCTTAGCCCATCCAATATGTTGATGGACAAATACTACGATCAAATCGGGTTCAAATCCCGCGAAGGGCAGGTCAAATTTGGCGGCCATGCCGGAGTGTTCAACTTTTATAAAACACTTTTTGGTGGAGGCGAGCGATTGGCATACTACCCCCTGATGAAGAACCGCAGACAATTGGAATGTGAACCGGATGGCGCGGCTCTGGATACTGAAAAAAACAAGGATTACTATCTGGGCGTCTGGCGCACATTCCAGATGTCGGATCACCTGCCGATGTGGGTGGAACTCAAGATTGATTTTTCAGACGAGTACCTGCAAAAGATCGTTAGCCCATCTTTTGACGTTGAGCAAACTCAGCATCCGCTCGATTTTTCCATGCCTGAGTTGAACAACCGCTAAAGTTGCCGCCTGGGGTAGAGATACACGCTGCAGGTTCAATTATCAGGAATTGCTCAAGGCCCAAGGATGGGAAAATCGAACCTGATAATACCGGGGTAAGTATACCCATTTCATCAGGAAAATCAGCAACATCGTTCCTTGGTCCGCCATCAAAGATCAACAGCGCGCCCTGTTCCTGTCCGGAATAAACAAAATCCCTGGAATGAAGAATTCATTCCAGGGATTTGCGCTTGTCTTTGGCAGATTAGTTCAGCATCGAAACGTTGACCGCTTGCCAGCCTTTGGGGCCTTTTTCAACCCCGAACTCGACCTTTTGGCCTTCGCTTAGATTGCGAAATCCGTCGCTCTGAATGGCAGAGAAGTGGACAAAGACATCATCGCCGCCTTCGCGGGAAATGAAGCCGAAGCCTTTATCGCCATTGAACCACTTGACCGTACCTTGAATTCGTTCAGACATAGTATTTGCCTCCTTTGGGCAATGAGAAAGATGATGGTATTCTGTTTGTTCCAACGGAGGGTGAAAATAAAAAACAACCCACGGAAGAAACCGTGAGCTGCTGATGTTTTTTACCAACGCGAACCTACTGTTACCGTTTAGACTTATTATAATAACACACTATTTGCAAATGTGCCGAACCAAAACCTGAGCCGCAAGCCTACCCGCCCTTCCCCAATCGCCACTCCAGGGCCGAGAAGCGCTGGGCGACCTTGTTGTTGCGCACTGCCATGCTGATGGCCTTGCGGCTGCCGACCAGTACGCACAGGCTGCGGGCGCGGGTCACGGCGGTGTAGAGCAGGTTGCGCTGAAGCATCAGGTAATGGGCCGGGACCAGCGGCAAGACCACCGCCGGGAACTCGGAGCCCTGCGCTTTGTGAACCGAAATCGCATAGGCCAGGCTCAACTCATCGACTTCGTTCCAGTCATAAGAAACCAGCCGGCCGTCAAAATCGGCCGTCAGGGTGTGCTCGATGGCGTCCAGGCTGTGAATAAAGCCAATATCGCCATTGAAAACATCTTTGTCGTAGTTGTTTACGGTCTGCATGACCTTGTCCCCGGCCCGATAGGTGACACCAAACAGCCTGCGCTCGGCTTTCTTGTCGGAAGCAGGATTGAGCCGGGTCTGCAATCGCTCATTCAGCGCACTAACCCCCACTGCGCCGCGATAGATCGGGGTCAGCACCTGGATATCGCGCAGCGCATCCAGCCCGAATTTGGCCGGGATGCGCTCGGCAACCACATCCACCACCCAGTTGGCGGCGGCCTCGGCGTCTTCAGCGGCGAACAGGAAGAAATCCCGGCTGTCTTTGTCAATCACCGGCAGCTTGCCCTGGTTGATCAGGTGGGCGTTGGTGATGATCTGCGAGCCAGCCGCCTGGCGGAAGATAGTCATCAGGCGCGCCACTGGCACGACGCCGCTTGCGATCAGGTCGCGCAGCACATCGCCCGCGCCCACCGAGGGCAGCTGGTCGACGTCGCCGACGAACAAAACCTGGGACCCAGGCCGGATGGCCTTGAGCAGGTGATTGGTCAGCAGCAGGTCGAGCATCGAGGCCTCGTCCACCACCAGGTAGTCGATGTCGAGCGGGTCTTCTTCGTTGCGCTTGAAGCCGAAGGTCGGGGAGGGTTCGAGCAAGCGGTGGATGGTGCGGGCCGGGTAGCCGGTTGCTTCGGCCAGGCGCTTGGCAGCCCGCCCGGTGGGGGAGGCCAGCGCGACACTTGCCCCCTGGGCCTGGAGCGCATTGATCAGTGCTTTCAGGCAAGTGGTTTTTCCGGTGCCCGGCCCACCCGTCAGTACGCTGACCGGGTTCTCTAGCGCCATCTGCACCGCGGCGCGCTGCCCGTCTGACAGGTTCTCGGCCAAAAAGGAAGACTGCACCAATCTTTTGGGCGCTCCGGCCAGTGCTTTCAGGCGTTCGCTGACGCCTTTTTCGCCAAAGTAGAGCGGCGTCAGGTAGATGACCGGGTCGGCGGCATAAAGCGCGCGGGATTCGGAGATACCCGGGCCGTTTGCTCCCGGTTGCGGGTCGAGCGGCACCAGTTCCGGGCGGATGCGGTCTTCCTGCGCCAGGCGTTCCAGCCCGGGCGGGATCAAATCCGGGGCGACGCCCAGCAGTTCGATGGCGCGTCCGCTCAGCATCTCGCGCGGAGCGTAGACATTGCCATCGTTGATCAGCTCGTTCAGCGCGAAAACAATCCCGGCTTCGATGCGCGCCGGGTGCTCCGGCGGCAGTCCGAGCGCCTGGGCGATGCGGTCTGCGGTTTTGAAGCCAACGCCGTAAATATCGCGTTCGAGTTGGTAAGGGTTTTTCTGGACGGTTTCGAGCGATGCCTCGCCATAGGTTTTGTAGATCTTGACTGCCAGGTTGGTGCTGACCCCGTGGCCGTGCAGGAAAACCATGATCTCTTTAACCTGCTTTTGCTCCTGCCAGGCGGCGGTGATCTTCCCGGCCCGATCCATGCCGATTCCGGGTACTTCGTGTAGGCGTTCAGGTGCGCCCTCGATGATTTCGAAGGTCTCTTCCTTGAAATGTCCCACAATCCGCTCGGCCATCTTGGGGCCAATGCCCTTGATCATGCCCGAGCCGAGATAACTCTCCATACCCGCCAGGCTGGCAGGTAGGCTTTGCTCGCAGACTTCGGCTTTGAACTGGGTGCCGTGCTTGGGGTGCGTGTCCCACAGTCCCTGCAGGCGGACGTGTTCACCTGGAGACAACTCCGGCAGGTTGCCGACCACCGTTGTCAGACCGTCATAGCTCAGGCCGGGGATGCGTTGTCCGCGTGAGACTTCCGGGCGCAGACGCAGCACGGTGTAGCCGTTTTCAGCATTGTAAAAGGTGATGCGCTCAACCGAGCCAGAGAGTTTGTCCACGGAGGCAAGTATAAACTACCCGATTGCAGCAACACCGATAATTTTGGGTATATCAAAAAACTCACATCAAAACGTCATTTGCTCATAATTTTGACCCTTATTTGTCTTGCGCAAAATCTCGCAATACAACTGGCCCTGTCTTGCGTGTTTTTGGCATAATCGCATGAAAACATGGCCTTTTGAACCTATAATCTACCCAAATTCACGCAATACAAACTTGCTGGACATGAAACGTGAATGATTTTAATACTTGGCTTTCTAGCCGAGCCCGCGTAGACTAGGCGGATATAGATTTTTTGGATACCGGATAGCGTAAACAGACCAGATTGGCATTCGAGTTCTTGTACTACCTTGTCCATGAATTGATTGCAATCCTATTCGGACAAGAATAGTATAGTATTTTGATAATGCTTTGGCTTTACGTCGAAAGCGCAGCAGAACTCACCTTTATTCCCTCAACCATGTCCGTTCGAATCATCTTGACCGTAACGTGCCGCTCCAAGCTGGTAAAGAGCAACCGGCTTGCGGTAAAAATCGACCTATTGCCAGTCTTCCGCCAGCCAGCGTAAATAGGTTGGAAACATCGAGGCCCAATAGGTATCAGAATGGTCGCCCTGTCCGATATGCAGCACATGAGAAATTTCATGCTCGTATAATAACTTGGCCATAATTTCGGCGCGCTCCAACATAAGCACATCCTCGCTGCCGCAATTAAGAAAAACGCGCGGCTTCGTTGCGGGTTGCATTTGCTCCAGCCAGGTTCGCACTTGTTTTTCCTCGCCAGAGATCACCCCGCTGCCAAACATGGCAGCGCTTGAAAATTGTTCAGGGTTTGCGAAAACGATGCGGTACGCGGCAATACCGCCCAGAGATCCGCCCGCCACAGCCTGGTAGCGCCGCTCAGGGTGAATGGGATAATGGTCTTTGATATGGGGCATCAGGTCTTGCACGATCACGCTGGCGTATGGATCGCTATTGGTATCCTGTGTGACAACAAGAATGAACGGGGGAATTTCCCGATCAAGAATGAGCTCATCGGCGATCTTGCTAACCCCGGCAGAAAACCAGGCATCAGAACTGCTGCCTCGTCCGGGAATAAGATAAAGAACCGGATACGGGTTTTCAGACGCGGGATCGAAGCAGGGCGGCAGGTGGATTTGGAAGCGGTAGGAATAACCTCTTGATGTTTCTTCCAGGCTGGTTGACTGAGTCTGCCCCGAATCTTTACAATCCGCCGGAAGCGTGGCGAGCCCCGGGTTGTTAACGCAAGATGAAAGGGAGAACAGCCCCAAAACGAGAAAAAGCTTGAGTTTCATTAATCATCATCCATTTCTTCCAGGCGCTCCGCGGCGCGGGATAGGCCGTTGCGCCGGGCCTGGGTGAGCAGGTTCTGGATGGTTGGATTTTCCACCCTCAGGCGTTGACCGATGCTGGTGATTTTCTGCCGGGTCTCAAACTGTGATGGACGGATATTGGCGTTTTGCAGCCATTCGAGCAATTGCTCGGCGGCGGCTTGGGCGCGGATTTTCGGGTCGTCGCACATGACCCAGATACACCAGTCAAAGATCAGGGTATAGCGCCCGACACTGCGCAAGGTCAGGCGGCCATTCTCGTCTTCATCGCCATCCGGCCCGGGCAGGAAAACGTCCCCGTCCACCATGACCTGTGCGCCCCAGGGACCATTTTCGTTCAGGTACCAGGCGTCCTTTCTCAGCCCGCTCTGCTCGAAATGCCTTTGGACAGATTCTGCCCGGCTGTTTGTGCGCGCTATAAGCGCCCGAAAAACTTTGGGATCGCGGTTGACAGCATATTCCAGCGTAGTATCGCGCAGACCGCGTACCTGGCTGAAAACCAGCAGGCTGAACAAACCGGGAGGCTTGTTCTCACGCGCCTCGACGAAATAGACCGGCAAATAGACCGGGTCGCGACTGACCAGTTGTGCGGCGCTGATCTCATCGGGTAGGTTAAGCTGGTCTTTGTCCGGGCTTTTAAACAATTGCTCCAGCGCGTCGGTGTTCCAGGCCTGGTCGAAATGGTGGAAAGCCTGGAAAGGTGTTTTATCGGGCAGGCTTTCAAGGATTGGTATTTTGTAATGTTCCAGGGTCAGGGGTATGTTGCCAAGAGCCTCAAAATACAACTCTGCGCCAAGTTTTCGATCTTCGTAACGGACCCGGTCCCTGACAGAGTCGCTGCCAAGGGCGGTCAGTGAAAGCTGCCCATCGCTGCCGCTGATATGCCCGATCTCGCGCGCCTGCTGGAGCAGTTTCTGGACGAAAGCCGCCTCCAGCCCGAGAAAATCTGCCAGTTCCGAGGCAGAGTGCAGGTCTCCTTCATGGATTCCGCGCTCGATAAACCACTCCAACTCGTCGAATTCGGCAATCGCCCGCTGGCGGCCATCGACGCGCACGCGCCAGAGCGGGTACAACACCCGGAACACGCGCACGGGAATCAATCCCATTTCCTGCACCAGGTCGAGGGCTTTGTAATGGCTGTAGAGAAGGTACTTATTGGAGCTGGCGGGAGAGTTCGCTGGCATAAATGTGGCCTTTAGGGGTCATTTTGACGCTTTCGAGCAGGGCTTTGAAGAGCCGCGCAAAGTCCGGGTCGGGGGCGCCGGACAGGGTCAGCGAGTCGCCGACCAAAATCAACTGGCGGCGCGCGCGCGTCAGGCTGACGTTCAAGCGGCGCAACTCGGCCAGGAAGCCGATGCGGCCTTCAGCATTACTGCGGGTGAAGCCAAACAAGATGACATCCTGCTCCCTGCCCTGGAACGAATCGACCGTGGCAATCCGGCTGATCAAGTCGTCCTCGCTCAATCCGCTGTCGCGTTTGCGCAGTTCACGGCGAATGACCTCGGCCTGTTTTTTATACGGCACGATCACCCCGGCCTGGATGTCTTTGGCCTGGTACGCCTGCAACAGATCGCAGATCAGGCGCGCTTCGGTCGGGTTGAAATAGCCCTGGCCCTCCTCGGCGCGCTGTTCGTAATGACGGACTTCCTTCATCGTGTCTACAAAAACCATCGGGCTGCCGCTGAAAAACGGATCGCTATGCGGCTTGTCGGCGCCGGTGTGATATTTGCCGCCGTAAAACTGGCCGGAGATAAAATCGGCGATCTGGCGCGGCATACGGTACTGGGTATCGAGCATGATTTTATGGCTGTCGGGAGTCTCAGGGCGTTCGATCAGGCGCTCGAACAGGCTTTTTTCGAGCCATTGGCCGAGTTCCTGGTTTTCGGGTTCGTTCTCGCGAATTTTCTGGACAATTTCCGGTTTGACCAACGGCGGAAGCTGAAGGTGATCGCCCACCAAAACGGCGCGCCGCGCCCGCACCAGCGGGACGAGCAAATCCATCACCTGGATCTGCCCGGCCTCGTCGGCGATAACCAGGTCAAAATCCAGGTCTTCGAAGCGCGCATCGGTGGCAATACCGATACAGGTCGCCCCGACCACATCCGCGCTGCGAATCAGGGTTGGGTACAGGGCTTGCGGGCGGGTCTGGAGCATTTCGCGCCACTCGCCAAGCAATTGACGGCGACGGGTTTGATATTCATGCCAGGTTTGCCATTCTTTGAACAGAGACTCCAGCGCGGAGGGCGTGACCGTCTCCGGCTGGGCGGGCGCTTTGGGCAGCTCTTTGCCCAGTTCGGCGAGTTCATCCAGTGCGCTGGTGATTTCCTCCTGGGCCAGCTCCATCTTTACTTCGGCCTGGACAATGGCACGTTTGAATTGCAGCGCCTGTTCTCCCGCTGTGACAAACTGCCGGTACGATTCCCATATCTGGCGGGCTGTCTGCAGCGATTTGCGCATTTTCTGCAAGACTGCCTGGTGCTGCCGCGCGACCTCCTGCCAGTTTTTAGAGATTCCTTCAGCCCAAAGGATGAAAAAACCGCCCAACAAGGGAAGTTTGCTTAAGTTCTGGAATATCTCCAGTTGGCGCTGCAAGGTCTCGGCCTGATGGGCCAACTCTTCCAGATCGGCGTTCAACTGGCGGGTGATTTTTTCCTGGCGGGCCAACGTATATTCCACGCGTGTATAAGATGCCGCCTGCCAGTTCGTTAGCTGGAAGCGCTCGTTATCGAGTGCGGCATGCGCGGTTTGCCAGTCGCTGGTCAATTCAGAAAGCCGCGCAAAAGCCTCCTGGATCTGCGGCCAGAGGTCGATCAGTTTATCCAGTCTGGTCTGGGTAGGCCGAACGTTTTCCAAAATCTGGCTCTTCATGGCGTCGGATTGGCGGTCGACCAGCAGCGGACGCACTTCAGGCGCGACCACTTCCTCCCGGCCAATGCGCAGGGCGTGGACGTTCGTTAAACCATCCAGGACATTATCTACGGCTTTATTGTTTCTGGATGTCACCAGCACTTTCCGGCCCAGGGCGGCCTCACGGGCAACAATCTCGCGAATGGTATCGGTTTTTCCGGTTCCAGGCGGCCCCAGTGCCAGAAGCATATCTGGCACGAGCAGTGCGCGCTCAATCATCGCCTGCTGGGCGGGGTTGAACTTGCCCGACCCGCCGGCAGCCTTTGGGACAGGATAGTCTGCAAAACGATTTTCAATGATCTGCGAGAGCAGATGTGGGTTTAGCGATTCATTGTTGCGCAAGGCGCGCACAGCTTCGTGCTGGATGGTGTATTGTTTGGTGGAGATTTTTGGGGCGAGCCATTTAATTTGTTGGACTCGTTTGGGCTCCATCGATTTGTAAAAGCGCAGCAGGAGCACATCACCCCGGGCTTCCACGACCACCCCATCTGCTTCACCGGCTGTTTCCCCGTTCCCCGCTTGCAGATAATCGCCAACGCGAAAACTGGCCGGTTTGTCAAGCGAAAACCGCCAAACGGATGCGGAGACCGGCTCGGCAGCCCGAACCGGGACTCGCTCCTGGCGGGCAGCCTGTTCCAGTTCCACTTCACAGGCCAGGTCGATCAGGGTGTCCACATTCGCCAGGAAAGCCTGCTGCGCCGCCGATATTCCCGATTTTGGGGCGAGTGGCTTATTCTTGACCGGTTGGCGGGCCTGTTTCCAGGCGCTCAAAATATCATCGATGCCGGTCTGGGCAATGTTTTTAGCCTGGCCGTTGAGTTCGGACAGATCAGCGACCAGGCTCCATGCCTGAGGCGCGACGTGTACTGCGCCACGCACAAGCTGGTTGTGAGTGCGCAGCCCGAGCGGGGCCATCCGAATGGCAAACCAGGCATCCTTTTGCTGAGTCAGCCCGCAGACAAGTTCAAAGCGCGGGGTGCAGAAGGAAAGCCGCGGGTTGTCCGCTTGTTTTTCATCCACCAGAACCAGGACGCCTTGCTCAGCCTCGAGAAAATCCGCTTCGACCTCCGCTGCATTTTGCGGAAAGGGAATGCCGGGATAGTCCTCAGCAGCTTTGGCCAAGCAGCGCTCGGTCAGGACAACGAAGACCGGATGTGGCAGGGCACAGCGCACAAAGCTCATCGTGTCAGCCACTCCGCGAGCGAGCCAATCAGCAGCAGGATAAAAGCCAGGATGAGCAGATTTTTCTTCAACGCTCCACGCGCCAAGGTCACCTGGGCCGGGGTGGGCCGCCAGGCGGGGGGACGCAAGCGCCTCGGCTCACTGTCCGATTTTGGTGCGGGAACAAGCCCGTCGTTGTAGCGTTCAGAAAGATTGGTTTCCAAGAAAATATCCTAATAAATCAAAATTCCAGCATCTTGTAGTCTTGGGCCGCATAGAAACGCCCGCTTGGCCCAAAATCTTCGAGCAGGGCCGGCACCAAGGCTCCCGGCAAGACGGTTTCGACTTCATTTTCAGCATTCGAACCACCCAGATCGGTCCGCAACCAACCCGGGTCGAGATAATTGACCAGCACATTCGTGCCATGCAGTTCTGCGGCCAAATCGCGGGTGTATTTATCCACTGCGGCTTTTGAGACGCTATAGGGAGCCAACTGGGGAATATCTTTGATGCCGGAAGTAAGGTTGATGATGCGCCCATATCCACGCTGCTTCATTGCGGGCGCGAACGCATTGCACAAGGCGATCATCGCAAAGAGATTGATCTGAAAGGATTGCAGCCATTCATCCTGGCCAATTTCCCAGATCGGTTTCCATGTGTTTTGGATGGCAGCATTGTTGTAAAGAATATCCACCAAACCAGGCCCGGCCTTAACTGCCCGGATGAGGGCTTCGACGTTTTGCGGGCTGTCCAACTCGCCAGCAACAACATGGGTCTGGATGTCAAATTCTTTCAGCCTCTGAATGGTTTCTGCGGCGTTACTTTCAATGCGTCCATGCACGATGAGGTTGCATTTACGCCGGGCCAGACCAAGCGCGATTTGCTGGCCAATACCCCGGCTGGAGCCACTGACGAACGCCCATTTATTTTCCAGAAGTTTCATATGCGTTTTCCTTTTTTTGTCGGCAATTATGATGGCAAAAGGCAAAATTATTAGAACAATAATTCTAACACTTTTGTCCGTTTTGGCAGATGTTTTTGTAAAATAAAATAGGCTATTCCGCAATTTTCGTGAAAGACGGGATAAACAACCAGAACTTGGTTGGGGCATTTTTAGGTAGTATATAGCACTCGCTGTCGGAGAAGGTCGAATTTGGCTCTACCGTACACCTGTCTTTTGATCATCTTCAGACGGTTATTATGGCCTTCGACTGGCCCATTACTCCATTCGTAAGCCAAAGCCGCTTCAATGGCTTTTAAATCTTTTTCCAAGTCTTGAGCAAAGTTTTTCAGTTCCACAATCCCTGAATTATTAGCATCCGATAGCCATGCGTTTAGCTGATCTTTTTTGCGCTCATTCACAATCTCCCAAAACTGATGCACCAGCATATAGAGTTTTTGGAAGTCATCCGAATGGCCTATGGTAAGTTTAGGGCTTTCCATCTCGCCGTGGGTAATCAGGATAGGCTGTGATGGGGCGGGGACTCGCAACTTTCCTCCCGCAGCCATTCCCTGGTTGATGTAATAGACCTGCTGGCTGCCAATTTCTAACAGGCTGTTTAAATAGAACTGCTGGGCCTCCTCCGTGACAGCCTTCTGCCTGGCGGCCAACCTGAAGATAGGTTTTGCAGGGAGCAGACGAAAAAGCAGGTTGGATACCTTAAATGACAGCAGAAAGAACTTACTCAGGGGGCGATGCAAGGGCGTGCCCCCCAAACTGAAGAGAGCCTGAACTCTTTCAGGGTATTGTATTTTATTGCTCCATGCTGGCTCACCCAACTACCCAGCGAATGACCACCCAGTATCGCCTGCTTTACGTCCAATTCATCAAGTATCTGCATGATGTGAGCAGACTGGCGGCTGAAATCCAGGCTCTTTTTCAGTCTATCGGAAAGGCCATGCCCAGGCATGTCCCATAGAACTATCCGGTAACCCTTCTGCAAAGCGTCAACCTGGGTATCAAACATTTGGCAGTTCAACCCTGCCCCATGACTAAAGACTAAAACCGGCTGATTCTCCGTTCCATGAACTTCGAAGTATATTTTTTCCTTCATCAGTATTGATGTACATGCTATTATGCCTCCAATCTTTTTGCCCTCTTCTCGTATGACGCACCACCCGGAATGCGTACTTATCGTATCGTTTCCCTTTGGCGTTGTGAACATCAGCCGAAAACAAGGATCAAAATCAAGCCAACGGTAGAGACAACCACATTGAGCAGGTTGTGTGCCAGGATGGGGCCAAGTATGCTGCGGGTGCGCAGGAACAAGAAGGCATAAAAAATGCCGAACCCAAGAGTGGCCAATTGCTGGAGCAGGTTGAAGTGGGTCACCCGAAGCGGGTTGAATGCGATGTTGATGTGCGCGAGCATGAAAATCAGGGTGGCGATACCGGCAGCCAGCAACGCGACCGGCTTGTCGGCCAGTCCGGCTCGTTTGCCATACACGAGCAGGGGCGTCATCACCAGTGCGCGGAACAGGATTTCTTCACTCGTGCCGGAGAGCAGAATTTGGAAAGCAAAGAATCCGCCCAAATTCCAGGTCGTCAGCGGGAAGTTGAAGAACGCCAGGAACGCCGACTGGCCGCCGGAGGACACCATCAAAAACCCCATAACGCCCTGAACGAAGAACCAGAATAGGCTGAACTGCAGGACCAGGCGAACTGAATAACGCCAGTCGTTCAGGTTGAAACCAAACTCTGTCAACGAAATGCGGAACATCCGCGCCAGGAGCAGGATGGTCACAAAGGCGAACAATCCCTGCCATATGTGATGCAGTGAAATGGAAAGGAAACTGCCATCCGTGTCGAATGAGCGCAGGGATTGATAAATGGGCCGCGCAAGCAGCCAGGCGATTTCACTTATCAGGCGGGTCAGGGCCAGAAATCCCAGGCCAAAAAGGATGATTTTTCCGACAGTTTGCCAGGTTTGGTTTGTCATGGAAAACCTACTTTTTAGCCTTGATGATTTTGACGATGCTATTGGTAGCAGCGGCATGACCTGAACCGTCGATTTGGTTGGTCGTGCCACAAAAGTACAAATCCGTTTCGGGGTTGTACCAGGCAAAAGAGCCAGTCTGCCCCCAGAACCCGAGGATTTCCTTAATCGGCTTGAATGGGGAAATAAACCACGGAGTCCAAATCTTTTCCAGCCCCACCCCGAACAAAAACAATCCCGGCGGCGGCAGGATAACATTCCACTTTTTCATTTGCTCTATGCTTTCAGCTGGGAAAAAGCGGCCCTGAAAAAATGCTTTCAGGAAAGTCATAACTTCTTCGGCAGTGGAAACGATTCCGCCTTCAACTGTTATGGAAGCCATATACTCCGGAAGCCAGAGTCTTTTCGCTTGATAGTAAAAAGGGACCGGCGAATTATCGTTCACACTCTGATATGCATAGGTATTGCGTAAATCAAGCACATCAAAAATGTACGTTTGGAACACTTCGCCCATTGTTTTTCCGGTCACCGTTTCAATAATTTTGCCAAGAATCTGGTAGTTGGTATCCGAGTATGCGGCTTTTCCTTTTTTACCCGGCTCGAAGTTTGGCTTAAGTTTCTTTACCGTTCGGATTGTTTGCTCCACAGGCCAGGATTGGTCAACGCCTTCCAAAAGTCTTGATGCGGCTGTCTGCCCATCAGGCTGTTTATGGAAGAAATAGTCGGGCAAACCAGATGTATTGGAGATAAGATGCCTGATAGTGATTTGGTGCGAATATTCAACCCCTTTGAGAACATGCAGCCCGCGCATCTCGTCTTCAGACAGGTATTTGGCAATTTTGTCGTCCAGGCTCAATCTTTGTTCCTCGATGAGCCGCATGACGACCGCAGTAACGTATAGTTTGGTAACACTGGCGATGAAATATGGGCTGTCGGCCTGCATATCGCCTGCGGCGCCAGTCCATGAGAAACTGCCGTCGCCGCTCTCGACGCGCAGCACAGTGCCGTACACATTCTTTGTGTTAATGAGTGTTTGCAATTTGCGGTTAAGATAGTCTTCGTTTATTTTTTTCATGATGATGCTCCTTTTGACAAATTTGCGTCCAAATGTTTTTGAAACACTTGCACGTAGTAAATGGTAAAAAGAACAAGACCCACTCCCGATAGAATCAGGGCGGCAGCCTGGAATAAAGCGGTTCCAATATCAGGGATGAGATACCAGGCCAGCAGGAAAACCGCAGACAGGATAAAAAAAATGTTGAAAGCCCTGGACCCCGGGTCATATTCCAACGCCTGCCGTACATCCTTCTCACTGATAACAGTGATATGGCTGGTTACCCATGAGCCAACAAACATGGTGACAATTAGCAAAACATAGAAAGTCATCCATGCCCGGGGCATGTCCAGAAATTGTATTGCAATAAGTTGCTGCAAGCCCAAAACAAGATAGAAGGCAGCAAAAAAGAGATGAGTTTTGGCGGTCAGGTTGATGACCCTGAAACCGAAAAAGTAGTTATTCATAAAGGTGTACCAGAAGATGACGCACAGTAAAAGGCTTTGCAAGCCGGTGGCAAACACCCAAAGAAGGTCGGGAAAGGGTAATGAGCGCAAGGCAGAAGCCAATGCGCTTCCCAGGGCCGCCACAGTGATACCCTGAATGACTGCGCCCAGGGCGAAATGAACTTCGGCTTGATAATTCCGTTTGATTTCGGGTAAGTCTTGCATGCCTATTCTCCTAATTTCTCACCAGCGAGGTTGTGGAAAAACGTGACTGTTAGGCCAATCGCGGATGTGCCCACCACAATCCAGACGTCAATCTCGCCAATGTAGCGCTACACGGTATGACCAATTTGACCTATCGTTTTCTTGCCCAAAAAATTGCCCGGCTCGACTCGTTTGAATAAGGATTGCCTTTTCTATCTCCGTATAAATGCTCAATCACAAAACCATGTCTTTCCAACCATGATTGAACTTCTGCGGTACTTACAGGGTGCTTTTGCTGGAAATACTCATGCTCAACGATATTTCCGTCTGGAAATTTTACTTTTGTGAGTCTTCGAAATTTTGCCAACCGGTTCGGAACATCAAACCAAATTGTTTCCGTCCATGATTCAACGGACGTGCCATCGCTGCACATCCCGGTCGGGAATCCAGGACGCATGCCTGATCCTTGCCAGGATGGGTCAAGCCCGCCCTCCATGTGATTGTTATCCACGTAAATATAACCGCCGGGCTTTAACACAGACGAGGCAGCCATAATACATTTTTCCTGCTCTTCCGGGGTTGATAACTCATAAAAACAGTTGCCGCCGAGGATGACCAGGTCAAAATTTATCGGCCAATTTCCTTCCACGACATCCGCTTCGATAAGTGAAATCTTGCTTTGGGCGTCTTTCTCTAAATTTTGAATTTTTGCTTTGGCGCGCAAGAGCATTCCTGCTGCTTTATCCAACCCAACAACCGTATGTCCGGCAAGCGCAAGCGGAATCAGGATTCGTCCGGTTCCACAAAAGGGTTCGAGAATACGCAAATTTCCTAATCCCTTGTTTAGATGTTGGATAAGTTCAATATCGTCAGAGTACGTTTCACTCTGGTCGTAAATTTCTGCAACATGAGGCGTTACATCGTACATAAAAGAATTGTTCATCTGCGACCTTTCCATATTATCAAGACAGGATTTTCTCGTAGCAGGCATAGATTTGATGATCGTCTGGTTTCGATCGGTACTGAATCTGGCCGCGATACCGGTATCCATGCCGTTCATACAGCCCGCGAGCCGCCGGGTTGCCTTCGAATACATCCAGGCGAAAG
>Ga0208244_100993_pt1 | contig 19050 bp, 16 predicted proteins | sample SubbioCR12Aug_5A_FD_184828 | JGI IMG/M metagenome (GOLD analysis project Ga0208244, IMG submission 184828) | Serpentinite rock and fluid subsurface biosphere microbial communities from McLaughlin Reserve, California, USA - CR12Aug_5A (SPAdes) | ecosystem: Environmental > Terrestrial > Deep... | reverse complement strand
TCCGCCTTCGTCCCAGCGAACCTGAAACCGCCCGCCGGGGGTCGCCAAGCGGAGTTCTTCCGCCGCCCGCTCCTGTGCCTGCAACGCACCATCGACCGCCTTTACCAGCGTCTTCTGCTCAAAATCCTGCTCACCCATTGGGTGACCCTCCTCTTCAGCCGTTATCCCGCTCCAGCATTGAGTTTGCCGCAGTTTTTACAGATTCAACTGAGGAAAATAGGATGAATGACCTTGGACTTGCGCACCTCTGGGTGATCTATCCGGGCAGGGAGCGTTATCCACTGGGCGACCGCATCACGGCTTTGCCGCTACGCGAACTGCCGCGACTCAAGCTGGATGAGCCGGAAACAGGGTTGCGTGTATGATATCGTTTAGTGATACTAAACGGAAAGATGATTGATGTTTGAGCGACAGTACTGGCTGGAAGTCATCGAGGCAGCGTGGCGAAGACGTTCCGTCGTCTGGCTGTCGGGTGTGCGGCGCGTTGGCAAGACCGAGCTCTGCCGTTCTTTGCCGGATGTCGAGTATTTCGATTGCGAGCTTCCCAGCGTGCGACGCCGACTCGACGATCCGGAATTGTTTTTGCGGGATATGTCGGGACGGCGGATCGTGCTCGACGAAGTGCATCGCTTGCCGGATCCTTCGGAGCTCTTGAAGATTGCCGCGGATCATTATCCCGCTACACGGCTACTCGCGACCGGATCATCGACGCTGGGCTCTTCGTCCAAGTTTCGCGATACGCTTGCCGGCCGCAAGGAAAACGTCTGGCTGACGCCGATGCTTTCGTTCGATGTCGAGGCGTTCGGTGGCACGTTCGACCAGCGCCTGCATCTGGGCGGTCTGCCGCCTTTCTTCCTCGCCGGAAAACTTGTCGAGAAGGACTATCAGGAATGGTTGGACGCTTATTGGGCACGGGACATTCAGGAGCTGTTCCGTCTGGAAAAACGGCATACCTTTCAGCGGCTTCTGGAATTGCTGCTGATGCAAAGCGGCGGCATTTATGAGGCGACGCGCCTGGCGCGCGAATGCGAGGCAAGCCGGGTGACGATGAACAACTACCTTGCCGTGCTGGAGGCGACCCATGTTGTCCATGTGCTGCGGCCGTATACGCGTCACCGTGCGACCGAGATCGTCGCCGCCCCCAAGGTATATGCCTTCGATACCGGTTTTGTCTGCGTGTGGCGGGGTTGGCGGAGCTTGCGCGCCGAGGATTATGGCTTGCTCTGGGAGCACTATGTCTTGAATGAGTTGCAGGGGCGGCTGCAGCGGCGGGATATTCGTTACTGGCGGGACAAACGCGGTCATGAGGTCGATTTTGTGATCGAGAGACGTGGGCGGCCCCCGCTCGCCATCGAGTGCAAATGGCGCCAGCGCGCCGAGTATGCCGGGCTTGACGCTTTTGCCCGGCAATATCCCGAGGCGGACAGGATTGTCGTGGCCGCGGATGTGACAGGTATTCAGACGATCCGGACCAGCGTCGGCGAGGCGAGTCTGATGGGGCTGCCCGCGCTGATGGATGGGTTGATGGCAGCAGAAGGCGCGGGACGTGAGCGCTGACAAAGCGGGGGCCGGGGTGATTCGGCTGCCTCTTGCGCCGCGCGACATCCGCAACCTCAATTTGAGGGTTGTGAGCTGATGAAGCGATTGTTCGATCTGCTCCTCGGACTGTGCGCAGTGGTTGTTCTGGCCCTGCCGATCCTGCTGGTGGCGATTCTGGTTCGACTGACCTCGGCCGGGCCGGTGCTGTATTGGTCTGATCGGGTAGGCAAGGGAAATACGATATTCAGGATGCCGAAGTTCCGCAGCATGCGTATCGGCACGCCGGCGGTGGCGACCCATTTGCTGGCCGACCCCGGCGCTTATCTGACGCCGATCGGCTCGTTCCTGCGCCAGTCGAGCCTCGACGAATTGCCGCAGTTGTGGAGCATCCTGCAGGGCGACATGAGCTTTGTCGGCCCGCGGCCGGCCCTGTTCAACCAGGACGATCTGATTGCCTTGCGCACCCAATGCGGCGTGCATGAACTGACGCCGGGGCTGACGGGATGGGCGCAGGTGAATGGGCGGGACGAGTTGCCGATCCCCGAGAAGGTGCGGCTGGATGCGGAATATATGCAACGGGAATCATTTGGCTTCGATTTGCGGATATTATGGATGACTTTTGTCAAGGTCGTGCGGCGCGCTGGCGTCACGCACTGATTCACTGATTGAAACTTATGCCATTCAATAAAGCCGCCGTTTCCCTGCTCGCCCTGCCGCGCCCGCTGAAGCGTGCGATGGCGCTGGGCATGGATGCCAGCCTGTGCGTGCTGACGGTCTGGCTGGCGTTCTACTTGCGTCTGGGCGAGTGGCTGCGGCTCTCCGGCGACGGGATCATGTATCCGGCGGCGGCGGTGTATGGGGCGTTGCTGCTGGCCCTGCCGATCTTTGTTGTTGCCGGCCTGTATCGCGCGATTTTTCGCTATGGCGGTTGGGCGGCGCTGATGGCGGTCAGCCGGGCGATCGCGCTGTATGGGCTGTTGTATGCGCTGGTATTTACCGTCATCGGCGTGCCGGGCGTGCCGCGCACCGTCGGCCTGATCCAGCCGTTGCTGCTGCTCCTGGCGGTGGGCGTGTCGCGCGCCTTGGCCCGTTACTGGCTGGGCGACATGTACCAGGGCATCGTCAAGCGCATGGACTTGCCCAAGGTGCTGATCTATGGCGCGGGCAGCGCGGGCCGGCAACTGGCGGCGGCGCTGGCGCACAGCCATGAAATGCGCGTGGCGGGTTTCCTTGACGACGATGCGCGCCTGCAGGGCGGCGTGATGAACGGCTTGACGATTCATGCCCCGGCCGATTTGCCGTCGCTGGTGGAATCCTTGCCGGTGCGCGATGTCCTGCTGGCGATTCCCGCGACGAGCCGCCAACGCCGCAATGAAATTCTGCAACAATTGCTGCGCTCGCATGTCGCGGTGCGCACCCTGCCGGGCCTGACGGATCTGGCGCAGGGACGCGTGCATGTGTCCGATCTGCACGAGCTCGATATCGTCGACCTGCTGGGCCGCGACGCGGTTGTGCCTGATGTGGCGCTGCTGGAGAAGAACATCCGCGGCAAGGTGGTGCTGGTGACCGGCGCGGGTGGCTCGATCGGCAGCGAGCTGTGCCGGCAGATTCTGGCCATCGGGCCGCGCGTCCTGTTGCTGGTGGAGCAAAGCGAATTTGCGCTGTACCAGATTCACCAGGAATTGCAGGGCGCCTTGCCTGCCGGTACGGAGCTGATCCCCCTGCTGGGATCGGTCTGCGACGAACGGCGCATGCGCGGCATCATGAGTGCCTGGCCGCCGCACACGATCTACCATGCGGCCGCGTATAAACATGTTCCGCTGGTCGAGCACAATCCGGCGGAAGGCATCCGCAACAATGTAATCGGCACGCTGACGACCGCGCGCGTGGCGCGGGAGCTGGGCGTGGCCGATTTCGTGCTGATCAGCACCGACAAGGCGGTGCGGCCGACCAACGTCATGGGCGCCAGCAAACGGCTGGCCGAGATGGTTTTGCAGGCGCTGGCGACGCAATCATCCGCAACGCAATTCACCATGGTGCGCTTCGGCAATGTGCTCGGTTCGTCGGGCTCGGTGGTGCCGAAGTTTCGCCAGCAGATCAGGGACGGCGGGCCGATCACGCTGACCGATCCCGAGGTGACGCGCTTTTTCATGACGATTCCCGAGGCCGCGCAACTGGTGATCCAGGCTGCCGCCATGGCGCATGGAGGCGATGTATTCGTGCTGGACATGGGCGAATCGGTGCGGATCGGTGATCTGGCGCGGCGCATGGTCGAATTGTCTGGTCTGAGCGTGCGCGACGATGACAATCCGGAAGGCGATATCGAGATTCAGGTGACCGGTCTGCGTCCCGGCGAAAAACTCTACGAGGAACTGCTGATCGGCGAAAACCCGCAACCGACCGGCCACCCGCGCATCATGAAGGCGCACGAGGACTTCTTGCCCATGTCGGCGCTGGAACAGCAGTTGGCGGTGCTGGCGGGCGCGCTGGAGGCGAACGATGTGCCGGCCATCCGGCGACTTCTCGAAGATGTGGTCTCAGGCTACCGGCCGGATGACGCGATCGTCGACTGGGTGCATTGCGCACAGGCGTCGGCGTAAAAGTCGGCGCTGGCTGGACGGCGCTATTTTGCCGTCCAGTGTCCCGACTTGCCGCCGGCCTTTTCCAGCAGGCGAATTTCCTCGATCACCATGCCGCGGTCCACTGCTTTGCACATGTCGTAAATTGTCAGCAGCGCCGCGCTGGCGGCAGTGAGCGCTTCCATCTCGACGCCGGTGCGGCCAAAGGTTTCGGCGGTGACGGTGCAGGTCACGCTGCAATTCGCCTCATCGAGCGCAAACTCGGCGGCGAGGCGCGTCAATGCGAGCGGGTGGCAGAGCGGAATCAGGTCTGACGTGCGCTTGGCGGCCTGGATGGCGGCGATGCGGGCGATGCCGAGGACGTCGCCTTTTTTGGCCGAGCCGGATTCGATCAGCTCGAAAGTGGCGGGTTGCATGCGGATGCGGCCGCAGGCGCGGGCGCGGCGGGCGGTCTCGGCCTTGGCGCCGACATCGACCATGTGGGCCTGGCCGGTGGCATCGAAATGGGTTAACTGTGACATCTTGCAAGCGTCCGGCGGAACTGAATGAGAGAGTCGGTATCATAGCCGCATGAAATCATTCCTGTGGCTGATTTTGGCCGGTTTTCTCCTGTTGCCGGGCGCGCTGCTGCGTGCCGACGGCCTGCCCGATCTGGGCGAGTCGGATCGCGTGGGTCTTTCGCCGCAGGCCGAGCGGCGCCTGGGCGAGCAGATCATGCAGGAGATTCGCCGCGATCCGGCCTATCTGGACGATCCAGAGGTTGCCGGTTACGTCAGCCAGTTGGGGCAGCGGCTGGTCAGCCATGCCGAGGGCGTGCGTCCGTCCTTAGAGTTTTTTGTGGTCAAGGATGCGATGCTGAATGCATTTGCCTTGCCGGGCGGCTACATCGGCGTGCATACCGGGCTGATTCTGGCGGCGCGCACCGAATCCGAATTGGCCGGCGTGCTGGCGCACGAAATTGCCCACGTCACGCAAAGTCATCTGGCGCGCTTGTTCGGCAAGCAGAGCCAGGCGCAGATGGCGGTTTTATTGTCGATGGCCGTGGCGATTCTGGCGGCGCGCAGCAACCCGGATGTGGCGATTGGCGCGGCGCTGTCCGGCCAGGCGGCGGGCATTCAGCAGCAATTGAATTTCTCGCGCGAGTTCGAGCGCGAGGCCGATCGGCTTGGTCTGAACATGCTGGAACAGGCGGGTTTCGACCCGCGGGGCATGGCGAGCTTTTTCGAGCGCATGCTGCAGTTCGGCCGACTCTATGAAAACAATGCCCCGGGTTATCTGCGCACCCATCCGCTGACCACCGAGCGCATCACCGACATGGAAAACCGCATCGCCCCGCGGCCGTACAAGCAGGTGCCCGACAGCGTGGAATTCGGCCTGGTGCGGGCCAAACTGAAGGCGCAGGAGGGCACGCCGGGCGAGGCGGTGGCCGATTTCGCCACTCAGTTGAAATCGGGAAAATATGGTCGCGAAACGGACGCACGCTTCGGCTACGCCCATGCCCTGTTGCGCGACAACAAGCTTGCCGAGGCCGAGAACGAGGTCGCGGCGGTGCGGCGTCTGAAGCTCGAATCGCCGCTGCTCGAAAGTTTGACGGCGCAGCTTCAGCTAAAACGTAGGGACCACGCTGGCGCTTTACAGACACTCAGGTCTGCGGTGCAACGCTACCCGCACGCCCGGGCACTGGTGTACGCCCTGATCGATGCGCAGATTGGCGGGGGGGAAGCGTCGGCCGCGCTCACGCTCACGCAGAGTGAACTGCAACTTACCCCTGGCGATCCCCGCTTGCACTCGTTGCAGGCAAAGGCCTTTGCTGCGCTAGGTAAACGCTTGCAGCAACACCGCGCCCAAGCCAAGGCCTATCTGGCCCAAGGCCAACTCGACGCCGCGATCATGCAACTGGATATAGCCCGGCAGGCGGGCGACGCCGATTTCTACGAGCAATCGGAAGTGGATGCGCGCCTGCGCGAACTGCGGCAGCGCAAACTGGAAGAACTGCGAGAAATGCGCCGCCGGTAAGTTAGTCTCGCCGCCGGGCCAATCTTGCGGGAGAGGGAATGAGGGTGAGGGCAGCCAAGGCGAGACGGCACGCGGCGCCAGCCGCAACCGCACCTACGTTTAAGAACCCCCCCCGCGAGGGGGGCGAAGGGGGCGGGCGATTTTTTACGCCTTGCTTATGCTCTGGTAGTAATCCGAGAGAATTTTTGCAACCTCCGGACGGGAAAACTCGGGCGGCGGCGCTTCGCCACGGCTGAGCATTTCGCGCACCTTGGTGCCGGACAGCGTGATAAAGTCTTCCTTGGTGTGGCCAGGCGCTTCGCGCATCATCACCACCTTGCCGAGTTTCTTCGACCAGGCGGTATTGTCGGCCATGAAGGTTTCGATCAACATCGCGCCCTTGGGCACCTCGTCGAAAATGGCTTGCGCGTCGAAGGGGCCGTAGTAGTCGCCCACGCCCGCATGGTCGCGGCCGATGATGAAATGCGTGGCGCCCATGTTCTGGCGGAACAGGGCGTGCAGCACCGCCTCGCGCGGGCCGGCATAGAGCATGTCGAAGCCATAACCGGTGACCATCGCGCTGTTGGGTTTGAAGTACAGCTCGACCATCTTGCGGATGCAGGCATCGCGCACCGGCGCGGGGATATCCCCTTCCTTCAGCTTGCCGAGCAGCATGTGGATGACCAGGCCATCGGCGCCCAAGCGATCCATGGCCATGTGGCAGAGTTCTTCGTGCGCGCGGTGCATCGGGTTGCGGGTTTGGAACGCGACCACCTTGTTCCAGCCGCGCTCGGCGATTTCGTTGCGGATCTCGACTGCGGTGCGGAAGGTATCCGGGAATTCGCTCTGGAAATAGCTGAAGCCCAGCACCTTGATCGGGCCGGAAACAGCGAAGCGGCCGGCGGAGTTGAACGCCGCCACGCCGGGATGCACCGGATCCGTCGTGCGATAGACCTTCTCGGTCATGAGACGCATCTGGTCTTCGCTGACTTCCTCGATCGCTTCGACGTCCATGACGGCCAGGACCGGGTTGCCCTCGACATTGGGGTCGCGGAGCGCAATCCGCTTGTGGCCTTTGATGGCGCTGATGTCTTTGGTGAGATTCAGGACCGGCACCGGAAAGAAGAGACCGCTGGCGGTCTTCATGTGTTCCGCTGCGCCGAGGGCGTCGGCCAGATTCATGTAGCCGGTCAGCGGGTTGAAGTAACCCGAACCCATCATCACCGCGTTGGCGGCGGCGGCCGAGGAGAGCATCATCGAAGGCAGCGACGCAGCTTCATGTGTCAGTGCCCGATGTTGAACGTCGTCATACACGAACAGCGGGTTGAGTTGATCGGAACCGTGTGGCTTTATCACTGTTGATTCTCCTGTTAATGTTTGGTTTTAGAGCCCGCAAAATACAATAAGCCCAATGGCGCTTCTATCAAATATACTTTTCGAACCGTGTCAATGACTAATTGTTGAGGTCGAGGACAAAGTAGTGCGGAAAAACAGGCTGCTTGATGTAGGTCAATTATTCCGAAAAAACAATTGGCGTGGCTTATTCACCAATCAAAAATCGGGATTATCCCGCCGCGGTTTAAGGTGGTAGCCTCCACGCGTTTCATGATGAATTTGAAGCCTCCATGTCCCGCCGGAAGCGGATTCGCGATACGCCCCGGCCAAGGTAGGGCACGGAAGTCAAATGGACCGCTGGTACTTACTTAGACAGCGGATTGTTAGCTAGCAAGGAGAAGAGGTAATGCCAACATTTGTTCGTACCGAGAAATGCGATGGCTGCAAGGGTGGTGACAAGACCGCCTGCATGTACATCTGCCCGCACGACCTGATGAAACTCGACAAGGATGGTTCAGAAACCGGTCATGCGATGAAGGCCTTCAACCAGGAGCCGGAGCAGTGCTGGGAGTGCTATTCCTGCGTCAAGATCTGCCCGCAGGGCGCCATCGAATGCCGTCACTATGCCGACGTCGTCCCGCTGGGCGGTTCCGTGCAACCGATGCGTAGCGCCGACTCCATCATGTGGATGATCAAGTTCCGCAATGGCGTGGTCAAGCGCTTCAAGTTCCCGATCCGGACGACGGCCGAGGGTTCCATCGAGCCCTTCACCGGCAAGCCGATGCCAAAATTGGCCGACATCGCCACAACAGGGACGTTTACCCTGGGCACGCTGGGTGGCTATCGTTCGGGCAAGCCGGAAGAACTGATCCGTAAGTAATCTTTTAGAGGAACTGAAAAATGGCTGGAACATTTGAAAAACCGGAAATCGTCCAGGAAGAAGTGGACATTCTGATGATCGGCGGCGGCATGGCCTGCTGTGGTACGGCATACGAAGTGATGCGCTGGGCCGAGGCCGTCAAGGCCGAAACGGGCAAGGACCTCAAGATCAAGCTGGTTGACAAGGCCGCGATGGACCGTTCGGGCGCCGTTGCCCAGGGTCTCTCCGCGATCAACACCTACATCGGCGACAAGCAGGACCCCGCCGACTACACCCGCATGATCTCCAACGACCTGATGGGTATCACGCGCGACGACCTGGCCTACGATGTGGGCCGCAACGTCGATGACTCCGTGCACCTGTTCGAAGAGTGGGGCCTGCCGATCTGGAAGGTTGACGCTGCTGGTGTTCGTCACGACGGCGCCGATGCCATCAAGGAAGGCATCCCCTCGCTGAAGGACGGCGGTCAGCCGGTCCGTTCGGGCAAGTGGCAGATCATGATCAACGGCGAATCCTACAAGTGGATCGTTGCCGAAGCCGCCAAGAAGGCCCTCGGCCTCGAGCGCATCCAGGAGCGCGTGTTCATCGTTCATCTGATCAACGACAAGAACGATCCCTCCCGCATCGCCGGCGCCGCCGGTTTCTCCGTGCGCGACAACACGATCTATATCTACAAAGCCAAGGCCGTCATGCTGGCCGCCGGTGGTTGCGTCAACCTGTTCCGTCCCCGCTCCGTCGGTGAAGGTCAGGGTCGTGCCTGGTATCCCGTGTGGAACGCCGGTTCGACCTACGCGATGGCCGCCGAAGCCGGTGCCGAGCTGACCATGATGGAAAACCGCTTCGTGCCCGCCCGCTTCAAGGACGGTTACGGCCCGGTTGGTGCATGGTTCCTGCTGTTCAAGGCGCGCGCCGCCAACGGTTATGGCGAAGACTACATGACCAAGAACAAGGAACTGCTGAACGACTATCCTCCCTACGGCAAGGCGAACGTTCCCGCTGCATGTCTGCGGAACCACCTGATGCTGAAGGAAATGAAAGAAGGCCGCGGCCCGATCATGATGGATACGGTCACCGCCCTTGCCAAGCTGCGCGAGACCCTGACTCCGAAAGAAGTCAAGCACCTCGAAGCCGAAGCCTGGGAAGACTTCCTCGACATGTCCGTCGGCCAGTGCGGTATGTGGGTTGGCGAGAACATCGAGCCCGAGAAGAAGAACTCCGAGCTGATGCCGACCGAGCCATACCTGCTCGGTTCGCACTCCGGTTGTTGCGGTATCTGGGCGTCCGGCCCGACCGACCTCGGCGCGCCGACCACTGAAGAGTACGACGTTCCGGCACACCTGCCGAAAGGCTGGAACTGGGGCTACCGCTCCATGACCACCGTCAGTGGTTTGTTCACCGCCGGTGACGGCGTGGGCGCCTCGGGCCACAAGTTCTCTTCCGGTTCGCATGCCGAAGGCCGTCTGGCTGGCAAGGCGATGGTCAAGTACTGTCTCGACAATGCCGACTTCAAGCCCGAGCTTGACGAAACCCCCGAGCAGATCGCCGATGCAATCTGGAAGCCGGTGCGGACCTTCCTCGAGTTCAAGGACTACTCAACCGCCATCGACGTCAACCCCAACTACATCACGCCCAAGATGCTGCAGTTCCGTCTGCAGAAGATCATGGACGAGTATGTTGCCGGTTGCGCCACGTACTACAACACCAACGACAAGTTGTTGGCCATGGCCGAAGAGAAGCTCGAGTATCTGAAGGAAGACGCGCAGAAGATGCGTGCCAAGGACCTGCACGAACTGCTGCGCGCCTGGGAAAACTACCATCGCATCCTGACCGCCGAAGCGCACATGCAGCACATCATGTTCCGCCAGGAAAGCCGTTACCCCGGCTTCTACTATCGCACCGATAAGAACTTTATCGACGAAGAGAACTGGCATTGCTTCGTGAACTCGATCTACGACAAGAAGACCCACAAGTGGACCTGCTTCAAGCGCAAGCACGTCGACCTGGTCGACAAGACCAAGCTGTTCGCGCACTAAGCAAAGTATCACAGGCAACATGTAGCATTCAGGCCGGTAGCCTTTGGGCTGCCGGCCTGTTTTCATTGGAAGATTGCAAACCATAGTCGCTGAAAGGTTTTATATGTCAAAGCCCGCTGTTCCTTTCCCCCAGAGTCCCGTCGTCCCGAATTTGATCGAGGCCGATCACGTCATTCAGTTTTCCTGCCACAAGGGAATCGGCTGCTGGAACGCGTGTTGCGCCAACATCGACATATCGCTGACGCCCTACGACATCCTCCGTTTGAAGAAACGCCTGGGCATGACTTCCACGAAGTTTCTCCAGGATTACACCGTTCCCCACGAAATGGAAAAAGAGGGCATCGCCGGCGTGAAATTCCGCTCGGTCGAAGGGGGCACGGCTTGTCGTTTCATGACGCCGGAAGGTTGTGCCGTCTATGAAGACCGCCCCACGGCATGTCGTTACTATCCGGTGGCGCTGTTGTCGATGCGCAACCAGGACGAATTCGTCGATCGCAATGCTTACGCCATGGTCAAGGAAGATCATTGCAAGGGCCACGAGGTCGACCGCCGTCTCACCATCGCCGACTATCGCAAGGAACAGGGCGTCGAGGAATACGACGAACTGGCGCGCGGCTGGCGCCAGTTGATCCTGAAGAAGAAGTCGGCCGGACCCGCGATCGGCGCACCTTCGATCAAGAGCCGGCAACTGTTCTTCATGGCCTGCTACGACATCGATACCTTCCGTGCGCTGGTCCAGAGCGAGGCATTTAAAGAGTTGTTTACGCTGGCCGAAGAGGAGTGGTCACGCATTCTGAGCGATGACGTCGAGCTGATGCAGTTCGGCTTCCGCTACCTCAAGCAGGTGCTGTTCGGCGAGCACACCCTTCCCCTCAACGAGGAAACCGCCAAGGTACGTCTTGAAAAATGGCGTAACCGCGCGGTCGAACTCGAGCGCGAGGCAGCCGAAAAACGCGCCAAGTACGAGGCGGATATGCTGGCCGAGGGCATCGATGAAGACGCTTCCGGGCTCGCTTACTGCGCTGACGACAGCGGGAGTTGCGGCAAGGAATGAACCTGAAAACCGTGGCGATCTGATTTCTCGGGAATGAAACCACTCGAACAGATCTCGCCGCAACTCGCGGCGTTGGGCGAGGAGCCTTACTACCAGCCGGTCGGCGATGAGGTGGCGGTGTTCGGTGCAGCGGCCACCAAGCGCTTGCCGGTGCTGCTGAAAGGCCCGACCGGCTGCGGCAAGACGCGCTTTGTCGAATACATGGCATGGAAACTGCGGCGCCCGCTGGTCACGGTCGCTTGCCATGACGATTTGACCACCGCCGATCTCGTCGGTCGCTATCTGATCGTCGGCGACGATACCGTCTGGCTGGACGGGCCATTGACCGCCGCCGTGCGCGCCGGGGCTATCTGCTATCTCGACGAGATCGTCGAAGCGCGCAAGGACACCACCGTGGTGATCCATCCGCTCGCCGACACCCGTCGTGCGCTGGCGGTGGACAAGCGCGGCGAACGGGTGGCCGCACCGCCGGAATTCATGCTGGTGATTTCCTACAATCCCGGCTACCAGAGCGTCCTCAAGGAAATCAAGCCGAGTACCCGCCAGCGTTTTGTGGCGCTTGAATTCGACTACCCGGGCGCCGAGGTCGAGGCGCGTATCGTCGCCACCGAAGGCGGTATCGCCCCTGATCTGGCCAGGAAACTGGTCAAGCTCGGCGAACTGACGCGCAATCTCAAGGGCGCCGGACTCGACGAGGGTGCCAGCACGCGCCTGCTGATCCATGCGGCCCAGCTGATCGATGCCGGCATGACGCCGGCGGCGGCCAGCACCGCCGCCGTGGCGCGGGCGCTCACCGATGACCCGGACATGACGCAGACGCTCGATGACCTGGTTCGGGCAGTGTTTTAGTGCTTGAACGTCGCCTCTTCGAGCATGAAATCGAAGAGCGCCTGGACGCGCTGCTGTTCGCTTCCTCCGCGCATCGCAAGATCGATACCCTGGCTGCCCAACTTGAAGCATTGCCGCGCGACCAGCAGGAACTCGTCATGCGCTGGGCCGGAGTGGCGGCGCAGACCTATGCCGAAATCGGCCATATGATTGCCACGCTCGCGCCCCAGGCGCTGGCGCGAATGGATACGGCGGGTTTCGAAGCCTGGGTGATCAGCGCGCTCGATGCCTACGACAGCAAGGGCGTGCGTCTGGCGATGGAATCCCTGCGCGATCTTGACGGCTTCATTGCTGTCCGCGAGGGACGCCATTCCGTCCGCCTGACCGAAGTTGAACAACGGCTGGGCCGATTTGTCCAGGGGCTTTCCGGCCGGGCGCTCAGCTTGAAAGCAGGCGCTTACCCCTGGACCGATACCGAGACGATTTACCTGCCTGATTGCATGGCGCAGTACGCTGCCACCGCGGACAACCGCCTGCTCTACACCGGTCTGGCAGTACAGATGTGGGCGCAGACGCGCTATGGCACATTCAACGCTGATCTGGAGGCCGCGCTTGCCCGTTGGTCCGATCACGAGGCGGCGCTCAACTGGCTGGCGGTGCTGGAAGCGGTGCGGCTCGAGGCTTGCGTCCTGCGCGATCTGCCCGGTCTCGGGTCAATGCTGCTTGGCTTGCACGGCAATTGGCCCGACGTACTTCACGTGGCAATGGACGACCTGCAATCGCCGCATGCCGATATCGAGGTGACGTTGGCCTGGCTCACCCGTTTCATGGAGCAAAACGCCGTCCCGCCAGCGCCGACTTTTATCCCCCGCCTCAACCCGGCGGCGGCCGCGCGAGCACGGGCCGAGCGCATCGCTCGCGAGACCGAAGTCCTGCGCCGCGCGCTCGGTGTTCTCAAGGGCACGGCGGGCAAAAAACCGGCGTCGCCCGCGGAATTTGCCGCAGAACTGAATTCGGACTCCGGCGAGGTTGAAATCCGGCTTGATGGTGAAGCCGTGACGTTGCCCCCCGATGCCCGGGCCGCGGCCCAATCGCTGCTCCAGGATCTGGGCGCGCTGCCGCCCGAGGCGCTGACGCCGGCCGGTGATGGCGCCTGGCAGCCGACCGGCAAGGAACTGGGCCTGCCCGAGCAGACCAGTAACCGCGCGGCGGATTTTCGTTATGACGAATGGGACTATCACCGCAACGCCTACCGGCGTCAATGGTGTCATGTCTATGTGCATGACCTGCCGCCGGGCGCCGGCGAGTTTGTGCGCGACGTGAAGACGCGCCACGCGGCGCACATCCAGCAGATCAAACGGCGTTTCGAGGCGCTGCGCGGCGAGGAGCGGATGCTCGGGCGCCAGCCGGAGGGCGAGGAAATCGATCTCGATGCGCAAGTCGAGGCGGTGAATGACCGCCGGAGCGGCGCCGAACCCTCGCCCCGCCTGTTCTGCCGGCGGGTGCGCAACGAACGTTCACTGGCGGCGATGTTCATGATCGACATGAGCGGCTCGACCAAGGGTTGGGTGAATGACGCCGAGCGCGCGTCGCTGGTGATGCTCTGCGAGGCGCTCGAAAAGCTCGGCGACGCCTATGCGATTTACGGCTTCAGCGGCTGGACGCGCACGCGCTGCGATATCTATCGCATCAAGGCTTTCGCCGACCGTTACGACGACGCCGTGCGAGGGCGCATCGATGCCATCGAGGCCAAGGACTACACCCGCATGGGCGTGGCGATCCGCCACCTGAGTCATCTGCTCTCACAACAACCGGCGCGTCACAAGCTCCTGGTGACGCTCTCCGACGGCCGTCCCGACGATTTTGGCGACGAGTATCGCGGCCAGTACGGCATCGAGGACACGCGCCGCGCCTTGCAGGAGGCGCGCGAGCAGGGCATTCGCGGCTATTGCATCACCATCGACCGGCACGGCGCGGATTACCTGCGCCACATGGTGGGCCCAGCCAGCTACACGGTGCTCGACGACGCAAAAAAGCTGCCGCTCAAGGTGGCGGAGATTTACCGCAAGCTGACGGCCTGAGCAATTCCATTCATAGCAATAGGCTATCAAGTTAATCAACAATTACTATTTGCCTCCGCTAGCGGTGTGGTTATAATCCGCAGCAAGTTAGTCAAGTATTCACCGCCGCCCCCAGCACCCCCAACCCCACGGAGAGGACAAAAAATGATCAACGTCAATGGCAGAGACATCGAAACCGACGCGCAAGGCTATCTGGCCAATCTGGATGACTGGTCCGAAGATGTCGCGAATTATCTTTCCAGCCAGGACCAGTTGCCGCTGCAGGAAAAGCACTGGCAGGTCATCAGCTGGATTCGCGATTACTACGCCGAAACCGGCACCTCGCCCAACCTGCGCCTGATCACCAAGCTGCTGCCCGAAGCGCTGGGCGAAGAGTATGCCGACAAGAAATACCTGTTCGACCTCTTCCCCTACGGCCCGGCGAAGCAGGCCTGCCGCTACGCGGGCATGCCCAAGCCGACCGGCTGCGTCTAAGCCTTTAGCGCTTCATAAAAAATGCCCCGCCAGGGGCATTTTTTAAAAGCGTCGCGTTTTGCGCAGGGGCGCGGAGGGCTTTGCGACCCGGCCGGAGTCACCCGGCTGCCAGGCCGGAATGAGATGCCGACGGCCGGAGCCGATCAGATCGGAGCGCCCCATGGCATTGAGCGCTTCGCGCAGCACAGGCCAGTTCTTCGGGTCGTGATAGCGCAAAAAAGCCTTGTGCAGTTTGCGCTGGCGGCCGCCGCGCACCACGGTGACGTCTTCTGAACTTGCCGAGACGCGCTTCAAGGGATTCTTGCCGGTGTGCCACATGCCCGTCGCGATGGCCAGCGGCGTCGGCAGAAAGGTCTGCACCTGGTCGAGGCGGAAGTTGTTGCGCTTGAGCCAGAGCGCCAGTTCCAGCATGTCGGTATCGGTCGTCCCCGGATGCGCGGCGATGAAGTAGGGAATCAGATACTGTTCCTTGCCGGCGGACTGCGAGGCGGCGTCGAACATGCGCTTGAACTTGTCGTAGGCGCCCATGCCGGGCTTCATCATCTTCGACAGCGGCCCTTCCTCGGTGTGCTCGGGCGCAATCTTGAGATAACCGCCGACATGGTGGCTGACCAGTTCCTTGACATATTCGGGAGAACGCACCGCCAGGTCGTAGCGCAGGCCCGAACTGATCAGCACTTTCTTGATGCCCGGAATCTTGCGCGCGTTGCGGTACAGCGAAATCAGCGGGGCGTGACTGGTGTCGAGGTTCGGGCAAATGTCGGGATAGACGCAAGACAGCCGCCGGCAGGCCGCTTCAATCTTGCTGTCTTTGCAAGCCATGCGATACATGTTGGCCGTCGGCCCGCCCAGATCGGAAACGACGCCGGTGAAGCCCGGCGTCTTGTCGCGGATTTCCTCGATCTCGCGCAGGATCGAAGCTTCCGAGCGGCTCTGGATGATGCGCCCTTCATGCTCGGTGATCGAGCAGAAGGTGCAGCCGCCAAAGCAGCCGCGCATGATGTTGATCGAGAAACGGATCATTTCCCACGCCGGAATTTTCGCGTCGCCGTAGGAAGGGTGCGGCGCCCGGGCATAGGGCAGGCCAAAGACGTAGTCCATCTCGGGAGTGGATAGCGGCAAGGGCGGCGGGTTGAGCCAGAGGTCGCGCGCAGTTCTTCCCTCCCCATGCCGCTGCACCAGCGCGCGCGCATTGCCGGGATTCGATTCAAGGTGGAAAATCCGCGAAGTGTGGGCGTAAAGCACAGGATCTGATTTCACCGCCTCGTAGGACGGCAAACGGATCACCGTCTGGCTGCGCGCGCGACGGGGATGAAACTGGATCGGGATCGACGCCGTCCCGCCAGCGCCGACTTTTGCTTCCTGCACCGTGCTTGAATCAAGCTCCGCCCAGCTTTCATCCGGCTTCCAGTCGGGCGTCGCCATGAAGGCGCTGCCACGCAAGTCGCGCAGGGCACTGATCTTCTCGCCCTTGGCGAGGCGATGGGCGAGCTCCACCAGCGCGCGTTCGGCATTGCCGAACAGCAGCAGGTCGGCCTTGCTGTCGGCCAGCACCGAGCGGCGCACGGTGTCCGACCAGTAGTCGTAATGCGCAATGCGGCGCAAGCTCGCCTCGATGCCGCCGATCACGACGGGCACGTCCTTGAACGCTTCGCGCGCCCGCTGCGCATAGACGGTGACGGCGTGATCGGGACGTTTGTCGGGCGCGGCGTCGGGCGTGTAAGCGTCGTCGGAGCGGATCTTGCGGTCGGCGGTGTAGCGATTGACCATCGAGTCCATGTTGCCGGCGGTGACGCCGAAGAACAGCGCCGGCCGACCGAGGCGACGGAAGTCGTCAGGCGAGGTCCAGTCCGGCTGCGCGATGATGCCGACGCGAAAGCCTTGCGCTTCGAGCAGGCGCCCGACGAGGGCCATGCCAAAACTTGGATGGTCGATATAGGCATCGCCGGTGACGAGCACAATGTCGCACGCGTCCCAGCCGAGTTGTTCCATCGCGGCGCGCGACATCGGCAGGAACAGGGCGACGCCGAAGCGCTTGGCCCAATAGGGACGGTAAGCCGCGAGGCTTTTAGTGGTCTGCATGGCGGGGAGTTTACAGCCGGACGCGACTTTGGCTGGAAACATGCCGCGCCAGAAAATCCATCTGGTCGGCGAGGATGTTGCGATTGCTGAGGATCAGGTATTCCGCCTTGTTGGGGACGTAGGGCGCATAGAGGAGTTGCATGCCGGCCTGTTCGGGCGTGCGGCCGCTTTTCCGCTGGTTGCAGGGGCGGCAGGCGGTGACCACGTTCATCCAGGTGTCGCGTCCGCCTTGCGAAACCGGCGCCACATGGTCGCGGGTCAGGCGCATGCCGTGCAGGATATCGCCGCAATAGGCGCAGATGTGGCGGTCGCGATGAAACAGTTCGCGGTTGTCAAGCGGGGGAACCTGGTGGAACTGGCGCCCGGCCAGTGCGCGGCCCTTGATGGCGATGATGCTGCTGGCGCGAATCGCGGACTGTTGCCCGGTCAGCCGACTGAGACCCCCGTGAATGGTGAAGCTGTGATCCCCCGCCGCCCAGGCCACCAGATCCTTGGCGTAATAGAAGCAGGCATGCTGCCAGGTCACCCAGCGGTGCGGCGCGCCATGCGGGTCAAGCGTGAGGATCAGGGGGTAGGTATTCATTGGCCTTTACAATGGAAACCGAAACCTATCAGAGTATTGTGACCATGGAAAGTTCGTCGCGGCGGTCGGAACAGGCTTGGGAATTGCGGGGATTTCCGCTGCGTCCCGCCGTTTTGTCGCTGCTGTTCCACGCGCTGCTGTTGCTGGGGCTGACGCCGCAGTTCAGTGTCACGGAAAACCGCGTCCCGCCGGCAAGCGTTTTGCAGGGCAGGTTGTTGCCCGCGCCGGCAGCGGTCGACGTGCCTGATCCAGCGTTACAGCGGGCGGCGCTCCCCCCTCTCCCCAACCCCTCCCCCGCGCGGGGGGAGGGGCTTCGACTCCCCTCTCCCCTTGCGGGAGAGGGGCCGGGGGAGAGGGGGGCGGCGGCGGGCCCGGCCAGCGCCGTCCCCGATTTACGCGGCGGCCCGGCCAGCGCCGTCCCGCCAGCGCCGACTTTTGATTTGCCGACTCTGCCGGAGCAGGCCCAGGCGACGATAGCCAGTGGGGCGGGTGGCGAAGTCGTGCCGCGTCACACGGCGGGCCCGGCCACGGCAGCCCTGGCGCGGGAGACGGATGAACGTGGCGCCCATGCCGCCGGCCTGCGGCAGTTTCGCCTGGCGCTGGCGGTCGAGGCGCGGCGCTTTCGCCGGTATCCGGACGCGGCGGAGCGGGCGGGTCTGACCGGCACTGCCGAAGTGCGCGTCACCGTGGAATCGGGGGCGCCGACCCGCCGTGTCGACCTGGATCGTTCCAGCGGCCATGCGGTGCTTGATGCAGCCGCGCTGGAGATGTTGCGTCAGGCGGCCGTGCGGACCGTACTGCCGGAAACCTTGCAGGGGCGGAACTTCACGGTGGTGTTGCCGGTGGTGTTCGAGACGGAAAAATAATCAGCGCGGCGGGGCGATGGACTCGACATGCAAGCCGAAGCGGCCTGCCGCGCGGTCGGCAAAGAAGTGGCGCAAAGTGATGGCGATGGTGCGAAAGGCGATGTCCTGCCAGGGGATGCTGGCCTCGTCGAACAGGGCTACTTCAAGGCTTTCCTCACCCGGGGAAAAATCGGCCTGGAGCAGCCGGGCGCGATAAATGACATGCACCTGGTTGATGTGCGGCACCGAGATCAGGGTGTACAAGTCATCCAGTTCAATGTGGGCACAGGCTTCCTCGCGGGTCTCGCGCGCCGCGGCTTCCGCGATGGTTTCCTGGTTTTCCATGAAGCCGGCGGGCAGTGTCCAGCAACCGTGGCGCGGTTCGATGGCGCGGCGGCATAACAGAATGCGCTCTTCCCAAATGGGCAAAGTACCCACCACCAGGCGCGGGTTGCGGTAATGGATGGCACCGCAGGTGTCGCAAACATGGCGCGGCTGGCTGTCGCCCGGCGGCACGCGCAAACTCACTGGTGCGGCGCAGGTGCAGCAATAGTTGATGGCGGGTTCCATGACCCGGGATTCTAGCGCGCCCGTCCGCGATACAAAGCCTTGCGGCGGTGGTATAAACCTAAATTCCTCTGTTACCCCAATCCCGAAGCCAGACAAAGCGAAGTCAAACAGAGAGGCGAAGGGGATTTTGGCTTGGCCGCGATGATTCTCTCGACGATGTAGCGCACAAGGG
>Ga0208244_100992_pt1 | contig 19050 bp, 16 predicted proteins | sample SubbioCR12Aug_5A_FD_184828 | JGI IMG/M metagenome (GOLD analysis project Ga0208244, IMG submission 184828) | Serpentinite rock and fluid subsurface biosphere microbial communities from McLaughlin Reserve, California, USA - CR12Aug_5A (SPAdes) | ecosystem: Environmental > Terrestrial > Deep... | reverse complement strand
CCTCCCTGTCCTACTATACCGGCTATACGGACTCTTTCTTTTATTTCTTCAGGTGTAACGGTATCCGGATCAAGCGGTGGATATTTTTCCAATCCGTCTGCTTCAACGGATTGAATTATTATCGAATCTTTCGGAAACCCCGATGTGTTCGGTTCAGGATGAACATTCATTACTTTTCCTTTTACTGAACTATGTATCGGTATTGAAACAAATCCTTCCGGTTCTGCAATAACCGAACCGGCATTAACTTCAACTCCCTTTTTTACAATCGGTTTTGCCTGTTTACCGATATGCTGGGAGAGGGAAATTATAACTGTTTTAGGATCGGGCATAATTTCCAATGCCAGATCTTCCGTAAGTTCTTTGTTTTCAAAAGGATGAACGCCGCCGCGAAATGTTTTACTATTAAATAAACCCATGTTTTTATCTCGTTAGTCAGAAAATTTGCAAATTTAATACAAATTCTAAGCCAATCAAGGTAGTTGAAACATTTTTCATTGTTATCTGAAAAATCAAATTTGTTTTAAATATCTTCTGTAGAGAATGAGGATTCTTATGATAAAGATGAAATTCATCTCGAATTTCATCCTCTCTTAACTCATTATATTTTAATTATTTATGAGGATAATTTGAAAAATTTCTGGTGGGTTCGACTATATTATTTACTAAATCGGTTAAAATACACTCTTTCTAAATAAAAAATTTTAAAGATATTTTCATGAATTATTTCTTTAACAGGCAAAGTTTTACTCACGTTTTTCATTTTTGATAAAACAGTTTCCTTTTTGTAAGAAACAAAAACATAAAAATTCTACCCCAATTCCAATTTGTTCTAATATTAAGGCATAAAATAAGGACAATTATAACGCTTAAATAACAAGGAAGAAACATCCATTGAATCGTTTTCCTTTTGCGGATACATCTCTTTTATTTATCTTCACCCCAAAAATTTTAAAAAATAGTATCAGATGAAAATTTATATTACAAGAAAAATCCCTCCAATTGCTGAAGTGCTTCTGAAAAAAAATGGGTTCGAAGTAGATTCATACAAGAAGGATCGTCCAATTACAAAAGAAGAACTTATAAAGAATGTAAAAACAATAGATGGATTAATCTCATTACTTACCGATAAAATTAATAAAGAGATTATTGACGCGATGCCCGGTTGTAAGGTAATAGCAAATTATGCTGTAGGTTACAATAACATTGATGCTAGCTATGCAAAATCGAAAGGAATTGTGGTTACAAATACTCCCGATATTTTAACCGATGCAACAGCCGATCTTGCCGTTACATTACTATTAGCTGCTGCCCGAAGGATTATTGAGGGAGATAATATGATGCGCCAAAATAAATTCGAAGGATGGAAACCTCAACTTCTTACAGGAGTTGATGTGCGGAACAAAACCATCGGAATATTAGGCGCCGGACGGATTGGGACTGCTTTCGCAAAAAGGATGTCTGGATTTGACGCTAATATTCTTTACTATGATTTTGTTCCTGATAAACAGATAGAAGAGATATATGAAGGGAAAAAAGTTTCTTTAAACACTCTATTAAAGAAATCCGATTTTATATCTATTCATCTTCCTCTAACACCTGACACATATCATCTTCTGAATAAAGAAAAATTGCAAATGCTAAAGAGTAGCGCTGTTTTGATTAATACAGCACGCGGAGAGATAATCGACGAGAAAGAATTAATTAAAGTATTGAAAGGAAAGAAAATTTTTGCAGCGGGGTTTGACGTATATGAAAATGAGCCGGCAGTAAATAAAGAACTTTACAAATTAAACAATGTTGTACTGCTTCCTCATATCGGAAGTGCGACAATAGGTACCCGTTCTAAAATGGCGGAACTTGCAGCTAAAAACGTAATCGCAGTTCTAAAAAACAAAAAACCGTTAACTGCGGTATAAACTACTATACAGTTATAATTAATTGAAAGGAATCTATGGAGAATACCGAAAAACAGAAGACCAGTATTTTTAAGTCTTTTTCGGGGACTTTCTGGCTAGTTATTATGATGGAGTTTTTTGAAAGAGGTTCATACTATGGAATGATGAGCATTCTTTCTGTTTACTTCACCGACCAATTGAACTTTACAAAAGAAAGTGTTGGAGTAATTAAGAGTACGATTCAACCTCTTCTTTATATTTTACCAATCCTTGCCGGAGCTATAGGAGATCGATTCGGTTACAGGAAAACTTTAATATTTGCTTTCTCATTCCTCGGTTTAGGATATTTCTTGACCAGTCAAACTACAGAATATGCAATGGTGTTCTTAAGTTTAGTTATTATGGCTATAGGCGCCGGCGCATTTAAACCGATGATCTCAGGGACAATTGCACGTGTAACAACCGAGAAAAACAGTACGATAGGTTTCGGGATTTTTTATTGGTCAATCAACTTTGGGGCATTCCTTTTCCCGCTGATATTAGTGCCTTATTTAAAGAATAATTTCGGATGGGAATACGTAATAATTGCATCGGCAATAGGGACATCAGCAATGTTGATTCCAACAATATTTATTTATAAAGAACCGAAGCGTCCTGAAAGCTCAAAATCTCTTTTAGAAGTATTAAAAGGGATGGTAATGGTCTTAACAGATGTAAAATTCATCCTTTTAATTGTTATTTATTCCGGTTTCTGGATTTTATATTTCCAGATGTTCGATTCAGTATTATGGTACGTCAAAGATTATGTTGATCCGACAAAAATTAATGCCGCAGTAAATTCGCTCTTCGCTGTTGTCGGAGTCAATCTTAACTGGCGTTTTGATGTGGAACATGTCACCGTCATAAATGCCGGAACAATCATATTACTTCAGATGGTGGTATCCAACATTGTAAAAAACACGAAAGCGTTACCAACAATGATTACCGGAATAGGAATGGGAACTATCGGAATGGCTATACTTGCAATCTCGACGGACATCTGGGTATTCATTATCGGTATCGTAATATTCTCGATAGGTGAGATGACGGCACATCCAAAGTTCATAAGCTATGTCGGTATAATTGCCCCGCCTGACAAAAAAGCCACTTACCTTGGTTATGCATTTTTATATGGCGTAATCGGTTCTTCAATCGGTGGTATTCTTGGTGCCAATCTTTATGTTCACTATGTTGATAATTTGAAAGACCCTCAAACATTGTGGCTAATTTTCAGTTTGATTGGTGTCTTTTCTATGGTGGGATTACTGCTTTATGCAAAATTTATTGCTCCAAAGAAGAGCGATGTATAAATTCAATGACAGATATTTAATTATTAAAAACCCGCGAATTATTTCGTGGGTTTTTATTTTATTTTTATTCTTTAACGGATGTACCGAAAAAAAAGATTATCTACCGGAATCTTTCGGAGATATGATTAGAACCTCTCTGATTAAGGGTGAAGAAGCAAAAAGAATAATAGATCAGCTTCATAATAAAGAAGTTGCACCGGTAAAAAACGAAATCGGCTATTTTACAACTGTTCGAGGTAAAGCAATAATCTATATCACTTACTACGATGATAATGAAACTGCAAATTCGGAATTAATAAAAATGACGGATAAAATTGCTCCCGGCAATACTCCTTTTATTCGGGGAGAGTATATAAGATTTGATGAAAAGAATATTTACAGATGTTTTGGGATGGGTCAAACTCATTTTATTTTTGCCGAAGAAAAAAATCTGTATTGGATAACCGTTGATACTCATATAGGTCATCAGCTACTCAATGATTATTTAATATTTGTCGATAAGTTGGAAAAATGATAAAAGAAATCGACTTAGTCCCGGGCAAAAAAATTGCGGTTGTCGGGGTGTCAAGGGATAAGAAAAAGTTCGGCTACATAGTTTTTAATGAATTGAATTCTAAAGGATACGAAGTATTTCCGGTTAATCCCAACATGAATGAAATTGATGGAATACTGGTTTGTAAAAATCTTTCCGACTGTCCTTCTAAACCGGATGTTGTTGTTACAATTGTTAAACCGGATGAAACAATTAAAATACTTCAAGACGGAAATATATTAGGGATTAAAAACTACTGGCTTCAAACGGGTTCCGAATCACAAGAATGTATTGAATTCTGCGAAAGAAATAATCTCAATTACGTCAAAGGAAAATGCTTGCTAATGTATCTTGAACCGGTAAAAGGTATTCATAAATTTCACCGTTTTTTTGCTAAAATATTCGGAAGCTACTAAAGAAAAACATTACCGTTTTTTATACTATAAATTTTTGTTTATTTTGCCTCATCAAATAACATCATTTAAATGAAAAAGCTAATAGTAATTTTGTTGTTAGTCTTATCCGGGAGTTTTTTCGATACTCACTCTTCCGATAAGGCAAGAGGCATTTTCGGAGCTTTAGGAGTTGGTCCAAGACTCCCAATAGGCAAATTTTCCGATAGGGTACTTCTCGGGTACGGTTTTAATATGGAACTGTCTTATACAGACAATTCTTATCTCCCTTTCTTTCTATTCGGAAAACTTGGATTCGAGCAATATCCGGGGTCACAGGATTTTTATCAGACAACCGACTATTCACATTTTTCTACAAGTCTATTACCAGTTTCAGTTGGAGTGAGATATTACTTCCCACCGATTCTTGAAAATATTGTAATTGTTATTCCACTTATTGAAGCCTCAGCATCACTTACAATTTACCAGGAACTTCACGATTTCAAACCGCAAAGTTTAAAGAATAATTATTTAGAGGACGGGATAAAACCCGGTTTTTGCATTGGAGTTGGTGCTTCTATGTTCTTACTGGAAGTGCTTGCTTCTTATAACTATTTAAATGATAATCAATTCCTGTCCGTTGACTTAAAAATAAGACTCCCCCTTTACGTTAGCATTTGAAAGGAACAGCTATGAATTTTCAAAACATTCTACTCGAAGAAAAAGGAAACTTGGCAATTGTTACTCTTAATCGTCCCGATAAATTGAATGCTTTAAATTCCGATACACTGTCGGAACTGGAAACGGCATTTACATACTTAAACGAGGAAGATAATATAAGGGCAATTATTCTTACCGGGAACGGTGAAAAAGCATTTGTTGCAGGAGCAGACATTGCTGAACTTAATTCACTTGATATGATTCAGGGGAAAGAATTCGCCGAGAAAGGGCAAGCTGTATTTAACCTGATTGAAAATATGAATAAACCCGTTATTGCCGCCGTTAATGGTTTTGCGTTAGGAGGCGGCTGCGAACTTGCTCTTGCCTGTCACTTTAGATTGGCTTCTGAAAGTGCTAAGTTTGGACAACCGGAAGTTAATCTCGGTATTATTCCTGGATACGGCGGTACACAAAGGCTTCCTCGTGTTATCGGAACTGGAAAGGCTATTGAATACACTTTAACCGGTTACTACATAGATGCTCACGAAGCACTTAAAATAGGATTGGTAAACCATATTTTCCCGTTGCAGGAATTAATGCCTAAATGTATTGAGATTGCAGAAAAAATTGCCGCTAAACCTCATCAAGCTGTAAGACTTGCGCTAAAGGCTATTAATGCAAGCAACGATCTCGGGTTGCATAAGGGTCTAAATTTTGAAGCAAGCTTATTTGCAATTGCCTGTGGAACCGAAGACTTTAGGGAAGGAACAACTGCATTCCTGGAAAAAAGAAAACCAAACTTTAAACACAAATAGCTGACTATAGGTAGGTTTTGAAAAGTAAATATATAATTGTCATTCTATTTAGTCTTTCAATTTTTCTGCTTTTTCTAAATCTTGCAATCGATAAGTTTTCAATAAAAGAAGGGAGTCGTACTTTAAAAGAAATATCTACCGATGAAATAGACTCACTGTTTTTATCAATTCTTAAAGAGTACTCGATAGGTACGGGTAACATAAAAAAAATAAAATCGCCCTTCAAAAAAGCGGACTCTCTTATTAAAAGTTATTTGATTACCTTGCCAAAGGATTTACCAATCCCTGTTATACTTCGGGATATCTTTTCGCACATAAAGAAATGGGATGTCGAACTGAAATCGGTTGAAAAAGAGATAAACCGTCATTCGATTCTTGAAATTCATTCAGGTGAGAATATCAAACTTTACGCCGAATTCAAAATGGACAGAAATTTGTTACGTGAAAACAGCAGTATATCTTTCATATTAACAGATACCGAAAAACTCTCCGAAAATGAACTAAATGAGTTATTGGATTACCCGGAATATTTAACTCTTGTTCTAATTCCTTCGCAAAAAAACAAAGACCTCGCTAATAAAATCAGTACAAGCTATAAGGAAGTAATTGTCGCTATTAATGATAGAATAGAAGATCCTGAATTTAAATTTGAAAAAGATTTCTCACAGGCAAGGCTTCGGCTCTCAACTAAACTGCTTATAGGTGCATTCAATCAGAATAAATTTTTCTTGATAGATGACACCTCTCCGATTTATTCCTCAAAAAATTTCCAATTCCTTAAAAAAGAATTTCTGTCAAGAGGTGGATATAATCTTATTCCGGTTTCGTATCTCAACAAAATTGAAAGAGAGACGGGAGAAAAAACAGTTGAACAATTCATTTTAAGCACAAAAAAACTAGGTAAAAAAGAAACCGTTTTTATTCTTTGCAGTGTTAAAAACTTTTTTAGTTTACTGCCTGAAGTGCAAAGATTACGAAAATCCGGTATTAAAATAGTACCTTTGTCAAGTTCATTAACAGGATTCAGCCAGTAAATATGATTTGAATCACTCCCTTAGTATGATGCTTCTCACTTAGTTCGGGGTAATTCCCACTTAACAAACAAATTCCCTCCAAACTATCTTGACGTTAATAATTGCTTTGTATAAGTTTCGGGTGTAATTTTTCAATAAAATAATCTTGGAAGTCTAAAATGAAAAAGCTTAAATATTCCCTCGTTATAAATATACTTCTGGGTTTCGCCGTTATCTTTACTTCATGTCAAAAGGATGAAGATGTCACGAATCCCACAAAAGACCCTACCAAATCAAAGGAGAAATCAGCTCAGGCATACTCAATGATTGAAAACGAATTTTATAAATGGGTGAACGGTAGTTATAATTCTCCATCAGATTTCGATCAGCTAAACTTTGCTAGTGCTGCTGCTACATATAAAGAAGCTTTAGCTCTTGATCCTGAAAATATGGACGCCCAATTCGGAGCTGCCATTACTGAAATTTTAACTGCTTATGCAGACCCGGATATTAACAGCTTAATTAAGCAGATGGATTCCGTTATGTCCGGTGATTCTTTTAACAAAATGCTTTCATCACCGGGAATCGCTTCCCAAACAGAACAGATGGTTTTACCTCTTGCACCTGCAGCGGTGAATGTTTTCGCTATGCATAAATTAGCACTTACCGACCCACCGCTTATTAGTAAAATTCAACAGGTATTAAGAGATAAATTTTTACCGAGATTAGAATATGCTTCTTCAAGACTTGCTGCTATAGAAGCAAATCCTGCATTTAAGTTTACAATCAGCGGAAAAATGCAGGGCGATCCTCAGATGGAGTCGGTCTCTATTTATCCAACCGAAGTGTTTTTAATGAATGCCGGTTTACACGGTATTCGTTTCGGATTGGAAATGTTTCTTATCTATAAATTCGAATTAACCGATTATTCCCAAAGTAGTCTGGTAAATGCTCTTCAACAGAACAATCAATCATTTTTTGTGCTTGCTTCAGACGGTTTACAAAGAGCAGCAAACTGCAAAGCAAACTTGCAAGGGATGGTTACTAAGTTAAAAGGAGCTATTAATGCATTAGAAACAATTTCTGGTAACAAACAAGATGCGATTATTAAACTTGGTAATAACGGTATCAAACAAGCGGATCTCGATACTGTTAAAACCTATTTAAATAAATTTGAAACTGCGATTACTCAGGATGTTTCTATTACGATCGACGATGCCGATACTGACGGTAATACTTATACAATTAAAGTTAATATTGGAAATTTCTTTAATAACCCGGCTCAAAATCCGAAAGCAGCTTATCTGCCCCCATATACTGTCGAACCAGAAGGAGAGGATAAAATTCATTTTCGTTTCAATGCAGAAACGTATGCCGACTTCAATTTCCCCGATCCTACAATGAGCGGGATGTTTCCCGGTATGACGAACGAAACTATGAAAAGATTAATGCACATTGATGAAGCATTCGGTTTCAAATTCGGAGGCTGGGCAAATTTTACAGGCAATTATTATCAGCCGATTTCAAATGCAACCATTAAAATTCAAACTGCAACAAAGACTTATACTAAAACAACCGAGGGTGATGGAGATTTCGAATTCATTATCAGAGAAGCAACTAAAAATCCAGAACCAATTACGAACATTTACATTAACTACGGTGATGGGGATATTGAGTTAACAACTATTTCCCCAGCGGGAGATTTGTATATTCAAGCAAAACATCGCATATGGTATCAAATAAACATAAATCCGAAACCACATAATTTAACAGCTAATGTGAATAGCAACCCTCTTTTTGTTCAGTTAAATTGGTTTGCGAATAATCAAACCTACGGTGGAGGGCATTTTGTTGTTGAGAGAAAAACCGGGACGGGTAACTTTGAAGGAATAACCACACCACAATGGTATTGGGATTATAATTATCAAGATTATAATGTCAGTACAGGCGTTACATATCAGTACAGAATCAGAAGTAGTTACGAATTTTCATATTACAATGCACTGGTGCCTAAAGACCCGTTTTATTCAAATACGGTTACAATTACTCCGTAATGCAAAAAATCTCTTTCTTGCTTTTAATAATGGCTGGGTGGTTATTCCCCCAGCCATTTTCTTTATTTAGCAAAGATAATTTTCATAATGCTGCTTTTTCATACTCAAAGGTTGACCTATACCGGGAAGAATCGATTAAACATTCCTTTTCTATCGATGGGTATGAGTTGAGAGGTAAATACAATTACGAATGGGGAAAAAACGTTCTTAATATTTCAACCGGAAGAATGGACTTACGATTAAGCTCCGGTAATTTGACGTCTGGTTTAGATATAAATATTAATAAAATAAATGATTACTTTTCATTTGATTTTTTAAGAAAAGAAAGATTTTTTGATTTATCCGGTAGTGCCGAATTGATTAAAAATGAAGAGCGATTTTACTTTAATTACGGGTTGAATTTTAACTTAAATTTTTTTAGCTCAAAACAATTAACTGTTGGATTTGGAATTTCAAATTCGGAGCTTCCGATTACTTTTCACGCAAACTATCTGGAAGAAAAATTCAGAATTACAGGTGGTTTCCGCAATAGGTCAATGCAGGCAAAACTTAATTATGCGCCTGATGCTAACTCAGGATTCAAGTTCGAATACATGCGCTTTCTGCCTCTGGAATCGGATTCCCGGGAGGGTTTTTATATGAAAGAATCACCAAAATTTGAAGTCTGGCTTAGCTCATTTACCAGCAAACAAAAAGAAATTTTGTTAAAGGGCGATTTCTTCCATTTTAAGGGCGATTATTATGCAGATTTCTATAATGGGGGACAAACCTTTGGATACTTTAAAGCCCCTGAAATAAAGGGAGCCGGGGTTAAGTTAAATATCAGTTCATCTCTAATGAAAAAAAGTCAAACCGATCTAACTTTGTTATACCTGTTTGCAAAAGGAAATGCAGTAGGGAATATTCAATCATGGCCATTTTTATCAATTGTCCAATCAGTTATAGCCAACAGATTAAATTACCGTTTCAGTTTTAGCGGCAAAATCCTTGGTCTCAAATTAATGCATTTAAAAAACTGGAAAAGTTTTACATTTATACCAACTATTTTTTATTTTGACATTCAACCTAATTTTTCACTTCAAACCTGGCAACCGTCTTATCTTGCTATCGGGGTTAAAGAATTTTACTCAAATGAATTAAGAATTTCAAGGGCTGGTGTTATTTTGCTTTCATTAAAAGGGAATTACAGATTAGCCGATTTTATTTTTTTCGCTGATTTTAACCAATTTATTCCTTTATATGAAAAAAGCCGTGAATTCCCTTCCAAACCACCGGTAACCGGGGAACCGGAAGAAAAAGCAGCAATTACTACTGGCGGGGGTAGATGGTTCTCAATCGGAATTTCTAAAAACTTTTAAGCATTCTTTAATTTATCTATTTTAGTTCAGACCCACAGCAGTATTTTTTCAACATTTCCCGGGGAAAGCCTCTAAAAACCATCAAAAAAAGAGAAAAGTGTTTTAATTACAATCAATTTACCTTGATTTTCAAAGCCGTGTTAAGTAACATAATATCTTAAATTTTAATAATTTATAGATTAACCAACAATAATGGAGACACGGGTATGAATAAACAATTATCGTTTATACTCTTTGCTTTTATTTCTATTTTAATTACCTCTTGTTCAACAAAACAGTCAGAAATCGTTCTTGCCGATTTCAGCGGTGAAAAAATAACTATGTCCGAATTCGAAAAAGCTTATTTGAAAAACACCGGCGGTAAAGAAAAGGTAGGCGAAGATAATTTAACTCAGTATAAAAACTTTCTTGATCTTTATGTTAATTTCAAGATGAAGCTAAGAAATGCCTCGGTAAGAGGATTCGATAATAAAGAAGAGCTTCAAAATGAACTGCTTGACTATAAGAAAAAAGTAGGATCAACCTACTTAATTGAAAAAGAGCTTATAGAACCGGGAATTAAAAAACTTTATGACCAAAGGAAATACGAATTACGCGTAAGCCATTTGATGATTAGACCCGATACAACAGGTGACGAGGCTGCACGGGTCAAAGCTATTGATATGCTATCAAGAATCAAGAATGGTGAAAGTTTTGAGGAATTAACAGCAAAGTATTCCGATGACCATTTTTCAAAAGATAAAGGTGGAGATATTTATTATATCACTGCCGGGCTAATAATTCCTGAATTTGAAAATGCAGCCTATGCCACCGAAGTGGGAAATGTTTATCCCGAACCGGTTCAAACCCGTTACGGTTATCATTTGATTAAAGTTACTGATAAAAAAGAAAGAATTCCCGCTATTCGTGCATCTCATATCCTACTCGATTTTTTCAATGATCAAGGTGAAGTGGACACTACACTGGCTTACGCAAAAATGGATACAATCAAAATGAAACTTGAAAGCGGCGTCTCATTCGCTGATTTAGCAATGCAGTATTCCAAAGACGGAGGGACGAAAGATATGGGGGGAGACCTCAATTTCTTCCAACGCAGACAAATGGTTCTTGAATTTGATGAGGCGGCTTTTAAACTTGGAGTTGGTGAAGTTTCTGACGTAGTTAAAACAAACTATGGACTTCATCTGATCAAGGTAACTGCCAAAAAACCATTTCCTTCTTTTGATGAGGATAAAGAAGATCTAAAGAAGGTCTATAAACAAACAAGATATAATGATGATTACGATAAGCTTACCAATAAACTGAAAGAAAAACATGGGTTTTTTGTGGCGCAAGAAATAATTGATGAAATTGATGCAGCAAACGATTCGGTTAAATCAGGAAAAGAGTATTTCGAAAGTGGTATTCAATCACAATATGGTAAGTCAACTATTTTGGGTTTTAATACTGTGAAGGTTTCACTCGATGAATTAATGGCAAAAGTTGACGGACATTATGAACTAGTTAATAGAGTTATTAACAAGAGCCTATTTAATGATGCAATAAAAAAGATCGCTTCGGATGTAGCTATTGATATTGAATCCATGCAACTTGAAAAAAGCTATCCCGAGTTTGCAGATTTAATGGAAGATTATAAAAACGGGATCTATATCTTTAAACTTCAAGATGATGAGGTTTGGAGTAAAATCGAAATAGACAGCGTTAAACTGCTTGAATATTATGAGCAGAATAAAGAGAAATATAAATGGAATGATAGAGTTCAGTTTGGTGAAATATTTTCAAGAAACGACTCACTTATTAGCCATTATTATAATTTGTTGAAAACCGGCGAGGATTTCGACACATTAGCCTCTATTTACACAGAAAGACCGGGCTTTAAAGATAAAGCAGGCAAATTTGATTTAGTTGATGCCAACTCTTCTGAACTTGCAGTTGAATCTAATAAATTAAGAAACCCGGGTGATTTCTCGGCACCCTTTAAAGTTACGGGCGGACATTCAATTGTTAAATTAATTCAAAAAGAAGCTTCACGTATTAAAACATTTGAGGAAGCAAAAGCGGAAGTAAGCGGAGCTTTTCAGGAAGAAGAAAGTAAACGGCTTGAAAATGAATATCTGAATTCTTTAAAGAACATTTACAAACCGGTTTACAATTACAAAGACCTCAATAAAGCTTTTGCAGGGAGTGAAGAATAATTCTTCATTATAATGAAACCGATTTATGCCATTATAATAGCAATTCTAACCGCACTCTTTTTTTTAGGGTGCGGTGAGGATAAAACTAAACAAGAATACACTGCAAGAGTAGACAATTCTTATCTTTTAAAAAACGAGGTCGAATTGAGAGTCCCTGATAGTTCCCCCGCACGCTCCGAGTATATCAGAAATTGGGTGGAAACGGAACTCCTTTACCTTGAAGGTATTGATAACGACATCCTCGATAATGATGACTATCAATATCTGATTGAGAAATCAAGGCGAGAATTGGTAAAATCACTCTGGCTTAATAAATTTTTTAATGGAAAAAATATTTCATTTACACAAAAGGAACTCGAGACTTACTATTCAAATAATACGGATGCATTCAAAGCGCTTTCAGATGGATTTTATGTAAATATGATCTCTTTTACGGATGAAAGCAGGGCGGCTAAATTCAGAAATACGCTGATCGAAAGTAATTGGGATAAAGCCTCTAAAGCCTACATAAATGATTCATCGATAGTAGAAATTGTTAATGGAAGATTTTTGTACCTAACAGGAATTTATGAAGGAACTTTGCTAAGAATAATTGAGTCTTTGAACGAAAATGAAGTTAGTCTAGTGATACCTTCAACAAATTTAAAATATTATGTGATACAAATGTTGAAAAAAATAAAGAAGGGGGAAAAACCTCCGTTTAATGCTATAATTGCAGAGGTTGAAAGACTATTTATAGAAGATAAAAAAAGAAGTATTCTTGATGAATATATGAAAGAACTTTATTCAAAATATGAAATTGAGATTAGAAAATAGGAATAGTATGAAATCATTATTAATAGGGCTATTGATTTGTTTATCAGGCTCAGCCTTTTCACAACAAGTTCTTGATAAAATAATCGCCGTAATTGATAACGAATTTATTTTACAAAGCGAACTTGATTTCCAAATTCAGTTGCTTGCAAATCAAAAAAAACTTAATCCCGAAGACCCTGCACTTAAAAAACAGGTTCTCAACGCTTTGATCGAAGAAAAATTAGTATACGCACAGGCTGGTATCGACTCGATAATTGTAACTGATGACGAGGTAACCCGTCAAATAGATTACCAGTTAAATATGTTCATTCAGCAATATGGCTCGAAAGAAAAAGTTGAGCAGGCTTACGGAATGACTATGGAACGCATCAGGCGAGAACTTCGTGACGATGTTCAAAAAAATTTGATGACTCAAAGACTTAGAGAAAAAAAATTCGGTGCTGTTGAGGCATCCCATCGCGAAGTTGAGGATTTTTTTTACAAATATAAAGATAGTTTGGGTGTTATTCCCGAAAAGGTTAAAATTTCCCACATTTTCATGAACCCGGGAACATCGGACAGGCTAAAGAAAAAATATCGCGACCTTGCTGTATCATTACTCGACTCAATAAAAAACGGAGTAGACTTTTCAACTTTAGCAAAACAATATTCGGATGACCCTGGCAGCGCAGCTCAGGGTGGTGAGTTAGGATTTGTAAGAAAAGGGGTTTTTTACCCTGAATTTGAGTCTACTGCCTTTTCATTAAGAGAGGGAGAGATTTCTGGAATAGTAGAATCGCCGGTTGGTTATCATATTATACAATTACTTGAACGAAGGGGTGAATCTATCAACACAAGACATATTTTGGTTAAAATCAAAAGTGACGACGAAGCCGATTTAAGTATTATCGAATTCTTAACCGACATTAGAGATAGTATTTCAAGACATGGAAAGTCTTTTGCAAGTATGGCTAAGAAATATAGCGATGATAAAGAATCCGCTCCATTCGGAGGTGAACTAGGCTCATTCTATTTCGGACAACTTGATAAGAATCTTTTAGATGTGGTCGCCAAAATGAAAGAGGGTGAAATTAGTTTTCCTAAAAGAGTAAATTACTCGGCTGATAATTACGGTTACCATATTGTTTATTTGCAGCAAAAAATACCGCAGCATCAACCTGATCTTGAAATCGATTATGTTGAACTAAAAAGATTTGCGGATGAATATAAAAAACAAAATCTTTACACAAAATGGATTGAAGAAATCAAAACAAAAATTTACTGGGAAATCAAACTATAAACAGGTACTATCTTGAAAGAAAATTTATCACAATTGGATGATGTTCAACTTGTTGAAAAACTAAGTAACACCGTTAAACTTATCAAAAAAGAAATTGCTAAGGTAATTATTGGACAGGATATAATTATTGACCAACTTTTAATTTCCTTACTTTCAAGGGGTCATTGTTTATTAGTCGGTGTACCCGGTTTAGCAAAAACACTTCTCATTAAAACTTTAGCCGGGGTTATTGATCTCAAGTTCAGCAGAATTCAGTTTACTCCCGACCTAATGCCATCAGATATAACCGGTACGGAAATTATAGATGAAGATCCTATTACTAAAAAGAGAAATTTCAGATTTATTCAGGGACCCGTTTTTGCAAACGTAATCCTGGCAGATGAAATAAACAGAACTCCTCCAAAAACTCAATCCGCACTTCTTGAAGCAATGCAGGAACATAAAGTAACAGTTGCAGGGAATACTTATACACTCGAAGAACCCTTTTTTGTTCTGGCGACACAGAATCCAATTGAACAGGAAGGGACTTATCCCCTTCCGGAAGCACAATTAGATAGATTCATGTTCAATCTTTGGCTTGATTATCCATCTTTTAAAGAAGAAATTGAAATCGTAAAATCAACCACCAGTTTATATTCCCCCGAATTAAAAAATATCGTTGATACCACTGAATTAATTAAATATCAAGATTTAGTAAGGAAAGTCCCTGTTGCAGAAAATGTAATCGAATTTGCCGTCAGACTAGTTAACAATACAAGACCAGCTAACGAGTCTTCTCCTAAATTTGTAAAAGAATTAGTTCGCTGGGGAGCTGGTCCGCGGGCATCTCAATATCTTATTCTTGCGGCTAAAACTAAAGCCGTGCTCGAAGGAAGATTTACTCCAAACATTGACGATGTAAAGGCTTCATTAATACCTGTACTAAGACACAGAATTATTATTAATTTTAACGCAGAAGCAGAAGGAATTTCAACAATTGATATTATTAATCGTTTATTGAACTTAAGCTGATAGCAATTGCCTAAAAGCAATAATATTCATGCTTTTTGTTTCTGTTTCTACCCAATATCAGATTATTTAGTTTTACTTAAGACTTTATTTCTTAAGTGGTTAAGTAATCTACTTTCATTTCACTCATTTTTTTTCATCAATATATAAATTTTCCCTTGCATTTAAAACATGATATGTTTATATTCAAAGTAAATCGGGCGTACTTAAACGCAAGAGGATTTTAGTAGGGGAAACTATTTTATAATTCCTAAACTACAAAGGAGGCACTGATGAATAAAAAACACAAAATGACCATTCGATACTACTCGAATAAAGATATAAATTCACTGCCACAACTCGAAAAGCTTTCTTCTAAAGAGCGGTTCGAAATGGAAGTTGTGGCTAATGTATTTCCATTTAGAGTAAATAATTATGTTATCGATAATTTAATTGATTGGGACAGCATACCGGACGATCCGATTTATAGGCTGACATTTATGCACAGAGACATGCTGGAAGATTATCATTTCGATAAAATGGCTAATGCTCTTAAGTCAAATTTGTCTCCGATGCAAATAAAAAAAGTTGCCAATGAAATACGTCTTGATCTTAATCCGCATCCTGCAGGGCAACTTTCTGCAAATGTTCCAACGATGGATAGCTCACCGGTAAAAGGAGTTCAACATAAATATAAAGAGACCTGTCTAATTTTTCCTTCGGGAGGACAGACGTGCCACTCTTATTGTACATTTTGTTTCAGATGGCCTCAATTCACAGGGATGTCCGATCTTAAATTTGCAACAGACGAATCAAATCAATTTCAGGAATACATTAAAAGACATAAAGAGATAACTAATATTTTGATAACCGGCGGTGATCCGATGGTTATGAAAATATCAAAACTCGAGAGATATATCCTCCCCTTCCTTGAACCGGAATTTGAACATCTCAGAGCAATTAGGATCGGTACAAAAGCCCTTGGTTATTGGCCCTATCGTTTTGTTGATGATAGCGATTCAGAGGATATATTACGTCTTTTCGAGAAAGTTAAAGAAAAAGGAAAGCATCTTTCTATTATGGCACACTTTAATCATCCAGTTGAATTAAAAACCGAAGTGGTAAAAACAGCCATAAGACGAATATTAGATACTGGAGCTTCAATACGAACACAATCTCCGATCGTAAAACACATAAACGACAATCCAGTAACTTGGGAAAAGATGTGGAGAGAACAGGTTCGGCTTGGCTGTATTCCTTACTATATGTTTGTTGAAAGAGATACCGGGGCACACAGCTATTTTGCAATTCCATTGGCAAAAGCACAGGATATTTTTAGAAAAGCATTTACTAAAGTATCCGGGCTGGCAAGAACCGTTAGAGGACCTTCGATGTCGGCTCTGCCCGGGAAGGTACTTGTTGAAGGTGTTACAACCATAAATCGCGAAAAAGTTTTTATGTTGTCACTAATTCAAGCAAGAAACCCGGAGTGGGCTAAAAAACCTTTCTTTGCAAAGTTTGATCCACATGCCACATGGCTAACACATTTAAAGCCGGCATTCGATGATAAAAGGTTCTTCTTTGAAAATGAATTGGATCAGATGTTGAGTAAGAAAATTGAGGGTGCCGAAAAGCAAAAAACAGTACACTCATATACAAATGCACTTTGGGTAAATTAGTTTATTGGCGGATTCGAGCGGAAGTTTATTCAAATTCGATAATCGAATCCGTTTTCACCATTTTATTTTTTTCAATGATTTCTCCTCTAATTTGATAGTAAATTTTAGAAAATATTGTTAAGTTTAAGGCAAATTTTTCTTTAATAATAATGAATATTTATGAATCTTGACGTAGTGGTTTTTGCCGCCCATCCTGATGATGCGGAGCTTTCGATGGGCGGTACAATAGCAAAGCTTTCCAAAAATAATTTAAAGGTCGGAATCGTTGATTTCACCCGTGGAGAGCTTGGAACAAGAGGCTCTGCAGATACCAGGCAGAAGGAAGCTTTTCAAGCGGCAATACTTTTGAAGGTAGCTATGCGTGAAAATCTCCACATCCCCGATGGAGAAATAAACTTATCTAAAGAGAATTTGCTTCGTGCGGTAATGACAATAAGAAAATACAAACCGAAAATCATTTTTGCGCCCTTCTTTAATGATAGACATCCCGATCATATAAGTGTTAGTAAGATTATAAAAAAAGCGTGCTTTTATTCGGGGCTTTCTAAATTGAAAACTTTTATAAAAGAAACACCGCAGGAAGCTTATCGTCCGCAGAAACTTTATTATTACATGCAGACCTACACATTTAATCCTTCATTTATTGTTGATATAAGCGATACATTTGAATTAAAAATGAAAGCAGTTAAGGCTTACGATACTCAATTTTATAATCCAGATAGTACAGAACCGGAAACGTTTATAAGTCAACCCGGATTTATTAAATTCATAGAATCAAGAGCACAGTTCTACGGATTTAAGATTGGGAAGGATTACGGCGAGCCCTTTTACTGTGAAGAATCGATTGAGTTAGATTTGGTCTCCACCTTAAGCAAGTCTCATTAAAAATTGCTTTTGTGAATTTCATCACAGGTAAGTTGAGCATCACAAAATCTGGTTTAAGTTGTATTTATCTTTGCCACAGAAAATCAAATTTTTATGGTAAAAAGAAAATACATATCGCTAAAAGAATTGATTGACTCTCAGAAAAAGATTGAGACTCAATTACCAAACATTGATCGACCCTTCAATAATGCGGGGGCATCTGTTACATCGATCATCTATGAAAAAAGGGATTTTGCAAAGGAATTCCAGGTAATCGAATTTGAGAAAATCTCCATTCTTTTTGTTAATATCACTTCATGTACATTAAAATACGCTGAAAAATTTTCATCGGTTTTCTCTAATCTTATTCAAAGCGGCAAGAAAAAAATAATTGTTGACTTCTCGGAAGTATGTATAATTGATTCAACATTCATTGGAGTATTAGTGAAGGCTTTTAGAACAACTCTTATCTCCGGCGGTATCATAAAACTTGTCGTTAAATCAGGAGACTTTGGTGAAAACACTCCCGTCAAAAAATCACTTGAAAGGGTTTTTAACTATTTTACGGACATTCAATCATGTATGGAAAGTTTTGAGAAACCCGGTAGTTGGAATTCTCTGAATACCTTTATTTCTAACCGTGAGATCAATATTTCAAATAATTAAACGTGGAATTAATTATTTGTCCGTCTTTCATTTCATAAACACAATCTGCAAGGTTCATTAACTCCTTATTGTGTGTGACTATCACAAAAGTTTTCCCGGCTTTATCTCTTAAATCAGTTATTATCTTATGAATTGCTTCGCTATTCTGCGTATCAAGATTGCCTGTAGGTTCGTCTGCAAAAATCAGTAGAGGATCGTTTGCAAGAGCACGTGCGATAGCAATTCTCTGCTGTTCACCGCCGCTTAATTCTGCGGGTTTATGTTTCAGTCTTTCAATTAAACCCACGCTTTCAAGAAGCTCTTTCCCTTTTGCTTTTGCATTTTTCATTGATGTTCCCCCTATCATTTGCGGAATCATTACATTTTCCAATGCTGTGAATTCCGGCAAAAGGTGATGAAATTGAAAAACGAATCCGATATTTTTATTCCTGAATTTCGCAATTTTATCATCCGATAAAGAGAAAATATTTGTTTTATCTATTAACACACTCCC
>Ga0208244_100991_pt1 | contig 19114 bp, 9 predicted proteins | sample SubbioCR12Aug_5A_FD_184828 | JGI IMG/M metagenome (GOLD analysis project Ga0208244, IMG submission 184828) | Serpentinite rock and fluid subsurface biosphere microbial communities from McLaughlin Reserve, California, USA - CR12Aug_5A (SPAdes) | ecosystem: Environmental > Terrestrial > Deep... | reverse complement strand
TTGCGTTCTACCCGTGGAAGTTGTAATACAATATTCATGGAAGACCTTTTGTGGATGCGATTGGGATTATTACATCTTACAAGAGGTCTTCTCTTTTTTCAAAACCCACCAGCTTTGTTACTGCAACTGACAATAGATGAAAAAATTCATAAATATTTACATCTATACCGGTTCTTTTGATACCAATCACAGGTATAATGCAGCGAATTAAATTTCGGAAATGTTTTGGCCAGGAGGAACTTATTATGGAAATCGCTTTTGCTATTGTCGCAGCCCTGATTGTGGCGGTTGTGTTGCTTGTAATTTTTGAATTCCGCTTTCGGCAGCCCGATGTGCTGGTGCTGCACGAATCAAACGGCAAGATAGCCCTGCGCAGCGGCCTGCTGTACCCGCGCCATTTCAGCCTGCTTATCAAGCGCGCGCCCTGCCCCATCCAGTTGAACGTCGAGGCGACTGCGGCAGGCAACCTGGGAGTCAACGTCAAACTGGTTGGCTCTGTGGCCCCCGCGCTCGACAAAGTTCAAAGTCTGGTGCGAATCGGTGGCTGGAACAGCGAGGCCATTGCCCGCGCCGCCGAGGAAACCAGCATTCAGTTGGAAGGCCTGGTCAAGGAATATGCCGAACAGGCCGAAATTCAGTCGCTTTCATCCAAGGGACTTGCCGATTACCTGAATGAGCGTTCGGCCCAGTTCAAGGAACGCTTCGGCGTCGAACTGATTTCCCTGGCGGTTCACTCGCTCGAACCGGCTGATGCTGAAATTGCGGATGCCCTGCGCCAGCAGGAACAGGCACGCCTGCTCGAACAGACCGAAAAACTTAATAACCTGGCCCGCGTCTCTGCCGCCAAAGCCAAATACAAGGCCGACGAGGAAATTGCGGAAATGGAACACGGCCTGGAATTAAAAAAATCCGGCTTAAAGAAGACCCTGCTCGAACAGGAAAACGCCCTGGCCCAGAAGCGCCTGGAAGATGAACTTGCCCGCAGCCGCCTGCGCCTGGCCTTTGAAAAAGAAGAGCTGGAAATTCTCAGGAACAACCCCGAATTGTTGGTGTTGACTCCGCAGGCCGCCCGCCTGGCAGAAGCCAGCCAGGGACTCAAGAACGCCCGCACGGTCATCTCGCTTTCCCCGCAGGATTTGGCCGGCTCTGAACTGGTGAGCCTGTTCCAGAGCATGCTGCACAAGGCGCTGGAAGACAAGAAGAATGGATAATGACTCAGCCTGACCCCCTGGCTTTTTTTCGCCTGAAGCAGATTCGGGTGGCCCGGGTTTCAGAAATCAGCGAGGCCACTGCCGCCGCGCCTGTTCCGCCTGAGGAACGGGTTAATTTTCATATTGGTAATCCGCTCCAGGATGTTCGGCTTTCCTCCGCCTTCCTACGCATTGCGCTGGGGATTGACGTCCGCCGCCAGGATTTGGCCGATGCTGACGCCGATGCCCTGCTCGAACACCTCGGCTGGGACAAGGCTGACAAGCCCAAACTCGAATTCCTGATTCGCACCATCCAGAAAAGCAGCCCTTATATGCCGCGCGGCGGATACAACCGCAAGGCCCCTCACGCGCTGGTAAACGCTTTTCGCAAATGGCTCGAAAACCAGCAGGAACCCTTGCAGTACGATATGGGCGAGAAATCGGGTAAGCGTGAAATCATCCTGGCTTCGGGCGGCCTGAGCGAAACCCTGCGCGTTGTCCTGGCTGCCGTATCGAGCTACTTGCAGGTTACCCCGGCCAGGGTCTTGTGCTATCACTACGAATTTCCGCAGCCCTACCGCACCCTGTCCAACCTGCTGATTGAAACACTCTCAAACGACGAACGCGCCGCCCGCGCCGAGGTCGAACAATGGCTCAAAGGGCAGCCGGATGTACCGACCTTCCTCGTCGTTGGCGGCCCGCTTAAAGAGGAAACCCGCCGCATCCTGCGCCGGTTGAGCATCCAATATCCCCTGTTCTTTATCGAAGCCAACAATGCGCCCAACCAGCACTCGCTGGCGCGTGAGGCCAAACTGGTTCAGCGCGTCATCCGCCTGTTGACCCCGGCCATTTTCGCGCCGCGCCTCGATTCGCTTTCGACGGTTTTTGTGGTCGGCAATGCCGACTTTTTGGGTGTGATAGAAAACGTGCAGTTCCAGTTGAAAGGCACGCCTTCGGCCTCCGAAGTCGAGTTTTTGAATTTCCTGCTCGAAGAAAACCTGGCGACTCTCGAAGATGAGACCCCCGCAGAAATTTTCGAGGACAAAGCCTGGCTGGATGAGTGGGGCGAGGGCGGCTCTCCTGAAACCACCCTTTCGCGGCTGGCCTCGCGGGTGGGCACCCGTCTCGACAGCCTGGTACAGCGCCAGTCGGATTCACTCGAGCAGGCTCTGGCGGTGATGGGCGAAAAGACTGCCAGGGTATCCCGAATCATGCAGGAGCGCTGGAAGGTCGCCCAGGTTGACGCGCTTGCCAATTTCGACAGCCTCGACTTACTCAACCAACTCATCGAAAACGCCCATGACCCGGACTGGCAGCAAACCTTGCAGGGCAGTTTTCTGGGCGTTTTTGCCCGACACCAGCCCCAATACCGCCCCGAAGCCTGCATGGTGACCAGCGGTTCCTCGCGCACCGCCCTGGGGTTGCTGGGATTTCACTGTGGCATTACCGATGTCGTCTTTCCGGATTTGAGCTGGTCTTACGAACAATGCTTCCCGAATGTGCATGTTGTTCCGTTGACCAGGGAACTGGCGCTGGATGTGGATGCCATGATTGCCAAAATCGAGCGACTTTGCCAGGACGACCCGCTCTGGCCCCGGCGCGGCGCGGTGGCAGTCAACAATCCGCACAACGCCACCGGGCGCATTTTTGCCGAACAGGATATCAGCCGCCTGATGGCCTATTGCCTGCAACGCGGCATTTACGTTATCGACGACCTCGCCTACCAGAACGTTGCCCCGGTGGACGGGTTGCCGCTCATCAAGACCGCCCGCCAGATAGCTATAGACCTGGTGCGCGCCGGGGTTTTGGACGAGGCCGATGCCGACCGCGTCCTGAGTGTCCATTCCATGTCCAAAACCGACTGCCTGGCGGGCGCGCGCCTGTCGGTGGTAGAAATCCGCGAGACCGAACTGCGCGAACGCTTTCGCCGCCTGAACGACCTGATTGAGCCAAACCTGGTTGCCATTTTTATCTGTTACCTGTTCTATCGCGGCCCGCTTGAAGGGGCGCGTACCTACTGGCGGATGCGCAACGCGCTCTTCAAGGAACGCACCGAAGCCCTGCTCTCGGCCTGCGAAAACCTGCCCCCTGACCGCAACCCCTTTGGCCTGACCATCATCCCCCCGACCGGCAGCATGTACCCCCTGTTGCACGTCGAACGCCTGCCCAACGGCCTGTCGCTCGACTGGCTGGCTTCTTCGCTGGCCCGGCGCGGGATTGGCCTGCTCCCGCTGGCGACTTTTGCCCGCACCGAGGAAGGCTTCGACACCGGACGCCGCACCTTCCGCCTGACCCTCGGCGGGGTCGACCCGGCGGAGACCATGCAGGTCAAGGCCCGGCGTTTGCTGATTGACCTGAACCGCATGATTTCGGAAGAGGACGCGCGTTACAACCGCAAGAAACTAACTTTCCGCTTGCCAGTCAGCGAAAACGGCGCGGTTGCGGGTCGCTTGCAGCAGTGGGATGACCTTGCCTGGCAAGTTTTCCGGCAGTTCGAGGATGGACGCGCATTCCAGAATTTGAACGCGCTGCCGGTGGTGGACGGCGCGCGCCTGCGAAGCGATTTTATTAAACAATACCTGCCTGAACGGCTCGGAATTTTCCGCTCACGCCTGGCGGAACGAGCTTTCATCAGCGATGAACTGATGCGGCAAGCGGCCCAGGGCGGCGGCGATTGGCTGGCCGGACGCCTGGAGCGCGAATTTATGAAGGATTCCCTCGCGCGCCGTCAGGAATCCTTCCACCTGCGCAATTACGACCGCACCGTCCACCCGACCCAGAAATATTCCCTGCAAGCCGAAATGGCGCTCGACGCCATCATCCGTGCCCTGGTTGCCAGGCAGCCGGTTGCGTCCGCGCTGGTCGAAAAGGCCGGGCGGGAGGTGCTTCGTGAGTTTTTAGGGCAGAACGTCAGCATTAATTCCGAACTCGAAGCCGATGAAATTCTAGTAGACCTCGATGCGCTCTCGGCCAGCGAAGGCTACGCCGAGTTGTTTGCCGATACCAGCCTGCGCCCCTTCCTGTCTTTCTGGAGCGATTGGGACGGCAGCAACCGTCCATCCGGCCAGGGACACCGCCTGATTGCCGCCGCTGTCATGGAAAACGTGCGGCGCATGGCGCAAATTCTCAACCTGTTGCACAAGGCCGATTCACACATCCAGGTAGACCCCGATTTGCTGGTCGAAATCGACCGCCTGCCGCAGCGCAGCCGCAGTTTCACCCAACTGCTGAACAACATCACCCAGTTGACCCATCAACTGGAACAACAATACCGGGGCATTTTGCCCGTCTCGGTGGATGGCAAGCGGCTCGAAAACCTGGCCGCGCGACTGCACCTGCGCGCCGACCCGGCCCGCGACCTGTGGAAGCACAACGACCGCCATGAGCAAAAGATGCGCATCCTGCGCGAACAGCGCAGGACCATGCTGGAAACCTATTTTGCGCTCAACAAGAAACTGCGTAAGCAACTGCACAGCCTGATTCCCGATATCCAGGCCAACCGTGCGGTTGAACCGCTCTTGCGCGAGACGGTCGGATATCGCGATATTTTACAGCGCATCGTCATTACGCCCCGCATTCACCAGAGCATGATTACCGCCCGCGACCAGTTTGCCATCGACACAACCGCCTTTAACATGCAGGAAATCAATGCCATTGCCGGCAAGTACGGCAACCCTGGCATGACCCTGGCCCTGCAAATCAGTATGTCTACAAAGCCCGAAGCGTTGATTTCCCTCGACCGCAAGATGGGCACCCGCACCGAGCAATCCCGCCGCGAAAACCCGGAAGCGGAACTGCCTTCCATTTGGTTAATTCCGTTATTTGAAGACCTCGAGGCGGTGACGGGTATTACCTCCTACCTCGACCGCGTTTGGGACTACGCCAATCAGAGCCGCCATACCGAGCAAACGCCCCAGGCGCGCCTGTCAGAAATTTTGGCTGAGGTCTTTATCGCCGGTTCCGACCTGAGCCAGCAAATCAGCCAGGCCAATGGCGCGTTCCAGTATATCAAGGCCAAATACAACGTCCAGACCTGGCTGGCGGAACACGGCGTTGCGGAGGAAATCCGCATCAAGTTGGGCAGCGGCGAACCGATGCAGCGCCAGGGAGGCTACTACTCGCCGGTGGCGGGGCAACCGGCCTTCATCCACCGCGAAACGCAGCGCCGCCGCTTGTCCCGCAATCTGCCGCAGGCGGCCCAGAAAAGCACCGCTTATGCAGTCACCCCCTTGCAGGGCGTCTTCCTGGGCGGCGATTTGCGCACCTTCCAGGGCAGTCTGTCAGAGGATATGCGCTTCCTGCCGGTGAAAGACCTTGCCAATTTGCTCTATCACGTTCGGGAATCGCAGAAAGCCCACCGCGAGAACCTTCTGCGAGCCGCCGAAACCCTGACCGAAAGCCGCCTGGGTGTCAAAAGCCGCGGAGCGCAGGAATTGGAACGCCTGACGCTGGGAATGCCCGAAGCGCTCTACGAAGGCTTCCTGGGTGAATTGACCGAACATTTCCGCCATATCTTATATGGCAGGCCTGAAGACGTCTTCGGCCTGCATATTGTTTCGTATTTCATCGGGCGTTCGATTCCGCAATTGCGCGACCGCCCGACCTCCCGCCGCCGGGCCATCTCTGGTCTCGACCGCGGACAGCAAATTGTCGCCAACGTTGCCGAGATGATTCCGCTCTCGAACCAGGGCAGTATGTTGCGCGCGATTGCCCACAACCAATCCCAGACCAGCGTGCTGGGAATCAACCAGTTGACTACCGGTCTGTTCCGCGCGCTGGAATATTTCGCCCAGAACACCTTCCCCGACGCCGAGCGCGATAGCCTGATAGCCGAGCGCCTGCTGCCGCGCCTGCCGGTCTATGAAATCCTGCATACCCTGCGTCTTTACCAGGATTGGCGCGGTGAGTTCATCAAGCACATCGAAACGGCCTTCCCAGCGGGCAATTCGGCCTTTGTGGCGTTGCGCGAAGACCACGATGCCATGCTGCGATTCCTGCCCCTCTTCCAACAGGAACTCCTGCGGCGGCACGGCCTGAACGTCAGCGATTTTCTTTCCGGTGGGGTGTTCATCCCGGACCTGCTACCCACCCTGCGCCCCGACCTGGCAGTGCTGATGCAGCCCAACTTGTTCAATACCGACTTCGACCGGATGCTGGAACATGCCAATTCGCACGGGTACGGCAAAATAGACCCGGCCTGGCAAAAGCAGGTCGGTCAATTGCTCCAGTTGCCTGAACAGGTGCGCTACTGGCGTTCGGTTATCTGGGATTTGATGGGCGATTCGATTTACCAGCGGGTGCAGAGTTTCACCGAACTGGCAAGCGCCCTGCACGCCTTTTCGTCCAACCGTTCCGGCGGCGCGCCAATTCGGTCAGCGGCGGGAGGCGGACAGCGCTTGCCCACCGCACTGGCAGGATTCCTGCGCTCGGCCCGTGTCGACGATGAGATGCGCCAGTTCCTGGTCGGCGCAATGGAGCAGTTGAGCAACATCACCGAAAGCAGCATCGAAGTGCCAGTCAGCATCATCCGCGCCATCAACGATGTCGAGCGGATTGCCCAAATCGAAGAAAGTGCCCTGCCTCCGGCAAAGCAGGATGTGCTGCGCTGCTGCGTCCTTCAAATCGCGCGCCTGGCCGGGGAGAACGGGTAAGGGCGGTCAATCCAGAGAATAGCCCTGTTGTTGCGACCCATATTCCGTGCGGTGTAACAACAGGGTGGGTACAAAAGTGTCTTATTTTTCATCACAGAATATGGATTTTGCCTGGTTTTTCATTGAAGGCGAGAGTTCAGTCATAGACTTCAATGCCAGGCAGGTTTGATTACGGACAAACTTATCTTTCATTTGACTTCCGATGTCAATGAGTTTGTCTTGGTTTCCCTGCATTGCTTCTGCCTGTAAAAAAGGAAGCCACTCAATCTCATCTGCCGGGATTAGATTTTTCTCTTGAGCCTGCCTGCCTAATTGCAGCACAAGCAGCCAGTCTCCATACTGTCGCGCCAGTGATGCTTTTTGATAATAATAGCACCAGCCCTTTTCTGGCTCAGGTCCAAATACGAGATAGGGTGGAGTTTGTCCTGAGCCTTCCTGAACCCGTTCGATTTCGGAGAAAGGCGCCATCTCGATAAAAATTTCAGCATCCCGGCTGGAAATGTCAAACATTCCCGGGCCAAGGATGCGTACACACGAGTCTGGGCCCGGCTGGACTATAACCAGAACATTACGGTAGTTGGTGTAAGTAACGATGTTGCGGCGTTTGTCATACTGTTGCCGCTCACGGGCTAACACTTTTTGCAGGGTGTCTTGGGTGGGCAATGCCGCATACAATCCTGGCTGGATATCCTTTTCATATAGCCGCGCAGGATAATAAATCAGGTTGGCGGGCCCCCAGACAAAATAATCCTCCTGCATGGGAGCGAGGGGGTATTGGGCGATGAGCGTAGAATTTTGCTCCAGCATCGGGGCGCGCCAGGCTACCTGCCACCAGAAATCATGTATGGCGGCTGTTTCATTGGCTGCATTCACTGAATTGGCATAATGAGTAAATGTGGCAACCAAAACCAGCAAGGTAAGAAGACCCTGACGAATTTTTTCTTGCGGCAAACTTAGTATCAAGGCAACCAGCACCATTGCCACGCCAGTGGAACTAATCAATGTATACCTGGAATAATAAGGGAATTCAACACCGCGATTGGCCAGCACAACCGGAATTAACCCGGCAATGATAGACGCCATTCCCAATCCCAAAGATTCAAATCGCCAGGCTGACGAGGCTTCGTTCATTAACCGCCGATAAGCGAGTACCGCTAAGATAGCGGCGGCCAGCCCCACAAACATCCCGATGATTGTTTGTTCGAGGGTGAGTTTTCCGACCAGTTTTAAGAGAGGAACAAACCAGGCCGCAACCAAAGCCTGGAAAATATCGCGCAACAAACCTATACCCCAATTGAAGATAGCCCGCAACGGGGAAGTCATCATCAGCGATAGCTGGGCTCCCGCGTCGGTCGCCGCTCGTTCGCCAACGAAGATAAAAACCCGCCAAAAGACAAACCCCAGGGGAATAACCGAAAGTGGCAACCAGTCCAGTATCGCCTTCTTGGCCCTGGACGGCCAATTCGACTGGGTGCGGAACGCCAGAAGCCCAATCAGCAGGGCGCGAATCAATTCAAAGCCGATGTAATATTCCATTAGGCCAAGATAAAGCCAGCCCACAAGAGCGCTGAGGATTAGCAAGAAAAAACGCCTGGGGCCAGCAATGTGCTCAACAAAGCCCTTGGCAGTCAGGGCTAGGGAGAGCAATGCCAGGGCCAAGGCAAAAATATGAGACTGGTAATCAATGGCGTTGGGTTGAGAGAGAAAACCGGGGTAGATGACAAAGAGTAGAGCCATGAACATCGTCGCGGCCTGCGCTCGCGGCCAGAGAATTCTTAACATCCACAAAAAAAAGAAGGCCCCGCAAACACGAAATACAAAAGCACTTAAGTTATACCAAAGCGGATTTTCTCCAAACAGCAGGTATGCCGGGAGCATTAGGTAGGCGCGCAAGGGTCTATCGATACTGAAGATTGGAAAGAAAACCTGGGGGCCATACGCCTTGGCGCTCCACATCAGGTACCAGTCATCAAAGGTATAACCAAACTTTTGCACGAAAATTAAATATGCCAAACAGGCAATGCCGGTGATGATTAAAGATGAAATTAGCAAAGGACTACGCTTCATAATAGTTGTTTCCCTACTTGTCACAATAGTTGGAGAATGTGCATAATTGATCTATCTCTTCAGTAGAAATTCGATATACTAAATAACTATATGCAATAGTATCAACAGGCTCAAAATTATTACGAAGCCAAGCATATTTGTTTGGGTCTGTTGTTACTCCAACAATATCGTTTACGCGAACAACAAAATGGCCACTTCTTGGATTGGATGGATTATAGATGGTATCGGGGTGGTCTAATAAATACTGATCCAACTCGTTTTTATCCTGCCCCCAATCAATATTTGAATCTGCCAAATATTTATATCCCTGTTTTCGGTCAAACACGATTTCGTTAAAGTAACTCAAGTGATAAGGATAGTAGGACAAAGTAGATACAGCCAAATAGAGAATAGCAATGTAACTCATCTTTTTCTGAATAGCCGTGAAATTTTCCCAACCTAAAAACAACCTGCCAGAAAATACATATAAGAAAGGAAAGACAGGAAGATAATATCTAATTCCAATTTGAGTATTAAAGAAAAAATTCAGGTAGATTGTAAAAAAAAGAACCGGCAATAATAAAAAAAATTCATTAGTTAAGAAATTTTTAAATCTATCTTGTTTGAGAAAATATGAAAAAAAAGCCAGAAAAATGATTATTTGTGTAGCAATGGGCACTTTTAATAAAGAAGCAATCAAAAAATAACCAGTAAACCCGTCTTTTTCGGCAATTTGCCCTAATAAATAAAGATTACCATATGAAGCGCCTGTCTGCTCATTGTGGTGTATTAAGTCAAGCCCTTGCAAATATGGGTAAGGCAGAGGGACAGGCAAAAAATATAAAACTGAAAAATCCACTTGAAGATTTTGTAATGTTTGAGATACAAAACGATATTCTCCAAAATAGGTAAATGTACGGTTAAACAAAAATCCCACATTGATGATAAGAAGTGAAACAAGAATTGTAAGAGAAAAATATTTCAGATATCTTTGAACAAAAACTCTAACATTTTTAGGTTTTTGCCAACTCACTTGCAATGCGGACAAATCAAAAATAATTAGTAAAACAAAGAATAGAGGATACAACACAATGGATGTGTACTTCGCAATTTGACTCAGGCCAAGGGCAACAAGGCAAATTATTCCATTCTTGGTGGTTCTATTGTTAAGAAATTTCCATAAAGCGAAAAAAGCGAAAAATATAGATGCTGTGACGTATATGTCTGTTGTTACAAGCTGTGAATGAGCAATAATATTGGGGTCAAGAACAAATATGAGGAGAGAAAACAAGGCAGGAACAAAGCCAAATAGTTGTCGTGTCCAATGAAAAACCAGAAATGCCAGCAAGCAAGAAAACAATACAGTAACAGAACGCGCAACATAAAATCTAGATAATACCTGGCTTACTTTTCCTGGTCCTAGTAAAGATGCGACTTTTTTAGGCACAGCATTCAATGCGGTGACAGGCATTTTGCTATCATCAAAACGAGTTGAATCTCCAGAAGTTAATCTTTCACCATATAAATAATGTTTATCTTCATCAGCCGTTTGGGAAAATTCCCGAAGAACACTACTGAAATTTAGCATAAAAAAAATAAAAATAATCAGAAATGGAATAAGATTTTCCGGCTTACGAATTGAAAAATATAAAGTCATTGCAAACGCCCTTTTAGGTTGATACTGTGTCTATTTATCAGAACAATAAAATTGCTCAACCACATGCAGCGTCTCATCTTTCAGGTTTGGAATCGTTTTTAGACTGCCGCAAACTTGTCTGGCAACAAAAGGGACTTCGACAATTCCTGGCGCTCGCTCTTCGAGGGATTGTAAATCCCCCGTAACGGCGAATGCTTGCAGGAACGGCATCCACTCAATTGGGTCTTGCGGATACAAACTTCTTCCTGCCGCCTCCTGGTAGAGCCTTGTAATCTCATCCCATTGTCCTCGCTGGCGGGCAAGCGAGGCTTTCTGGTAGTAATAACACCAGTCGTGGGCTGGCTCAGCCCCAAACAAAAATTCTGGCGGGAGTTGGGAGGGCTGCTCAGTAAGAATGGAGTCTGCCCGAGAGTAAGCTCCCAACAACAGCGCCGCATCCGGAGTGTTCACCGAATATTCCGGCGCATTGCCATCGATCGCCTGCACGCAGGACTGCAGACCGGGCTGAATGGTCAGTAGCAGCCTGCGGTAATTTCTGTACGTTTCAACAATAATTTCTTTGCGATACACCTGCCGCTCACCGTTGAAAGCCCGCAAAACAGTATCGTGATTCAGCAAAGCCGCATGAACTCCCGCCTGGACTTTTTCCGGGTCAATACGAATCGGGTAATAAATCTGATTGGCCGGACCCCAGACCGAAGAACTCTCTTTGATTCCGCCGCGGGGATAATAAGCCACAAGGGTTGTTCCCTGTTCCATCTGTGGGATTCGCCAACTAACCTGCCACCAAAACGAACGCAAATCGTCCCAATAGGCGGCGTAATTGAATCCATTTGCATAATGTGTCATTCCAGCCGAAAAAAGTAGGAACGACAGAAACCCAACCTGAAATCGGCGCTGGGGGATTTGCGAAATCAAAACAACCAGAAGCAGGATGGCACCCGGGGCGCTCACCATGCCATAGCGCGAATACTCAGGGAAAGTTACCGCGCGGTTGGCAATGACCACAACCACCAGCCCCATCAGCAGCCAGGCCAGGCCCAGGCCAGATGCCTCGCGGTTCCAGGCCAACGATGAGGCAGCATCTGGGCTTGAATACCTGGAAAAATACCAAAATCCCAGCAATCCCAACGCCGCCACCAAAAAACCGACCAAAACCGCTCGTAAAACATCAGGAACGGGGAGCGAAAAACCAATTTCTGAAAGAGGAACCGCCCAGGCCAGGATGAAAACATTCACCAGGCTCTGGATAAAATCCGAAAACCAGTTATAGAGCGTCACCAGCGGTTCACCTAGAAATTGACCCAACTGTGCGCTCAAATCGGTCGTTTTTCTCTGCCCTTCGAACAAAAAGACGCGCCAAAACAAATAAAAGCCCGGAACAATAGAATAAGGCAGCCAAAATTGAAGGAAATTTAAAATCTTTGCGCGAAAACCGCCCCCCAACCGCAGAATGGCGAGAAAAACAATACAGCCCCGTACCAATTCAAAGCCAATGTAATATTCCATCTGACTTAAATACGCCAGGCCAGTTAATAATGAAGCTAAATAGAAGCCCAATTTCTTAATTCCAGAATCCTGAAACGCTTTTAGCATCATGGAAAGAGAAAGAAAGGCTAGCGCGATTCCAGCCAGGTGTGATTGAAAGTCAATAGCATTTGGCATGTTCAGAAAGCCAGGGTAAATCAAAAATAACAACGCCACCACAGTGTTTTGCAAAGTGTGGCGTTTCCATAGTAAAGTCAACAGCCAGAATAAAGCAAAAGCACCACCTAAGCGTAAAACAAAAGCCAGGATGTTGTAATAAAGAGGAACCCCTTGAAAAAGGATATATAACGGCTCCATTATGTAGGCGCGCCCGGGGCGGTCAATCGCATATACCTCGTGAAAAATTTCAGGTCCGGCCACACGCGCGGCATACATCGAATACCAATCATCGTTGTAGTACCCAAACTGGCCGATAAAAGGCAAATACAAAATCCCCCCAACCAGCAAGAAGAACAAAACCAGCAAGAATTTTGGCGATTTGATTAAATTTTCCATAAGGATAAATCCGTTAAGCAGAATTTCGCGCCGCCAGGGCCAATTCCATCACCCGGATTCCATCTTCGAGCGTACAAATCGGGGCAGATTTACCTGCGGCGACTTGCAGGAAATGTCTGGTTTGCTCTACAAAGAGATGATTGCGGTCGAATCCCACCGGGGGCTTGTATACCGTTTCGATGGCGGCCGCTGGTTGGGGGTAGATTCCGCCAAACGCATCCGGAATCTGGTAGTGAATCAGCGTCCCGTCGGCGTTGTCCCAGCGGAGAGTCCCTGCCGTGCCGACAATTTCGAGCCGGTGAACCGCCGGCCGTTGGAAGTAGTTGACATGCACTCCGCCGATTGCCCCGCTGGCAAACTTCAGCCCGATTTCGGCCACATCCTCCACGCCGCTCAATTCTAGCGTGGAAACATGCCCCTGCAAAGACTGGACTGACTCAATTTCGCCCAGCAGGTAGCGCAGGTAGTCGAGAGGGTGGGTCAGCGTGCGAATGACCCCACCGCCCAGGTCGTCGCGGGCCGCGTAACTGGCGCGGTAATCTTCCCAGGGATGCCAGTTGGGCAGGTACTCGCCCCAATGGGCGTGAACGGTCAGGATTTTTCCGAGCGCGCCCGATATGATGAGTTCCCTGGCCCGGTTCAGTGTCGGGTGGTAGCGGAATTGGAACCCGACCAGGATGCGGTTGCCGTTTTTTTCGGCGGCGCGGCGCAGTTCATCGACCCGCGACAGGTCTTCGGCGATGGGTTTCTCCAACAGGACAGCGCAGCCCGCTTCAGCGGCGGGGATGGCCACATCCAGATGCAGGGCGGTCGGGTTGGCGACGATAACCGCATCGAAGCGGTGCTTTGCCAGGGCGGCGGCCAAATCCGTTTCAACGGGATAATCCTTCAGTTCATCATCCGAAAGGGTCGCCTTATGGGTGCGATAGAGAACGATGTCTTTCTCGCCGAGGGCGACCAGGTTGCGAAAATGACGGCGGCCAATGGAACCGAGACCAGCGATGAGAATTTTCATAAAATCTTTGTTCTTTCCGTATATGCGAATCAGCCACCACTCATAAACCAATAAGCCCCGTAAAGGTTGATGGCAATACTAATCAGCGCCACAACCATAAAATGCCACGGGACTTTTTGACTCACCCCGACCGCCAACAGGGTTATTAATGGTGCGATGAAATCCAATATATAACGATAACCAAACTGGGCAGAACCTGTGTTCGAGTATAAACTCAATATGATTATATTGAAAAGAATAGTTGTCCAGGCACCCCATATCCACCATTGCCCGGGATAGCGGCGAAATAGATAAAGCAAAGAGGGTGTGGTTGCGAAGATGCTCATGCCGATAGGGTCCAAGCCAATGGACATAAAATTCCCTTTTAACACATCTGTCCAGAAGGTTTCCCAACGGATTTGTGGCATTTTGAGCAACATGACATAAAGATTTTCAGGGATAAAGTGCGCAGAAAACAGGCCATGTGTTTGCACATTGTTGACAATGCTCTGCGAACCTTTAAGTGAGGCGTAGCCAAAGTCGAAAAAACTCTCAAACCTTATGTAGTTGTAGATAAGCAGGATGAGGATTGCTGAAATTACTGGAACAGCAGTTTTCACGCTCCATACAAAGGCCTGTTTCCATTCAATTGTTCCGTGTTTCTCTTTCAATAGCTGCATCGAAATAGCAAAAACAAAGGGCCAGGTCATCAGGGTATTGGGCCTGGATAGCATGGCAACGGCGATAAAAGACGCAATCCACCATACTGACCAGGAGCGCAGCGCAGCATAGATTGCCAAAGATAGGAAAAGGGTGGCCAAAATCTGGCTGGTAAACCACCCGCGTCCATTGATGCCGACCCAAAGATGCGGAGTCCCAAGTAAGAATAGGGCCATCAACCAGAATGTAGCGTGCCAGGATAGTTCCAGCCATTTCAATTGGACTAATTGTCTCAAAATTAAAAGTGAAATTACCCCGGTAATTGCGCTATAAAGTATGGATAAATAACTTGTGTTTATATTTTCTACCCCGAACCAGGTAACGACAGGCAACATGGCAATTGCAGGAAAGGGAGGCATAGGAACATACCAATTGCCATTGTAAAGTACCAAATCGTGTATGTAGGTTGGGTTTTCGAGGTATAGTTTTCCCTGTAGAAATTGAGCAGAGAGTAAATCCCAATAGGTATATGCGCCTCTATTCGTCCATCCTATCCATGCTCCGATTTGCTTATAAGTAAAAAGAGTTGCGATAAAAACGATGAAACACCCCAGGATAGTATCCAGGCGGGATATCCGTTGCTCGTTGGATAAGGTTTCGGCTGCAATAATCCGCAGGGTTATTACCAAAAGGAAAATGGCAATAAAAACCCAGGTCAGAAACCCACCCAGGCGAATGTGAAAAGATGACAAAAATTGAAACGAGGTTAGAACAGGAGGAAACATTGCCAACAGAAACGCGCCAATTGCAACCAGCGCAATGTATAGGACACCCATAATTACGACTTTATGGGCCGCAAAGAAAAGGTTTGCTTTTCTCTCCAACTCTTTTTTCCTGGTCCCCAGATTCAAGAATGGGAAGAGTATTGCCCCGATATTGATGGCTAAAAGCCCCAGCCAGATAACGGCCAGTAAAAGGCGGTTTGCCGATAACCCAAATATCAGTTGCGCCTCTATTTTGGATTGAGGAATGATGAATAAGGCAAAATAAAAAATGCCAGCAACCGCGCTGACGGTTAGCAAAAATGCGGCTATGAATTTTTTCTCTATCCCGAAGTTGCCTGTAAAGATTGACATGTATTTTCTTTTTCGGTCGGTCAAACTTGCCGGGCTGGTTATCTGCTTACCAATGGTTATCTTTTTCATATCCCCACTTCACCAGCACATCCCCGGCGACTTGTTTGAAGACTTCGCGGTCGCGGGGGGTGAAGAGGCGCTGCCAGTTGCCGGCTTTGCCTTTGGGCAGGAAGGAGGCGATCGATTCGTTGCGTTTGGCCTGCCACTCTTCATCGAGATTCTGTCCCATTTCGGCCTGGATGTCCGTTTCGAGGGCGGGATCGACCTGGACGCCGAGGAAGGCCCATAGTTTTTGCATTTCGGCGAAGGGTTGGGCGAGCAGGTCTTCGTAACGCAGGGAAAAGTATGAGTTGGCATAAAGCCGTTTGGCCTCGCTGTCGATTTCGTTCAGGTCATCGGCCCAGCGTTTGGCGATCTGGCGGATGAATGCGTCCGTGAAGATTGAGCGGCGGCCATCGGTGAAAGGCGTTTGGTCCACTTTGAGCGCTTCGATGATGCGGCGGTCTTCGGCAGTGAGATGTTTTGAGTCTTCGACGAAGTTGCGGAAGCGTTCGCTGATGAGCACATCGCGCCCATCGCGGACGATGTAGATGAGTTTGGCATCGGGATAAATGGCGTGGGTGTCGCGCACCACCTGTCCGTGGATGCTGGAAGAGGGGCTTTTATCGCCGACCAGGCGTTTGCCTTCGCGGGCGGCATCACGCTCCATGATGAAGTCGGCGGCGGCGCGCATGACCAGCGGCGATAGGTCGCGTCCGTGATTCCAGCGGTTCGATTTGCGCGAGAGCCAGTCGGCGGCTTCCTGCGAATCGACCAACGATTTGAGCATCGGGGCGCGGGTGAAGAAGTGCGCCTGGTAGTTGCAGTGCACTTCCGGGTGCAGGCGCGTCAGGCGCGTGAGAATGGTTGTGCCCGAGCGGGCATGCCCCATGATGAAGAACTTCTCGCGCGGGAAGAATTGCTTAATCTCAGCCACTTCCTCGGCGGTAATGGCCGGGATTTCGGCGCGTTTTTTATTGGCCGCTTCGCCCTTGAGCAGGATGCGCGCGGCGGATTTTAGGCGGGAAAGGATTTCCATGCTTTTTATGCTCCGGTTTTGTGAAAACCTTAATACTTGTCATTTCGAGCGACAGCGAGAAATCTTGCGCGCGTGTTTGAAGATTTCTCGCTGTCGCTCGAAATGACATCTATCAGGAAATTGGTCCAGTAGAGAAATTATTTTCCGTGTTTTCCGGCTAATCCGTGTACGGGTTTTTCAGTATTTTCAAAATAAACTCAGCCGTGCGCTTCCCGGAAGTTCCATCTGTGTAAGTAATTTCGTCCTCGATGAACTTGCGGCGTTCGGCGGAATCGAGGGCTGGATTCTCCAGGTAGGCATTCAGCGCTGCGCGCAGTTCGGCTTCGTCTTTCGCGACGCGCCCGGCTTTGGCCTCGCGGAAGCGTTTGTGGGTTGGCCAGTCGCCGATTTCCTTGAGCGAGAGCGAGAATTTATCGGATTTGTTCCAGCCGCCGGGGGTGTCGATAACGGCGGCGATAATCGGCGTGTCGTGGAAGGCGGTTTCGACGACCATGGTCGAGTAGACGGTCACAAAGACATCCGAATGGGCCATCATGGAGGCTTTTTCGTCCATGTCTTCGCCGCCGTAGTAGCCGAGTGAGCCGCCCAACGCCACCGGGTGGACAACATGAACATGCGGATATTGCTGTTCGAGGGCAAAAATCCGCTCGCGTTCTTCGGCAAAGATTTTGGGTTTGTCCTGGAAGTGGCTGGGGTGCAGGCGGACCAGCAGTTGGGACGGTTCTGAGAGCGAGTCGGATGCCACCAGCCGGGCCAGGGCTTCGACATTGGGATAGTTGGGGGCGAAGTGGACGAAACTACAGGCGTAGGAAATCAGTTTTCGTTTTTCGTCCAGGCCGTGCAGGCGGAAGTAGTCTTCGCGCGGGATTTGCCAGGTTTTGCGGAAGTAGCCATCGTAAGAGGGGATGCCGCCGATGTGGACTCGCCGCGGGTCCCAGTCAGAGCCGAGGACGAGTTCGTCCTTTTGCAGTTGTGACCAGCAGGTGGCGTAGTCCATTGGCGCGCCGGGGATGGTGTAGCTGGAGGAGTTGTCCCAGCCGACGATGGCGGCCAGGGTCGGGATGCCGCGCTGGTGGGCTTCGCGCAGCAGGTAACGGTCGAGCCGCCAGCCGGCGGTGGAGGCGATGACCAGGTCGGGTTGGTAACGGTCTAAGTAATCGGTATACAGGCCGGGGGTGAAGCGCGTCTGGGCCTGGACCAATGCTCTGCGGGCGGCGCGGCTGGAGCGTAAGACCAGAATCGCCAGCGCGGAAGGTATCCATATTCCCAAACGGAATTTCCAGCCGTTTTCGGCCCAGACTTCCCAGATGTTGCTGTCCATGGCTTCGGTGTTGATGCGCCACGAGCCGCCGACACGCCGCAGGTAGGAGGAGAGCAGCCACTGCCAGCGCGGCTGGACGGTGTTGGCGTATTTGGCGGCATCCTTGAGTTTCAGGCCTTCGAAGGTCAGGCCAGGGCGAGCAAATTTAGCAGCGATTTTGTCTTTGGTGTCATCGTCGGTTAATACGACGACTTCAACGCCTGCTTCGAGCAGAGTGGAGACGATGTCCGATTGCAGGAAGTAGATGATGGCCATGCCGTGGTCGGCGGAGATGAAGATGCGTTTGGACATAATTTTTTTCGTAACTGGTTCGGTGGTTGTATGAAGTGGACGTCTAATCTTGTCTCGGCCAATTCTATCCTGTTTCCGATGGTAAAATAACTTAATATGCGCCAATCTTACCAATTTTTTGTTTCTAAATTTTATCCAATCCCTGTTGAGCAGAATATTGCCAGCGCCAGTTTTCTCTTGGGGTTAGCAGGATTCACGCTAGCACAGGCTTTGCAATTTAGCAGCGGTTTTTTTAGTTATGCGGGTATTTTTTTATTGTCTTTGGCATTGGTCATCTTATTTGCAAGTATGAGTTATAGGAATCCTGATGAATCAGTAAAAACCTTTTACACAAAGATTTCCTTTCCTGTCCTGTTTCTGGGGATGATCGTGCAACTCTATCAGTTGTGGAATACCTTGCCAGGATTTACTCTTTTGCCATCCGCTATGTCAACCTTATGGCTTTTTAAGTTTGGGGTTGTGATTGCAGGATGCTTTGCTGCGCTTAGTTTTTTGCCCAAAAAATTGATTTCTTCTACCTGGCAAAATTTATTGGTTGTTTTAACCTTGGTCATGGTGTGGTTTTTGGGTGTGTGGGTGATTAAAGCAGCCCCCCAGCCTATGATTGATGTTTTAGTTTTTCACGAAACCTCGGCCCAAGCACTTTTATCGGGAGAAAATCCTTATACTGCAAAAGTGCCTAATATTTATGGTCACTTGGCTTATTATGGTGCTGAATTGGTCGATAAAGAAGGTTATCTAACCATTGGTAATCCATATCTGCCTCTAAGCATTTATATTTCTTCGCTGGGTTATCTGATAGGCGGAGATGTTCGTTACAGCCACTTAATGGCATTTGTGTTGGCTGGCGCATTAATCGCATTTCTTCATACCGGACGCGAAGCGAAACTTGCTGCCTATCTTCTTTTGTTTATGCCGCGCGCTTTTTATGTGCTGGAACAAGGCTGGACTGAATTAATCCTTGTTTTTTTTCTTGCCGCTGTTATTTTCTGTGCTACTCGGTATCCAAAGTTTCTTCCGGTAATGCTGGGTTTGTTCTTTGCTAGC
>Ga0208244_100990_pt1 | contig 19177 bp, 20 predicted proteins | sample SubbioCR12Aug_5A_FD_184828 | JGI IMG/M metagenome (GOLD analysis project Ga0208244, IMG submission 184828) | Serpentinite rock and fluid subsurface biosphere microbial communities from McLaughlin Reserve, California, USA - CR12Aug_5A (SPAdes) | ecosystem: Environmental > Terrestrial > Deep... | reverse complement strand
GGCAGGATGGTTGGCAAGGCCCAGGTAGTTGTTGGAGGCCAGATTGATGAGCTCGCGCCCGTCGTAACGCGCGACCGCGGCCTGTGCGCCCTCCAGGAGCCGGGGCCAGCGCCACAGACCCTTGGAGCGGAGCTCTTGAAGCTCGCCGTCCACGAACGCCAGGGGATGTCCGAGATCAGGACTCAATGGTCAGGATCACCTTCCCCGCTCCTCCCGACTCCAACCGCTCGAAGGCCTCTTCGAACCGTTCCAACGGCAGTCGGTGGGTGATGATGGGCCTGATGTCCAGTCCCTGCAGGAGCATCGCGCTCATCTGCTCCCAGGTCTGCCACATCAGGCGCCCAAAGATACCCTGCAACCGCACCTCTTTGAAGATCACCAGGTTGACCAGATCCAGCTCGATCGGCGCCCCGGGCAGGCCCAGCAACCCCACCCAACCACCGCCCCGCACCGCCTGCAGCGCATCCCGAATGCCGGATGGGTGGCCCGACATCTCCAAGACCACATCAGCGCCGCTCCCTCCGGTCCGTTCGCGCACGCGCTCGGGGACGCCGCCATCGCGGGCGTCCAGAACCAGATCGGCGCCCATCGTCCGGGCCAGTGCCAGGCGGCTCTCAGTGACGTCGGACACGATCACCGACGCGGCGCCGGCCATCTTGCAGACGGGAATCACCATCAGGCCTATGGGACCGCAGCCGGTGACGAGAACGGACCGACCGGCCATCTCGGTCGCCATAGCCGTATGGACGGCGTTCCCCAACGGATCCATTATCGCGGCCACGTCGAATGGGATCCCGGGATCCAGCTTCCAGGCGTTGTCGGCCGGCAGCACCACGTAGTCAGCGAACGCTCCGTCGCAATCAATCCCGATTATCGCGAGCCGCTGGCAGATGTGCGGCCGGCCGCCGAGGCACGGGACGCAGCGGCCGCAGGCGACGTGGCACTCGCCCGCCACCCGATCGCCTGCCTGGACGGTGTTCACGCCCTCGCCGGTCGCCTCGACCGTACCGCAGAACTCGTGCCCTATCACGCGAGGAGGCCGAATGCGCGACTGCGCCCAGGGGTCCCACTTGTAGATATGCAGGTCGGTTCCGCAGATGCCGGCCGCGGCAACCCGAATCAACACCTCGCCCGGGCCTGGGGAGGGGACCGGGAAATCTACGAGTTCGCAGCCCGGCCCGGGTTTCGTCTTTGCCAGCGCACGCATCACTCAATGGTTTCGACACGGCGCGCTCCCGACTCCTGCGCGGTGCGGCAGGAAGGCTCCAGGCATCGCGGCGAAGGAAGGCGCACACTCGACCCGCCCTGGAGGCCGGCATGCGTTTTCTGGTGCACCCGATGGCAGTCCACTTCCCCGTGGCCCTCTGGCTCACGAGCGCCCTGCTCGACCTGCTCTACCTTCGCCGGGGCGATCTCTTCTACTTCCGCGCCGCGCGGGGGCTCATAGGATTGGGGCTGCTGGGAGCAGCGGTCTCGGTCGCCACCGGCTTCGCGGACGCGCTGCCGCTCGCAGCTCAGGGCGTGGGACAAGCCTTCGTGGACCGCCACAGGGTCCACCAAGGCTTCGCCTATCTTTCGACGCTGATGTATGCGGCCAGCTTCCTGATCCGCTGGCGGCGGCCGAGCGTGGGGAGCGCCGTCGTTGCCGCGCTGATGGTGGCAGGCGCCGCGCTTATCGCGGTAACGGGGTGGCTTGGGGGCGAGCTCCGGCTGGTAATGTGAAGCGCCCTCAAAAGGGCACCTCTAGCCCCCCAGGTAGGCCCGCCGAACCTCCTCGTTGGCCTGCAGGTCGGACGCGGAGCCCTGGAGGACCACCTCGCCGGTCTGGAGCACGTACCCGCGGTTCGCGACCGACAACGCCATGAAGGCGTTCTGCTCCACCAGCAGGATCGTGGTTCCCGAAGCATTGATGTCCTTGATCGAGTCGTAGATCAGGTCCACCAGCACCGGCGCCAACCCCATGGAAGGCTCGTCCAGCAGCAGGACCTTGGGTCGGGTCATGAGCCCCCGCCCGGTGGCCAGCATCTGCTGCTCGCCGCCTGAGAGGGTTCCTGCCACCTGTGCGCGGCGCTCTCTCAGGCGTGGGAACATCCCAAACACCCTGTCGAGATCCTCCTTGATACCGGTCCGGTCGGTGCGCGTAAACGCGCCCATCTCTAAGTTTTCCGTAACGGACAGGCGGCCGAAGATCCTCCGGCCCTCGGGCACGTGGACAACGCCCTTGCCCACGATCTCGTGCGGGCTCATCGCGCCTAGGTCCTCGCCGGCCAGGGTCACATGCCCGCCGCGCGGGTGCAGCAGTCCGCTGATCGTCTTCAGCGTGGTGCTCTTCCCGGCGCCGTTGGCGCCGATCAGCGTGACGATCTCGCCGGGGTCCACCTTCAAGGAGATGCCCTTGAGGGCATGGATGTTCCCGTAGTAGACGTGCAGGCTCTCAACTTCCAGTAGCGCCATGGAGGCCCCCGCCCGGTCGAATCAGTGGGTAGCGTACGCGCCGGTCTTGCGCGTGCCCAGGTATGCCTCGATCACCCGCGGGTCGTTCTGCACCTCTTGCGGGGTTCCCTCTGCGATCTTGGTGCCGTAGTCGATCACGGTTACGATCTCGGAGATGCCCATTACCACGCGCATCTGGTGCTCGATCAGTAGGATGGTAATGCCCATCTCGTCGCGCAGGCGCCGGATGAAGGTCATCATCTCCATGGTTTCGCGCGGGTTCATGCCCGCGGTCGGCTCGTCAAGCAGCAACAGCGCCGGCCGGCTGGCCAGCGCACGGGCCACCTCGAGGCGCCGCTGATCGCCGTAGGGGAGGTTCTTGGCAAACAGGTCGCCCTTGCCCCTGAGCCCGACGAACTGCAGGAGGTCACGGGCCGCCGCCGTGGACTCCTGGTCTTCCTGCCGGGTGAACGCGGTGTTCAGCACCGCCCCTAGCCATGACGACCGCAGGTGGGTGTGCATCCCAACCAGGATGTTCTCCAAGCCCGTCATGTTTGAGAAGAGCCTGATGTTTTGGTAGGTGCGGGCGATGCCCAGCCGGGCGATGCGGTCAGGGGACAGCCCGTCAATGGCCATACCCCGGAAGGCGATCTCCCCCTCTTCCTGCCTGTAGAAACCGGTCACGCAGTTGAAGCAGGTGGTCTTGCCCGCCCCGTTGGGTCCGATGATGCTGTGGATGGAACGCTCCTTTACGTCCAGGTCAAGCCGGTTCAGCGCGACCAGGCCACCGAAGCGCTTCGTCAGGCTGCGCGAGGTCAGAATGGACATATTACCCCTCACCCCTGCGCCCGGAGTCGGGACCGGCCTCCTCGGAGGCATGCAACTCGCGTTTCAGCGCCTCCGCGGGCCACAACCCCTCCGGCCGCATCTGCATCATCAAGACCAGGGCCGCCCCATAGATCAGGAACCGGTACTCGGCGAACTCACGCAGCAGCTCAGGCAGCCCAACCAGGAAGAGCGACCCCACAATGACCCCGGGCATGCTCCCCATCCCTCCTACGATGATCAGGGCCAGCACGTTGATTGAGATGAGCAACTGGAAGCTGTGCGGGAAGATCGAGCCTACCATCACCGCAAAGATCGCGCCGCTCAGGCCGCCGAAGGCCGCGCCGATCGCAAAGGCCATCAGCTTGACGTTCACACGGTTGATCCCCATGGCCTCGGCCACGTCCTCGTCTTCACGCACCGCCATCCATGCCCGTCCGAGGCGCGAGTCGCGCAGCCGCATCGCGACGAAGATGACTAGGGCGCAGCTAACCACGGTGAGGTAGAAGAGCTGCTCCGGACCCCGGAACTCCAGCCCGCCAATCACAGGCTTGGGGATGCCCAGCACGCCCTGGGACCCCCCCAGCCACGGCCGCAGGAAGTCGGACAGAACCAGGATCCGGATGATCTCACCGAATCCCAGGGTGGCGATGGCCAGGTAGTCTCCCCGGATTCTCAGCACGGGGACGCCCAACAACACGCCGGCGATAAGGGAGACGACCACCGCGACGGGCACGGCCGCCCAGAACGAAAGCCCCACGATTCCGTGCTCTCCCAGCGAGGTCAACAGACCCAAGGTGTAGGCGCCGATGGCGAAGAACGCGACGTATCCGAGATCGAGCAGGCCGGCAAATCCCACCACCACGTTGAGCCCCAGCCCCAGCAGGGCAAAGAGCCCCACCAGGACGAGCACCTGAGCGATAAACGGCCCCGCAGCCAACGGCACCAGCAGTAGCAAGGCCACGGCTGCGATCAATGAGGAGAGTCGCAGCGCACGCTGTCGCGGCACGGGCAACCGCCCGTGCCACTGCCGCACGGCGCCGCCTCGGCGGTCCCAGCCGGCGCTCGCGCCCCAGGCCAGGGCAAACACGATTGTCGCACCGCGTACCGAGAGTCCGTCTTCGATGAACAGCAGCTCCCGGATAGCGGACCGAACGCCCTCCGCGTGCAGGAGGATCTGCAGCAGTTCCTGGAAGAGACCGACACCCAGGGTCCATGCCATGGCAGTAACCAGCGGACGGCGGACGCCGGCGGACAGAAGCGAAGCAGCCGCTCCAACCGCCCCCACCGCGGCAGCGCTCAGCAGGACAAGTGGTATCCCGGAGGCCCCCCGGCCGAACGACAGCGCTGCGTACATCGCCGGCGAGGCGCTGACGAACATGCTCCGCATGTTGACCAGATCACCGAGCACCAGTAGAGCGGCCACAACCACCCCTACCGCCGCCCCTGCCAGCGCGCCGCGCACCAGGGGCGCACCGGGTGCGCCGCCCGCCTGGCCCTGCGCGCCCTGATAACCCGCCAAGAGAACCGTGAGAACCGGCAGCGCAAGACCGAGGGAGATCACGCCCACGATGATCTGTCGCCCTGCGAACGTCTCGATCATGCCCACGAGGGCGAGAAAGACGGCCACACCGCCCCAGATGAGGCCCTTCTGGGCGGCCGCGATCCAGGATCGCCGGTGTCCGTTCAAGCGCGCGCGTTCCATATCCTCTACGCCTTCTTGACCTCTAGGCGTTCGCCCATGATTCCCGACGGCCGAAAGATCAGGACCATGACCAGCATCGTGAAGGCGATCACGTCCTTAAGCTGATAGGGCGCCACGATGCCGAGGCCGTCGAGGAACAGGATCGGCCCCACCGACTCAAACAGGCCCAGGAACAGACCACCGAGCATGGCGCCCGGGATGTTGCCGATGCCGCCCAGCACCGCCGCGGTGAACGCCTTGATGCCGGGGGTGAATCCCATGAAGAAGTGCACCTGCTTGAAGACAATCGCGTATAAGAAGCCTGCCGCTCCGGCCATTGAGGACCCGACGGCAAAGGCTGTCACGATCGCACGGTCCACGTTGATGCCCATCAACGCCGCCGCTTCCCTGTCCTCGGATACCGCCCGCATCGCGGTCCCGGTCTTGGTGCGCATCACGAACGCGTAGAGTCCCAGCATCATCAGCACGGACGCCACGATCACCACGGCCTGCGTCCGCAGGATGTTGATGCCCGCGATGGCCCACGTACCCTTGAGGACCTGGGTTTCGGGATAGGCCTGGAACCCGGAGCCGAAGAAACCGCGGAATGCGTACTGGAGGAAGAACGACGCTCCGATCGCCGCGATAAGCGGCACCAGGCGCGGCGCACGCCGCAGCGGCCGGTACGCGACGCGCTCCAGCAGCAGCGCGATCGCCGTCGAGGTGATCATCGCTACGGCCAGGACCACCAGAAGGCTCACAACGGGGTTGCGGTCCAGGTAACCCGATCTACCGAAGGCCGCGGCCACGAAGTAGCCCGTGTACGCCCCGCTCATGAAGACTTCGCCGTGGGCGAAGTTGATCATGCGGAGGATGCCGTACACCATCGTGTACCCAAGGGCGATCAGGGCATAGATGCTCCCCTGGGACAGCCCAAAAACCACGAAGTCAATCCAAACTTCGCCCGGGTATCTGCGAGCCATGATCGTGCCGAACGTCCCCCAAATCACCACCACGAGGACCATGATGCGAAAGGCCCACAGGTAAACGTCAACGAGCGAGAACCTGCGCATCAGACTACTCTGCACGCTCGCCTCCTAATTGAACAGGGGGGATGAGCCATAGATACCCTTCGGGCCCATCCCCCGAGGTGATCCGTTCGTTTTCAGCAATCTCTACCGACTACGGGTAGATCTTCTTCGGGTCTTTCCCCGCGTCCCATTTCACGGGATCGGCCGAGACGACTTGGTAGACGGCGATCTTCGGGTCGGCGCAGTCGCCGTTCTTGTCGCAGGTCAGGGTTCCGGTCAGGCCCTTGAAGGCCTTGGTCGCGAACAGGGCGTCGCGCAGCGCCTTGCGCCCGATGTAGGTGTTGCCCGCCGAATCCTTCTTAGCCACCTTCTCGATTGCGGCAAAGATCATCATGGCGGCATCGTAGGCGTGCGCGTGAAACGCGGAGAGAGGCTTCTCGCCGTACTTCTTCTGGTGCTTCTCCTGGAACCTTCCGTAGGCCGGTCCCAGGGCCTCAGGCGAGAGGTCCGGACTCGAGAGGTACATCCCCTTGGCGCCATCGCCTGCCGCCTTCAGAAAGTCCGGAGAGAACATCCCGTCGGCGCCCATCAGCTTGACGCCGGCCAGGCCGGAGACCTCCTTCGCCTGGCGGGTGACGTGGCCGCCGGCGGAGGTGAAGATGGGGTAGTAGATGATTTCGGGCTTGCCGACGGCTATCTTCGTCAGCACCGGCTTCATGTCGGTGTCGGTGGGCCCAATGGCTTCCTGGGCAGTGACGGCGCCGCCGAGCTTTTTGAAGGTCTCGGCAAACACGCCCTGCAGCCCTTCGGCGTACGGGCTTCCGTCGTGGATCGTTGCGGCCTTCTTGAGCTTGAGAACCTTGAAGGCAAACTCCGCGGCCACCCGGCCCTGCACCTTGTCGTTGTGGGCGGTGCGCAGGTACCCGTCATAGGTCGGGCCCCTGTCGGCGGCAGTAAGCTTGGGCGCGGTGTTGGAGGGAGAAACCGTCACGATCCCGGCCTTCCAGAGAATGGGAGCCCCGGGCACGGCCTCGCTGGAGCAGTTGGAGCCAATCGCGGCCACGATGGCCTTGTTGGCGGAAAGCTTGGTTGCCGCAGTGACGCCACCCTCGGCGTTGCAGCCGGTGTCCTCACCGATCAGCCTGATCCGATGACCGGCGACACGTCCATTCTTGTCGTCGATGGCTATCTCGACCCCCCGGCGGGAGTCGATCCCGAGGCTGGCATCCGGCCCGGCCACGACGAGCCAGTAGGCGATGGTGATGGAGCGGTCCTTCTCGATCTTCACCACGCCGACAGGGTCCGTAACCGGTCCAACCGTCGCCGCAGGAGCAGCCGGAACAAAGTACTGGCCGCTTGCGACCATCAGGGCAACAACGAGAGCAATCGGAATCCTCATGCGCTTCATCCTCTGTCTCTCCCTCCCTTGGATTGGGACCTGCGCTCCTCCGCGCCTCGCGGGCGGAAGTGGGTGACGATTCGCCGTCGCGGGCGCGGGTTCCTCCTCCTAGCCCCTGATCAAGTTTCGCAGCACGAACGCGAGGTTTGCGGGGCGCTCGGCCATGCGCCGCATCAGGTACGGGTACCAATGGGTCCCGAAGGGCACGTAGATCCGCACCCGGTGCCCCCCACGGAGCAGCCGTGCTTGCAGGTCCCGGCGGATGCCGTAGATCATCTGGAACTCGTAGCGGTCCGGCGGGATGCCCTCGCTCTCGACCAGGGAGACGGCGGCCTGGACCAGCCGCTCGTCATGCGTGGCAATGGCATGGCAGGTGGAATCACGCAGCAGGCGCTGTTGGAGCCTGCTGAAGTTGGCGTCCACGTCCTGTTTGCGGGGATAGGCGACGGTGGCCGGCTCGGCGTAGGCGCCCTTGCAGAGTCGGATCGGGATTCGTAGGGCCAGCAGACGATCAACGTCGTCCCCGCTCCGGTAGAGGCACGCCTGGATAACCGCGCCCGGCGCGTAGTTTCCCTCGGCCTTGAGACGCGTGAGGATCTCAAGGGTCCGGTCAACGTAGGGCGAGTGCTCCATGTCAACGCGCACAAACCGCCCGTCCGTTCGGGCCGCCTCGAGCACCCGGCGCAGGTTGTCCGCGGCCAGATCGGTATCCAGGTCAAGACCGAGCTGGGTGAGCTTGACAGAGATGTAGCAATCCACGGGACGGCCCCGCAGCCGGGCAGCAGCCTCCGCGTAGGCGTCGGCCGCCGCTCGGGCCTCCTGCGGCGAGGTGGTCTTCTCCCCCAACAGGTTCAGCGAGAGGAGGTACCCTTCCCCCCCCAGCCGGTCAACGACCCCCAGCGCCTCGTCCAGCGTCTCTCCGGCCACGAACCTTCGCGCGGCGCGGCGCGCCATCCGCTGCCTGAGGACAAAAGCGTGGACGCGGTCGTTCTCGGAAAGCGCTAGCAGCAGGTGTCGGATCATCTGCCCGCCCGCTAGGGGTAGATGCCGCGGATGAGCACTGCCTGGGCCACGCGGTCAATGGCCTTGATCAGCGCCCCCGTGCGCATGTCAACGCCCCGTCCGTCGGCGATCTGCTCCACGGCTTCAAAGCTGCGGACCATGATCCTGTCCATGTTGGCGTTTACCTCTTCCTCGGTCCAGAAGAACTGCTGCAGGCCCTGAACCCACTCGAAGTACGACACGATCACGCCGCCGGCGTTGGCAAGGATGTCGGGAATAACCTTGATCCCGCGATCGGCCAGTACCGCGTCACCGCTCGGGGTAACAGGGCCGTTCGCGGCCTCCACGATCAAGCGTGCCCTCACCCGCGCCGCGTTGTCCGCGTTAATCTGCCCTTCAATGGCGCTTGGAACCAGTATGTCACATGGAAGTTCAAGCAGATCCGCGTTGGTGATGGTCTCAGTGCCGGGGAATCCGACCACCGTGCCTGCCTGTTTCTTGTGCTCCACGAGCCGGACATGGTCGAGCCCGGCGAGGCTGAGCACGCCGCCCTGTGTGTCGCTCACCGCAATGATCCGGCAGCCTTGCTGGGCCAGCAGCGCCGCCACCACCGATCCCACCTTTCCGAACCCCTGAATGGCCACGGTCGCGCCCTCAATGCTCATCCCAAGTCGCCTTGTCGCCTCCCGCGCGGCAATCGCCACCGAGCGGCCCGGAGCCTCGAGTCGGCCGTAGGATCCGCCTATGGCGATCGGCTTGCCCGTCACCACAGCCGGCGTGGAGTACCCCCGGTGCATGCTGTATGTGTCCATGATCCAGGCCATGACCTGCGGGGTCGTCCCCATGTCAGGGGCCGGGATGTCCGCCTCCGGGCCCATCAGAATGGAGATCTCGGTGGCGTAACGCCGCGTCAGGTGCTCCAGCTCCCTCAGAGACAGCGCCTTGGGGTTGACCACCACGCCGCCTTTGGCTCCCCCAAAGGGCAGGCCGACCACGGCGCACTTCCAGGACATCAACATCGCGAGCGCCCTCACCTGGCTGAGCGTGATGCCCTGGTCGTAACGGATGCCTCCCTTGCTGGGTCCGAGCACCGTGCTGTGGTGCACTCTGTAGCCGGTGAAGACGCGCACTGACCCGTCGTCCATCTTCACAGGGAAGTTCACCGCCAGTTCGCGCTTGGGAAACGCCAGGAACTCGCGGACTCCCTTCTTCAAGGGCAGGTGGTCGGCGGCGCGGTTGAACTGCTGGAGCACGGCAACCCACGGGTCTTCTTTCGGCATCGCCACGGTACCCTGCTTGTTCATGTGCCTCCCCTTTCCTCTGTACGCCAACCTCAACGGGTGAGAGCCGAGACCGGCACAAAGACGATGCCGGCGCGGTCGAACTCGGGCAGCATCTCCGCAATCACGCGCGGGGTAAGGCGTTGGGCGTGGCCGATGGCAATCGCCTCGCCGTGGCGGAGGGCGGTCTCGATCAGACGCCGGATCTCGCGGCGGATCGCCACGGGATCGTTCTCGTTGTCCAGGAACACAGTGCGGGCGGCGCTCCGGATACCGACCTCTGCCGCGACCGATCCGGCCACCGAAAGGGAAGTGGTTCTGCTGTCTAGGAAGAAGAGACCGCGCTCCCGGGCCACCTCCATAACCGCGCGCATGACACGCCGGTCGGCCGTCGCGCGCGAGCCCATGTGGTTGCTCACGCCGGTGGCTCCTGGGACCGATGCCAATCCTGCGCGCACCGTTGCCTGGATCTCACCTTCGTCCATAGTCACCGTCACCCCGCCCGGACCCAGCGCCCTCGTGCCGTCCATGGGTTCCAGCGGAAGATGCAGGATTACCTCCAGGCCGGCGTCTTGGGCCCGTTGCGAAACCTCGGCAGAGTACCGTAGACCCGGAAGCACTGCCACGGTAACCGACCGCCCAATCGCTATGATCTCTTCCACATCGGCCAAAGCCCCGCCTGCATCGTCGAAGACAACCGCCACCCTGGCAGGCGAAGCAGCAGGGTGAGGCGGCGCAGGCGTCGGAGATGAGCCTGGCCGGATCGACGGCGGCGGAGCTGAGGGCGGAGTCCGAACCGCACGCGGGGCCGGCCCCCCTTCGGGCGGAGCCGGCTGCCGGTCGGAGGCCAGCCACCATCCTGCCGCTATCCCCACCAACAGGACGGCTGCGGCCAACCAGGCTTTCCGCAAAGCGCCCTGGGACCGCCGCCGCGTTTGCCGCCGTGCGGATGGCGCCATCTAGCGCCGCTGTGCCGCGCGCTGCTTGAGCACTTCGATGCCTCGCCGAAGTTGCTGCGCCTGGATCCGATCCATCTCTGCTTCCGCCTTGCCCTCGAGGCGGTCTCCGACGGCCACCTCGGGTGAGATGCCCTTGCCGTGGATGTCTTGGCCCGACGGTGTGAGGTACTTGGCGGTTGTGACGGCCGCGGCTCCACCGCCGGTAAGGGGAAACAGGGTCTGGATAACGCCCTTGCCGAACGTCCGCTGGCCCACCAGGGCGGCGCCTGCGGAATCGCGCAGCGCCCCGGCTAGGATCTCGGACGCGCTGGCCGTAAACTCGTTGACCAACACAACAACAGGCAGCGTCAACTTCGCGCCGGGACCTGCCTGGTCTGTCTTCCGGCGTCCTTCCCGGTCAACGACGTGCACGACCGGACGACCGTCCGCCACGAATCGGTCCGCGACCTGAGTGGCCGCACCCAGGAGTCCTCCACCGTTGCTGCGAAGATCGAGGATCAGCCCGCGTGCCCCCTCCTTCACCACGCGATCGAGCGCAGAGCCGACCTCCTTCGGCGTCTGCTCGTTGAAGGTGAGAACGCGCACGTAGCCCAATCGGGCGTCCGAGAGCTCCTTCCGCACCGCCGGTTCGAGAGTTCCAGGTCCCTGAACGGTGACGATCCGCACGCGGGCGCGCGTAATCTCAACGTCGTTGGTCTGGCCCGCGCGGCCGATTCGCAGCGTCACCTGGGTCCCGGCCGGTCCGCGGATACGGGTCACCGCTTCCTGCAACGCCATCCCATCCGTGGGCACGTCGTTGATGCGCAGGATGCGGTCTCCGGCCCGTAGACCGGCCCGGTGGGCGGGCGTGCCCTCGATCGGCTGAACAACGATCAGATGGCGGTCCCGGATGTCTATGAAGATCCCAACCCCAAAGAAGTACCCCTGCGCGTCCTGAGAGAACTCCTTGAAGACCCGGGCGTCCATATAGCGCGTGTAGGGATCTCCCAGCGCATCGAGCATGCCTCTCGCGGCGCCGTCAAACAGCTTGGATGCCTCAGGGACAGGGGTCAGGAACTCCTTCCGAACCTGCACGAGCAGCTCGCGCAGTAGGGCAAACCCCTGGTCGTCGGCCGACCGCGCCACCACCGTGCGCTGCCCTATCCCGTAGCCGGCCAGAAACACACCTGCGGCCAGGACCACTACCAGGAGCGCGCCGGTCAACCTACTTCGGTTCACCACAGTTCACCGCCTCTCCACGGAATACCACCCGCTGCCGGGTGTAGCTTACCCCGGCCTTGAGATGGGAACAAGCACGGTTTCTTCAGTCGGGGTTGATGGGACGACCATTCAGACGGATCTCGTAGTGGAGGTGCGGGCCGGTGCTGTAGCCGGTGCTCCCGACATACCCGATCACCTGTCTGCGGGACACGGTCTGCCCGGGCTTTACGCTAATCCGTGATAAGTGGCCGTAGAGCGTGCTCACGCCGTCGCCGTGATCCAGGATGACCAGCTTGCCGTACCCTCCGTACCACCCGGCGAAGAGCACCTTGCCGGCGTGCGCCGCAGGCACCGGTGTGCCCCTCGGCGCCGAAATGTCCGTGCCCGTGTGGAAATGGTTGCGCCGAAAGAGCGGGTGGCGGCGGTAGCCGAAGCGCGACGTCACCGGTCCCCTCAGCGGCCGAATGAGGGCCGCCATCGTGCTCTCCCTGGCAAGCGGGGCGCCACCCTGGAGTCGTTGGATCAGGGCCGCCACCGCGGCTGAGTCCTCCTCCGTCTCCCGGACGGCCTGCTCCGCGGCGGCCCGTTCGTGGATGATCGACTCCAGAATCCTGCGCTTCGCGGCCACCTGCTGCGACAGCTCCAGTTCGCGCTCTCGGGTCTGGCGGGCGACCTCCTGCAACTGCGCCTGCCGCGCGATCAACTCTTCCCGCAACGCCGCGGTCCGGTCGCGGTCTTGGGCATAGGCGATTATCAGCCGGGCATCCTCCCGCATGACCGCCCCTACCAACCGCGAGCGCGCGACGAACTCCGGGAACGAGGTGGCCTGGAGCACGACGTCCAGGTATCCGGCGCGCCCTGACCGGTGCAGGTCCACGACACGGTCGGCCAACAGATCCCGACGCTGTACCAGCGCCGCCTCAGCTCGGGCCAGCTCGACGGCAGCGGCCCGCGTACGTAGCCGCACGCGACGCATCTGGTTGGCCAGGCGCCGCAACTGCTCCTCGCTCGCCTCGCGCTGGCGGTCAAGCCTCTGAACCTCGTCGGACATTCGACGTTCACGGTGCCTGGTCTGACGCAGCCGCTGCCGCTCGGTTTCGAGCTGCCGCTTCAGGCGTGACAGCTCCTCCTGCCGGGACGATAGGGGCGCGGGCGAGGAGGCGACGGCCTCCTGCATCCCGGCTGCCACGGCAACCGCCAGCAGGAACGCCGCGGTGACCAGACGGACTCCAGACGGTCCGCTCACGTCCGCAGGTACCTCCGCATGCCGATCTCGCTTCCCGCGATCCCGACGGCGATCCCCAGGAACCAGACCACGGCCAAAGCTCCCGGCAGCGCGGCGCCGGGCGGCAGAAGCGGCAAGAACGGCAGCGAGCCTGTGATCTGGACCGCCAGGTAGGCGTAGGCCCCGGTCAGGACAACGGTTGCCGCCAAAGCCGCGGCGGCCCCCTGCAGCACGCCTTCCAGAACGAACGGGCCCCGGATGAATCCCGGCGTGGCGCCCACCGACGTCATGATCTCGATCTCCTGACGCCTGGCCGCGATCGTCAGCCGGATCGTGTTGAGGACAATCAGCAACGCCGCGGCGAACAGCGCGGCGGCCGCGGCGGCACCGGTGATCCGGACGGCGCGGGTCAGCGCCACGAGCCGATCCACCACCGGCGTACCGTGCAGCACCTCCTCGACGCCCGCAATGCGCTCCAGCGCAGCCGCAACGGCGCGCACCTGCCCGACGCCGCCGGCGCGGACCTCGATCGAATCCGGTAACGGGTTGGTCTTAAGGTGAGAGCCGATCGAACCAAACGATCCGTAGGTCTTCTGCAACCGCTTCAGGGCTTCGCCGCGCCCCACCAGCTCGGCCGAGCGAACCCCTGGCAGGTCCTTCGCAGCCGCCAGCACGCGCTGCTGCTGCTGGGGGGTGAAGTCTCTCCGGAACAGCCCCACGATCTCGACCTGCGACTCAAGGACTGAGGCCAGGTGCGCAAGGTTGAAGGAGGCCAGGATCCCTCCTCCGGCCACCATTAGCGCAATGGCGATGGTGGTGGTTGCCGCCGCAGCCATCAGGCCGTTGCGGCGCAGGCCGCCGATCGCATCGCGCAAGGCCTCCCGCCGGGCCCAGGACCACCCGCGCGCCCTGACCACGCGTCGGGCAGCCGCCGCCTCAGCGGGCTGTTTGGTAGAGGCCTCTTGACTCATCGCGCATGACGCGACCGGCCTGCAACTCGACCACCCGCCGGCGCAGCACGTCCACGAGCGTGCTGTTATGAGTGGTCATCAAGACGGTCGTCCCCCGCAGATTGATGGCGCCGAGAAGCTGCATGATCTCCCAGGCCGCCTCGGGATCGAGGTTGCCGGTGGGCTCGTCCGCCAACACTGTACGCGGCCGCGCTACTATCGCACGGGCCAAACAGACGCGTTGCTGCTCTCCACCCGAAAGCCTGGCCGGCAGATCGTCCGCACGGTGGGCCATGCCGACCGTTTCCAGCGCCCATCGGACGCGCGGCGAGATCTCCGTCGGGTCGGTTTCGGTCACCCGCAGCGCGAACGCCACGTTGTCGGCCACGGAACGGTCGGACAGCAGCTTGAACTCCTGGAAGACGACGCCCAACCCTCGTCGCAGGAACGGCACTTGAGAATCGGGAAGCGAGCAGAGGTCCAGCCCGTCCACCTCCACTCGGCCGGTTGTGGCACGCTCGATCCGCTGGATCAGCTTGAGAACCGTGGACTTCCCACTGCCCGTGGGTCCCACCAGAAAGACAAACTCACCGCGGTCTATCCGCAGTGAGACGTCCTGCAGGGCGACCACGCCGGTGGGATATCGCATTCCGACGCCGTCGAGGTTGATCATCGCTGCTCCGACGAAAAGGTGCGTCCAGTGCTTCGGCGTTTCCTTCTTGTAACACTTCTACGCCTCGGCGCTGCGATCCTGCCGCCCGATCAGGACACCGTCAGGCCCCAGGCCGCAAGATCGCGCAGCAGGCGCTCGCTGGTCATGTTGAGGTGGATCGGCGTCACCGAGATGTACCCGGCGCTCACCGCCCAACTGTCCGTCCCTTCCTCGTCGCCCAGCGGCCCCGGCTCCCCGGCGAGCCAGTAGTACGGTCTTCCCCGCGGGTCCGTGCGCCTCTCCAGTTGCGAGAGGTAGCGGCGCGAACCCTGCCGGGTAACCGCCACCCCACTCAGCCGCTCCGGCGGGAGATTCGGCACGTTCACGTTGATCAGCGCGTCCGCGGGCAGCGCGCGCTCCAAGACCAGCCGCGACAGCCGTTCGGCAAACTCAGCAGCCACATCGAACCTGACTTCCACGAAGGCCGCGACCGAGACCGCCACGCTGGGAATCCCCATGATCGCGCCTTCCATCGCGCCGGACACGGTGCCGGAATAGGTGAGGTCACGGCCCAGGTTGGGGCCGACGTTGATGCCCGAGACCACCACATCGGGACGCCAGCCCAGGAGATCCAGCACGCCGAGCACCACGCAGTCCGCGGGCGTGCCGTTGGTCGCCCAGGCGGCCACCCCTGCCGGAAAGACCTCTGAGCGCCAGGCGCGCAGCGGCTTGTGCAGCGTGATCGCGTGCCCTGTGGCGCTGCGCTCGTGCTCAGGGGCCACAACCACGGTCTCGTGATGTGACACAAAGGCCTCGGCCAGGGCGTGCAGGCCCGGTGAGTGGATCCCGTCGTCGTTGGTAAGCAGAACCCGCATCTTCCCTCGCTTCCAGCAGCAGGGCCTTGCTAGGCGGCTTCGGCCGCCGCGGCCGCATAGCCCACTACCGAGTCCATTTCGCCGGATACCTGTCCGGAAGTGGCGTATCGAAGGATCTCGACGCGACCGCATCCCAGGCGGCGCGCGGCCTCCAGAACCGCCGCGGCCGGACCGACCCCGCACATCGTTATCCCTCGGCGCCGCACTTCCCTCAGCAGACGAGTCCCGTCACCGGAAGCCAGCGCATCGAGGGCGACCCGGTCCGCCTCGACGGCACGCTCGTGCGGCAGGTGGTGACTCAGGTCGGTTGAGGCGACAAGAAGAGCATCACCCCCGGCCAGGGCCGCGACGAGCGCGCAGGCCAGGTGTTCGACTGCGGCCGCGTCCTGGTCGGCCATCACGATCGGCACGGCCGGTCCATCATAGCCCATGAACTGCAGGAATGGTAGTTGGACCTCGATGGAGTGCTCCAGGCGGTGGCCTCGGGCATCCAGCGGGATGCCTCCCCGCGCCAGCGCGTCCTTGACAGGATGGGAGGTGGAGATCGCCCCCAGCGGACCCTGCCACCATTCCTCCGGGGAAAGCGCGGATGGCGAGCCGGCGCCGCTGTGATCTGGACCAACCACCACGACAACCCCGGGCCGGCGCGACTCCGCCAGGCGCAGGTAGGCGTGGGCCGCCACCGGCCCCGAGTAGGTCAACCCGGCATGGGGAACCACGAGTGCGCCCACACGGCGCGTGCCCCAGGGTGCCGGTAGGCGCCCGGGGCCCACGGGGTGCCTGAAGCACCACTCCACCTGAGCTCGCAGCCCGTCGGGATCGGCGCTGTAGAACGCGCCCTTGACAGCGGCAGGGCGAGCGCGCCCGCCGGCCACGCTACTCCCCCGGAGGCTCTCCGGCGCCGGCCTCCGGCAGGACTGCGCCGGAAAGCCAGTCGAGATAGGCGGCCGATCCTCCCCTGATGGGGAGAGCAACCACCTCGGGAACGGTGTACGAATGTAGGCTTGCCACGCGCGCCACCACCCCGGGGAGGAGGTGACGGGCGGTCTTGATCACCAGCAGCAGTTCTTCCGCGCGCTCGACCCGACCCTGCCAGCGGTACACCGAGCGCACCCCGGGCACCACGTTCACGCAGGCAGCCAACCCCTCTTCCACCAACGCAGATGCCACACGATCCGCCTCATCACGGCCGCCGGCGGTGACCAGCACAACCAGAGGTTCGCTCATCAGGGATCGCGTCTGCGCTAGTCCTGCTCGCGCCACCAATCCGGCGACAGGTCACGCAACGATCTGACCTTCCGGGGGGCGGGGCGCGTACCTGTCCGCTCCTTGGCCACCCGCGCGCGAAGATGCTCGAACTCGCGCAGGTTCGTCAGGACCTTCAGCGTGTTCCAGACGGCCTCCTCCACGTGCTCGCCGCCCTCGCGCTGCACCAACGACACAAGCGGCTCGATCACACGCTTGTTGCGCAGCTTGCCCAGGATGCGTATCGCCAGCCGCTTGACCTCAATGTCCTCATCCTCAAGTGAGGCGATGAACTGATCCAAGGCGCCGTCGCCGAACAGAGTGAAGAGGGTCCTCAGCGCGAATCGCCGCACCTTGGGCACGGGGTTCTCGAGCGCCACGCGCAGTTGCTCGATGACCTCGGCGCGCGGGCGACCCCCCAAGGCTTCCACCACCATGCGCGCGGGGCTGACATCGCGGTCGGCCTGGACGCCCTCGCCGCTGTCCAAGGCGCCCCGCTCCTCCAGACGGGCCAAGGTGGCCACCACCGCTTCCTGCATGCGCGGATCGCGAAGGAACAGGTCGACCAGGGGCCGCACGATGCGCTGATCCCCGACGCGCCCCAGGATCGAGATCGCCGTGGCCCTGATGATCTGGCTCTCTTGCTCCACCGCCTCGAGGAGCGTCTCAATCGCGCGTGGGCCTACCTCCACCAGAATCTTCATGACCTGCGGGCCGATCTTCCGTCGCAACACCTTGTCCTCACAGGTGGCCAGCAGCGGTCCGACCGCATCGGGCCCAATGCGCATGAGGGCCTCCGTGGCCGCCAGTTGCAGCGACCTCTCCCTGCGGGCAAGGACGCGGATCAGCGGCTCAACCGCGCCCCGATCGCGGATGTCGCGCAGGCCGTTCACGGCCTGGAGGACCACCTGCTCGCTTCGGTCCGCAAGCGCGGCACGCAGGGCCTCGCCGGCGGCGGGTCCGCTAACGCGTCGGAGCGCCACGACGGCGCTCTTGCGCACGTATTCGTCGGAGTCCTGTAGGGCACGGGCCAGCGCCGGCACAGCAGACTCGTCGCCGAGCTTGCCGAGCGCGTGCGCCGCGTCGCTGCGGACGGTCACATCGTGGCTTTCGAGCTGCTGCAGATAGCGCTGCAGCTCGTCGGCCTTGCCGGCCTCCGGCATGAACGCTCCTCCTGTTGGACGCAGGGGCACTGCGTGGCACCTTCTGCACCCATTATGCACTATTCTGCGGCGCCGCACCACGATCCTGCTCACGGGCTGAAGCCCCTGCCCTGCTTGCGTCTCCGGCCGTGCTCCGGTATACTGACGCCAATGGATGATAGAGCCATCTCACGCTTTGCCCACGCAAGCGAGGAGGAACTGGCGCGAATCCTAGACTTCTACGGAATTCGCTGGGAGTACGAGCCCCGGTCCTTCCCTCTGGATTGGGATGAACAGGGACGCGTGGTTGAGAGCTTCAGCCCGGACTTCTACCTTCCCGATTTCGACCTGTACCTCGAGCTGACCACCCTGAAACAAAGTCTCGTGACGAGGAAGAATCGCAAGCTGCGGCGCATGCGCGATCTCTACCCCGATGTAAGGGTCAAGATGTTCTACGGCAGGGACTTCCGGAGCCTGCTGGTCAAGTACGATCTGCATCCCAGCGCAGCGCCCTGATGGCGACTCCCGAGATCAGTCAGGTGCTCCTCACCGAGGAGCGGATCCGACTACGGGTGCGCGACCTGGCGGCCGAGATAGACCGCGACTACGCGGGGAGCGACCTGCTCGTCGTCTCAGTCCTCAAGGGCGCGCTCTACTTCCTGGCCGATCTAACCCGGGCGATGCGGATACCGGTAGCCATTGATTTCATGGCCATCAGCTCCTACCGCGGCGGCAAGGGCCCCTCGGGCGCCGTCCGTCTCATCAAGGACCTCGAAGAGGACCTCACCGGCCGGCACGTGCTGCTGGTCGAGGACATCATTGACACGGGCCTCACGGCCTCCTACCTCCTGCGCACCCTCCAGGCGCGCGACCCGGCCGACCTCGCGATCTGCACGCTGCTCGACAAGACTGCTCGGCGAATAGCGCACACCCTTCCGATCCGCTACCGCGGGTTTGAGGTGCCCGACCTGTTCCTGGTCGGCTACGGCCTGGACTACCGCCAGTTCCATCGGAACCTTCCCTATGTCGGCGTGATCGGAGACGATTTCCTGCGACGCGAGCCCGCGTCCTCCTGAGCCGGCGAATGGACACGCCTGACGATCCATCCGAGCTGCTCTGCCTGCGGGAGATCAAGAAGACCTTCCCGGGCGTGGTGGCCAACGACGGGGTAACGCTGCGGGTACGGGCCGGGGAAGTCCACGCCCTGCTCGGCGAGAACGGCGCCGGTAAGACCACCCTGATGAACGTCCTGTATGGAATCCACCAGCCCGACGG
>Ga0208244_100989_pt1 | contig 19185 bp, 14 predicted proteins | sample SubbioCR12Aug_5A_FD_184828 | JGI IMG/M metagenome (GOLD analysis project Ga0208244, IMG submission 184828) | Serpentinite rock and fluid subsurface biosphere microbial communities from McLaughlin Reserve, California, USA - CR12Aug_5A (SPAdes) | ecosystem: Environmental > Terrestrial > Deep... | reverse complement strand
GGGTCTTGAGGGTGACGCCGGCCTGTTCGAGGCGGGGCGAGAGGGTATCGGCGCATTCGCGGACGACCTGCTCGATGTCCACGGCCTCAGGTGTCTCGTCGGCGGGTTTGGCGAGGAAGAGGAACTCCTGGAAGACCTTGTCCATGCGGTCCATCGTGCGGGCGATGCGTTCGGCGAGGTCGCGGACGCGCTCGGGGCGGAAGCCGTCGGGGCGGCGCATCTCCTTGCCGAGCATCTGGGCGTCGAGGCGGACGGCGGACATGGGGTTGCGGAAGTCGTGGAGGATGCCGTTGGCGAGCACGCCGGAGAAGGCGAGGTGCTCCTCCTGCCGGGCGCGTTTCTCGCGGCGGCGGTCGCGCGCCACGGCGATGATGAGCACGAGGGCGCAGGCGGCGAAGGAGAGGGTCAGGACCGCGACGGAGAGGGCGAAGAGCGACGAGACGAGGGCGCGGGCGGTCTGCTCCTCGGTGCCGACGGCCTCGCGCTTGAAGGCGGCTTCGGTGACGACGCGGCTGCCGTCGTCGAGAGTGACGGTGCGGGTGATGACGAAGACGGGCTGGCGCTCGCCGCCGACCTCCAGCGTGCGCTGGGAGATTTCGGTCTCGCCTGCCGCGTGCGTGTCGCCGTCGGGGGGAGGCGGGGGCAGGTTCAGTCCGCCCGCCTGCCGGTGGAAGACCGTGATGCCGTCACGCGAGACGGAGAGCGACTGGACGTCCTTGCGCACGGAGAAGGCGCTGTCCACGACGGTGGAGAAGCGCCGCCACTCGCCGGGCGAGGCGTTGGTGGAGCAGGCGATGCCGAGGTCGCTGACGGCGTCGAGGAGGGCTTCGCCCTCTTGGAGGACGGTCTCGGTGGCGGCGAGGTGCGCCTGACGGTCGTGCTGGCCCTTGAGGAAATGGAGCGCGCCGCCGCCGGCGAGGGCGGCGGTCAGCAGGACGAACAGCAGGAGGGCTTCCAGCCTTCTCGCGCCGTGTCGCGTGACCATTTCGTATAGGGTTCTGCGCTTCATGGGGTATTTGAGACAGCAGGGAGTGTGCCGCCTCGTTAAAGGGGGAGTTTAAAGGGCTGGACGGGGCTGAAGCAAGCGCGAATGCGACAAGTTGTCGCGTTGCGGGGTGACAGGGTGGCGCGGCAGGTCGGTGCGATGCGGTCAACACGCGGCCAAACCCGCGTGAAAGAGGCGTGGCACGCCGTGTGCTAATTTTCGGGCAGGACTGATGCGGGGTACGGTTATGATCCAACGCGGAAACAGGTTTGAAAAGGTTTGGCGCGGATTGGACGGTCTTTTGCTGGCGGCGGTCTTCATCCTGCTCGGCGCCGTCTGGGTCTCGACGCAACGCGGGACGGGGAGGGGCCCTCTGCTGCCTGTGGCAGGCGAACGGGAGCCCGCGCCTGTCAGGAAGCCGTCCGTGGCGGGCAGGGTGGTGGACGGCGTGAGGGTTTCGGCTGGCCGGGCGCGGGTGAGCACGTTCGCGCGGTCGATGGTGGCCTCGGACTGGGAGTCGGCGCCGCCTGCCCCGGCGATGGACATGCGCGAGGAGGGGGACGGACGGGAATACGAGATCCTTTTCGCGCTGCCGGAACGCGTGGACCGCGAAAGCGTGCGGGTCTCGGTGGCAGGTGATGTGCTGACCCTGACGATGCGCGACGGCGTGTGCGGCAAGACCTACGCGCAGCAGATTCGCATCCCCTGCGGTGTGGATGTGGACGGGTGCGTGCGGAGTGTGGTCTCCAACGGCCTTCTGCACGTGCGGATCAGTCCGGTAGAGCGCTGAGACGTGACAGGCCTTCGAGAGGTGTGCTAAAATCCCCTATGTGAACAGGAGAAAGGTAAGCCTTTCCCGTTGGGTTGCTTTGGCGGCTTTCATCGGTTTCTTCGGCGGGCGGCCTCAGGCGGTGGCGCAGGGGCGGCGTATGGCCGAGGTGTTGGACGATGCGGGCGGCGACATGCGGCGTCCGGAGGTTCGCCAGCGCGTGGTCGAGGAGCTTGCGCGGGACGCGCAGACCCGGCGCAATGCGGCGGAGGAGCTGGCCCGACAGCGAGGCTTGCCGATACGGGGCAAGTATCCGGACGGCGGCGGGTTCGAGCTGGCTGGGTTCGACGGGGACACGCCGCTCTACCGGACGACGTACAACGCCAACGCGGCGATCTCCACGGGCGCGAACCTGCTCCGGCTCGCGCCGTATCTCGTGACCGGCGGCAGCGGGACGGTGGGCGTGTGGGACGAGGGGGCGGTGCGGACAACGCATCAGGAATTCGGCGGGCGGGTGACGGTGAAGGACGGCACGACGACGCTTTCGGATCACTCGACGCATGTGGCGGGGACGATCGGCGCGGCGGGGGTCATCTCAAGCGCCAAGGGTATGGCTCCGGCGGCGACGATCGACAGCTACGACTGGAACAGCGACATCGCCGAGATGACCGGGCGCGGCGCGGCGTATCCCGGCGAGCCGGGGATGATCTATCTCTCCAACCACAGCTACGGGTTCAACTCGGGATGGGTCTACACCGGAACGCCGACCTACACCTGGTACGGTACCGGCACGACCGCCTCGGGATATGAGGATGATTTCGGCAAGTACAGGGCCGAGACGCGGGAGATCGACACGCTGGCGTACAGCCTGCCCTATTATCTGATGTTCTGGGCGGCGGGAAACGACCGCAACAACAACCCGGCGAACGGACAATCGGTGTCGGTCGGCGGATCGACCGTCACGTACGATTCCACCTCCCATCCGCCCGGTGACGGCGTCTACAAGGCGGGCTACGACACGATCAGTTACAATTCGCTGGCCAAGAACGTGGTCACCGTGGGGGCGGTGGGCGACGCCGTGAGCGGGGGGCTCCGCAGCCTGTCCGGCGCGACGATGCTGAGCTTCTCCTCGTGGGGGCCGACCGACGACGGGCGCGTCAAGCCGGATCTGGTGGCGAACGGCAACTCGCTCTACTCCACGCTCTATGGCGGGGACGCGTCGTACGGTAGTAAGAGCGGCACAAGCATGGCGACGCCCAACGCGGCGGGCACGGCGCACCTGCTCACGGAGTATCTCGGCACGCTCTTCACGAACACGGCGATGCGGGCGAGCACGCTCAAGGCGCTGCTGATCCATACGGCGGATGACCTCGGCAACGCGGGACCGGACTACAGCTTCGGCTGGGGGCTGGTCAACGCCAAGGCCGCGGCAGACCTGCTGGCGGCCTACCGCGCCAACGCGGGGACGCAGCGGGTGATCGAAGACCGCGTGACCACGAGCCGTACGACGGTGAGTTTTCCCTTCACGTGGGACGGCACGGGGCCGATCCGCGCCACGCTCTGCTGGACCGACCCGGCGGGTGCCTCCACGACCTCGCACGATGTGCGCACGGCGCGGCTGGTGAACAACCTCGACCTGCGGGTGATCGGGCCGGGCGGCACGGAGTACCGGCCGTGGGTGATGCCGTTCGTCGGCGACTGGAGTGTGGCGGCGTGCGGTTACGCGGCCACGACGGGCTCGAACACGACGGACAATGTCGAGCAGGTGCTGGTCGCCACGCCGGGGACGGCGGGGACGTACACCGCGCGCGTCTCGTACGCCGGGACGCTGACCAACGGCAACCAGCCGTTCTCTCTGATCATCAGCGGCGCGGCGGCAGGCAGCACGGTTGAGGCTCCGGCGCTCAGCACGTCGGCGCCGTCGTCCGGGAGCGGCACGCTGACCTTCACGGTGGCAGGCGAGCGGATGGCGTTCGGGACGGACGTGCGGTTGCGGCGCACGGGGCAGCCGGATGTGGTGGGCGTGTCGGTCGAGGCGCAGGGTGACCTGCTGCGGGCGCGGTTCAACACGTCCGGTCTGGCCGAAGGCTGGTGGCGGCTGTTGCTGACGAATCCCGACGGGCAGCGTACGGTGCTCTACAACGCGTTTGTGGTGGGGACTTGGACGCTCTGGAACGAGGATTTTGAGACGGACAATATCGCCGAGCGGGGATGGACGTCTCTTTCCTTGGTAGGCACCAGCCAGTGGGCGCTCTCGACGACAAAGAGCATCTCCCCGACGCGCTCGATGTTCTCGGCGGGGCCTTCGTCGCGTTCCGACACGAGCGTGGTTTCGGCGACGATTGCGGTGCCCGCGAAAGGCTCGGGATTCCGGCTCTCGTTCTGGCACGATTTCAATCTTGAGGCAAACGACGGCGGCGTGCTTGAGTTCTCGTTGGATGGCGGCGAGTGGTATGATGCCGTCGGCTCGGGTTCCGGCGCGTCGTTCACGTCGAACGGATACAACGCCATCATCGGCGGCGGCGGCGGGGCACCCAACACGCGCAATCCTATTGCAAACCGCTCAGGGTGGAACGGTAACAGCGGCGGGTTCAAGCAGGTCGTCGTCTCGCTGTACGACACGGCGAAATACGCGGGCAAGGGGTTGCGCGTGCGGTGGCGTCTCGGCACGAACAACTCGACGGCCAGCACGGGATGGTACATCGACGACGTGGTGTTTTCCGGCGCGGGGGATCCGCCGGACATGACCAAGCCCACGGTGTTCTCGGTGCGTTAGCGCTGGCGGTGGAAGAGCACGAGACCCGCGGCGAGGAAGCCGATGTTTGCGAACCACGCGCCGAGCGCGGGCGGCATGAGGCTGTTCTTCGCGAGCACCATGCAGCTCAGCGAGACGGCGTAGAAGCCGAAGAACATGGCGATGGCGATGATGACGCCCTTGAAGACGCTCTGCCGGCCGGTGGCGACCCCGGCGGGGATCGCGAAGAGCGTGATGATGAGGCAGGAGAAGGGCGCCGCCAGATGGGCGTGGATGTCGAACGTCTTAGAGGCGACCTCCTCGCGGGTCAGGTGCGGGTGGGTCTTGAGGTAGTGGATCATGTCGCGCCCGGAGTAGTATTCCCACGATTTGTTCATGAGCATGAAATCGCGCGGGGTCTCGTCGAGTTCCGGGAAGGCGCGCAGGGGCATGGTCGCGAGGTCGGGGTAGGGGTGCTCGACGGGGTTGTTGAGTTCGTCGAAATACTGGTACTGCGGATAGAAGAACCACCACATGCCGTCGAGGTATTCCGCCTTGCGGCTGGTGATGTCGAGCAGGCGGCTGCCGTCGGGGCGGTCGAACGAGACGCGGACGCCTTCGAGCAGGTTCTGGTTCTCTGACGACATCCGGTTGATGCGCCAGACGCGGCGCGCGGGCTGGTTGTAGTAGGGGATGTGCTCGTAGGTCTTTTGGGGCTGCGTCTTGAAGCGCGATTCGCGGTATTCGCGCGCCTGCTCGGAGGCCCAGGGCGCGTAGAACTCGTTGATGGCCGCGACGGCCAGACCCATCGCCCCCGCGACCGCGAGCAGCGGCAGGACGATGGCGAGAAAGCCGATGCCGCTGGCGCGCATGGCGGTGATCTCACTGTGGCGGCAGAAGTTCCACATCGTGTAGAGCGTGCCGAGCATGAGGGCGGCGGGGATCAGCCATTCGAGGTAGGGCGAGACGTAGCCCGCAAAATACGAGGCCACATCGATGAACGACGGTTTGACCTCAAGAATGCGGTTGAAGGACTCGAACAGCTCGAAAACGATGTAAATGCCGAGGAACCCGCACAGACAGTAGGTCAGCGGCACAAGGAATTCGCGGAGCACGTAACGTGTGAGGATTCGCATAAACGGGGGAAGTATACGGCACGTTCTTCCGTTTCGACAATCCCATATTTGCGGGGGCACCCCATTCAGCCGTCCCGTTTCCTCCGCCGGATGTGCGGCGGGCGCTTCGGGCGCGTGGTGCCGTGCGTCTCCGCAGGCCACGCGAGCTGGAAGCCCTCAAGCTGCCGCAGCATGACGTGCCGCCCTTTGGATGTGATCGACACCAGCCGGTAGGTGTCGGGCGAGACCGAGAGGCACCCCTCCTCGTTCAGCGCGTCGAGCACGGCGCGGATTTGCGGCACGGCCATGTCGGCCAGCAGGCCGAACGTGCTGAGCGCGTCCAGCGCGTGGCGCGTGACGGTCTCGTCGCGGTCGCCGTGGAGCACTTGCGCCACGCGCAAAGCCCCGAAGCGTCCCTTCATGCGCGTCACGCAACTCAGGATCTTCTGGATCACGATCCACTGCGCCTCGTCCGGCGGCAGGCGTTTGCCCGGAGATTTGAGTCGGCAGCGGTCGCAGTTGCCACAGGCGTGGCCGTGCGCCGCCTCGCCGAAGTAGCTGAGCAGGAAAGCGTGGCGGCAGCCGGGATGATCGACAAAGCTCAACAGCATCTCAAGTTTGCGCTCGTCGCGTTGCCGTTTCGCGTCGAGCCCCGCAGCCAGCCGCTTGAGTTCGGTCAGCGCCGGATCGGGGTCGGGGAGCAGGCGGGTGGTGTAGGCGCGGTTGCCGGGCTGCGTTTCGCGCTCGATCAGCTTGGCCCGCTCGATCAGCCCGAGGATCGTCCGGACCTCCATGTCGTTCTTCAGGCCCGCCCGTTTGGTCCACTCCTCGATCGAGCAGGTCACCTCGCCCTCGGCGCACGCCGCCCGAACCGTCTGCCACACGGCGAGGATGTCGGCGAACGAGGGGTTCGCGCCGTCCAGAAAGAACCGTTGGGTCGCCACGTCGGCGTAATTGAAAAGCAGCTCGCACCATGCCGCCGCGCCGTCCCGGCCCGCGCGCCCGACCTCCTGATAATACGCCTCCAGACTGCCCGGCACGTCCCAGTGCACCACAAACCGGAGATCGCCGCGGTCCACACCCATCCCGAAGGCGTTCGTGGCGACAACAATGGGTGACGGCTGGGAGATGAACGCGTCTTGCGAGGCGGTGCGCTCGCCGTCCGACATCGCGCCGTGATAAAGGATGGGTTTGAAACCGTCCTGTTCCAGCATGGCCGCCACCCGCTCGGCCATTTTGCGCGTCGAACAGTAGACGATCCCGCAGCGATAGGCCTCCGCGGCTTGAACCAGGCGGCTGAACTTGTGTCGGTGCGTCGGGCAGCGCGCCACCGCGAGGTAGAGGTTGGGGCGCGAGAAACCCGTGACGAGGACGGCGGGGTCGGGGCGCGGCGGCTCTTTCAGTCCAAGTTGGCAGATGATGTCGTCCCGCACGTCGGGCGTGGCGGTCGCGGTCACCGCCAATACCCGCACGGGGCCCAGTCGGGTCAGCACCTGCTTGAGGTTCAGGTAGTCCGGGCGGAAATCATGGCCCCACTGGCTGATGCAGTGCGCCTCGTCGATGGTCAGCAGCGACACCTGCGCCGCCGCCAGCGCTTCGGTGAAGCGTCGGTTGCGGAACCTTTCGGGTGCCACGTACACCAGCTTGTAGCGCCCCTGCCGCACGCCGTCCAGCCGGTAGGCCATCTCGGAGGCGTCGACGGAGGAGTTGAGGAAGGTCGCGGCGATGCCCTTGCGCTCAAGCGCGTCGACCTGATCCTTCATCAGCGCGATCAGCGGGGAGACCACAACGGTGACGCCCGGCAGCAGCAGCGCGGACAACTGGTAGCAGAGCGACTTGCCCGAACCGGTCGGCATCACGAGCACCATGTCGCGCCCGTTCAGCACGGTCAGGATGGACTCCGCCTGCCCCTCGCGGAAGACCGCGTGGCCGAATCGCTCCTGAAGCTCTTGCCTGAGCCGTTCCTCTGTCCAGACTGCCGCCATGGTCTACGACATCCTCATGCGGCCGACATAGGCGGCCCCCTGTTAAACTTCGACGCACCAGCCGTGCGTGTCGGGCAGTTCGCCGTACTGGATGCCCTGCACCGTCTCGTAGAGCTTCTGCAAGACCGGCCCGCAGCCGGTCTCGGAGCCCACGCGGATGACGGTGTCGCCGCGCACGATCTCGCACACGGGGGTCACCACCACGGCGGTGCCGCACGCGCCGATCTCGGCGAAATCGGACAGCTCCTCGAACGGCACCGGGCGCACCTCGACCGGGATGCCCAGATCCGCCGCGATCTGCTTGAGCGTGTTGTTGGTCACGCTCGGGAGGATCGAGTGCGAGTCGGGGGTCACATACGCGCCGCTTTTCGTGATGCCGATGAAGTTGGAGGTCGCGAACTCCTCGACATAGCGGTGCTCCTTCGCGTCCAGATAAAGCTCCACGGGGTAACCCTCGTGCTTGGCCTGCTCGTGGGCGTAGAGGCTGGCGGCGTAGTTGCCCGCCACCTTCACATTGCCCACGCCCAGCGGCGCGGCGCGGTCGTACGTGTCCATGATCACGGCTTTCACCGGCTGCAGCCCGCCCTTGTAATAAGGCCCCACCGGCACCACCAGCACGATGAACGTGTATTCGCGGGCCGGCGCCACGCCGATCTGTTCGCCGGAGCCGATCAGCAACGGACGCACATAGAGCGAGCCGCCCGTGCCGTACGGCGGCACGTAATCCTCGTTCGCCCGGACCACGCGCGCCACCGCCTCCATGAACATCGACTCGGGCACCTCCGCCATGCAGACGCGCCGCGCCGTCGAGGCCATCCGCCGGGCGTTCTCCTGCGGACGGAACACGCGGATTTTGCCGTCCTTGCACCGGAACGCCTTGAGCCCCTCGAACGCCGCCTGTCCGTAGTGCAGGCACGCCGCCGCGATGTGCATCTTGAGGTGCGGCTCGTTTACCAGCTCGCCCGCATCCCATGCGCCGTCACGCCACACATGCCGGATGTGGCAGCGTGTGTCCATGTACCTGAATCCCAGATTATTCCAATCGATATTCGCCATAATCCCATCCTTTTCGAGACCCGCAAAATGCCAGACTCCCCAAAGTAAGGCCATTAACATACCTGTTTTTCGGCAGGTTGCAAGCCGCAACATCTTGTCGTCGTGTACGCGCACGTGGCGACGATTTTCGCGTCCGGGCGTTTTGCGGATTGCCATTGCGGCGAAAATAAACTATATAATGACGGGAAAGCGAAAAAAACGGAGAGCTTTATGCACGTCAATGCCCATGTCGCCGCTTTCATGAAACAGTTCCCCCACGAGGGCCTCACTTTCGATGACGTCACCCTCGTGACGCGGTACGCGGATTTCCTGCCCGACGAGACCAGCCTCGGGACACGTCTCACCAGCCGCATCACCCTCAACATCCCCTTCGTCAGCGCCGCGATGGACACCGTCACCGAGGCCGGCATGGCCACCGCGATGGCTATGCTCGGCGGCATCGGCGTGATTCACAAGAACCTCCCGCCCGAGATTCAGGCGCAGCATGTCCGCCGCGTGAAGCACTATCTCAACGGCCTCATCATGAAGCCGGTCGCCTTCCGCTCATCGGACACGCTCGACTACATCCGCGAGTACCGCTGCGAGCATAACCTCTCCTTCAGCGGATTCCCGATCCTCGACGACCAAGACCGCCTCGCGGGCATCGTCACCTCCAGCGACATCCGTTTCGCCAAGAAGACCGCCACGTGCGCCTCGGACGTGATGACCACGCGCGTCATCACCGCCGCCCCCGGCACCACGCTGGAGCAGGCCTACGCCATCATGATGGAGAACAAGATCGGCAAGCTCCCGCTCGTCGACGCGGACGGCAAACTTGTCGGCCTCTACGCCTTCACCGACGTTCAGGAACTCGTCGAGAACGCCCAGCCCCTCTACACCCGCGACAGCCGTTACCGCCTGCGTGTCGCCGCCGCCGTCAGCGCGGGCGACCACGACCGCATGGCGATGCTTGCCAACGAAGAGGTCGATGTCGTCGTCGTGGACAGTGCCCACGGGCATTCCAAGGGCATCCTCGATATGGTCTCGTGGATCACCCGGCACTATCCCGACATCGACGTGATCGGCGGAAACGTCGCCACCGGCGACGGCGCCCTCGCGTTGCTCAAGGCTGGCGCCCACGCCGTCAAGGTCGGCATCGGGCCGGGCTCCATCTGCACCACCCGCGTGGTCTGCGGCGTCGGCATCCCCCAGATCACCGCCGTGTTCAACGCCGCGCAGGCTCTCGGCGACGCGATCCCCGTCATCGCCGACGGCGGCATCCGCCTCTCCGGCGACGTGCCCAAGGCCCTCGTCGCGGGCGCGGACACGGTCATGCTCGGCTCGATCCTCGCGGGCACCGAAGAGAGCCCCGGCGAGAAGATCATCCACGAGGGCCGCCACTACGTCGTCTACCGCGGCATGGGCAGCCTCGCGGCCATGAAAGAGGGCAAGGGCAGCCGCCAGCGTTACGGGCAGGACAACGTCAAGGAAGACGACCTTGTGCCGCAGGGCATCGAGGGCATCGTCCCGCTCGCCGGCTCGGTCAAGAAGATCATGACCCAGTTCAGCGGCGGGTTGCGCTCCTCCCTCGGCTATTGCGGCACGCGCACCATCGCGGAACTCAAGCGCGAGGGCATCCTCTACCGCGTCAGCAACGCGGGTGTCCGCGAGGCCCACCCGCACGACGTCAAGATCATCAAGGAAGCGCCCAACTACCGCTCATAAGGCGGGCGGCGCCTTGAGCGTCTCGATCAGGTACGCGTGGACTGTCGTGTGTTTCACGCCTTCCGCGCCGGGGTAGTAGAGGTCGCACGGCACGCCAACCTCGCGGCAGCGCTCCTGCAGCTTCACCCCGAAGTTCGCCGTGTGCGTCGGGTCTTTCTGCTCCTGACCCAGCGCGGGCGGCGCACCGTACAGCAGATAGACCGGCGGGTCGCCTGCCGACACCAGCGCGTATGGCGAGTACGCGGCGATCCACGGCAGGATCTTCTCGCGGTTGGCCAGAAACTCGTCGAACTGCGAGAGCTTCTTCTCCTTGTTTCCGGCGAAGCCGAACGCGTGTCCGCCGTACCGGCTGTTGGGCGTCCACTCCCGCATCTGCTGCGGGTCGAGCGTCGTCTGCGCCCCGCTGACCGCCGCGCACCAGAGCCGGGTGGACTCGCGCGCCACCGGGTCGGCGCTCCCCGGCTCGGCCATGTCGGGATGGAACGCCAGCCACAGGCTGGAGCACGCGCCTGCCGACCCGCCCGACGCGCCGATGCGCGCCTTGTCGATGTTCCACTCCGCCGCCTTGCTCCGCACGAACTGCAGCGCCCGCGCCGCGTCGGTCAGCGGCCCCTTCACCGGCGGCACCACGCCGTCTGCCGTCGCCTCCGTGATGAAACGGTACTCGATCGATGCCACGGAGATCCCCGCCTTCAGCATCTCCGGCAGCAGGGTCGTCAGCCCGCTGAAGCGGTTGCCGTTCTGCCACCCGCCGCCGTGGATGAAAAACAGCAGCGGCGTCGGCGTCGCGGACTCGGCCTTCCAGAAATGCAGCACCTGCTTGGGATGCGTGCCGTAGGCGACATCGGTCTGCGTCGGCATCAGGATCTTGCCCTCGACGCCCCGGTTGGTGAAGGTCATCATCGGCGCCGTTTCGTTTGCGGCCACAGGGGTCGCGACCGTGCCGAACGCGCTCAAGGCTAACAGGCAAAACAACCGATTCTTCATGGGGTTCTCCGTTTTTTCAGAGGGTTTTCCCGCTTCTCAATTCAATGAAACGCGGATGGGCTCAGGGACAGCGGCTTCCGGACGCACAAACGGCCCGTCTGCCGCTGCCCTTCGCGAGGCCGTCGTTACTTGCCTGTGCCGCACGCGAGGACGAAGAATTCGGGTTTCATGTTGGCCAGAGGCTCGCGGAGCTTGTCCAGCTCTTCGGCGGGGCCCATGATCTCGATGCGGAACAGCTCGGCGATCGCGACGAACTTGCCGAGCGCTTCGCCGCAGTTCTCCAGATGGGCGAAGATCGCCGCCGCATCGGTGTAGGCCTCGCGGCAGGTCATGACGTTGCCGTTGAAACAGAAATTGTAATAGAGGCAGCCAGCTTCATTCTTGACCAGCTCGCAGAACGTCTTCAGGATCTCTTTGGCGGCAGCCATGTTCTCGTCGCTGATCCTGAAGTACGGGTTGATGCTCACGGACGTCTCAATGCTCATGTCGTCTTTCCTTCCCTGTTTGGCCCTCCGTCGGCGGCGGGGTCCGCCAGTCCGTTGTCGGGCGTTTCCGGCATCCCGTCAGGACGCCGCTTTTTGTTCGATACGCAGATGTTATCGCGTTCCACGCATCTCATAAAGCGTGCATGTGAAGAAATTTCAGGCCCGAGTCCGGACAGGCGGGACTCTCGGCTGACCTGTGGGCGGGATGGGGGGTTACGTGCGGATTGTGTACACAATTTTAGCGGAGGGATACAAGACATGCAAAGGCAGAGGACTTACACTTAGCCTGTATTATGAAATATGGGCTTTAGGTTGCCCGTGGCGTGGCTTTAGCTGATACGAGGCCTTTCAGAAAAGGCGGAATCGGTACAAGCGAAACAGGGAGGACAGAGATGAAAGTGCAGTCGGTGAAGGAACTCAAGACGGTCAGTACCCAAGTCGGTAAGATCGCGGAAGAGGCGTTGAAACAGGGCAAGGGCGTGCTGCGGCTGGCGCCGAACTGGGTGCCGCGCTCGTTCCTGCACCCCGGGCGTCGCCTGAAGCTGCATCCGGAAGACCTGTACGCCTACGGGCTGAACCGCGGCGGCATCGACGAGCGCTGGTTCGCGTCCACGACCGAAGCGGCGAACGAGGGGCGCATGCCGGACGAGGGGCTGAGCTACGTGGTCTACAAGAACCAGCGCTTCCTGCTGCGCGACGCGGTGGCCGAGCTGGGCGCGGCGATCGTGGGCAAGGACATCTGGGCGAAGTACCGCCGCTGGCCGGTCTACAGCAAGTTCTTCGACAACATGGGGCCGATCCCGCACCACATGCACCAGAGCGCCAAGCAGGCCAAGATGGTGGGGCAGGAGGGCAAGCCGGAGACGTACTACTTCCCGCCGCAGCACAACAACGTGGGCAACAACTTCCCGTACACCTTCTTCGGGTTGGTGCCGGGCACGACCAAGGCGCAGGTGCGGCGCTGCCTCGAGAACTGGAACAAAGGCGACAACGGCATTCTGGACATCTCGCAGGCGTACCGGCTGAAGCCGGGCACGGGCTGGCTGGTGCCGCCGTGCGTGCTGCACGCGCCGGGTTCGCTCTGCACCTACGAGCCGCAGTGGGGCTCGGACGTGTTCGGCATGTACCAGAGCCTTGTGGAGGGCCGCGAGGTGCCGTGGTCGCTGCTGGTCAAGGACGTGCCGCCGGAGAAGCATCAGGACTTGGACTATCTGGTGGATCAGCTCGACTGGAAGCAGAACACGGATCCGAAGTTCCACGAGAACCACTACCTTGAGCCGGTCGTCGCGAGCGGTTCCGAGGCGGAGGGCTACATCGACAAGTGGATCTGCTACGGCCGCATCAAGGGCTGGCAGTGCGTGACGGCCAAGGAGCTGACGGTGCTGCCGGGCGCGAAGTGCACGATCAAGGACGGCGGCGCGTACGGCCTGATCACGGTGCAGGGCAAGGGCACGATCAACGGGCAGCGGCTGAGCAGCCCCAACCTGATCCGGTTCCACGACTTGACGGACGATGAGGTCTTCGTGGTGGATTCCGCGGCGCGGGCGGGCGTGGTGTTCGAAAACACCTCCAAGACCGAGCCGATGGTGATGCTGCGCTATTTCGGGCCGGAAGTGAACCCGGACGCGCCGGATGTCGGAGGGACCAAGAAATGAAGGGCCCTGCCGTGAACACCTTTCCCAAGCTGCATAACGCAGCGTGGCCCGGCGTGGTGGGCAAAGGCCCCGGCACGCCGGAGCCGATCATCGACCTGCAGACGATGCTCGACCTGACCGCCGCCGCCGAGGTGGACGGCGTGCGGTTCGACGGCATCGACCTCTTCCTCTGCGCGCCGCACGTGGACATCGACGCCTCGGACGACGATCTGGCGCGTCTGGCGGACGCGGTGCGCGCGAAGGGGCTGGTCATCGGCTCGCTCGTGGCGCCGGTGTGGCCGCCTGCGGGCGGCGGTTCGGCCATGGGCGACGCCGAGGCGCGCGGGCGTTTCGTGACGCAGGTGCGCAAGGCGTGCCGCATCGGGCAGAAGCTGCGCGAGCTGGGCATCCGTCCCGACGGCGTGATCCGCATCGATTCGGCGGGTTCGCCCTCCGAGTGGGCGGCGGATCGCGCGGGCAACACGCGGCGGATCATCGAGACCTTCGGCGCGGCCTGCGACGTGGCGGAAGCGCACGGCGAGCGGCTGGCGGCTGAGGGCGAGATCTGCTGGGGCGGCATGCACTCGTGGCGCACGATGCTTCAGGTGCTGGAGGGCGTCGGGCGTCCCAAGACCCTCGGCTTTCAGGCGGACATGGCGCACACGCTGCTGTACTTGCTGGGCTACAACGCGCCGGAAGACCGGCTGGTGCCGGAGAACTTCGACTGGAGCGACGGCATGGCTTTCTGCGCGGCCTACACCAAACTCGCGGCGGCGTTGCGGCCTTGGACGATCGACTTCCACGTGGCGCAGAACGACGCGACCGTCAAAGGGCAGGGCACGCACGACAAGACCGGACGGCACTGCCTGCCGGGCGACCCGAACGGCAAGCTCGACATCACGTGGGCGGCGGGCCAGTGGCTGCGCGACGAGGTCGGCCTGCCGACACGCGCGATCCGGCACCTCTGCTGGGACGGCTGCATGTTCACCAACGAGGTGATGATGCAGCCCGGGACGTGGAACGCCATTCTGGCGGCGATGATCGCCGTGCGCGAGGGGCACGGCTGGAGAGAATAAGAAAGGATTTCCTGACACATGAGCGCAAAGAAAACACTGAATGTCGGCATGATCGGGTACGGTTTCATGGCGCGTACCCATTCGAACGCCTACCGCAGGGTGGGCAACTTCTTCGATCTGGAATACAAGCCGGTCCTGAAGACCGTCTGCGGGCTGGTGGAGGCCGAGGCCAAGGCGTTCGCGGACCGCTGGGGCTACGAGTCCTACACGACCGACTGGCGTTCGGTGGTGGCGGACAAGGCTATCGACCTCGTCGAAATCTGCGTGCCGAACAACTTCCACGCCGAGATCGCGATCGCCGCCGCCAAGGCCGGCAAGATGGTGATCTGCGAGAAGCCACTCGCGCTCAACGCCCCGCAGGCGCTGGAGATGACCGAGGCGGTGGAGCAGGCCGGCGTGCCCAACATGGCCTCGTTCAACTACCGCCGCATCCCGGCGGTGACGATGGCCAAGCAGCTCATCGAGCAGGGGCGCCTCGGCAAGATTTTCCACTACCGCGCCAACTTCCTGCAGGACTGGACGATCTCGGCGGACGTGCCGCAGGGCGGCATGGCGACGTGGCGGCTGGACGCGAAGGCGGCGGGCTCGGGCGTCACCGGCGACCTGCTCGCGCACTGCATCGATCTGGCCTTGTGGCAGAACGGCCCGATCACGGGGGTCAACGCCATGACCGAGACCTTCGTGAAGGAGCGCAAGAACGTCGAGACGGGGCAGATGGAGCCGGTCCGCATCGACGACGCGTGCACCTTCTTCTGCCGCTTCGGCAACGGGTCGATCGGCAACTTCGAATCCACGCGCTACGCCCGCGGGCACAAGGCGCTGTTCACCTTCGAGATCAACGGCGAAAAGGCCTCCCTGCGCTGGGATCTCCACGACCTGCACCGCTTGCAGTACTTCGACCACCGCGACGAGGGCATCCTGCGCGGCTGGCGCTCGATCCACGTCAGCGACGGCGACCAGCCCTACATGAAGCACTGGTGGGTGCCGGGACTCCAGATCGGCTACGAGCACTCGTTCGTGCACCAGATCGCCGACTTCCTCGAAGGGTTGGCGTCCGGCAAGCCGGTGGGGCCGACGTTCCGCGACGCGCTCGCCACGCAGACGGTGTGCGACGCGGTCTTGGCGTCGGCCGCCAGCGGGCAGTGGGTTTCGCTCGCCTGAGCGCGTGCGCAAAAGCGATAAACTTTCTGCGCAAAACCTACTAGTTTCCTGTTGCCCTTTCGGCTAAGGTGTCCCCGTCACGCCCCGTGCGGCGCGTGGCGGGGTTTTTTAACACCGGGGGGGCACATGAGCGAAGGGATCAGCCGGGACAGGGGCGGCGCCGCGCCGCCGTTCTACAAGTGGCAACTGGTGGGGCTGCTGTGGGTGGCCTTCTTTCTGCATCAGGGCAACCGCCAGATCTACAACGCCGTGCTGCCGCTCATCAAGGACGGGCTGAGCCTCAGCGACATGCAGGCGGGGATGGTGCAGAGCGTCTTCACCGCGATCTACGGCATCTGCGTGCCGCTGGCGGGTTTCGCGGGCGACCGCCTGCGCCGCAAGTGGCAGGTGCTCATCAGCATCCTCGTGTTCAGCGCGGGCACCCTGCTCACCGGCCTGGGCGGCGGCGTGCTGGCGTTCATCGTCTTCTACGGCATCGCGACCGGCGGCGGCGAGGCGTTCTACTATCCGCCTGCCACATCGCTGCTGGGGCAGTTCCACGACAAGAGCCGCGCCACAGCGCTTTCGATCCACCAGACGGCGCTCTACGCGGGCATCACCTTCAGCGGGTTCTTCTCGGGGTTCATCGGCAAGACCTACGGCTGGCGGATGCCGTTCTACCTTTTCGGCGGAGCGGGGCTGCTGTGGGCGCTGGTGCTGGTGCCGCTGATGCGCGACACGCCCAGCGAGAAGGGCGGCGCGGCGCGGATGCCGCTGGGCGAGACGCTGCGGCACATCGTGGGCAAGCGCTCGGCCATCGCGCTGGCGGTGGCGTTCGGCTGCATGGTTTACGTCAACGTCGGCTTCCACACGTGGATGCCGACCTTCCTGCATGAGCGTTTCGGGTTCGCGCTGGACAAGGCGGGCTTCTCCGCGGTGTTCTATCACTACGTGTGCGCCTTCATCGGCGTGATGGTGGGCGGGCGGCTCACCGACCGCTGGGCTGCGATGCGGCGCACGATACGTTTCGAGGCCAACGCCTTCGGGCTGCTGCTGGGTGCCCCCTTCATCTTCGCGATGTCGCAGACGTCCTCCGAGGCGCTCTGCTTTGTGGCGCTCGGGCTGTTCGGGCTCTTCCGGGGCATTTACGACTCCAACCTGTTCGCGGCGCTCTTCGACGTGATCAAGCCGCAGTACCGCGCCTCCGCCACGGGGCTGATGCTCTCGTTCGCGTTTCTGGTGGGGGCGTTCTCGCCCACGGTGCTGGGGTGGCTCAAACCCGCGTTCGGGCTCTCGTTCGGGCTGGCCTCGCTGGCCGCGTTCTACGTGTTGGGCGGGGCCGTCATCCTGTTGGCGCGCGCGCTGTTTTTCGGCAAGGACTACGAAGAGGTCAAGGCATAGTTTTCAGGAGGATCATCATGGCACACGAGAGTACAAAGGGCGCATTCTGTCTGGAAGGCCGCCGGGCACTGGTCACGGGCTCGGCGCGGGGCATCGGGAGCGCGATCGCGCGGGCGCTGGCCGAATTCGGCGCGACCGTGGCGGTGCATGGCGTGCGCGAGAGCGCGGCGCTTGAGGCGTCGCTGGCGGCGGTGCGGGCCTACGCGCCGCAGAGCGTGGCGGTGACGGGCGACCTCGCCGAGCCGGGCATGGGCGGCAGGCTGGTGGCGGCGGTGACGGCGGCGATCGGCGCGCCGGACATCGTGATCGCCAACGCCTCCGTGCAGGTCCGCAAGCCGTGGAAAGAGATCACGGAGGAGGAGGCGCTGCTCCAGATGCAGGTGAATTTCCACGCGACGTTGCAGCTCTTTCAGGCTGCGGCACCCGCGATGGCGGCGCGGAAATGGGGCCGGCTGGTCTCCGTGGGCAGCGTGCAGGAGATGCGCCCGCATCCCGACATGGCGGTCTACGCGGCCAGCAAGTCCGCGCTGGAGAATCTGGTGCGCAACCTCGCCAAGCAGGTCGGCGTGGACGGCATCACCGTGAACAACCTCTGCCCCGGCGTGTTCGCGACCGACCGCAACGCCGAGGTGCTAGCGAACCCGGAATACGCGCAGCGGGTGATGAACGCGATCCCCGTGCGCGATTTCGCGCAGCCGGAGGACGCCGCAGGCGCGGCGGTACTGCTCTGCTCCGACGCCGGGCGCTATATCACCGGCACCACCCTCCGCATAGACGGCGGCATGGGCATCTGAGGCCGTGGCCCGGAGGGGCCGCCCCGTGACACACAGCCCCCGGCGGTTTCCCGCCGGGGGCTTTTTTGCGGTAAGCGTGCTTGAGGGTTGACACCCCGATCAGGCGGATTATCCTCTTTTCCAGATGGGGCTGCCGCATTGCCCCTTTAAGGTCCGGGAACCTGCTTTGACGAAAAAACGCGGTCAGGCAACTTTATTTTTGTAATGACGGGCCGTTTGCGGCGAATAAGAAACAGAACGATGAAAAGGCCGATGACACTTTTCGCCGAGCAGCTCGCCCGTGCGCAGTTTGATCTGTACGCGTTTGTCTCCGTTTTGATGGGCGGTGCCGCTGAGGTTGACGATGTCATTCAGGAGGCCAACCTTGAGATGCTGACCCATGAGAAAAATTACGATCCTTCCCGCCCGTTCGTTTTCTGGGCGCGTGGTGTGGCGCGGCACTGTGTCATGCGATTTTACCGGGCACGCGGGCGGGACAAGCTGGTGTTTGACGACGAGCTGATGGAACGGCTTTCCGAAGAGATCCCGTATGTGAAGGACGAGCGCCCGCTGGAGGATTTCATGTGGCTTGAGCAGTGCCTGAAGCGGCTGGCCCCCAAGCAGCGGGATCTGATCATGGTGCGCTACATGCAGGGGCGTTCAATGCGGGACATCGCCGTTCGGGAGCACTGCTCCGAGGGCAGCATCTCCGTCTGGCTCTTCCGCATCCGTCGGCTTCTCGGCGAATGCATCAACGCGAAACGCCAAGGGCTGGGAGGGCCAGCCTGATGGACGAGACCACCCAGATTTTCGACGATCTCGTCCGGCTGGTCATTGACGGTGCCGCCACCGAGGAGGAGTACCGCCGCATGGCCGCGCTCATGCGGGACAGTTCCGTCCTCCGCGCGCGCTACTGCACCCAGATGCGCGTACACGCCATGCTCAAATGCCGCAGCGGGCGGGTGAAGATGGGGGCAGGGGCCGAGGGGACGGAAGACAGGGGATGGCACGGCGGCAGTCGGCAGCCGGCGGTCGGCAGTGGCGGGACATGGAAGAGGGCGTGGTGGAAAGTCGCGGCAGCGGCGGCTGTTGTCGCCGCCACGGTGTGGGCAGCGGCAACAGCCGCAAGGAGGAGTGAGGAGTCAGCCTCCTTCGCTCAGGCTACGGCGGCCAGAGGAGTTAGCCGCCTTCGCTCAGGCTACGGCGGCCAAGGGAGTGGCGGGGATGCCTCCGGCGCTGTCGCGTTGATGCAGAATGAGGGGGGGGAGGGGCTGGAGCTGCCGGGGCGACTGCCGGGGATGGTGCGGCTGGAGGCGGGGCAGGCGGTGGTGCGGTTGGGGT
>Ga0208244_100988_pt1 | contig 19197 bp, 17 predicted proteins | sample SubbioCR12Aug_5A_FD_184828 | JGI IMG/M metagenome (GOLD analysis project Ga0208244, IMG submission 184828) | Serpentinite rock and fluid subsurface biosphere microbial communities from McLaughlin Reserve, California, USA - CR12Aug_5A (SPAdes) | ecosystem: Environmental > Terrestrial > Deep... | reverse complement strand
ACCAGATGCCCGGCTGGAATCAGCTCATCCAGCGATACCGGAAACAGCGCCCCTTGTGATCTCGTTTCTCCTTGTACAAATCCCATAAGTAACAATGCCTGTTATCTCGCGATAACAGGCATTGTCTTAATTTACCGGCTGTCAGACTGGGTTTTACACAGGCTGTTGATGCGGGCTTTTTATGCGCTTCTCAATTACTTGAGTTTGGCTTCCTTGTACATCACATGCTTGCGTGCAACGGGATCAAATTTCTTGATTTCCATCTTTTCAGGCATGGTGCGCTTGTTCTTGGTCGTAGTGTAGAAGTGACCGGTGCCGGCGCTTGATTCGAGTTTAATTTTTTCACGCATGTTGAATGCTCCTTAAATCTTTTCGCCAGCAGCACGCAGATCAGCCAGAACAACGTCGATGCCGTTCTTGTCGATTGTACGCAATGCAGCGTTGGTGATACGTAGGCTTACCCAGCGGTTTTCGCTCTCAACCCAGAATTTGCGGTTCTGCAAATTAGGCAAAAAACGACGCTTGGTCTTGTTGTTTGCGTGGGATACGTTGTTCCCAACCATTGGCTTCTTGCCGGTTACCTGACATACGCGTGCCATGTTAAATCTCCTAATACCGCTTACCGAAATTCGAAAGACCGCATTTATACCATAAAAAACAGGCGTTCCTCAAGGAAAATCTGCTTTTTTTGCGGTTTTCTTAATGTTGCCCGGTGCTGCCAAAACCGCCTTCACCGCGCTCGCTGGCAGCAAACTCATCGACGATATTGAAGCTGGCCTGAATGACGGGGACAATTACAAGCTGGGCAATGCGTTCCAGCGGATTGAGGATGAAGCTTTCGCGTCCGCGGTTCCAGCAGGACACCAGCAGCTGGCCCTGATAATCCGAATCGATCAGCCCGACCAGGTTGCCCAGTACGATGCCGTGTTTGTGACCGAGGCCGGAGCGCGGCAGGATCATGGCGGCATAGTTGGGGTCTGCCAGATGAATCGCCATGCCGGTCGGGATCAGCGTGGTTTCGCCGGGATGCAGCGTCTGCGTATGTTCGATGCAGGCGCGCAGGTCAAGACCGGCGGAGCCGGCCGTGGCATAGGCCGGCATCATGTTGTGCAGACGGTCGTCCAGGATTTTAAGTTCTACATTGAGGTTCATGTGGCGGCTTTCGGTGATTGTTGATCCATCATGGTGGCAATATGTTGCAGCAATAGTTGTGCAATCCGGGTTTTTTCTGCGCGCGGCAATGGGTGGTTGCCTGCATCATCGAGCAAGACCACGCTGGCGTCATCCTGCCCCATGCTTTCCTGCACCAGATTGGCGACCAGCAATGGCAGGCCTTTCTTCTTGCGTTTGGCTTCGGCGTGTTGCAGCAGGTTCTCGCTTTCTGCCGCAAAGCCGACGCAGAACGGCGCCTGCGGCAGGTTGGCGACTTCAGTCAATATGTCCTTGTTGGGTATGAGTTTCAGCGCAAGCGACTGCTCACTTTTCTTGATCTTTTGCGGGCTGGCTTTTGTCGGCCTGTAGTCGGCGACGGCGGCGACGCTGATGAAAATATCCTGTTCACGGATACGCTGCATGACGGCATCCAGCATCTGCGCTGCGCTGACGACATTGACCAGTTCTACCTGATTCGGTGGTTTCAGGTGCGTCGGCCCACTCACCAGCGTTACCTCTGCACCCATGGCGCGTGCAACGCTGGCGATGGCATAGCCCATCTTGCCGGAGCTGAAGTTGGTAATGGCACGGACCGGGTCGATGGCTTCGACCGTGGGGCCGGCCGTAATCAAAATGCGCTTGCCTTTCAGCAGTTTCGGCTGCTGAAAGGCCATCAGCATGTCGAACAGATCCTGCGGTTCGGACATGCGCCCCAGGCCGGTTTCGCCGCAGGCCTGATCTCCGCTCTCCGGACCTAGTATCGCGATGCCATCGGCCTGCAGTTGCCGCACATTGCGTTGTGTCGCCGGGTTTTCCCACATCTGCCGGTTCATGGCCGGCGCCACCAGCAGCGGACATTCGCGTGCCAGACATAGTGTGGAAAGCAGGTCGTCGGCATTACCGTGTACCAGTTTGGCCATGAAATCGGCGCTGGCCGGTGCGACCAGAATGGCATCCGCCTGCCGCGACAGTTCGATGTGTGGCATGCCATTGGGGATGCTAGCGTCCCACATGTCAGTGAACACTTGCCTGCCCGAGAGTGCCTGCATGGTGATCGGGGTGATGAAATGGCGTGCTGCCTCGGTCATGACCACCTGCACCTCGATGCCGGCCTTGACCAGCAGGCGCACGAGTTCCGCCGCCTTGTAAGCGGCGATGCCGCCGGTGATGCCGAGTACCAGTTTTTTGATGGGTTGGTTTTGCATGAGGTATTAATTTGTGTGGGAGTTAATTTATATAGGGGTTAATTTGTATGGGGGTTAATTTGTATAGCCTGCTAATAAATTGATTAGCCTGGATTTTATATGAAAGCCGGCAGTCGATATACAAAGGCGTTCAAATTGGCGCATCCTGGATTAGACTAATGCCTCAATAACAAGAGAGTAAACGACCGATGTGGCGCAAACTTCGCATATTGATCCTGCTGTTCATTCTGGCTACGGTCGCCCACAGGGCGTGGCTGGAAACCCAGGACCTGGAATGGCACGACAGTCTTTATGTTGCCGTTTATCCGGTCAATGCCGACGGCAGCGCGGCGGCAAGCAGTCATATTCCCCGGTTGGATGCGGGTCAGTTACAGGAGATCGCCGATTATCTGGCCGAAGAAGCGGCCAGATACGGTCTGGGTGTCCGCTACCCGTTTCAGTTGAGACTGGGCGCCGAAGTCGATCATCCGCCGCCGCAACCGCCAAAGAACGGTACAGTGTTGCAGACCATACTCTGGAGTCTGCATTTCCGCTGGTGGGCGTGGCGCAACAGTCCGCCGGTCAGTGTGCCACCCAGCATCAAACTCTATCTGCTGTACTACGACCCCGAACAGCACCCGGTGCTGCCGCATTCCACCGCCCTGAGCAAGGGCAGGGTGGGCCTGGTCAACCTGTTTGCCGGCGAGCGCCAGGAAAAACAGAATGTGGTGGTCATTGCCCATGAGCTTTTGCATACAGTCGGCGCCACCGATAAATACGATCTGGCCAGCGGCCTGCCTTATTATCCGGCAGGCTATGCGGATCCTGACAAACAGCCGACGTATCCGCAGGATTATGCCGAACTGATGGCAGGGCGCATCCCGCTTTCACAAAGCGAGGCGGAAATTCCGGCCAGTCTTGCGCATACCCTGATCGGCGAGCTCACGGCAGCTGAGATCGGCTGGCTGCGGAAAGGAGAAAAATAACATGGCGATTACGGATTGGCCGGCCAGCGAAAGGCCGCGCGAAAAACTCATGCAGCAGGGTGCAACAACCCTGTCCGATGCCGAATTGCTGGCAATCTTCCTGCGCGTTGGCGTTGTTGGCAAAAGCGCGGTCGATCTGGCGCGCGATTTGCTGAACCGGTTCGGCAGCCTTAATGGTATCTTCGCCGCAAGCCAGCAGGAGATCGGCGAAGTGCACGGCATGGGCAGCAGCAAGTATGTGCAGTTGCAGGCCATCTTCGAGATGAGCCGCCGCGCGTTGGCGGAACAGATGCAGGCGCGGGATGTGCTGACTTCGCCGCAGCAAGTGAGGGATTACTTATGCCTGAAGCTCGGCGGGCTGGTGCATGAGGTATTTGTCGTGCTGTTTCTGGATGCACAGAACCGCGTGCTGGTGCAGGAGGAAATGTTTCGCGGTACGCTGACGCAAACCAGCGTCTATCCGCGTGAAGTGGTGAAGCGCGCGCTGCAGCACAACGCCGCTTCGGTCATCTTTGCACACAACCATCCTTCCGGCGTGGCCGAGCAGAGCCGTTCCGATGAACAGTTGACCGATGTTCTGAAACAGGCACTGGCACTGGTCGATATCCGCGTGCTGGATCATTTTGTGGTGGCCGGTAACAGCACGCTGTCGTTTGCGGAAAAAGGCTTGCTTTAGGGTGCTTGGTAAGCGGCTGTGCCCGCGCGGATGCGCTTGATTCCGCACGTTTATTTGATCAACTTTATTTCTTTAGCTGCCCTGTTTTTCCGTAGTTTTTTGATGGCGCGCCACCAACTGTTTCAGCTCAGGTACGCATGAACCGCATTGCGTGCCGCATTTCAGTTTGTTCTGTAGCGTGACGAGATCTGCACCCATGCGGATATTGTCGATGATCTCGTTTTCTGAAACATCCAGACAATTGCAGACAATCTTGCCGCGGCTGCGCTGCCCGGTTGGTGGCGTGCTCAATGGCGCCAGCGCCCAGCGGCGCAGTTCGTCTGTCAGCTTGCCCTGGGTCATGACCTCTTTCAGCCAGTCCGTCGCAAGAATCTCGCCTACCAGCCTGACGCCGGTAACCTGCTGGTTTTCGACCAGAATCCGCTTGCTGATGCCGCGCTTGATATCGTTGTAGTGCAGCATGGGCAGGTCTTCCGTCATGCCGAGCAGACGGTCGAGTTCGGCGATCAGGCTTTCATCCGGTGCGGCGCTGTTGGCGGCACGCAGGATCATGATGCCGGGATCGCGCCCGAACAGCCCGCAGGTGGCATATTCGAAGTGCTTGAGCAGTGGTCGGGCTTTCTCCAGCAGTTGCAGGCTGAGGCCGCTGCGCATCACGGTCATGCGCCAAGGCAGGTCGAGCTTCTCCAGCTTGACGGCGGCGTGTTTCAGTTCCGGCTGGCGGGATATCTTGTCGAAGGCGCTCGGCATCAGCGCATTGACGCCGAGGCCGTTCATGTATTGTCCGCCCCAGTGCATGGGGATGAAGGTCTGGGCCGGCTGCATATCTTCCGAGGTCTGTGCCCGCAGCACCAGTTGGCCGCGCTTGTTGCTAACCCTGACCAGGTCGCCGGAGCTGATGGATCGGCGCTGCATGTCATCCGGGTTCATGCTGATGACTGGTTCTTCCGCATGGTTGAACAATTGCGCCACGTTGCCGGTGCGGCTCATGCCGTGCCACTGGTCGCGCAGGCGGCCGGTGAGCAGGTGTAGCGGATGCCTAGCGTCAGTTTTGTCGGCGGTGGCCTTGTAGATGGTGTTGGCGAACCGGGCCTTGCCGCCGGGTTTCTGGAACACGCCGTCACTGTAAAGCCGGGCTTGTCCCTGTTGTGCCCCCGCCGGGAAAGGCCATTGCTGCGGCCCCTGATTGTCGAGCAGGGCATAACTCAGGCCGCTGATATCGAGGTCGCGGCCGCGCGTGGTTTCGCGGTGCTCGTTGAATATCTGCTCGGCCTGCGTGTAGGGGAAGAGCTTGACGGATTCCGTACGCTTGTCGAGGCGCTGCCCCAGCCTTTGCGCAAAGTCCGTGGCAATCTGCCAGTCGTGCCGCGCATTGCCCGGTGCTTCAACCGCTGAATTGACATGGGTGATGCGCCGTTCCGAATTGGTGACGGTGCCTTCCTTCTCGCCCCAGGTCGTTGCCGGTAGCAGTACATCGGCAAATGCAGTGGTGTCGGTATTGTGAAAGGCTTCCTGCACCACGACCAGTTCCGCTTTGGCGAGTGCGTCATGCACGCTGTTGAGGTCCGGCATCGATTGTGCCGGGTTGGTGCAGGCAATCCAGACGGCTTTGATCGAGCCGTCGCGCAGGGCATCGAACATCTCCACCGCAGTTTTGCCCGGCGTTTCCGGCACGCTGTCTATGCCCCACAGCATGGCGATTTCGTCCCGATGTTCGGGGTTGGCAAGGTCGCGGTGGGCAGAGAGCAGGTTGGCCATGCCGCCGACCTCGCGCCCGCCCATGGCGTTGTGCTGGCCGGTCAGCGACAGCGGGCCGGCACCGGGCTTGCCGATCTGGCCGGTGGCGAGGTGCAGGTTGATCAGCGCCGCATTCTTGTCGGTGCCGCTGGTGGACTGGTTCAAGCCCTGGCAATACATGGAGAGCGTCGGGCCGGCGCCGAACCATTGGGCTGCGGTGAGGATGTCGGCTTCGCGGATGCCGCAGATGTCGGCCACCATCTTTGGCGTGTATTCGCGCACCGTATTCTTCAGGGCATCGAAGCCCTCGGTGTGGCTATTGATGTAGGCCATGTCGAGCAGGCCTTCCCACAGCATCACATGCAACAGGCCGTTGAACAGCGCGACATCGGTGCCCGGCAGGATGGCCAGATGCAGGTCCGCGGCTTGCGCGGTATCGGTACGGCGCGGGTCGACCACGATGATTTTCAGGTCCGGGTTGTTTGCCCTGGCGTCCTCGATGCGGCGGAACAGGATGGGGTGGGCGTAGGCGGTGTTGGAACCGGCGATGAACAGGCAACCGGCATGGCCGATGTCCTCGTAGCAGGCGGGCGGGGCATCGGCGCCCAGCGTCGCCTTGTAGCCGGAGACGGCGGACGACATGCACAGGCGCGAATTGGTATCGACGTTGTTGGTGCCGATCAGGCCCTTGGCCAGCTTGTTGAAGACGTAGTAATCCTCGGTCAGCAGCTGGCCGGAGATGTAGAAGGCGACGGCGTCCGGGCCATGTTCACGGATAATCTCTGCAAAGCAGTCGGCGACATGATCCAGCGCTTCATCCCAACTGACTGTCTGTCGAGGCAGATCACGGCTGCGCCGAAGTTCCGGTTGTAGGGCACGGCCTTCCGCTTTGGCACTGAGATGCAGGATGGCACCCTTGGTGCACAGCCGCCCGAAATTGGCCGGATGCTGCGGGTCGCCGCGTACGCCGACTATCCTGTCAGCTTCGCTCTGGATAATGACGCCGCAGCCGACGCCGCAGTAACAACAGGAAGATTTGGTTTCTTGCATGCCGGTCTTTTTGAATAACGCTATAAGTTTTTAGCCACAGAGATCACAGAGTTCACAGAGACAAACCCTTTGCATGGAGCTCCCTGTGGCAGGGTTGCGTATGCGTTGTCGATTCTGTGGCTGAACACGATCAAACTTCCAGATACACCACGTCATCTTCCACCTTCACGGCGAAACAGGCGGTGTGACCTTCATCCGGTTCTTCCGCCTGGCCGTCGACCAGGCTGATACGCCAGTTATGCAGCGGGCAGGCAACCTTGTCGCCGTAAACGATGCCTTGCGACAATGGCCCGCCCTTGTGCGGGCAGCTATTGTGCAGGGCGAACACGCGGTCGTCTTCGGTGCGGAAGATGGCGATCTCGCCCCTGGCACTGTGCACGATGCGTGAACCCAGTCTTGGAATGTCATTGATAGTCGTTACGGCGATCCAGTCTTTCATCTCTTTTCCAATCAGCTTATTATTTCCAGCGTTTCAAATTCCTTGTATTGCCCGCGGTTTTGCACACGCTCCATCCAAGGGTTGACGGCGCCCTGCAGGGCAAACAGCAGACGCTCGTAGGCGGCTTTTCGCCCGGCGGCATCTTTCACCACGCGCTTTTTTACATAATCGAGGCCGACACGGTTGATCCAGTGCACGGTGCGGTCAAGGTAGCGCGCTTCCTCACGGTAGATCTGGATGAAGGCGCCGGAGTATTCCAGCACTTCTTCCGCTGTCTTTACCTTGCAGAGGAACTGCGCGACTTCGGTCTTGATGCCGCCATTGCCGCCGACATAGATCTCCCAGCCGGAATCGACGCCGATGATGCCGACGTCCTTGATACCGGATTCTGCGCAATTGCGCGGGCAGCCTGAGACAGCGAACTTGACCTTGTGCGGCGCCCACATGTGGTCGAAGGCTTTTTCGATGTCGATGCCCATCTGCGTCGAATCCTGCGTGCCGAAGCGGCAGAACTCGGAACCGACGCAGGTTTTGACCGTGCGGATGCCTTTGGCATAGGCGTAACCGGAAGGCATGTCGAGGTCGGCCCACATGTTGACCAGGTCTTCTTTCTTCACACCCAGCAGATCGATACGCTGGCCGCCAGTGACTTTCACCATGGGCACGGCGTACTTGTCGGCGACATCGGCGATCTTGCGTAGTTGGTCCGGCGTGGTGACGCCGCCATACATGCGCGGCACCACCGAGTAGGTGCCGTCCTTCTGAATGTTGGCGTGCACGCGTTCGTTGATGAAGCGCGATTGCGGGTCGTCCACCGCTTCATGCGGCCAGGTCGAGATCAGGTAATAATTCAGTGCTGGCCTGCAAGTCGCACAGCCGTTGGGTGTGCGCCATGCCATGCCTTTCATCGCATCCGGGATGTTGAGGTATTTGTGTTGGCGAATCTGTTCGCGCACTTCCTCGTGGTTGAGGTCGGTACAGCCGCACACTGCCTTGCTGGTGGAAGGCGGTGCATAGCCGCCACCCAGGGACGAGGCCAGTATCTGCTCGACCAGGCCGACGCAGGAGCCGCAACTGGAACCGGCTTTGGTCTGCTTCTTGACGTCGTCGATGGTAAACAGGCCTTTTTCCTTGATGGCCTTGACGATGGTGCCCTTGCAGACGCCGTTGCAGCCGCAGACCTCCATCTCGTCGGTCATCGCCGAGGCTTTGTCCTGACCCTGATGGCCGGTGTTGCCGAGGCTGTCCTGGCCGAACATCAGGTGGTCGCGGATTTCGTGGATGGGCTTTTTATCGCGTAAAAGCTGGAAGTACCAGGACCCATCCGTCGTATCACCATAGAGCACGCTGCCGATGATTTTGTCATCTTTAATGATCAGCTTCTTGTAAACACCTCCCACTGCATCGTGCAAAACAATCTCTTCGGTATCCTCCCCGCCTGTGAAGTCGCCGGCAGAAAAGAGGTCGATGCCTGTGACTTTCAGCTTGGTTGAAGTGACGGAGCCGACATAGCGGCCGATACCGAAGTTGGCCAGATGCGTGGCGCACACCTTGGCCATTTCAAAAAGTGGCGCGACCAGACCGTAGGAAGTCCCACGGTGGGCCACACATTCGCCCACGGCATAGATGCGCGGGTCGTAAGTCTGCATGGTGTCGTTGACGACAATGCCGCGGTCGCAGTGGATGCCGGCCGATTCCGCCAGTGCAAAGTTGGGGCGAATGCCGACGGCCATGACCACGAGGTCGGCCGGGATTTCCTGCCCGTCCTTGAAGCGCACGGCCGTCACGCGGCCATGATTTTTATCTGAATAGCTGCCTACAAGCTGCTCGGTATCCTTTTCCAGCAGGAATTTCAGGCCTTTTGCCTCCAGCGATTGTTGCAGCATGCGAGCGGCGGTTTTGTCGAGCTGGCGCTCCAGCAGCCATTCGCTTCTGTGCACCACGGTTACGTCCATGCCCTGGATCTTCAGGCCGTTGGCCGCTTCCAAGCCGAGCAGGCCGCCGCCGATGACTACCGCATGCTTGTGGACTTTGGCCGCGGCAATCATGTTGTTGGTGTCCTTGATATCGCGGTAGCCGATGACACCCTGCAGGTCGGCGCCCGGAATCGGCAGCATGAAGGGCCTGGAGCCGGTGGCGAGCAGCAGGCGGTCATATTCCGCGCTGGTGCCGTCCTCGGCGTAGACCACGCGGTTCTTGCGGTCGATCTTGTTGATCCGCGCATTGGTGTAAAGCTGGATGTTGTTCTCCGCATACCATTCACGACTGTTGAGGATGATGTCGTCTATGGTCTGCTCGTTGGCCAGCACCGGCGAGAGCATGATGCGGTTGTAGTTGGGGTATGGCTCATCGCCGAACACGGTGATGTCGTAGAGGTCGGGCGCGATTTTCAGCAGCTCCTCCACGGTGCGCATGCCGGCCATACCGTTGCCGATGACGACGAGTTTCATTTTCTGCATGCTGTTTCTCCTCTTTGCTACTTATAGGCTAGGCGGCGATGGCCAAAGCGTCGATAAATTCCCTGCAACTCGACAACCTGACCACATCGCCGATAACGATGATGGCGGGGCTGCCCAGCGCTTCCTGCTTGACCGCCATCGGCAGCATGCCGACGGGGCAGATCACCTGCCGTTGTTCGGCCAGCGTGCCGTGCTGGATAGCGGCGGCAAAAGTGCTGGATGGCAGGCCGGCGGCCAGCAGTTCCTGCACGATGTCGCTCAGATGATTCATGCCCATGTAGATCACCAGTGTTGTACCGCCATCGACCAGCGCCCGCCAGTTGAGCGGGTTTTCGTCCTGCGTGTGGCCGGTGACAAAGGTGACGCCATGCGTATATTCGCGGTGGGTCAGCGGGATGCCGATACTGGCCGGCACGCCGATACCGCTGGTGATGCCGGAAATGATTTCGGTTGCGATGTTGGCCTGTCGCAGGGCCAGCATCTCTTCGCCGCCGCGACCAAAGAGAAACGGGTCGCCGCCCTTGAGGCGGGCGACGACCTGCCCTTGTTCAGCCAGAGACACCATGACTTTGTTGATGAAGGACTGCGGCGTGGATTTGCAGCCGCCGCGCTTGCCGACCTCGATCACGCGCGCTTGCGGCGCGTGCTGCAGGACTTCGCGGTTGACCAGGTCGTCGATCAGCACGACGTTAGCCGCCTGCAGCGCCTTGATCGCCTTGATTGTTAGCAACTCCGGATCACCCGGACCTGCCCCTATCAGATATACCTTGCCTTGTGCCATGGTGTGTTTCCGTTCTCTAGAATGTGTACATCGCCGTCAGCCACACCTTCTCGATGTCGGTCTTGCGGCCAAGGGGGTTGGCGACACGCTCGTCTTCCCTGAAGTTGGCGTACTCGGTCTTGACGAAGAACTGGCTGTTGACGTTCCAGGTCGCGGCGAAGTCGAACTCCTTGCCGAATTTGTCACCGAAGCCGCCGCCAAATTTGGCGAAATCCTCATCTGCATTGATGATGTGGTACTCGGCATGCAGGGTCAGGGCTGGCAATGGTTTGCCACCGACGGTAATGAAGGTGTCCTTGATGCCTTGTGCCGGTGTGATCAGGAAGTGGTCGGCCCAGCCCTGAAACAGGTGGTTGGTGCCGAACGGTGTCTGGAAAGCATATTGACTATCGTTGCTGGATAGCCTTTCGTGGTCGATGCGGGCGAACCAGGCTTTGTAACCGGCGCCGATACCTGCGCGGCCATAATGGGCATTGATACGCTCATCGCCATCGGAATAGTCGGTCTGTTTGACGTATTCGGCGGTATAGAGCCAGCGCCATTCATCGTTGATCTTGCGGCTGCCGTCGAGGCGCAGACCGAGGGTCTTGTTCGACTGGTCGGTACCCGGGCCGAGGACGCTGGTCTTGGCCATGGTGGGTGTCTCGAAATTGGAGAAATAGCCGTAACCGGTGACGGATTCAGAGGGCGAGAGGCGGTATTTGGCGTTGACGATTTCCAGTTCGCCTTCCTGCAGGCGAGTGCTGATCTGCTTGACGCGTTCGAAGTGCGCCAGATAGACCTCGGTGTCCGGCAGGCTCTTGTTCAGCATGGAGTAACCATCGAACACTTGCATGACCTGGCGGAAACCGATATCGCCGATGAAGCGCACGTTATCCAGGTTGATCTGCTGGCGTCCGACGCGGAAACGGGTGTTCTTGATGCCGGTCCAGTCCACGTAGAGCTGGTTGATATCGGTATCGTGCGGGTCGACGACGACCGGGTAATCGCCCATGCCTTTTTCAGGATCGCCCAGTCGGCGGTCGTCGTAGCGGTTTTCCAGCTCGGCGACATTGATGATCTGCACGCCCAGACTAAAGTTGTGGAAAGGTGCGGTCTGCCAGCCGACCAGGCTGCGCAGCGTCAGCGCCCTTGCGTTTTCAGGTTTGCCGTCCTGGTCGACATGCTCGTAGCGCAGGCGGAAATTGGTCATGTGCTTGCCGCCCTTGATGGCATCAAGCAGGGTGTAATCGGGCAGGGCTTCTTCCGCCGCAGCGTTCAGTGATGTAACACCGAGCCCTATCAGCAGGCTTAAACTGACTTGACGCATCTTGAATCTCATATTAGTTTGCATGTGTTGCTCCTTTTTTGACGAGAAGGGTGACAAAGCGCGAAGGATGCTTCGGTATCCGGAGTGCGGGCCCGTCCTGACCGACGGGCTTTTTTGTTTCCGGCTGGGACATGTGCAATGACTCATGCCGCTTTCTTCGCGTGACGTTCATAGAGGAATTTCAGTACCTCACTGCGCAAATGGTTGTATTCGGCGTTCTCCGCCAGTTCCAGCCGTGCTCTCGGGCGCGGCAGCATGACCGGCAGGATCTCGCCGATGGAGGCCGCCGGACCGTTGGTCATCATGACGATGCGGTCGGACAACAGCACCGCCTCATCGACATCGTGCGTCACCATCACTGCGGTGCAGCCGGACTTCGCCATGATGCTCATCAGTTCATCCTGCAAATGAGCGCGGGTGAGCGCATCCAGTGCGCCGAACGGCTCGTCCAGCAGCAACACCTTGGGTTCCATCGCCAGCGCACGGGCGATGCCGACGCGCTGCTTCATGCCACCGGAGATTTCATTGGGGCGCTTATCCGCTGCGTGGCCAAGGCCGACCAATTCCAGCGCGGCCTTGGTTCTGGCGAGCAACTGAGCTTTTTTCTCGTTCTTGCCGAACACGCGCTCTACTGCAAGATAGACGTTTTCGCTGCAGGTGAGCCAGGGCAGCAGCGAGTGGTTCTGGAACACTACGGCACGGTCAGGGCCTGGGCCGGAGATTTCGCGACCGGCGCAGAATAACAAGCCGCTGGTAGGCTCCAGCAATCCGGCAATCAGGTTGAGCACAGTGGATTTACCGCAGCCAGAGTGGCCGATGATCGAGATGAACTCGCCCTCGCGGATGTTGAGGTCGATGCCGCGCAAGGCCTCGAACGTGCCTTTCCTGGTGACGAACGTCATGTTGACGTTTTCCAGCTGCACGTATTTCTCCTGAATGATCTTTTCCATGGTTTTCCTCTCGGGGTTTTCCTTTCGTTTATCGGTTTTGCCATCATTCGTAGCTGAAGCGTTTGGCGATCATGATCAGCATCTGCTCGAGCAACAGCCCGACAATGCCGACGACAAAAATCGCGATGATGATGTGCTCAACGTTGAGGTTGTTCCATTCATCCCAGACCCAGAAGCCGATACCGACACCGCCCGTCAACATCTCTGCCGCGACGATTACCAGCCAGGCCACACCGATCGACAGGCGCACGCCGGTCATCATGTAGGGCAGCACGAAGGGGAACAGAATGCGGGTGGCGATCTTCCATTCGGAGAGCTTCAGCACGCGGGCGACGTTCATGTAGTCCTCCGGTACCTTGCTGACGCCGACGGCGGTGTTGATGATCATCGGCCAGACGGCGGAGATGAAAATCACCCAGATCGCCGCAGGGTCTGCTGCCTTGAATACCAGCAGGCCGATCGGCAGCCAGGCCAGCGGTGAAACCGGGCGCAGCATGCCGATGATGGGTGCGGCCATTCTGGAAGCGAAGGCAAAACGGCCGATGATGAAGCCGAGCGGGATGCCGAGCAGGGCCGCCATGCCGAAGCCGAGGCCGACGCGTTGCAACGAGCTGAGGATGTTCCAGCCTATGCCCATATCATTCGGGCCGTTGTTGTAGAACGGATCGCTGAACAGTTCTACGGCGGCATGCCAGGTCGGAATCGGGCCGGGCAGTCCATCCGACTGGTAGGAGATCAGGGCCCAGATAGCAGTGAACAGCATAAGACCGAACAGCGGTGGCAGCAGCCACTGGAAGAAGGCGCTGATCAGTTGTCTGTTCCTCGCCGCTCTTTCACTGATTGCACTATTGGTCGCATTGGCTGGTACTTCGGCAACCATCGTCACAGGCGCTGGCGCTGCTTTTGCCGGCTGCGTAGCGGTGCTGGTTTCGTGGCTCATGTCGGTTTCCAGGTTGTTTCGTTGCAGGCTGATGACGCTCATGACAGTTCTCCCCGGTTATGCCTTGACCTTGAAGCCGTTGGCGTAGGCTTTCGGATCCTTGCCATCCCATACCACCCCATCGATCAGTTTGCTGCTGCGCATGACGTCCTTGGGAACGGCAATGCCCAGTGCTTTGGCGGCTTCGGTATAGAGGTCAATGCGGTTGACCTGCTTGGTCACGGCCAGGTAATCCGGGTCGGACTTGAGCAGGCCCCAGCGCTTGTGCTGGGTCATGAACCACATGCCGTCGGACAGGTAGGGGAAGGGCACGCTGCCGTCGTTGAAGAACTTCATGTAGTTCGGGTCCTGCCAGGACTTGCCCAGGCCGTTCTCGTACTTGCCGACGAAGCGGCCTTCGATGACGGCTTCCGGCGCATTGACGTAGGCCTTGCCGGCAATCAGCTTCGCTACTTTCGAGCGGTTTTCCGTCGTGTCGATGTAGCGACAGGCTTCCAGTACGGCCATGATCATGGCGCGGGCAGTGTTCGGGTTCCTGGCGACGAAGTCGGCGGTACAACCCAGCACCTTTTCCGGGTGGTCGGTCCAGATGTCCTGGCTGGTGGCGACCGAGAAGCCGATCTTGTCGTGGATGGCGCGGGCGTTCCAGGGTTCGCCTACGCAATAGCCATCCATGTTGCCGATACGCATGTTGGCGACCATCTGTGGTGGTGGCACGACGATGGTCTTGACGTCCTTGAACGGATTGATGCCGTAAGTCGCCAGCCAGTAGTAGAGCCACATGGCGTGAGTGCCGGTGGGGAAGGTCTGGGCAAAGGTGAAATCGCGGTTTTCGTTATCCAGCAGACGCTTCAGGGTCGGCCCGCTGGTGACGCCTTTTTCCTTCAGCTGATTGGCGAGCGTGATGCCTTGGCCGTTGTGGTTCAGCGTCATCAGCACCGCCATGTCTTTCTGCTGGCCGCCGATGCCGAGCTGCACACCGTACATCATGCCGTACAGAATATGGGCGCCCTGCAGCTCGCCGTTGACCAGTTTGTCGCGCACGCCTGCCCAGGAGGCTTCCTTGGCAGGCGTGATCTTGATGCCGTATTTCTGGTCGAAACCCATCTGTGCCGCGACCACGATCGGCGCACAGTCGGTCAGCGGGATGAAGCCGATTTTGACTTCCTTGATTTCCGGTTCATCACTACCCGCAGCCCAGGCATTATTGCGGATTTTCTCCGGCACCATGCCCATCAGCGCGGAGGCGCCCATGACACCGGCACTGGCGCGGAAGAAATTGCGGCGGCCGCTGTCTATCAAGTCATTTTCATTCTTGGCTTTAGCTGGCGGCTGAAGATTGTCTTTGCTCATTTGATTCTCCTGACGGTTGATTCATATGCAAAAAATCCAAATAAAAAAGGCGTCCTGCTGGCGAAGTAAATTCCGCGAGCAAGGACGCCTTTGTCCGTTGGGTCATCGCTGACCCGGTATTGCCAATTCAAGAACCTTGTACTGCCTGAGCCGTATCCGGCTACTGCTCAAATTTCCGATGTTGCTACCCGCCGTTGGGTCTCAATATCCATTCATTGTTAGAGCAGCAACTTTGCTGCCTGCACCACCTGTTCGGCCAGCGTGGCCAAACGGATATTCTGTTTCATCGCCATGTTGCGCAGCAGCGTATAGGCGGCATCTTCGTCGATACCGCGCTGCTTCATCAGCAGACCCTTGGCTTTTTCTATGACCTTGCGTTCGCTGAGCTTGAGGTTGGCCTCATTCAGCTCGGCACGCAAAGCCTTGAATTCTTCAAATCTTGCAATGGCTGCATCCATCACCGGCTTCAGTTTCTCATTGCTCAAGCCGCCAACGACATAAGCACTGACACCTGCACGCGTGGCTGAGCGGATCTTTTCGGTATCGCCATCGTGCGTAAACATCACAATCGGCCGCGGCGCGTTCTGGCTCATCACGATCAAATGCTCCAGTGTGTCGCGGCTGGGCGAATCCGTATCGATGATAACGATGTCCGGTTTCAGCCTGCTTACCGCCTCATCCAGGTTGGCTGTATCGCTCAAGTGCGCGATCACCTCGCAGCCCGCTTCGGTGAGCGACTTCTTCAACGGAGCTGTCCGCTCCAAGTGATTATCAACCAACATGACTCGGAGCATTGCCGACCTGAATATGAGTTACTCAGTATGCATTAAGCAAATGCCGTGCCAGGATCTGAATGAATGTGTTAAGGCTCTGAAAAACATTGCATATATATGGAATTGTGCAAAGGGGAAGAGGGGTGCATGCTGGTTCAATCGATGCACAATAAAAGTGCGCGTGCACCAATCATGTTATTCATACGGGAAGAAGTTGTGTTGCTACTCCTTTACCCGGATGTTTCGTGAATTCGCGTGATGATCGCGCAGGATATTGGTTTTCCAGTGCTTTTTATGAAGGAGCGGTGTAGTTATTCATACACCCTCCTTAAGAAAAAGTGCTGGGGAATCAATAGACAAGCGAGGGCGCGTGAAATTTATGAAATATTCGGGCTGAGTGCAACAGGCACTATTTCAACCCCAATCTGAGCAGGGTTCTCTCGCGCACTCTTCTCAACAGCTCTGCATCCTCAACCAAGGACTCGCCAAAAGATGGAATCAGTGCTTTCAGCTTATCCTGCCATGCGGCGGAAGCCACACGATCACCAAAGCAGCGTTGCAGCACATCCAGCATGGCCTGCACGGATACCGAAGCGCCGGGCGAAGCGCCCAGCAATGCCGCCAGCGTGCCATCTGAAGATGCAACGATTTCCGTGCCGAATTCCAGCTTGCCGCCTTTTCCCTCGCAGCCCTTGATAATCTGGACACGCTTGCCAGCCACAGCCAACTGCCAATCCTCGGAACGCGCCTGCGGATAGAACTTGCGCAGAGAAGCCATGCGCGCCTCGTGGCTTTGCAGCGCCTCCCTGATCAGGTATTGGGTGAGGTCCATGTTGTGACGGGCGACGCCGAGCAACGATCTGAGATTGCCGGCTTTGACCGATTTCAGCAGATCAAGATAGGAACCCTGCTTGAGGAACTTGCTGGTAAAACCAGCATAAGGGCCAAACAGCAATGCCGGCTGACCATTGATGTAACGCGTATCAAGATGCGGCACCGACATCGGTGGTGCACCGATTGGCGCTTTACCATAGACCTTGGCGCGATGCTGGCGGACAACCTCCGGGTTGCGGCACACCAACCACTGGCCGCTGACCGGGAAGCCGCCATAACCCCGGCCCTCCGCAATGCCGGACTTCTGCAGCAAAGGCAGCGCACCGCCGCCCGCGCCCAGAAAGACAAAAGCCGCATCCAGCCGTTGCAGCTGACCGCTGGCGATTTGCCGCGCTTCGATGCGCCAGCGCTTGTCAGTCTTGCTCTTCAAGCTTTCCACTTCATGTCCGCACAGCAACCGGAAATTGGGCTGTTGCTGCAAGGCTGCAATCAGTTGCCGTGTCAGCGCACCGAAATCAACGTCGGTGCCGTAATCCACCCGCGTAGCCGCAATCGGCTGATCGATCGCCCGCTGCTGCATCACCAGCGGCATCCAGTCGGCAATCACGGCAGGATCTTCACTGTACTGCATATCGGCAAACAGATGATGACGGCTCAACCGTGCGTGACGCTCTTTGAGAAAAGCGGCATCCTGCTCGCCCCAGACGAAGCTCTCGTGCGGCGTGGCGTTAATGAAAGACTTTGGTGAGGACAAGACGCCCTGCTCGACCAGGCTGGACCAGAGCTGCAGCGAGACTTCAAATGCGGCATTGATGCTGAGCGCACGTGGAATACTGACACTGCCGTCGGCCGCCTGCGGCGTGTAGTTCAGCTCACAATAACCGGCATGACCGGTGCCGGCATTGTTCCAGGCATCGCTGCTCTCGGTCGCTACCGCGTCCTGTTTTTCCACCAACACAATCTGCAATGCAGGGTCGAGCTGGTTGAGCAGCATCGCCAGTGTCGCGCTCATGATGCCGCCGCCGACCAGCAGCACATCGACCTTGTCATCCGTTCCGGATTTCCGTGTTAGGTTCATATTCCCGTCATTCATATGTTCAACAATTTCAGTCCCTACCGGGCTAGGCTATATTAGGTGGCGCAAGCTATTCTGTAAATTCGCATGTTGCGTTTGTTTGAACCCAAATCCAAACAAATCGTCATACCGTCATCTTTTAATCCTCAGGAGCCATCATGCCACGCTCAGCCGCCTATCATTCCTGGCACACTAAATTCAGCTTGTTTTTGCTCTGCTTCGGCTTGATGCTGCACCTGCCGGCCAAGGCCGAAAAGATATTCACGGCTGACACCAGCAAGATCCAGCTGAAACCACTGGTCGAGGGTCTGAAAGAACCCTGGAGCATGGCCTTTCTTCCTGATGGCCGCCTGTTGATCACGGAAAAATCCGGCAAACTGCGCATCGTCGAGAACGGCAAATTACTGCCGCAAGCCGTCGCCAACGTGCCGCAAGTAGTCGACCGTGGGCAGGGCGGTCTGCTAGATATCGCATTGCATCCGCAATATGCGGAAAACGGCTGGTTATATCTAAGCTATTCGGCCAAAGGTGAAGGCGGTAGCGGCACCGAAGTCATGCGCGCAAAGCTGCAGGGTATGCAACTGACAGACACTGAAGTGATCTTCCGCCAGGCACCCAAAATCAGCGGCAACAAGCATTTCGGCTCGCGCTTCGTCTTCGACCGCGAAGGCCTCCTCTACATCACTCTCGGCGACAGGGGTGAAATGGAGCGGGCACAGGATCTGGCTCAGCACATCGGCAAGGTCATTCGCCTGCATGACGATGGTACGGTGCCGCAGGATAATCCGTTCGCCTCCAACCCTGATGCGCTACCCGAGATCTACAGTTACGGTCATCGCAACGTGCAGGGCGCCACGCTCAACCCGTTGAGCGGCAAAGTCTGGGCCCATGAACACGGCCCGCAGGGTGGTGATGAAATCAACATCCTGCAGGCAAGCACCAACTATGGCTGGCCCGTGATCACCTACGGCGTCAATTACTTTACCGGCACCAAAATCGGTGAAGGCACCAAGAAACCGGGCATGGCGCAACCTCTTTATAAATGGGTGCCCTCCATCGCGCCTTCCGGCATGGCCTTTTATACCGGCGACGCCTATCCCGGCTGGAAAAACCACCTGTTCGTCGGCTCTCTCAAGTTCCAGACTCTGGTCAAGTTGACACTGGATGGCGACAAGGTGGTCAAGGAGGAGCGCCTGTTCGAAAACCTCGGTCGCGTGCGTGATGTACGCCAAGGGCCGGATGGTTTGCTTTATCTGATTGCCGGTGACAGACTGCTGCAACTGCAACCCGTCCGCTAAGGAAGTGCTGATTAAATGAGTGAGCGGGATGAAGTGCAACCGCAAGGGTCGTGTCCGTCAAGACGGCTGCCAAGACCGTGAAGGTCTTCACCGTTAATATGGCTGCTAAAGCAGCTCATCTTAACGCGAAGGCAGCTCGGCTTGACGCCACAACCGCAAGGGTCGTGTCCGTGGAATATATGCGCTGAAGCGCATCATTCA